>ERZ860009.567-NODE-567-length-16151-cov-3.439612_pt1 | contig 16151 bp, 18 predicted proteins | sample MGYA00510114_ERZ860009 | MGnify/ENA primary metagenome ERZ860009 (study PRJEB30046, sample SAMN00715177) | human gut metagenome | study: EMG produced TPA metagenomics assembly of the A metagenome-wide association study of gut microbiota in type 2... | reverse complement strand
CCTGCCCCGTTTTCATCCTTGTGCAACAGCCCCTTTCCTTTACTTCAGCAGCTTGTCCAGTTCATCATAAACAGATTGGACGTTCGTGCCGACAATGATCTGAAAGGAGTTTTTCCCCGGGCGGATGATGGTAACTGCTCCTGCCGCCTTTACTGCTTTTTCATCTACCTGATTGTGGTTCTTGACCTCTACGCGCAGACGGGTAGTGCAGTAGCTGGCAGACAGCACGTTGTCTTTTCCACCGAGGGCTTTCAGAATATCCTGTGCAAACTGGGCGTATTTGCCCACTTCAGCAGGATCAGCTTTTTTCTCAGCCGCTTTGTTTTTCCCGGAGCGGGAAAAAAGCAAAAAGGCAACTGCACACACGACCACAACAGCAAGGATGACAAATAATGTTGATGAATTCATAAAACTTCTCCTTTTACAAGCAGATAAGGTGCAGCGCGTCCTTATCTGTAATCAATATCGGATGCTCTTTGTTTACCCTAACACAACATCGTTGTTATGTCCAGTCCCTTTTCAGCTTTACACGGACATTCTTTCTTTCCTTGTGGATCGCCACAAATTGCCATTCGGTCGAAAGTCTCGGATAGTGCGTCAGTGAGGAATATGCCGCATGATTTTTATTTTCTGCCACATAGTCCTGCAAGGTCACCTTGGAAAACCGAGGGTCATGGAGCTGCGCTTCTTCGGGGTGCAGCTGCTCCGATTCTACGCTCGCTTCCAATTCGATCGGTTCATCGGTCAGCCAAGTGTCCATAAGACAATATTGTTGTTCCTTTTTCTCCGGGTGAAAGCGATAATGAAGAATCACATAATTGGCGGGGTACTTGACCGATCCCTGCTTTTTGAAAGGGTGTTCGATCACCCCATTTTCCAGCACAGTGACCGTAATCATTTCCGCTTTTTTAGTAAGCGGATTCTGAAACACGATAAGCTGTCCCGCCTCTTCGATCTTCAAGATCGGCCCCGGCACAGGTTCATCGGGAGCTTCCAGCATCAGCGTCAGTTCCTGATCGTGAACTGACAAAAGCTCGCTTTTGAAATACAGCCGGAAGATGACCCACCCGGTATTCAGATCGAATCCGTAATGCTCCACCAGCTTTCTGGCCGGATAATATTCCTTGGGGGTAACGGGAGACATTCGGAGCGGATTCCAGATGAACCGTTCCGAACGCCATTCATCAATACAGGTGTTCTCCGTCAAAAGATGCCCCCTAGGATGAAAATGAAAGGGGTCGTACCGGTCCAGCATCAGCCGTTCCAGCGGCGAATGGAACCCGGCATTCTTGCGCTTTTCATAGATCGTCAGGCGGTTCTTCAGGTGATAATATGGCAGCTTGCGAGCCACATCTACTGCCAATCCGCCCGGAATTGGAAAGACGGCAGGGATCAGCCATTCTTCCTTTTTCCAAGTGAACGACACGTCCATTCTGACCGCATCGTTACTTTTGATCGAACCCCATACCATAGTGGGATCGACCATCTGCTGGTAGTTTGCCAAGCGCTCCATAAAACTGTCCTCACCTGTTTATTAACGAAAAAAGACGGCTCCGTATAACCGAAGCCGTCTTTTATCAACTGTGGAAATGGAAACTCACTGGACGAATTTCAGTTTTCCAACCATGCGTAATCAAATTCTGTAAAGTCGTGGATGTAATGCTCTGCACCAAGCTGGATCAAATCCAACCCGTCTGCTTTTTCACCGATCGCAACGATCTGACCTGCGCCATTTCGTTTCGCCAGAGTGATGGCTGCAACACTATCCTCGATGACCATACATTCCGAGAACGGAACATTCAGTCGTCTGGCAGCTTCCAAGTGCATTTCGCCTTTATTCGCATAGGTTCCATCGTCATAGACAACATCTTCTTTCTTCAACCATTTCCCGATGGGGAAGCTGTCGAAGTAAAAGTCAACGTTTGCCTTGATAGAAGCACTTGCCAGAATAAAGGGGATGCCGCGCTCATACAAGCCTTGCATCAACTTCTCAGCACCTGCTACGAGGTGTAAACTGTCAGGATTTCTCCTGCACATCCTGCGATACAATTCCTCTTTCCGCTCCGAACATTGCTTTCGCTCATCGGCATTGAGCCACGGTGCCATGTTCTGAATGATCGACTCATTGCACGGTCCGCAAATCAACTTAGGGTCAAGGGGGTTCGGATCTTCAGGATGCAATTCATGATAGATCTCTGACCACGCCTCCATGTGAAAGCGGGTATCAAAGAACATCGTCCCATTAAAATCAAGAAGTACAGCGTGCATTGTAGCTCCAGCTTTGAATTAAGCGAAGATACCAAAGAATGCGCCGACCAGACCGATCACCAGCAGCAGAGCGATGCAGGTAACGGGCTTCCAGTTCTTCTTCTTCATCAGGAAGAACAGGCCGAGGGTCAGAGCCAGAGGAATCAGCTTGGGCAGAACGCCATCCAGAATGCTCTGGATAACGATGGGGCTGTCGCCGTTCTCGATAACGGTAGCAACGGTGGTGCCGCCGTAGTTGGAGGTCAGAGCACCAACGATGAACACGCCCAGCATGGAAGCGGCACGAGTGAACTCCTTAGCGTTTGCAGTCAGGATGTCGATAGCCTTAGTACCCAGATTATAAGACCAGTACATCAGGAAGAAGCGGCAAGCAAACTGCACGATGTTGAAGATCAGCAGGAACATGATAGGACCAGCAAGCGATCCGTTTATTGCCATGTTCGATGTGATACCTGCGGTGATAGGAACCAGAGTGAACCAGAAGATTGCATCGCCGATACCGCCCAGAGGACCCATAGCGGCAACACGCACGGCACGAATGGTTTCGATGTCAGCCTTCTGCTGTTCCAGAGAGAGGATGATGCCCATAACGAAGGTAACGAGGAAGGGGTGAGTATTGAAGAACTCAAGGTTATGCTCCATGGAGAGCTTCAGGTCTTCCTTGTTATCGCCGTGGATCTTTTCCAGACCGGGCAGGATGCAGTACAGCCAGCCGGCAGCCTGCATACGCTCGTAGTTGAAAGATGCCTGCAGGTTCAGGGAACGGAACACCATCTTATTCAGCGTAGCCTTATCCAAAGGCTTCGCGGGAGTCAGATTGTTGTAATGAGTTGCATTAGATGCCATCTTCGTCGTCGCCTCCATTCGCAGCAAAACCAGAACCAGCAGCCTGCTTGATAGCAACGCGAGTCTGGTAGTCGTACAGAGCAATTGCAATGCCCACAAATGCGATCAGCAGCAGAGCAGAGCCGGACAGTTCGGGGATGTAGCCGATGATGGTTGCCAGAGCAAAACCAGCAAAGTAGATGCCCCAGAACTCGTTGGACAGCATGATACGCAGCAGGGTTGCGAAACCGACGAAACGCATCATACCACCGGCAGCGCCCAGACCAGCCATGACCCAGCTGAACTTCTCAGCCAGATTGCTCAGAGTGGTGCCCATTGCAGAGCCGCCCAGCATACCGAGGGTGCAGACAACTGCGAACAGCAGGCCCAGCAGAGCCATTGCCAGATAGTTCAGACGGACAATGCCCTTAGTGTCGCCCTTTGCTGCCAGCTGGTCAGCCTTGGACATCATGGGGGACATGAGGGTGAACAGGAAGGTAACCATGTACTGGCCGATCAGAGCAAAGGGAACTGCCAGACCGACAGCAGCGGTGGTATCCAGATGAGAAGAAATTGCGAACACGGTAGCCATGACGCCGCCGATAACGGCGTTTGGCGGCTGTGCGCCGCCAACAGGCATGTTACCGATGGTCATCAGCTGGTAAGTACCGCCAACGATCAGACCGGTGGGGAGATCGCCCAAGATCGCACCGATGACAGCACCGGAAACGATAGGCTGGTACAGGGATTCCAAGAAATCAAACTGGTCGATGGCCACGATAAAGACCCACACAAAGACCAGAATGATCTGAAGTGCACTAAAGCCCATAATAAGTACTCCTTTTCAGTATTTAGGAGAGCAGCCGTCTGTTTACTTGAACAGCTTGTCGGTGCTTTCCGCATGTTCGGTAGGAACACGACGAATCTCCAGTTCCACACCGAGTTCCTGCAGCCGCTTGAAAGCAGCCACATCGGAATCGTCAACTGCAACGGAACCTGCCACCTGACGCTTGCCGTCAGCCATGTGCATATTACCGATGTTGACTTTCTTGATGGGAACGCCACCCTCCACCAGCTTCACGACATCCTGCGGATTCTCGCAGACGATGAAGATCAGCTGCTTTGCGCTTGCCTTGTGGATGGTGTCGATCGTCTTCTGGATGGTCCAGTAGCGCATAGCTGCATATGAAGGAGCAGCCATGTTCATCAGGCCCTGACGCAGGCTGTTGCCAGCCACTTCGTCATTTGCCACCAGAATCAGGTTTGCGCCGATTGCGCCGCACCACTGCGTAGCAACCTGTCCATGAACCAGACGATTGTCGATTCGAGTTAGAACAATGTTCGGCATTTTTTCATTCCTCCTTGAAATTTTTGTCTGAGTTTCCAATTCAGAGTAACTACATTATAGGCGATATTTGAACAAATGTCTTTATATTTTTTAACAAACTGTTTCTAAAAATCGGTTATTTTCGTGGCTTCTCATTACAATCTTCCAAAACTCGTCGGAAAAAGCTGGTAATATTCAACAAAAAATGTTATACTCAATACAAGTTTGAGAGAAGGAGGATTCTGGATATGCAACGCGAAACTTCCAACGACAGCTTTCTGGAGTACGGCCAGACCTACCACGAACCCATCAGGCTCACGCACCCTGACCTGATTCACCAGCATCTGACCGCCATCACCCGCCGCTATGTATCACAGTTCTATTGTTTTAACTGTGATACCTATATAGAGGTGCAAGACGGCATCGGTGTTTTGCTGGTCTCCCATACGGCAGATGCCGCCGATGTACAAGAGTTTGCCATGAACCGGCTGGTCCACATCAAGCCCAATGTCTATTTTGCGGCAGTTTCTACTACACAGAAGCTGGAATTTGAACTGTATGCCGAGAGCAGCTATTCTCTCCATGTTACCGATTTCCCTTCCCAGTATGAGTTCCTTGCGGTTCTGCCCCGTATTGAAATGCAGAAGATCTTGGGGTATTATTATAGAATCCGCACCCCGAACTACTGCTTTAAGGGTGAGCAGCATAACTTTTTTGAGTTGACGTATGTAGACGAGGGCGAACTCGAAACTGAGGTGGACGGAACACTGTACCAGCTGAAAGACAAGGAACTGATGATCTACGGTCCCGGTCAGTTCCACACCCAGTATACGGATGACAGCCACAACGCATCCTATATGACGGTGCTGTTCGATATGCGCAATCTGACCCCTGTGGAACAGGAGGTCTGGTACGATGCTCTGATCAACCGTGTGTTCCACTATGACCAGAAGATCAACTCCTTAATAAAAGCGTTCGTCCGGGAAAGCACAACCGGCATTCCTTATATGAACAGTCTGATGCTCTGTCTGTTGACTGAGATCATCATCCGGCTGCTGCAAGGGACCTATGCTTCTCCCATGAACCAGCCCAGCAATTCCGTGCACAAGAGTGCAATGGATGAACTGTTTGACCGGATCATTGCCTATATTGATGAAAACATCTACCTTCCTCTGACGATCCCGGAAATCTGCGAACACTTTTCGCTGTCGCGGACGGCGTTGCAGCTGATGTTCAAGAATTCCATCGACCAGTCCCCGAAAAAGTACATCAATGATAAAAAGCTGGAGAGAAGCTGTCAGATGCTGCTGGAAAACCGCTATACCATCAGTGAGATTTCCCTGCGGCTGGGCTACACCTCCATCCATTATTTTTCCAAGTCCTTTAATATGAAGTATCATATGTCGCCCAGTGAGTTTGTAAAGCAGAATCTTCAAAATAAGAAGTGAAAGGAATCCTCTATGAATATTGGAATGGTTGGAACAGGCTCCATCGCTCATACGATGGCAAAGGAGTTTGCGCGTCTTCCGACAATGCCCGTTGTGGCCGTGTGTTCTCGCAATGCAGACACGGGAGTTGCAATGGCCCACGAGTTTCATATTCCCAAGGTCTATACCGAATACGATGAAATGCTTGCGGACTCGGAGGTGGAACTGGTGTATATCGCCACTCCCAACAGCCTGCACTTTGAGCAGGCCAAGGCCGCACTACTTGCCGGAAAGCACGTTCTCTGCGAGAAGCCCATCGTTCCCACCGTGGCGCAGCTGGATGAACTGCTCAGCCTTGCGAAGAGCGCCATTTGCACCTGCTGGAGGCTATTACGACCATCGACCATCCGAACTATGGTATGGCAAAGCTGTTTGCAAAGGAGATTGGTGACATCAAGACGGTATCCTGCACCTTCTGCCAGTATTCCAGCCGGTATGATGCCTTTATGAATGGGCAGACTCCCCCTGTGTTCGACCCCGCCTACTGCGGCGGAGCCTTGATGGATCTCAATATTTATAACATCTATTTTGTGGTAGGGCTTTTTGGCGACCCGAAAGCCGTCCATTATTACCCGAACCGCCACGCCAACGGCATCGACACCAGCGGCATCCTGATTCTGGAATACCCGGATTTTGTCTGCCAGTGTACGGCTGCGAAAGATAGTTCTGCTCACAACAGCGTCCAGATCATTGGCAGTGACGGTAATGTTCTGATCGAACCGGGCAGCAACAACTGCCAGAAACTCGTTGTCACCCGAAAGGGGAAAGAGCCCTATATCAGTGAAATCTCCGATACACCTTGGCGGTATGAAGTCATTGGTATCTCGAACTTCCTGATTGTTCCGCAGGATGCCGTCAAAGAGCGGCGCATTCGTGCAATGAGATCGGCGGTAGCCGTACTGGAAGCCGCCCGGAAAGATGCCCACCTCGACTTCTAACCGTAAATTGCAAAGGCTTCACCGTTTTTTGCTCTTGATAAATTAGTGACGACTATCTATAATAATGGTGGATGCTTGTATATCCTATCTGCCATTATGAGCGATCGGCTCTTGAAGGGCAGAGTAAACGATAAGAAAGTAAATGTTTCAGGAGGGTAATTATGGCTTTAGTCACTACCAAAGAACTGATGCTGGATGCTCAGAAGAACCATTATGCAATCGGCGCATTCAATGCAGAGAACATGGAGATGGTTCAGGCAATCATCGCCGCTGCTGAGGAGCTGCGTGCACCCGTTATCGTCCAGACCACTCCGGGTACTCTGAAGTACGCTTCTCCGGCTATGTTCCATGCCATGGTCGCAGCTGCCGCTTCCGAGGCTACTGTTCCTGTTGTGATGCACCTTGACCACGGCAGCAGCTACGAGCTGGCTATGAAAGCATTCCGTGCAGGCTACACCTCTGTGATGATCGATGGTTCTCACCATGTTTTCGAGGAAAACATCGAGATCACCAAGGAAGTTGTTCGTGCCTGCCATGCAGCCGGCATCCCTGTGGAAGCCGAGCTGGGCAAGGTCGGCGGCAAGGAAGATGATCTGGACGGCGGCAATGGCAATGGCTACACTGTTCCTTCCGAAGCAGCTGAGTTCGTGGAGCGCACCGGTGTGGATTCTCTGGCTGTTGCTATCGGCACTGCGCACGGCGTTTACAAGGGAACCCCGAAGCTGGACATCGACCGCCTGAGCGAGATCCGCAAGGTCGTTTCTGTTCCTCTGGTGCTGCATGGCACCTCCGGTGTCCCGGATGATGCCGTCCGTGAGTGCGTTGCCCGCGGTATGTGCAAGGTGAACTACGCCACCGACCTCCGCATCGCATTCAGCAAGGGTCTGAAGGAATACCTCGCAGGCGATCCCGAGGCATTCGATCCGAAGAAGTACAGCGCAGTTGGTCGTGAGCAGGTCAAGGAGTACGTCATGAGCAAGATCCTTGTCTGCGGCAGCAACGGCAAGGCATAATTTAGAATTTATCCGTCTTAACCCACATAAGACATTCTTCCTTAAGGATTGGAGCCGGTGCTCTTCGGAGCATCGGCTCTAATTCTTTTTTCACTTAAAGACAGAACCCCCGCAGCGGTATGGCAAACCGCTGTGGGGGTTCTATCATGGAAAGAAGAGGTCTTGGATGACTTGTTAAGAATGTAAAAAGACAGGCAGGAGGCCGCGCAGCACTCACTGCCTGTCTTTTTACGCATGGGATAGAGGGTCTCTTGGCAAATGAAGATATTTATGGAAGTCTTGTGTGCGAATGAAGGGAAGGCACACAAGATCAACGCTATTAAAATACCAAAGCAATTATTTTACGATGCTCTGGACGGCATAACGGGAAATAGTAATAACGATCTTCGGTGCAACTTCCACACGGAGGGTATCCTCACCCTCCATGCTTACGATCTTGCCGTAGATGCCACCGGCAAACATAATGCGGGAACCGACCTTCATGTCCGTATGGACTTCACCAAGCTCCTTGCGCTTATTGCGCATATTCTTGGCAGAGATAGCATACAGGATGAGACCGATCACGCCCATAATGACTGCCAGCGTAATGCAGGTCCAAATAATTACTTCCCAATTGATCATTGTTTAGATTCCGTCGCTTTCATCAGATTCGGCTTCTTCGGCAGGAGCCTGTAACTCAAAGATTACCATACAATCCTTGCCGGTGTCAACCAGTTCTTCTGCAAGAGAGCGGGGATCATCTTCCATATCCAGCATCGTAACCGCAGTAACGAGCATCGGCAGATTCGTGCCGGCAATGACCTCGATCTTCTGATCGGGGCGTGCGTACTTGCACTCCACTGCAGTCTTGAAGGGAGAGCCGCCGGGCAGATCGGACAGAACCACAACGCCATCGCAGGTGCGGAACTCATCGAATGCGGCGTTGAACTTCTCCGCCAGCTGCTCCGGGGTCATACCCTCTTCAAAGTTGATATAGCGGACATACTCGTTCTCGCCAGCGATCATCTGAGCGGAAGTGTGGATGCCATCAGCAAAATGGCCGTGGCCGGTAACTACCAAACCGATCATGTTCGTTGCCCTCCTGATTTTTTAATTACTTCAGCGTGTACGGATACAGGGTGACACCCTTGACAACACGGTTCACCTCACCAGTGGGGCAGGGGTTGTCCGGGGTAATGCCCAGAGACAGAGACTTCATCAGAGCGATGGTCTGAGCAAACAGGATGAAGTCCAGACCCAGCAGAACGTTCTCCATGTCCTGACCGATCTTGATCTGGATGGGGTAATCTGCCAACTCCTCAATACCTTCGCAATCGTGGTTGTAAACAACAACGATCTTGTTGCCCTTGCGCTGATGTGCCATCTCCTTGACCAGATCCAGCTCATAGCGGCGGCGGTACTCATCGTCGCTCAGATAAGCGATGGTCAGGGTGTTATCATCAATGATGGACTTGGGACCGTGACGGAAGCCCAGCTCGGAATCGTACATGGTAGCGACCTTGCCGGCAGTCAGCTCCAGAGTCTTCAGAGCGGACTCCTGTGCAACGCCCTTCAGGCCGATGTTGCCCAGATAAACGATACGGTTGTAATCGAACTCGTCCACGATCTTCTGGACTTCACCGAACTGGTCATCGAGGAAGTGCTGACCTGCAACGGCCAGCTTCTCGACCTCGGCAGTGATCTCATCCAGCTTGTCCAGATTCAATGCCAGATAGGTTGCCAGATACATATTGCTGTAGCTGGAGGTCATGGCGAAGGACTGGTCATGGGTCTCCGGGGTCAGGTTGATAGCGAAGCAGTTCTTGCGGCTTGCAGCCATCTTGGACAGAGTGCCCTCGTGGTTGCAGGTCACGAACAGGTGGTACAGGTTCTGGCAGACGACCTCTGCTGCTTCCACGTTGCCCAGAGACTCAGGAGAGTTGCCGGAACGACCAAAGTTCACCAGCAGGGTGGGCTTGGTGCGGGACAGGAAGTTCTCCGGGGAGGGAACGATATCGGTGGAAGCGTAGGACTTGACCTTGTAGTTGTACTTGGGGTTCAGAGCCTGGAACAGGGAGTTGCCAACGAACTCGCTGGTGCCTGCGCCGACCAGAACAATATCAAAGTCATCCTGCTTGACGACCTGATCGATAAAAGCCTGCAGCTCGTCCTTGCAGCCAGCCAGCTGTGCGCAGGTCTTGCGCCAAGTTGCAGGCTGCTGATAGATCTCATGTGCAGTAAAAGTGGAAGAAGTTTCCTTCATCTTCTCATCAGTCAGATTAAAAATGCTCATGCTATTCTACCTCCTAATCGGTTGGTATTTATCCGAATCATAGACAGGGCTTACCAAAGCGCACTATCCCTTCCTTCCTGTTATATCACACCCCCATAGCAGAAAACAAGGGGGCAACTGAAAGCCATAACTTTTTGTTTGAAAAAGACAAACGGAAGCGGTGTTTTCCTTGTCTTACCATTGAATTTCTATGGCTTTTTGGGTATGTTTGCCGAAACAAGTAACAAGTCGATTGAAAATTGTAAATATTTTTCCGAAAGTATGCGGTATAATGGCATAAGGGTAATTCACTCGGAAGGAGGACAATTCAGATGATAATTCAAAGTAAAAAAGTATGGATCGCAGATCAGTTTGTGCCTGCTGCCATCGAGGTCAAAGAGGGTAAGATCGTCGGCATTTTCCCCTATGGGACAAAGGATGTAGATGACGATTACGGCGACAAGCGTATCGTCCCCGGCTTTATGGACATCCACTGCCACGGTGCCTATGAGTTTGACACCAACGACGCAAACGAGGAAGGTCTGCGTTACTGGGCAGAGCACATCGTTTCTGAGGGCGTGACCAGTTTTCTGGCTACCACCATCACCCAGAGCGTCGAGGTTCTGACCAATGCCGTTGCCAACGTTGCCCGTGTCATGGAGGGCGGCTACGACGGTGCCGAGATCCTTGGCATCCACTTCGAGGGTCCTTATCTGGACATGAAGTACAAGGGCGCACAGCCGGAGCAGTTCATTGCAAAGCCCAGCGTAGAGCAGTTCAAGCACTATCAGGAAGCCGCACACGGCCATATCCGCTATGTTACGCTGGCTACCGAACAGGACGATAACTTTGAACTGACCCGCTACCTGACTTCGCAGGGTATCGTTGTCAGCATCGGTCACAGTGCTGCCACCTACGAGCAGGCAGTCATGGCTTATGCCAATGGCGCACGCTCCATGACCCATGTCTATAATGGTATGACACCCTTCAACCACCGCGCAAACGGTCTGGTGGGTGCAGCATACCGCATCCGCACCATGTACGGTGAGATCATCTGCGATGGTTGCCATTCCACCCCGGCTGCTCTGAACAACTACTTTATGAGCAAGGGTCCCGACTATTCTATCATGATCTCCGATGCGCTGATGGCAAAGGGCACCCCCGTGGGCAGCAAGTACATCTTCGGCGGCAACGAGATCGTGATCTACCCGGACGGCAGCGCACACCTGACCTCTACCGGCGGTCTGGCTGGCTCTACCCTGAACATCAACAAGGGCTTGAAGATCCTTGTCGAGGATGCAATGGTACCGTTCAACTATGCGCTGAACGCCTGCACCATCAACCCGGCGCGCTGCCTGCATTTGGATGACCGCAAGGGTTCCATTCAGGTGGGCAAGGATGCCGACCTTGTGGTGCTGGAGGACAACTACGATGTGCTCCAGACCTATTGCAAGGGTCAGGCAAAGCTGTAAGATCTTGATTCAATAAAAAGGAGAATAGAAATGAAACATCCCCTTCAGGAAATGATGGATAAGCGCCGTCAGGGTATTCGCTGCGGCATCCCCTCTTATTGCAGTGCCAACGAACTGGTAATCGAGATCGCCCTGCGCCGTGCAAAGGAGCGCAACATCCCTGTTCTGATCGAGGCAACTGCCAATCAGGTCAACCAGTTTGGCGGCTACACCGGCATGAAGCCCGCTGATTTCTACCAGATGGTCCTGAAAATGGCAAGCGACATCGGTCTGCCCGAAAACATGATGATTCTGGCAGGCGACCACCTCGGACCTCTGACTTGGCAGAAGCTGCCGGAGTCCGAAGCAATGGAAAACTCCGTGGAACTGGTTTACCAGTATGCACGCGCCGGCTTTACCAAGATCCATCTGGATACCAGCATGAAGGTTGCTGACGACCCGGAAGGTCTGCTCCAGACCGAGGTCATCGCTCGCCGTGGCGCAAAGCTGTACAAGGCTGCTATGAAGGGCTACGAGGAACTGAAAGCTGAGAAGCCGGATGCAATGCGCCCGGTGTTCGTTATCGGCAGTGAAGTGCCCATCCCCGGTGGTGCAACCGAGGCAGAGGATACGCTGGCTGTCACTAAGCCCGAAGCATTCCGTGATACCGTTTCCACCTATCAGCGCGTCTGGACTGAGGAAGGCGTTGGCGAGGGCATGAAGGACGTTATCGCAGTTGTTGTCCAGCCCGGTGTGGAATTTGGCGATGAGCAGGTGTTCGACTACGACCCCGCTGCTGCGGTTGACCTGTGCGCTGCTCTGAAGGAGTTCCCCGACATCTGCTTCGAGGGTCACTCTACCGACTACCAGACCGCAACTGACCTGTACAACATGGTCACCGACGGCATTGCTATCCTGAAGGTCGGTCCTGCTCTGACCTTTGGTCTGCGCGAGGCTCTGTTCTCTCTGAGCATGATGGAAAAGGAGCTGGTGCCGGAAGAAAAGCGCGCCAACTTCATTGAAACGCTGGATCAGGTCATGCTGGCTTCCCCTGCAAACTGGGAAAAGCACTACCACGGCGACGAAAAGCATCTGGCACAGTGCCGCAAGTACAGCTACTCCGACCGTGCCCGCTACTACATCGGTCAGCCGGAGGTTGTTGCAGCCATGAACAAGCTGTTCGACAACCTGCGCGAGTACCCCATCCCCATGAATATGCTGCACCAGTATATGCCCATCAGCTATGCCAAGATCCGTGAGGGTCAGCTGAAGCTCGACCCGCGCGAGCTGGCTATGGACGGCATTGTACAGTTCATGCTGGACTACGAGAGTGCTGTCTGATCTGCCCTGTTGCACACAAAAGAAGAAGGAAATGAAGGAGAACCCATGAAACAGTTTACTTATACCATCAAGGACGAACTTGGTGTCCACGCCCGCCCCGCCGGTCTGCTGGTCAAGCTGGCAAAAAAGTATACCAGCAAGGTCACCATCGAAAAGGACGGCAAGGCTTGTGATATGCGCAAGCTGATGGCAGTCATGGGGCTTGGCATCAAGCAGGGCGAAACCATCACCGTCACGGTTGAGGGTGAGGATGAGACTGTCGCAGCAGAAGAAATTGCTGCATTCCTGAACGAGAACGTTTGATCGTGTCACCTGAAACGAGGACGTTTCGTCAGTTCCACCTGATTTGACATCCACGGTAGCAGATTCCTCCTGCAAAATTGCCCGGAACGATAGGAGAAGGTCGTTCCGGGCAGTTTTTTTGTGTTATGCAATAAAAAGTGACAGTAAATCGCCCGTTGACGCATCTAATTCAAGGCATTATAATCGTAGTATGGTAAAGTTTGTCGAAGCGCAGGAGCGAAGAAAGTATGGATCATAGTCACCACGATCGCACCTACAAAAAGAGCCGCTTTCAGCAGGAGCTGGAGCGGAGCACCTCCCGTAAGCTGATCTCAAGCCTGCTGCTGGGATGTCTTTTGTTCTGCATTGCAATCGCCGTTGTAAATGCTCTCAACCAGAACGCCCGGCGGGAAGACCATCTGGAGAGTGTCGCCTCCACCTTCCATGAGGTGTACAATAACACGTCAGCCTTTCTGCTGGACGCCGGACACACCGAGCTGTTCCTCTCCGAGCTGCGGAATGATCAGGACAACCTGCGTTATCTTATCAGCCAGTACAACGTCTCAGCTCTTGTGGAGATGCAGCTCATCCTTACCGACTCCAAGGGAAATGTTCGGTTCACGACCTTTTCGGAGAGAGAGATGAATCTCCACCGGCAGGAATTCAACTGCATCGCCGTGGACAACGCCTGCCATCTTATGCGGACCGTCTACACCACGGTCTACCACTTCCGAGCCAACAGCTCAGAATACGTTATGATCCATCCGCTCTACCGGGATGGCGAATATCAGGGTGCTGTGGCAGTCTATCTGAACGAGAACGACTGGACAAAATTGTTCAGCCAGTACCAGTACGACGCCATCCTCACCAAACCCAACGGTGATGTCATCGCCTGTTCAAACTCCTCCTTCCTCTCTCAGAAGAACGCCAACAAGTATCTGCCTGCCGATGCGGCACAGTATGTGCGAGTGAACGGGAACCGCTATCTTCGCAGCAGCCGCTCGCTGGAAAACGGCACGGTGTTGGCTTACTCCTTCATCTACTCGCCCACGAATTATAGTTACCTCTTCGTGGGTCTGCTCCTGATCGTACTGCTGGAACTGAGCTGGGCGGCAATGTTCGCCCGTATCATGCACGCTATGACTGAGCAGATGGTAAAGTCGGTGGACACCCTCGTGCGGGAGATCCGCATCATCCGCAAGGAGGACCCTGATCACATCATCGAGATCGACACCGGCGATGAGATCGAGGAAATCGCCCGTCAGGTCAACAAGATGATCCGCAGCATTCAAGAGCTGAGTCAGCGCAATATCGCTCTTGCCGAAGTGAACAACCGGATGGAGATGCAGAATCTTCAGGCGCAGATCAATCCCCACTTTATTTATAACACGCTGGACAATATCCGCTATCTTATCCCGACAGACCCCCAGCGAGCCCAGCAGCTGATCGGACGTTTTATCGGCATCCTGCGCTACAGCATCAACAACACAAAGCACAATGTCACTGTTAAAGATGATCTGAAATATCTGCAGGATTACCTTGTGATCCAGTCCACCCGCTTCGGTGCAAATTTCTCCTACGAGATTGACATCGACGACGCCTGCATGGAGTTCATCATTCCGAAACTGCTTTTACAGCCCCTGCTGGAAAACAGCATCAAATATGGATTCCAGAAGAAGCCATGCATCCATATAAGAGTACGGAGCTGGCTGGGGGAGGATGCGCTCTATTTCACGGTAGAGGACAACGGCGGAGGCGTGGACAAGACAATGCTGGAACAGCTGCGAGACATCCTGCGCTCGGATGAAGTGAACATCGAACACAACGGTCTGCAAAACATCAACCGTCGCATCTGGCTGGGCTACGGCGGTGACAGCGGACTGACCATCGACAGCACCGAGGGCGAAGGCTTCACGGTGAAACTCAAGCTCCGGCTGGGAGGAATGTAAACCATGTATCGCGTTCTGCTTGTAGAAGATGAAGAGATCATCCGCAAGGGCATTCGCTACTCGGTACCGTGGGAGGAGTGCGGCTGCTCGGTGGTGGGCGAGGCAGAGAATGGGGCAGTAGGTGAAGAAAAGATCGCTGAACTGCAGCCTGACATCGTCATTACCGACATTACCATGCCGGTAAAAAACGGTCTTGAGATGATCGCCGACACCCGAGAGAAATTCAACTATATTGCCATCATCCTGACAGGCTACTCGGAGTTCGAGTACGCCCAGCAGGCCATTCGGAACGGCGTATCGGATTATGTGCTCAAACCCCTCGACATGGATGAGATGCGTACTGCGCTGGAGAAGGCTGTCCGCCTTGCGGGGGATAACCAGTACCTCCAACAGCGGGAGGACGAGACAGAGGCCGTCCGCAGCCGGACAGCTCTGCCGCCATTAAGCGAAGATAAGGTCACTGACCCGCTGGTGCTGCGCATCGTAGCCTATCTGAAAGAGAATTACAAGAGCAAGATAACACTTGCTGACCTTCAGGAACAGTTCCACTACTCGGAACGGTACATCAACCAGAAGTTTCAAAAAGAGCTTGGCACAACGGTTATTGACTACCTCAACCGCTGCCGTATTCAGAACGCTCTGGAACTCATCCGGAAAGGAAAACTGCCCATCTCCCAAATCGGCTGGGAGTGCGGCATTGGTGAGTACAAATATTTTAACCACGTTTTCAAAAAATACATAGGCTGCTCGGTGCGGGAGTACCAGAGCACCTTGAAATAAGTGTCTATGAAAAAATACCGAACAGCCATTGTTCGGTATTTTTTCCATTTGTTCTGCAATTTGAGTATTATTTTTGTGCTAGAAGCATTAAAATGGGACTATCGAAAAGTTTCAAGTAAAAAATGGAGGTTTTTACTATGAAAAAGATTTCTCGTCGTTCGTTCCTGATGGCTACCGGTGTTATCGCAGCTTCTGCTGCTCTGAGCGCTTGCGGCGGCTCCTCCGCCAGCACCTCTTCT
>ERZ860009.566-NODE-566-length-16157-cov-1.447646_pt1 | contig 16157 bp, 16 predicted proteins | sample MGYA00510114_ERZ860009 | MGnify/ENA primary metagenome ERZ860009 (study PRJEB30046, sample SAMN00715177) | human gut metagenome | study: EMG produced TPA metagenomics assembly of the A metagenome-wide association study of gut microbiota in type 2... | reverse complement strand
AGCTTCTTTCACTCTTTTTGAAAGCTCTTGGAACTGGTAAGTCTCTGCATCATGTATCAGCTTTTCCATCTCCTCATAATACATAGTATCAGCATGATTCTTCAGCTGTTTTTGCTTGATGCAGTTAAGTGATCTATGGTAAACCGATTTGAGTAAATATCTGCCTAAGGAAGTTTCAACCTGAAGTGTTTCGCGATGTTCCCACAGCCATAAAATAGCGTCACCCGCTATTTCTTTCGACTCTTCATAGTCTACAAACCTATTTCCATACGCACAAAGAATCGGGTAGTATTTTTAAATATACTATCAAAAGCGATCATCTCCCCTCTCCTTAGTGCCATCAATAAGTACGCATCTTCATTGCTGTATTCCATGGCTGCAATGATAATGCTTATATTTTAAATAAGCGTAAAATAACACAGTTATTAACCATAAAGTTTATTAATGTTAATTATTTAAATAACCTTAGTAGTTTTATTTTCCCGCTTGTCTCTTTAATAAATTTATCATGGAAATGCATCATTCAACTATAGAAGACTTGCTGATCAGCTATTATGATGGTAAAGCAACAGCAGACGAAATTCAGGAAATAGAAGCCTGGATCAAATTGTCAGATGAAAATAAAAAGAAGGCCATGGACATTTACACACTTCTTCTTATGACTGACACGCAACAGGTTACTGAAAAAATGGATATGAATGAGGAGCTATCAAAAGTGAAGGGACGGATGCAAGAGAATAAGTATCATATTTCCTGGTGGGGTTGGATACAACGTGCAGCTGTTGCCTTACTCATACCGATGGCTATTACTATTTTGGTTTTGCTTAACCAACCCCAATCTACCGCCCCCGTCCATGCCCAGATATTCGAAGTCCGGACACAACCCGGAATGATAATTTCTTTCAGATTACCAGACAGCACTTTAGTGTACTTAAACTCCGGTTCAGTCTTAAAGTATCCTTCCATTTTCACCGGTAACATTCGTGAAGTGAGTCTGAATGGCGAAGCGTATTTTGAAGTTGCGAAAGACCCTGAACATAAATTCATTGTTTCGACTCCCCAAAAATCTAAAGTGGAAGTTTTGGGTACACACTTTAACCTGGAAGCATTTGATGAGATGGATGAGGTGATTACCACTTTGGTAGAGGGAAAGGTCGAATTTGTTTATGAGAAAGACGGACAGGGAAGTAAAATACTAATGCGTCCCGGACAAAAAGTGATTTATAATAATAAGGACGGACAGATTCTGTCATACAACACCAATGGCGAATCGGAGCTTGCCTGGATGGACCAAAAGATTATTTTTGATAAAACTCCATTTAAGGCAGCATTGCATATACTGAAGAAACGCTATAATGTAGATTTTATTGTAAACACTTCGAAATTTGACAAATATACATTTACCGGAGCGTTTACAGAACAATATATAGAAGAGATTCTGGAGAATTTTAAAATATCCTCACACATACGCTGGCGTAATGTGAAACTGACAAATAATCAAAGTGAAGAAAGGAGGCAGATTGAAATATATTAAAGCCTTTCATGTTTAACCAATAAAATTATAATACGTATGAGAAACTTCCAACCGCCTTAAAAAAAGCATACAGGCAGATGTTCCCGCATCCAGCCTGTATGAGAAAGCCTTTAACCTGTTTGAATACAAACAGAGAAAATTATTTCTTAACTTTAATTCATGCAAATATATGAAGAAAAACAATTATGTCCAACAATTGCGGGCGGATAATCCCGTTTTTATTGTTTGGAAAAAAATTCCTTTGTCTATGAAACTGCTCTTTGTTTTCTGTTTTTGTTTTGTTGGGCTTCTATGTGCTAACGACAGCTACGCCCAACGTACTATGATCTCTGTGAAAGCACAAAACTTGACTGTGAAAGAAGTTCTGTCACAAATTGAGGCACAATCTGATTTTAGCTTTTTCTACAATGACCATCATATTGATGTAGACCGCCGGGTATCGGTAGTTACCGAACAGAGCAATATATTTACCTTATTGAATGAAGTGTTTAAAAACACCAATGTCAAATATGCCGTACGTAATAAAAAAATAATATTATCTACGCAAATAGTGGAAGCGCCTGCCGCGAAACAAACCGTGCAGATAAAGGGAAAAGTGACGGATATGTTTGGCGATCCGGTCATTGGCGCTACCGTAATGGAAGATGGCACCCAGAATGGTACAATTACAGACCTGGATGGGAATTTCATATTGAATACAGCATCTGCCAATGTGACGATTACGGTTTCTTACGTAGGCTATATGTCCCAGACCGTGAAGGCACAGCCCGCAAAAGTCTGTCGGTCATCCTGAAAGAGGATACCAAGACACTGGACGAAATCGTTGTCGTAGGTTTTGGTACACAGAAGAAAGTCAACCTGACCGGTTCGGTATCTACGGTAAATGCCGAGGATTTACTGTCACGTCCGGTTTCTAATGTAAGCCAAGCATTACAAGGATTAGTTCCGGGAATGAATTTTTCTTATGCTTCGGATGGCAACGGTGGTGAAATTGGTGCAGACATGAAAGTGAATATCCGTGGAGCCGGTACGATCGGTGACGGTTCCAATGCATCTCCGCTGATTCTGATCGACGGCATGGAAGGAAACATGAATATGCTGAACCCCAATGATATTGAAAGTATTTCGGTGTTGAAGGATGCGGCTGCCTCTTCCATCTATGGTTCCCGTGCTCCATTCGGTGTAGTGTTGATAACGACTAAAAAAGGAAAAGCGGGGAAAGTCAACATTAATTATAATAATAGTTTCCGCTGGTCAGAAGCCATTAATCTGCCGGATGTAGCAGATGCCTACACTTATGCCATGTACTTCAACAAAATGCAGTTGAATGATGGTAAAACAGCGGTACAGTTTGACGATACCCGTCTTCAGGCTATCAAAGATTACGCATCAGGCACAATTACCACTACTACCCAACCGAACAGAAATACTCCCACTATCTGGGACTGGATCGGTAATACGAATACAGACTGGTATGACGTAGTTTTCGGAGGTACGGCATTCTCGCAGGAGCATTCTCTCAGCGTCAGCGGAGGAACAGAAAAAATACAGTATTATTTCTCCGGCAACTATATGGGACAGGAAGGAATGATGGCTATCCGCCGTGATAAATTACAGCGTTATTCGGTGAGCAGCAAGATTAACGCACAGCTTTATCCGTGGCTGAACATGAATTACAGCATGAAATATATGCGGAAAGATTATAGCAACCCTACCGCGATGACTGATAATACCTTATATCAGAATATAGCCAAACGCTGGCCGATGGAACCAACTGTAGACCCCAACGGTTATCCGATGGGTAACACGATTATCCGGCCGATTCTCTATGGAGGCGACAACAATTCGCAGACTGACTGGCTATACCAACAGTTCCAGATGGTGATAGAACCGATCAAAGACTGGAAAATCTTCGGAGAAATCAATTATAAAGTGATAGATGCCTTCACCCATACGGATTATTTAAAGGTGCCGCAGATGAATGTAGCCGGAGAGCCTTATTCCGGTGATACATGGAAAACGTCGAAAGTTACCGAAGGCGCCGAACGTACCAATTATTTCAATGCCAACGTCTACAGTGAATATTACAGATCATTTGCCGACGCACACCATCTGAAAGCAATGGTCGGTTTTCAGGCCGAAGTAAATAAATGGCGGCAGTTGCAGGCGTCCAAGCTGGACTTGATCTCAGAATCCGTGCCCAGTATTAATGCCGCTACGGGTGAATCGACTATCGATAAGTCCAAACTGACACATTGGGCAACAGCCGGTTTCTTCGGCCGACTCAATTATGATTATAAAGAACGGTATCTGCTGGAAGTCAATCTCCGGTATGACGGTACTTCACGTTTTGCAAAAGACAAACGCTGGAATTTGTTCCCTTCCTTCTCTGCCGGCTGGAACGTAGCCCGTGAGGCATTCATGGAACCTACCAGCCATATCATTAATACGTTAAAGATCCGCGTTCCTGGGGAGAACTGGGCAATCAGAATACGGAAAACCTATATCCGTATATCCAGTTAATGAAGTTTGTCGCCCAAGATCCCGACTCCCACTGGCTGATTAACAACAGCCGTCCCAACACAGCGAATGCACCGGATTTGATTTCAGCGCTATTAGGATGGGAGACCATGCGGTCATGGAACATCGGTTTTGACCTGGGTATGCTGAACAACCGTCTGACTGTAAGTTTCGACTGGTTCAACCGGAAGACTATCAATATGGTAGGACCGGCTCCCGAACTTCCTGTAACTTTAGGGGCGAATGTACCCAAAATGAACAATGCGGATATGCAGTCCACCGGTTTTGAATTGGATCTGGGATGGCGGGACCGTATTAAAGATTTTGACTACAGCGTGCACCTGTTGCTTTCGGACGACCGTCAGAAAATCCTGAAATACCCCAATACCACCGGTAAAATAAATACTTGGTATGTCGGTAAATATAATGGAGATATATGGGGATTCGAAACCATTGGCATAGCCAAAAGCCAGGAAGAAATGGATGCTCATCTTGCTTCACTGCCCAATGGCGGACAGGATGCATTAGGAGTAAAATGGGGCGCAGGTGACATCATGTACCGGGACTTGAATGGTGACGGTAAGATTTCTGACGGAGCACGCTTAATGACCCGGGTGACAAAAAAGTCATCGGTAATACTTCCCCCCGCTTCCGGTTTGGTCTGGATCTGAATGCATCCTGGAAAGGCATTGATGTACGCTTATTCTTTCAAGGAGTGGCGAAACGTGATGCCTGGCTGAACGACAATATGTTCTGGGGAGCTACGGGAGGTATCTGGCAATCGGCCTGCTTTACTTCTCATCTTGACTTCTTCCGCGAAGAAGGGGATGATTTCTGGAGTGCCAACAAAGATGCTTATTTCCCTCGTATCTTAGTTGATAACTTCGCCAAAAATCAAAAGACGCAAACCCGCTATCTTCAGAATGCCGCCTATGTACGGTTGAAGAATTTGCAGATCGGATATACCATACCCGCCCAGATCACACGTAAAATAGGTGTCTCCAACCTGAGAGTCTTCTTCTCGGGAGAAAACTTATTCACCCTTACGGGATTGCCCGGAGGATTCGACCCGGAGACAATTAATACCGGTTATGGAGCAAAAGACGGATCGAACAGTTCAGGAAAGACTTATCCGCTGTCCCGTACTTTTTCCACAGGATTTAGTGTTAACTTTTAATTGATGACGTATGAAAAAGATAATTAAATATTTATTTTTGCTGACAGGGGGAAGCTTTATACTCGCTTCTTGCAATGATTTTCTGGACAGGGAACCTTTGGACAGTGTGACTCCGGACAACTTTTTCTTTACTGAAAATGACTTGGCCGCCTATGCCGTAAAGCATTACAACTTCACGACGCATGAAGGATTTAATGCCGGAATCTGGAGAAATGACAATGCGACTGATAATCAGGCTGCCACCGACTATGATAAGAAATGGATTCCCGGTCAATGGAAAGTTCCGGAAGCATACGATAATCCTGCAAGCAATGATCCGTGGTATTTCTCTGCCATTCGTGAAGCTAATTACTTCCTCGAAACAGTAGTACCCCGATTTGAAAAGGGAGAGATAGAAGGTTCGGAAACAAACATAAAACATTATATAGGTGAAATGTATTTCCTGCGCGCCAAGAATTACTTGTCAAAACTGGAGACCTTCGGCGACTTCCCGATTATAAAGAATACGTTGCCGGATGAAAGTGCATCTCTGATTCAGGCAAGTAAACGGGAACCCCGCCATAAAGTGGCACGTTTTATCCTGGAAGACCTGGATCTGGCAATCGGCTTGCTGACCAATACTATATCCGGTGGAAAGAACCGCATTACCCAAAACGCAGCTCTGTTATTGAAATCCAGAGCAGCCCTGTACGAGGCTTCCTGGCTGACTTATCACAAAGGCACCGCTCTAGTACCGGGTGGTCCGGGATGGCCGGGAAAGGCAGAAGACATTGCGGACTTTAATATCGATACGGAAATCGCATTTTTTCTGAAGGAGGCCAAAGCGGCAGCCAAAGAAGTGATAGGCAATGCAGCCTTGGTACAGAATACAGCAAAAGACTGCATGGATGAAACAGTTAAAACAGACGAAGACAAATATAAAATGAGCAACCCCTATTTTGCTCAGTTCTCAGCGAATAGCCTGGAAGGATATTCAGAAATATTATTGTGGCGTGCGTATAACCTGCTCGACTATAAGATTGTGCACTCAGCTCCTTTCTATATTCGCGTGGGTGGAAATACCGGATTTACCCGGCAATATGTGGAGAGTTTCCTCTGCCGTGACGGTAAGCCGATCTATGCAACCGACCAGTATAAAGGGGACGAGTCATTATCGGATGTACGCAAAAACAGAGATCTACGCCTACAACTATTCCTGATGACATCGGGTGAGACTCTCAGCCCGAATGTAATGAATGGTACTCCCGATTTGCTGCCGGAGGTTCCGCAACTTCTGGATATAACGGAAAAGAGATGCGTAACAGGCTATCAGGTACGTAAAGGATTGTCAGGAAACTGGTACCGGGATGGCAACACAGCGATTGAAGGGTGTCCGGTATACCGCGTAGCCGAGGCTTATCTCAATTACATCGAGGCTGACTGTATGGAGCATAATGGAACTTCCATTGGTTCGGAGGCAGCAGGATATTGGGGAGATCTCCGCGAAAGAGCCGGATTGCCAAGAGACTATACAGTGACCGTGAACAATACCGATCTGTCCAAAGAACTGGACTGGGCCGTATATTCGGCAGGTAAAACAGTCTCTCCTCTACTATATAACATCCGCCGTGAACGGCGTTGTGAGCTACTTGCAGAAGGTTTGCGCATGTTAGACTTAAAACGCTGGAGAGCGCTGGATCAGGTTAAACAATTTGTAATCCAAGGGGTTAACTTATGGGAATCCGATTTAAAGGATAAATACATGCAGGACGGAAAAAATCTTCTGATACAGGAAGGAACGGAAGGACAGACCTCTAATGTATCAAGCTATGCTAATAGCGGTAAATATCTATGTCCTTACCGCGCTGTGAAGACAAACAATCTGATGTATGATGCAGGATACACATGGTGTGAAGCGCATTATCTGAATCCTATCGCTATCACGCACTTCAGAATTACGGCCTCAAATCCTAACGATCTGAGTACTTCTATTATTTACCAGAATCCAGGATGGCCGATTCAGCCAATGAAGGGCCGATAGGTATTAAATAAAATAGATAAAGCCATCTTGGATATGGTAAAAAAGTGTAGGACGAACCGGGCTAATGTTTAATAAAAAATAAAGCTCGGCGTCCTATGCTTCAAACTATCGGGAAATTTGTACCTTGCCCGAACGAAATTCTAATGCGAAACAAAACAGTCTGATACTAATATATAAAAAGATAAATCAATCAAGCAAATCTAAGAATTATGAAAACGACTTCTACATGGTGGAAAATCTTACTCAGTGGTCTGTTATTGGCTGGAACACTGGTAGCTTATGCCGACGCTTACCAGCCATCTTACTCCACAGCCGGCTTTTATCAGCTTTCCAACACAGGCCGCACAGCGTATAGCATGAACCCAGCCTGGCGGTTTTACAAAGGTCATATCGAAGGGGCGGAACAGCCGGAATTCAATGACAAAGACTGGAACATCGTATCACTGCCCGACGGCATAGAATACCTCCCTACCGAGGCAAGCGGATGCATCAATTATCAGGGTGAAATCTGGTATCGCAAGCATTTCACTCCCGAGGAAAGCTGGAAAGGGAAACAACAGTTCCTCCATTTTGAAGCCATTATGGGAAAGTCAAAAATATGGGTAAACGGCAAGTTACTGAAAGAACATTTCGGTGGTTTTCTGCCTGTCATCGTAGATGTCACTTCCAGTCTGAAGTACGGAGAAGACAATGTAATCACTGTATGGGCAGACAACAGTGACGATCCCTCCTACCCTCCCGGCAAACCGCAAGATGCACTGGATTTTGCATACTTCGGAGGAATTTACCGGGATTGCTGGATGATAGTTCACAACAAGGTATTCATCACCGATCCGAATTATGAGAACGAGACAGCCGGAGGCGGATTGTTTGTCTCTTTCGACAAAGTTTCCGAGCAATCCGCACAGTTGAAACTGGATGCACATATACGCAACACTTCCGGAAAGTCCTTCGGTGGTAAAATAATCTATGAACTCTATGACCGCGACGGCAAACGTGTTCTCTCTAAGGAGACCGGTTTGTCGGTAAGCAAGGGGCTTGCGAAACAAACTTCCTGCAAAGTGACTGTAGAAACACCTCATTTATGGTCACCCGACAGCCCCTACCTTTACAAACTACACATTTATATAAAGGATAAAGCTGGTAACACCATTGACGGATATTACCGCCGCATCGGTATTCGCAGCATTGAATTTAAAGGAAAAGACGGATTCTGGCTGAATGGCAAACCTTATCCCTATCCTCTGATGGGAGCCAACCGTCATCAGGATTTTGCAGTGATAGGCAACGCCTTACCCAACAGCCTTCATTGGCGGGATGCGAAGAAGTTGCGTGATGCCGGAATGCGTGTTATCCGCAACGCCCACTATCCGCAAGATCCGGCGTTTATGGATGCTTGTGATGAATTAGGACTGTTTGTTATTGTCAACACACCGGGATGGCAATTCTGGAATGATCAGCCGATCTTTGCTCAAAGAGTGTATAGTGATATCCGCAATATGGTTCGCCGCGACCGCAACCACCCCAGTGTATGGATGTGGGAGCCGATTCTGAACGAAACATGGTATCCGGCGGATTTTGCCAAAAATGTAGTAGACATTCTCAATGAAGAATATCCGTATCCGTATTGCTATGCCGGATGTGATGTAACCGCACGTGGACACGAATACTTCCCGATACACTTCACCCATCCGATGAACGGAGGTGGCGGAGCCTTTAATACTGAAAATCTGGACCCGAAAATCAGTTATTTCACCCGCGAATGGGGAGATAATGTGGATGACTGGAACTCTCACAACTCACCAAGCCGGGTCAATCGTAGCTGGGGAGAAGTACCGATGCTGATTCAGGCACAGGATATGCCAAAAACGATTACCAACTCACCAGTTATGATGGACTATACAGAACTACCAGACAACATATGGGTGGTTGCCTGTGGCATTCATTCGATCATCAGAGAGGCTATCATCCAGATCCGTTCTACGGAGGTATCATGGATGCCTTCCGACAACCTAAGCTATCTTATTATATGTTCTGTTCCCAGCGTCCTGCCGAACCCAACAAGGAATTGATCGCAGATAACGGACCGATGATTTACATAGCGAATGCCATGACTCCTTTCTCTCCGAAAGATGTAACGATATATAGCAACTGCGATGAAGTTCGCCTCACCTATTGCAAGGGAGGCAAAGAGTATACTTATCATAAGCCGGCAAATGAAGCCGGAATGCCTTCACCCGTCATCACATTCAAGGATGTATTTGATGTCATGTATGATAAAAAGCTGTCACGCCAAAAGAAACAGGCAGATTCTTACCTTCTGGCAGAAGGATTAATGGACGGGAAAGTGGTGCGACACATAAAGTAACCCCCACACGCCGCCCGTCAAAACTGTTACTCTGGGCAGATGACGAGAAAGTGCAGATGAAAGCGGACGGATCGGACATCGTGACGGTCATTGCAGCCATCGCAGATGAAAACGGAAACATCAAGCGTTTGAATAATTATGAAGTAAAGTTCGAAATCGAAGGACAGGGACAACTGGTTGCCGATGAAGAAACATTCACCAATCCACGTCCGGTACTTTGGGGAACTGCTCCGGTGCTGGTAAGATCACCACCACCCCGGGAGAAATCAAAATCCGCGCATCGGTGGTATGGCAAGGCAAACATACACCGGTTCCGGCAGAACTGATTATTCCTACTTTTCCTTCGGAACATACGCTGGTAGCAGACAAAGATGAACTGGCACAAGCACAATCCGCAAGCAAAGATGCCGGAAATAAGGTGCATGCCGCCTCATCCGATTGCGAAAAGCGTGTACTTGAATTGCAACAGGAACTGAACCGCCTGAAACTGAAAGAAGTCGAAAAACAACAGAGTGACTTTGAATAATGTGCATGGTTCTATCTATGAACAGAAAAAAACAAACTTATTAAAATACAGTTATGATGAATAGAATAGTATATACTTCATTTTTATTAGGAGCGAGTTTCGCCAGTACAGAAGCACAGGTAAGTACTCCTCCCAATATTGTATTGATTTTATGTGACGACATGGGATTCTCCGATCTGGGTTGCTACGGAAGTGAAATCCAGACTCCCAACATAGACCGTCTGGCAGAAAACGGGGTACGCTTCAGCCTGTTCAAAAATACAGGAAGAAGCTGCCCCAGCCGTGCTGCTTTGCTGACAGGGCATTATCAGCACGAAGCCGGCATGGGATGGATGACGGCAGTAGATGAACACCGCCCCGGATACAGAGGACAAATTACGAAAAACATCCCCACCATTGGCGAGGTGATGAAAGCGAATGGCTACAGCACATATATGAGCGGTAAATGGCACGTCACAGTGGACGGAGCTTTTGATGCTCCCAACGGCAGCTATCCGGCCCAACGGGGATTTGACAAATATTACGGTTGCCTGAGCGGAGGAGGCAGTTATTATAAACCGACACCAGTATACAGCAATCTGACCCGAATCACTGAATTCCCCGATGACTATTACTATACCACTGCCATCACCGATTCCGCCGTCAGTTTTGTCAGGCAACACCCTACAGACAAACCGATGTTTATGTACGTAGCTCATTATGCCCCTCACTTACCCCTCCAGCTCCTGCCGATCGTGTAGAGAAATGCAGAGACCGGTATAAAGTGGGATATGACGTGTTGCGCAAACAACGTTTCGACAGGTTAAAGGAACTGAAGTTCATTTCGGACGAGATGGATTATCCTGTCTACCAAAAGGAATTTGGCGGGAAACGTCCCTCCTGGGAAACGCTTACACCCAAGCAACAGGAGCAATGGATCACCTATATGGCGACTTATGCCGCCATGATCGAAATTGTGGATAGCGGAATCGGTGAACTGGTGGAAACCATCAAGGAGAAAGGGATGCTGGACAATACCGTATTTATCTTTTTAAGCGATAACGGTGCAACCAAAGAAGGCGGATACCTTGGGCAGCTTATGGCTGATTTGAGCAATACTCCTTATAGAAGCTATAAGTCACAATGTTTTCAGGGAGGCACAAGTACCCCTTTTATCTTATCTTATGGCGATGCCGAAAAAAACAAGATGAAAGGTCAGATTTGCAGGCAACCTGCCCACATTATAGACATACTGCCTACCTGCATGGATATTGCCACAGCTACTTATCCGTCAGAATTCAAAGAGAATTTGCCCGGCAAGAGCTTACTCCCTCCAATCCATGGAAAAAAGATAAAGCCCAGAGAATTATACTTTGAGCATCAAAGTTCCTGCGCCATTATTTCCAATCATTGGAAACTGGTACGCGGCAGCCGGAATGAACCATGGGAGCTAATCGACTTATCGGCAGATCCGTTCGAAACCAAGGATTTGTCCGCCCAATATCCGAAGCTAGTGAAAAAACTAGAGGCTAAATGGAATAAATGGGCGAAACAATGTAATGTCTTTCCACTCGAAAACAAACCTTGGACCGAAAGAATTAACTACTATCTGAAACAAAATCCGGATCAAAGCGGAATAGAATAAAATCCGGGAACAATAGCCTTCTTAATACTAGGTTTAGAAAAAAGACTGTTCCTTTTAGACGAACAGTCTTTTTTCTGTTTACAAGACATATTGTTTGTATATAGCTGTTTTTTTATTACTTTTGTGCTTTCAGCCCCAAAGAGCTGTAACACACTTAAATTCATGAAATATACTTTTATCTAATAATAAACACGCTACGACAATGAGAAAGAAACATTCGCTCCTATTTTGTGCCTTATTTACGATTTTTACGGGACATGCAGAAGATACGGATTATACCAAAGGACTTTCTATCTGGTTTGATTCTCCCAATACATTACAAGGAAAAGAAGTCTGGCATAGTTCCAAACAGGATGCCAGTTGGGAATCACAGTCATTGCCTATAGGTAATGGAAGTATCGGTGCTAATATTTTGGGTTCAATAGAGGCGGAACGCATAACTTTTAATGAGAAAACGCTTTGGCGTGGCGGTCCTAATACAGCCAAAGGAGCAGATTACTATTGGAATGTGAACAAACAGTCCGCGTACATCCTGGACGAAATACGTAAAGCGTTCGTAGAAGGAGACCAGAAAAAAGCGGAAAAACTGACACGCGAGAATTTCAACAGTGAAGTCCCTTATGAATTTTCCAGAGAAAAGCCTTTCCGATTTGGTAACTTCACTACAATGGGAGAATTCTATGTAGAAACAGGATTAAGCACAATAGGCATGAGCGACTACAAACGTATCTTATCACTGGATTCGGCAATGGCGGTGGTTCAGTTCAAAAAAGATGACGTAGCATATCAGCGTAACTATTTTATTTCTTATCCTGCCAATGTGATGGTGATGCGTTTCAGTGCCGACCAACCGGGCAAACAGAATCTCACTTTCAGATATGCACCCAACCCGGTATCTACCGGACAGTTCTCTACCGACGGTAATAATGGCCTTGTTTATATAGCCTCCCTTGACAATAATGGAATGAAATATGCAGTGCGTATTCAAGCCACAATAAAAGGCGGTACCTTAAACAACACAGACGGACGGATTACAGTGAAAGAAGCAGACGAAGTCGTATTCTATGTGACCGCAGATACCATTATAAAATGAATTTCGCACCGGACTTCACCGATCCTAAAACATATGTCGGTGTTAATCCGCTTGAAACAACGCAGCAATGGATGAAAGATGCTGTAGCCAAAGGATATGCCAACTTACTGGACGAACACTACAAAGACTACGCATCTTTGTTCAACCGGGTGAAACTGGAGTTGAATCCTACAGTGAAAACGGCCAATCTGCCCACTGCTCAACGACTGAAAAACTATCGGAAAGGACAACCTGACTATTACTTGGAGAAACTCTATTACCAGTTCGGACGCTATCTGTTGATAGCCAGTTCCCGACCGGGCAATATGCCTGCCAATCTGCAAGGTATCTGGCATAACAACGTAGACGGCCCTTGGCGAGTTGATTATCATAACAACATCAATATTCAGATGAACTACTGGCCAGCCTGCTCTACAAATCTGGATGAGTGTATGCTTCCGCTAATCGATTTCATCCGTACCTTAGTGAAACCGGGAGAAAAGACCGCTCAGTCTTATTTTGGCGCAAGAGGATGGACAGCATCTATTTCCGCCAACATCTTTGGCTTTACTACCCCATTGGAAAGCCAGGATATGTCCTGGAACTTTAACCGATGGCAGGTCCCTGGCTCGCAACTCACGTCTGGGAATATTATGACTATACCAAAGACTTGAAGTTTCTGAAAGAAACAGGATATGAACTGATTAAGAGCAGTGCTAATTTTACTGTTGACTATCTTTGGCACAAACCGGACGGAACGTATACAGCCGCACCATCTACTTCACCGGAGCATGGACCGATAGACCAGGGAACTACCTTTGTGCACGCAGTAGTCCGTGAAATCCTGTTGGATGCCATCCAAGCGAGCAAAGAGTTAGGAATCGACAAAAAGGAACGCAAACAATGGGAGCATGTACTTGCCAATCTCGTCCCTTATAAAATAGGTCGCTATGGTCAGTTGATGGAATGGTCAACCGATATTGATGACCCGAAAGACGAACATCGCATGTAAATCATCTCTTCGGTCTGCATCCCGGACATACCGTTTCTCCTATCACTACTCCCGAACTGGCAGAAGCCGCCAAAGTGGTATTAGTACATCGTGGCGACGGTGCTACCGGCTGGAGCATGGGATGGAAATTGAACCAATGGGCACGCCTGCAGGATGGAAATCACGCCTATACCCTCTTTGGTAATCTGTTGAAAAACGGAACAGTAGATAACCTTTGGGATACACACCCACCTTTTCAAATAGATGGAAACTTCGGTGGCACAGCAGGTATCACAGAAATGCTGTTGCAGAGCCACATGGGATTCATTCAATTGCTGCCAGCCTTGCCGGATGCCTGGAAAGACGGCTCGATCCACGGTGTATGCGCCAAAGGAAATTTCGAGATAGATATGATATGGAAAGACGGTCTCTTGCAAGAAGCCACCCTCCTTTCCAAGGCGGGACAGAATTGTACCGTAAAATATGCCGGTAAAACAATCTCTTTCAAGACTGCGAAAGGACGTAGCTATCAACTTAAATATGACAAAGAGAATGGATTAACCCAAATCAGACAATAATACTGAATCTATTTCATTCAGATGAACACGAAACATTTACCCCCAATATCGACCATGAAAATTTATACTTGCCTTTGTTTGCTTTTCTTAGCCGGATATCTGGTTGCCCAGAATAATACTTCGGCTTTGTTGCCCATGCCCAATCAGATCACACCGGTAAAAGGGAAACCTTTTACTGTCCGTTCCGGAAAGACGGCTATCTATTTGAATCAGCCGGAATTGCAGTTTACAGCAAAGACGCTGCAAACGATATTACAAGACAGGATGCAGGCAAAGGTTCCACTTGCATCCGAATCCGGCCGTGCGGACATCCGTTTGCTGGTTGATCCTGCAATGGACGGAAAAGAGCACTATCGTATCGAAATAACCTCCAAAGGGATCACTATCAGCGGAGCTACCGCAGGAGCAGTCTATTATGGAGTCATGACGATGGATCAGCTTCTATTAGGTGACGCGTGCGCCACTGCACACAAGGAGATTTCTCCTGTCTGCATTGATGATGCACCCCGCTTCTCTCATCGGGCATTGATGCTCGACCCTGCCCGTCATTTCCTTCCGATAAATGATGTGAAGTTCTTCATTGACCAGATGGCACGTTACAAATACAACATACTCCAACTGCATTTGACAGACGACCAGGGATGGAGAGTCGAAATAAAAAAACATCCTAAATTGGTCGGCAAAGATTATTATACGCAAGAGCAACTTGCCGAAATCATTCAATATGCCGCTCAACGGAATATCGAGGTCATTCCCGAACTGGATATTCCCGGACATACAGTAGCTATACTAGCCGCCTATCCCGAATTGGGATGTACTCATACCGATACGCTGCCTAAGATAGTAGGTAAAACTACGGATTTAATGCTTTGCGCGAATAATGAGAAAGTGTATGCTGTCTATCAGGATATCATCAAAGAAATATCTTCCTTGTTCCCATCCGATTATATACATTTAGGAGGCGACGAAGCTGTGATAGAAAAGAACTGGACCCAATGTACCCGTTGCCAGGCCATGATGAAAGAACTAGGTTATCAGAAAGCTTCACAGCTCATGATTCCTTTTTTCAGCCGTATGCTTTCATTCGTTCAGGAGAACAATAAGACTCCTATACTTTGGTGCGAACTGGACAATATTTATCCGCCTGCCAACGACTATCTCTTTCCTTATCCCAAGAACGTAACTTTAGTAAGCTGGCGCGGAGGATTGACACCTACCTGTCTTGAACTTACCCGAAAACACGGTAATCCGCTTATCATGGCACCAGGTGAGTACGCTTATCTGGATTATCCGCAACTGAAAGGAGATTTTCCCGAGTTCAACAATTGGGGGATGCCTGTTACCACCTTGGAGAAGTCGTATCAATTCGACCCGGGATATGGCGTGCCTGCCGAAGATCAGGCTCATATCACCGGAGTTATGGGAACTTTATGGGGAGAAGCGATACGGGACATTAACCGGGCAACCTATATGGCATATCCCCGCGCTTTCGCATTGGCAGAAGCCGGATGGACACAAATGAAATACCGTAATTGGGAATCATTCAAACAACGTCTCTACCCCAACCTGACTAATCTGATGAAGAAAGGAGTTTCGGTACGTGTTCCTTTTGAGATAGTCGAGAGAAAGTAGACACTTATAAAACCATTTAAAGCGAAACACTAAGGAAATGATTCAAATCCATATAATTTGTAATCAGATGTATGAAAGAAGCATGGAGGACTTGACAAACCGCTTTTTATGTTTC
>ERZ860009.565-NODE-565-length-16169-cov-1.340449_pt1 | contig 16169 bp, 24 predicted proteins | sample MGYA00510114_ERZ860009 | MGnify/ENA primary metagenome ERZ860009 (study PRJEB30046, sample SAMN00715177) | human gut metagenome | study: EMG produced TPA metagenomics assembly of the A metagenome-wide association study of gut microbiota in type 2... | reverse complement strand
CACAGCAGATGGCTTCACAGAATACAGCACAAATGGGGCAGCCAATGGGGCAGCCAATGGGACAGGCGATGATGGGAAATACTATGATGAATCAGAACATGGGACAGCCGGTTAATGTTCAGCCGGCACAATTTAGCGCATTTGCGGGTGGAAACCTTGGAAATTACCAGCCGGAAAATATTGATCTGATTATGGATGTTCCGCTTCAGGTGACGGTAGAGCTTGGAAGGACAACAAAATCCATTTCAGATATTCTGGATCTGGGTCCGGGAAAGATTATTGAGCTGAATAAACTGGCAGGCGAGCCGATTGATGTGCTTGTCAATGGAAAATATGTCGCAAAGGGCGAAGTTGTTGTCATTGAAGAAAGTTTCGGTGTTCGAATCACGGAAATTGTCAATGCTTCAAGAACAGGCGGAAAGTAGAAACAGACATGACAAATGTGTTACTGACAGGTTCTCTGGAAAGCTTTATACAACTTTTGGGTGCACTGTTTATTTTTGCTGTTGTTCTGGCTGCTACATATCTGCCCACCAGATGGATGGGAGGTATGCAGCGTGGACGCCAGAATAATAAGAATCTGCATGTGATAGAGACAATCAGTGTCGGCAATAACAAGATGATCAGTATTGTGGAAGCCGGCAGTGTCTATCTGGTTGTTTCTGTTGGAAAAGAGGAAGTACATCTTCTGGCACAGCTTACGAGGGATCAGTTAAAAGATTTCTCTTTTGAGCTGGAACAGAGTGGGAAAAAGCAGGATTCTTTTGCGGAAATTCTCAACCAGTTAAAAGACAAGTTACCAAAGAAGCAAGGATAAAGATGAGCAAAGGGAAAAAGATATACTGCATTGCAAGTTTTGCGTTTGCGTGTGCGGTTTTAATACTTACAATTACATTATGTATGATGCATCCGGGACGTGTCTATGCAAGTTCCATGGACCCGGACAGTATTACAAAGATTACACAGAAAGATACACAGGGAGCAGATCATAATACAGACAATGCCAATGGATTGTCAATTACATATAACAATGATTCCGGATCGGTTTCCACACCGATCAAGATGCTTCTGGTGTTGACAATTCTATCACTTGCACCATCGATTCTGATTATGATGACTTCGTTTACACGAATTATCATTGTACTTCATTTCCTTAGGACTGCGATCGGAACGCAGACGACACCACCCAACCAGGTTTTGATCGGTCTGGCATTGTTTCTGACATTTTTTATCATGTGGCCAACGTTCCAGCAGATCAACAAAGAGGCAATTCAGCCGCTCGATAAGGGAGAAATCACACAGTCGGAATTTTTTGAAAAAGCAGAAGAGCCGATTCGTGAATTTATGATCAAAGATGCAAAGATCCAGATAAGGGATGTGAATCTTTTTGCGGAGATTTCGGAGAAACGTATAAAGATACAAAGGAATTGTCGGATGTTCCGTTTACCACACTGGTTCCGGCATTCATTCTGAGCGAGCTTCGGAAAGCATTCATTATGGGATTTTTGATTTATATTCCGTTTATTGTAATTGATATGGTGGTGTCATCCGTACTGATGTCCATGGGTATGATGATGCTTCCTCCGACAACCATTTCGTTGCCGTTTAAGATTTTGTTGTTTGTTCTGGCGGATGGATGGGATCTTGTCATAAAATCCCTCGTCCAGACATTTTATTAGGAGGATACCGTATGATTTCACAGGGTGCAGTTCTTGATATTGCAAGAGATGCAATTTATACCATTCTGATCACGTCGGCACCGCTGCTGATAATTTCGCTGGTAGTTGGTTTGATTATCAGTATTTTTCAGACGGTTACATCCATTCAGGAGCAGACACTTACGTTTGTTCCAAAGATTATTGCGGTATTTGCTGCAATGATCCTTTGCGGCTCCTGGATGTTAAATAACATGACCGAACTGGTGGAGCGTCTGTGGTCGAATTTCAGTACCTATCTGAGTATGTGATTTGATAAAAAGATATGGTTAATTATGTATTTACACTTGAAAATTTTGAATATTTTCTGCTGATTCTGGTAAGAGTTACCTGTTTTGTGTATGTGGCCCCGTTATTGGGGCAGCAGGGAATTCCCAATCAGATTAAAATCGGATTTTCATTTTTTGTCTCATTGCTTTTATACAATGTAGTAGATCGGCCGGAGCTGACATACGCAAGTGTTGTCGGGTATGCGGTAGTTGTGATCAAAGAGGGAATTACGGGACTGCTGATTGGGTATGCGGCAAGCATCTGTAATTCCATTGTTTTGTTTGCAGGAAATATTATAGATATGGATATTGGTCTGTCCATGTCTACCGAATTTAATCAGGACATGGGAACAGAAACCACACTGACAGGAAATCTGTATTATTATCTGGTTCTGCTTCTTTTGATTACATCTGATTTTTATACCTATCTGGTACGTGCGGTTACGGATTCTTTTTCCGTAATTCCGATTGCCCACCAGAAATTTGCATGGGATCATCTGTTATCTGCAATCACACGCTATATGGGAGATTCATTCATCATAGGGTTTCGGATTTTTCTTCCGTTTTTTGCCTGTATTATGGTTTTGAACTGTGTACTTGGAATTATGGCACGTGTGGCACCGCAGATGAATATGTTTTCAATCGGTATGCAGCTGAAGATTCTGGTTGGATTTGTTGTTTTGTATCTGATCGTGTTCCTGTTGCCGAATGTGGCAAATTATATTTTTGATGAAATAAAGACGATGGTGAAGCTTGTTGCAGAAGGTTTGTATTGACGAAAAAAATCAGAATCGAATATTGCATTATAATCTGCAATGGTTTGCAAAAGACGGCGAAGGCGGCGAGAAGACAGAACCTGCAACCGCCAAGAAATTAAAAGATGCCAGAGATGAAGGTAAGGTTGCAAAAAGCCGCGAACTGAATTCGGCATTTGATCTGATTGTTTTGTTTCTATGCCTGAAAATTTTTGTTTCCTTTGTGGGAGGAAAATTCATAGATATTTTTTCTTATATCTATGAAAATATGCCGGATTTTGTTAAAATAAATGAGGGCGGATTGTCCGTGCAGGCGGCAGCAGGCCTGATTGCCTCAGTCACCTTGAAAAGCCTGATCATTATGCTTCCGTTTATGGCGTTTGGATTTGTTGTTACGCTTCTGGTCAGCATTGTGCAGGTAGGATGGAAAGTTTCCACAAAACCCATGAAACCGGACTTTCCAAGCTGAATCCATTGAACGGATTCAAACGTATCTTTTCGAAAGATTCGCTCTTTGAACTGGTGAAATCCATTTTAAAGATTGTGATTATCATATATATCGCGTATACTTCCATAAAAGATAATGCAAATGATCTGTTTGCGTTGTATGATCTGGGACTGAATCAGGCGGTTGCGCTTGTGGGGACTCTGATTATCAATACGGGAATAAAAATCAGTATTGTTTATCTTGTGATTGGTCTGGCTGACTTTATCTATAGAAACATAAGTTTAATGAAGATATGAAGATGACCAAGCAGGAAGTAAAAGATGAATACAAAAATACAGAGGGAGATCCGCAGATCAAAGGACGGCAGCGCCGTAAAATGCAGGAGGTATCCCAGAAGCGAATGATGCAGGATGTGCCCAAGGCGGATGTGGTCATCACGAACCCGACGCATTTTGCCGTAGCATTGAAATATGAGGCGGAAGTCAGTTCTGCCCCGGTTGTCCTTGCAAAAGGAGAAGATTACCTTGCGCAAAAGATTAAGGAAGTGGCGAGGGAGAATAAAATTGAAATTGTTGAAAATAAGCCTCTGGCACGTATGCTCTATCACAATGTTGATGTGGGAGCAGAAATTCCGCCGGAGCTTTACCAGGCTGTGGCAGAAGTTCTTGCTGCCGTATACAAGGCCAAAAATATACAGTAGTGCAGTTATACAACAAACAGGTGCGAAAGGAGGTTGTGCAGGATGCTGAAGAAAGCGGATATCGGTGTAGGTTTATATCTTTTGGCGGCAGTAGTTTTCTTCATTGTTCCAATTCCATCCGTATTGCTGGATGTGATGCTTGCATTTAACATTTCCATCGCCTTAATTATTGTATTTATGTATTGTTTGTTCGGGAAGTACTGGATATGTCTTTCTTCCCGACATTACTTTTGTTTACGACTATTTTTCGAATTTCTCTGAACGTATCTTCCACCCGTCTGATTCTTCTGACGGGAGATCCTGGTAACGTTGTTAAGACATTCGGTTCGTTCGTCGGCGGAGGAAATATGGTGGTCGGTTCCATTGTATTTATTGTCCTCGTATTGATTCAGTTTATTGTTATCAATAAAGGTTCGGAACGTGTATCCGAAGTAACCGCCAGATTTACACTCGATGCCATGCCTGGTAAACAGATGGCGATTGATGCGGACTTAAATACCGGTGCGATCACCGATGCGGAGGCAAAGGAACGACGGGAAAAGATTCAGAGAGAATCTAGTTTCTTCGGCGCGATGGATGGTGCCACAAAGTATGTAAAGGGAGATGCTACGGCAGGTCTGATCATCACCTTTATTAACCTGATCGGCGGAACCATTATGGGAGTTATGAATCAGGGACTTGGATTTGCAGATGCCATTCAGCAGTATGGTCTGCTGACCATCGGTGATGGTCTGGTGTCCCAGATTCCGTCTCTTCTGATTTCTCTTGCAACCGGTATACTTGTCACCAAGGGATCAAACGAGGCAGACTTTTCCGGAATTCTGGTCAAGCAGCTTTTTGGAATTCCGAGGGTACTTTATATTGTAGGTTCCGTGCTGGTTTTCCTCGGAATTTTTACTCCGTTAAATCCGGTTTTATTTATTGCACTTGGTCTGGTGTTTATCATCGCCGGCAAAAATATCAGCAAGAATATCGGCGAAGAAAATATTGAGGAAGAAGTACAGCAGGCGGAGACGGAGGCGGAAGAGATCCGGAAACCGGAGAATGTGGTTTCCCTGCTTCAGGTCGATCCGATCGAACTCGAATTCGGATATGGTATTATTCCGCTGGCAGATGTAAACCAGGGTGGAGATCTTCTGGATCGTGTGGTAATGATCCGGCGGCAGATTGCACTGGAACTTGGTACGGTTGTTCCGATTATCCGCCTGAGGGATAATATCCAGTTAAATCCGAACCAGTATATTATCAAGATCAAAGGCGTGCAGGTAACGGAAGGAGAAATTCTTTTTGATCATTATATGGCGATGAATCCGGGGTATGTGGAGGAAGAAATTACAGGTATTCCTACATTTGAACCGTCTTTCCATCTTCCGGCCATCTGGATTACGGAAGCGCAGAGAGAACGTGCAGAGAGTCTTGGATCACCGTAGTTGATGCACCGTCTATCATTGCGACGCATTTGACAGAAGTAATCCGAAGCCACATCGCAGAGCTTCTGACCAGACAGGATGTACAGAACCTGGTCAACAACTTAAAAGAATCCAATCCGGTTCTTGTGGACGAGCTCACGCCGAAACTTCTTGGCCTTGGAGAGATTCAGAAAGTACTGCAGAATCTTTTGCGGGAAGGCATTTCGATCCGGGATCTTTTGTCTATTTTTGAATCGCTGGCAGATCAGACATCCAGAGATACGGATGTGCTGACGGAATATGTAAGGCAGAGTCTGAAGCGTGCAATTTCGAGCAAATATTTCCCGTCGAACGAAACGACCAGTGTCATTACGCTCGATCCGAAAGTGGAACAGGAGATCATGTCTTCGGTCAAGCAGACAGAGCAGGGTGCATATCTGACGATGGACCCGGAGAAAACAAAAGCAATTATGGATTCCGTGCGGACAGAAACCGAGAAACTCGAAAGCCTCGGAAAGAATCCGATCATTATTACATCGCCAATTGTGCGTATGTATTTTAAAAAACTCACAGAAGATTATTTCAAAGATCTGATTGTTGTCTCTTATAATGAAGTAGAATCTGATGTGGAGCTGCAATCGGTAGGGATGGTGACAGCATAAATGACAATTAATAAATTTCAGGGAAAAACACAGGAAGAAGCCATTGCAAAGGCAAAAGAAGAATTTGGAGAACGCGCGGTCATTATGAACATCCGTGAGGTAAAACCGAAGGGGCTGTTTCGTGCGTTTAAGAATTCAACATTTGAAGTGACTGCGGCAATGGAGGAAAAAGAACATTTTTCCAATGCCATGCAGGCAGCACAGATGACACAGAGTATGGCAAAAGAAGGAAAACTGCACGACATGATCAATCTTGCGGCGGATGAACCGATTACCATTCCGAAACTGCAGGAACAGGAAGGTAACGCACAGGCAGCCAGACAGGAGCCAGCACGTATGCCACAATCACAGAATCTGGTACAGGAAAATGAAGAGAAAAAATTAGAAGAAAGACTTGAGGTTTTATCTGACCGTCTGGAAAAATCTCTTGGCGGGAAAAATCCGAAGGAGCCGGAGACACCAAAGGGGCCGTCTTCGGAAGAACTCAATTTTGTCCGGATTCTCTACAGCACGCTGTTGAAAAACGAGGTGAGTGAACAGTATGTCAATCAGATCCTTGGCGAAATTGAAAAATTTATCCGCCCGGGACACAGTGTGGATACGATTCTTTCCAATGTTTACCAGAAGCTGATTTTGCGTTTCGGTCAGCCAAAATCACTGGATTTAAGTGGGGCAAAACCGCATGTTGTATTTTTTATCGGACCTACCGGTGTTGGCAAAACCACAACAATCGCTAAAATTGCGTCCAAATATAAGGTGGATTATGAAAAAAAAGTAGCGTTTATTACTGCAGATACCTACCGGATCGCAGCAACAGAACAGCTACAGGTGTATGCAAATATTCTTGACGCACCTATGTCTATCGTGTATTCTAAAGAGGAACTGAATGAAGCAATTGGAAAATATGCGGAATACGATCTTGTTTTCGTTGATACTGCTGGATTTTCCCATAAAAATGAGGAACAGAAAGAGGATATCAGAAACCTGATTCAGGGAGTTGACCCTGAATATACAAGTGAAGTATATTTAGTTCTCAGCGCTACAACGAAATACAGAGATTTGCTTGATATTGTAGATACCTATCACACAATATCTGAGTTTAAACTGATTTTTACAAAACTGGATGAGACATCAACGTATGGAAATTTGCTCAATATTAAGCTGTATTCAGATGCGGAACTGTCTTATACGACAAATGGACAGAATGTACCGGATGATATTGAATTATTTGATACACAAAAGATCGTGAAACAATTATTAGGGGGCAATTCGTAATGGATCAGGCAGAACAATTGCGAAATGTAATAAAACTGCACAATCAGAATAATCAGAATAATGCACGGGTGGTGACGATTACCAGCGGAAAAGGCGGGGTCGGGAAGTCGAATCTTGCAGTAAATCTTGCGGTATGTCTCAGAAAAGCAGGCAAGAGGGTGATTATTTTTGATGCTGATTTTGGTCTCGCAAACGTTGAGGTAATGTTTGGTGCAATCCCACAGTATAATTTGTCTGATTTTATATACCGTGGAAAGTCAATTCGTGAAATAATCACACCTGGACCCATGGATATCCGGTTTATATCCGGTGGCTCAGGAATTATCGGATTGAACAATCTTACAAAAGAACAGATTTTATATATCGTAAATTCGATTGACACATTGAATGAACTGGCAGATTTTATCCTGATTGATACGGGGGCAGGAATCTCGGATCAGGTTCTGGAATTTGTCATGGCAAGTCCGGAGGTATTACTGGTATCCACACCGGAACCAAGTTCCCTGACGGATGCGTATTCGCTTTTAAAAGCATTGTACCGCAATCCCGATTTTGTGGAGGAAGAGACAACCATCCACATAGTAACCAACCGGGTAAATTCCCGGGACGAGGGACAGGCAATTTATGAGAAAGTGAATTCCGTAGTGTCTAAGTTTTTACATGGAAGTCTGAATTATCTGGGGATGATTCCACAGGATGCTGCTTTGGAACGGGCGGTAAGGCAGCAAAAGACAGTTACCATGAGTGACCCGAATGCAAAATCTGCCAGGGCGATTTCAGAACTTGCAGATCATCTGTTAAACGGCACCCGGCAGAAGACACCGGTACGGTGGGGAATAGCACAGATGTTTTCCAGTTTTTTATCAAACCGAAAATAGGGAGATGAATAATTATGAAACTTTCAGATGTGATTACTCCGGGAGACAAAATTGATATTAAAATGCTGCATGAAGCGAACCAGGAAGATAATGGAGGAGAGATCGCGAAAATCTATCAAAGTGCGGTCAGCGACATTTTTTCGGATCAGGAATTGGAAATTTCTATGCCGACAAGTGGTGGAAGAATGGTGTTATTTCAACTGGAGAGGGAGTGCAGCATTGTTTTTTATACAAAAGGCGGTATGTATAACTGCACAGCAGTTGTGAAGAAACGTTATCGCAAAGAAAATCTGTATCTGCTCAGAATTGTGATTACTTCCGGATTACAGAAATTTCAGCGCCGGGAATTTTTCCGGATTCCTTATACGACACCGTTAAAATATTACGAAATATCGGAACAGACGGCACAGATGCAGACAACGGAAGAATTGTTTACGGAAATTCAAAAGCCGGAATATATTGATCAGGTACGTGAGGGAACGATTCAGAATATCAGTGGCGGTGGAATCCGCTTTGTCTCTGGACAATGGATAAAACAGAACCAAAATATTCTTCTGGTGATCAGACTGACAAATGAATATTCGGATGAAACTTTTTATCTTCCGGGACAGGTGATTGCAACAGAAAAACATCCAGCGATAGAGGAAATGTACATTCACCGGGTAAAATTTCTGTTCCGGGATCTCCGGGACCGGGAAAAAATTGTACGCTTCGTTTTTGAGGAAGAGAGAAGAATTCGCAGGAAAGAAGTTGGGTGACTCATATGAAAAAAAACATTTTAGTAGTTGATGATTCTGCACTCATGAGAAGGGTCATGTGTGATATAATCAATTCAGACAGTAAATTTCAGGCAACGGACTATTGCAGAGATGGTCTTGAGGCATATGAGAAACTGAAGCATACCAGCTATGACGGTGTGGTTCTGGATGTGAATATGCCACGCATGGATGGACTGCAGTTACTCGAAAAGTTACAAAAAGAAGGCATACGTGCAAATGTGGTTATGGTAAGTACACTTACCGACAGCAGGGAAGCAGATGTTACCATTTTAGCCATGGAGCGCGGAGCAATTGATTTTGTGGCGAAACCGACAAACATCATAGAGGCAAAAGGAGAGGCATTCAAAAGACAGCTTCTTGGCGTATTGAATCTGTTCTTGCAACACAAAAGGCAGCAGAAAGTGTCCGTCCGGCAGTAAAACCGGCTGCAAAAGCACCGATGATGCGCAAAGCGACAGGCGGAAAGAACAAACTGGTTGCACTGGCTTGTTCCACAGGCGGACCGAAAGCGTTACAGAGTGTGATTCCGTTTCTTCCGAAAGAACTGGATGCCCCGGTTGTACTTGTACAGCATATGCCGCCGGGATTTACCAAATCCATGGCTGACAGACTTGATGATCTGAGCAAAATCAGGGTGAAGGAAGCAGAACATGGAGAGCGGCTGCAAAAGGGATGTGTTTATATTGCTCCGGGCGGAAAACATTTGAAAGTTGCAAAAACCGCAGACGGAAACAACAGCATTGTACTCGATGATGCAACACCGGCAATCGGAGGACTGAAGCCGTGTGCAAATCTTATGTATGATTCACTGACGGGAAGCAGCTATGATGAAATCGTATGTGTTGTCCTGACAGGAATGGGAGCGGATGGAACCAATGGAATTCTTTCGCTGGGAAGATCAAAACCGATTCGCGTAATTGCACAAAACGAAGAAACCTGTGTGGTATACGGAATGCCAAAGGCAATCTATGAAGCAGGTGTGGTAGATGAAGTTGTACCACTGGATGAAGTTGCACAGACAATCACAAAAAACGTGGGGGTAAAATAACATGGATGTAAGCCAATACCTTGAAATCTTTATCGATGAAAGTGCAGAACATTTACAGACGTTAAGTGACTGCATCATGGAACTGGAAAAAGAACCGGATAACAAGGACGTTATCAATGAAATCTTCCGTGCAGCCCATTCTTTAAAAGGAATGGCCGGTACAATGGGATTTAAGAGAATGCAGCACCTGACACATGATATGGAAAATGTGTTCCAGGAAGTCCGCAGCGAGAAAATCCAGGTAGACAGTCAGATGATTGATCTGCTGTTCAAGTGTCTGGATGCAATTGACGGATATCTTGAAAATATTAAGGCAACCTCTGATGAGGGTGAGGAAGACAATGAAGTCATTATCAAGGAACTGAACAATTTCCTCGCAAAAGCAAACGGAGAGGCTGCTGCCGCAGAGGCAGCACCTGCAGAAACAGAAAAAGAAGCAGCGGCGCCGACAGACAATGGAGACCACAAACTGTATCTTCAGATTGATCTGACGGATCAGGAGCGGGATGCCGTTATGACTGCAAAAGACAGTGGAATGCATATTTACGGCATGACGGTTATGATCCAGAAAGAGTGCCTTTTAAAAGCGGCCAGAGCTTTTTTGGTATTCCGCGAAGTGGAGGCTTTTGGAGAGATTCTTGTATATCGTCCGAGCTCTCAGGATATTGAAGATGAAAAGTTTGAACAGGAATTCAGCTTTTATGTCGCATCACCGGAAAGCTTTGACAAGACCAGAACGCTGCAAAGAATGTTTCCGAGATTGAAGATGCCGTTGGAGAAGAACTGACTGATTTTTCACCACGCGTAACAGAAACTGAGACGGAAGAAAAGAAAGAAGAAAAACCGGCAGAGACAAAAACGGAAGTACAGGCTGAACCAAAGAAAGCACCGGAAAAGAAAAAGGCTCCGGCAAAGAAAAACGGTGTAGGAAAACCGGCGACAAGCCGTACGGTCCGTGTGGATATTGAAAAGCTGGATGCTCTTATGAACCAGGTATCCGAGCTTATCATTGCAAAGAACAGTCTGGTATCCATCAGTTCAACGGAAGAGGGAGGCTTTACCAATCAGGGATTTCATGAACAGATTGAATATCTGGAGCGAATCACTACAAGCCTTCATGAATCTGTTATGAAAGTCCGGATGGTGCCAATTGAGAGCGTTGTAAATAAATTCCCACGTATGATTCGTGACCTGTCCCGTACATTGAATAAGAAGATGGAACTGGTTATGACCGGTGAAGATACCGAGCTGGATCGTACCGTAGTGGATCAGATCGGTGATCCGTTACAGCATTTGCTTCGTAATTCTGCGGATCATGGTCTGGAAGACACCGAGCTTCGTATCCAGAGAGGAAAGCCGGAAGTTGGAAATATTTTCCTGAATGCATATCAGGAAGGAAATAACGTTATTATCCAGGTGGGTGATGACGGTAACGGAATTGATACCGAAGCGGTAAAAGCAAAGGCAATCGAGCGAAATATTATTACACCGGAACAGGCCGAAGTCATGACACAGAAAGAGATCATAAATCTCCTGTTTATGCCAAGTTTTTCCATGGCAAAGAAGATTACGGATATTTCCGGAAGAGGCGTTGGTCTTGACGTTGTAAAATCTAACATTGAGCAGCTTGGCGGTGATGTGGAAGTTAAGACAAAACTTGGGGAAGGAACAACATTTACCGTTCGTCTTCCTCTGACACTTGCCATTATTCAGGCATTGATGGTTGAAGTCCGCGATGAAAAATATGCCATTGCCCTTGGGTCCATTGCAAATATTGAGAGTGTACCGGTCAGCAGCATCAAGTATGTGGAAGCAAAAGAGGTTATTCATCTGCGTGGAAGCGTTATTCCGCTTGTTCGTCTGGAAAACTTCTGGATATTGAACCAAGAGAAGAAGAACCGGAAAGCCTTACCGTTGTTATTGTAAAGAAAGGCGACAGTCAGGTAGGACTTGTTGTTGACGATCTGATGGGACAGCAGAGATCGTTATTAAGTCTTTAGGCAAGTATATCAATGGAAATAAGCTGATCAGCGGTGCAACAATCCTCGGTGATGGTGAAGTTGCGTTGATTCTGGATGCAAACACACTGATGTAATGGGGGTGAATGACGATGGCTATTGCAAACAATCAGATTGAAACAAATGAGAATAAAAATAAAGAAAAAGAAGTAAAGCAGTATATCGTAGTTCAGATCGGTTCTGAAAAGTACGGAATTGATATCAGCTATGTCGATAATATTGTGCGTATGCAGAAAATTACCCGTGTGCCAAAGGCACAGGAGTATTTCAAGGGAATCATCAATCTTCGAGGCGAAATTGTGCCGGTTATGAGTATCCGTCTGAAAATGGGACTTGAGGATGATACCTTTACTTCGGCATCCCGGATCATTATTTTAAAGATCGAAGATAAAGGGTCTTTAGGTGTGATTGTAGATGAGGTTTGTGAGGTTGTAAATCTTTCTGAGGATCAGATCGAAAATAACAATATCAATTCAAATCATGTAAAAGATACTTTTATCAATGGTATTGGAACAAGTGGAGATCAGCTGATTTCCCTGTTTGAAATCAATGCGATTGTAGACGAAAAAGATAACACATAAGACAACTGAGTATAGTGAGGCTATGCCTCACTATACATGGTTATTGGAGGAAAAAGATGAACGATTTTACATTGGATAATGTAAATGAAATGTATATTGACGTACTGCGCGAAATTGGAAATATCGGAGCGGGAAATGCAACAACTTCTCTGGCAAGCATGATCAATGAACAGATTGATATGAATTTCCGAAAGTAGAATTGATGGAAGCTTCTAAGCTGAGTTCCGCAATTTGTCCGGAAGACGAGATTATTGTCGGAATTTTTCTGGAAGTAACACATGATATTACAGGCAGCATGATGTTTTTAATGCGCATGGATTCCGCCCATTATCTTGTGAACAAACTGATGGGAAGAGACCCGGAAAACGATGCACCTTTTGATGAGATGGATTTATCTGCCATGAAGGAAATCGGAAATATTATTACGGCTTCGTATCTGTCTGCACTTTCAAGTATGACAAATCTTACGATTTTACCATCCGTTCCATATATTGCGGTGGATATGGCGGGAGCGATTCTTAGTGTTCCGGCAATTCAGTTTGGACAGTACGGAAATAATGCGCTGCTGATTGAAACAGAATTTGGCGATGAACGTATGATTAATGGATATTTTATCCTGATGCCTGAGGAAGAGTCCTATGCAAAGATTTTATCCTCTCTTGGAATTCAGTTATAGAGGAGATCGTAGAATATGGGAGAAGTGATCAAGGTTGGAATGGCAGACCTGAAAACTGCAAAAGCTCCGAATACACTCACGACACTGGGGTTGGGTTCTTGTATCGGATTAACACTTTATGATCCGGTGACGAAAATCGGTGGATTGGTACATTATATGCTGCCAGACAGCACAAAATTAAAAAATAATACCAATATTGCAAAATTCGGGGATACCGGAATCCGTGAACTTTTAAGACAGATTCTGGCTTTGGGAGCAAATCAGAGAAGACTTGTGGCAAAGATCGCGGGGGGTGCATGCATGTTTGAAACGAGCGGACTTTCGTCTGTGGGAAATGTAGGCGCACGCAATGCGGAAGAAGCAAAAATTATTTTGAAAGAATTAAGGATCCCGCTGATCGCGGAGGATACCGGTTTAAATTACGGACGTACGGTAGAACTGGATTGTGAGACCGGAGATTTCAGAATTAAATCGGTGGGAAAAGAAATTAAAGTAATATAGAGGGACAGAAGATGAAAACCAATGGTGTACCGGCTATTATTATGTTGGCGGCAGGGTTTATTGACTGTGTGATTGCAATTCTTACGCACATGTCACTTTGGAATTTTACAAGACAGCTGTTACTGGTACTTGTCCTGTTTTATGTGATCGGTTGTGTGGTAAAAATGATCATTAACCGAAACTTCAAGGATATGGAAGATGACCAGAACGGGGAAGAAATGGGAGAGTCTAAAGAGGAGCAGGAAGCGGAAGGCTCTGGGGAACAGGAAAATACTGAACAGGCCAAAGATGCACAGGAGCAGTCGCAGGAGCAGCCGGAGGTTCAGGAGGAACAACAAACAAAGTAATTAACCGGGGCGGAATGATGTAGATGAAAACTGCGGATAAAGAAAAACTCTGGGATGCGTATCGTCAGAAGAAAACGCAGGAGACCAGAGAACAGCTGATAATTGAATATGCGCAGCTTGTAAAACTCGTAGCGGGAAGACTCAGCATGTATCTTGGACACAATGTGGAATATGATGATCTGGTCAGTTATGGGATTTTCGGACTGATTGACGCAATTGATAAATTTGATCTGGAAAAAAATGTAAAATTTGAAACATATGCGAGTTTGCGGATTCGTGGTGCTATTTTAGACCAGATTCGTAAAATGGACTGGATTCCAAGAAGTGTCCGGCAGCGACAGCGCAAAATTGATGAAGCGATGAAACAGATCGAGATGAGGACCGGTAAAACAGCTTCGGATGAAGAACTTGCAAAGCAGCTGGGGCTGACGGATGAGGAACTGTGCAGCTGGCAGACACAGCTTAAGGTGACCAATGTTGTGTCTTTGAATGAATTTGAAGAAAACGGTTCGGAGCCAATGATTGATTCGGCGCATCCGGTCCGGTTTTCACAGCCGGAAGAAGTGGTGGAGGAAGCAGAATTAAAAGAAAAACTGGCGGAATCCCTGGAACTTCTGACGGAGAAAGAGCGGCGCGTTATTGAACTTTATTATTATGAAGATATGACCCTAAAAGAAATCAGTAAAATATTGGAAGTGTCAGAATCACGTATTTCCCAGTTACATACCAAAGCATTAAACAAGATGCGTAAAAAAATGGGTGTTTATATGAATATTCTGACGGAGTAGGAGCGGATCTATGGCAATTGCACCAATCAATTATGCTACGATACAGCGTACCGCAGACATCGAGACATTTAAAAACCAGCAGGATACAAAACCGAGGTGGATCAGCAGAATATTCAGGTGCAGGTGGATCACAGGGAGGATGTTCTGCATCATCAGGTCATCCATCCGGAAGAAAATGAGCAGCTGGATAATCACACGGATGCCAGGGAAGAAGGAAAAAACAAATATAAAAAACAGGGATCTGTGAGAAAAAAAACAAACAAAGAAACGAAGCGGACGGGTGGCAATCCGGTTGGCGGCAGTTTTGATATGAAAATCTGAGGGAAAATATATGACGGGTGTGGAAATTACACTGATTCTGGTTGGAATCATTTTTGTTCTCGTAAGCTTTTTTGTTCAGGAAAAACTTACCCCGAAAGATGTACAGGAGATAACCAGATTAAGTGAGAAGGAATTAAAGATTATTGTCGAGCGGGAACTGAAAAATGCAAATGACAAGGTAGAAGATGCAATCGATGCAGTGGTAGAACAGTCCCAGGAGAATGCCAAGCGTCTGATGGAAAAAGAAACGAATGAGAAAATTATGGCAATCAACGAATATTCCAATACGGTGATTGAATCAATGAATAAAACGCATAATGAAATTCTCTTTTTATATAATATGCTCAATGACAAGCATACGGAACTGACCGGGCTTGCATCGCAGCTACAACAGTTTTCGGAGCAGGTAAAACATACACAGGATGAAATGATGACACATCTGACGGAAACGGTAAAAGAGCCTGAACTGGCAAGAACGGAAGTGTCAGAGCCTGTGGAGGAACAGCCGCAGCAGATTTCACCAAAAGCATCTGTGGCAGAGGAAACCGATAACGGAAGCTTCAACGATCAGGTACTTGCACTTCATCAAAACGGAGTGTCTGATGTGGAAATTGCCCGTAAGCTGGGACGGGGGCTTGGAGAAGTGAGCTGGTGATCGGATTATACAAAGGGGAAGATGTCAGTGAGATTTAAATATTATTTACGTGGCTGCGGACTTGGAATTCTGGTTGCCTCGTGGTATTTATTGTATCGTTACATGCACACGGCGGAGCAATGTCGATGAAAAAGCTATGCAGAGAGCTTCGGAACTTGGAATGATCATGCCGGATGACACACAGACGCAGGAAGCAGAAACGCAGACAACAGAACTTCCGGTAAAGGAAACGAATCTTCCGGATACACAAAGAACGACACAGGCAGTGACACAGAAGGTTCCGCAGAACGATACACAAAAACAGACGGAGCGTGATACTTCTTCGGAACAGAATGACACATCCC
>ERZ860009.564-NODE-564-length-16215-cov-1.401423_pt1 | contig 16215 bp, 17 predicted proteins | sample MGYA00510114_ERZ860009 | MGnify/ENA primary metagenome ERZ860009 (study PRJEB30046, sample SAMN00715177) | human gut metagenome | study: EMG produced TPA metagenomics assembly of the A metagenome-wide association study of gut microbiota in type 2... | reverse complement strand
TGGGAAGACACCGGTAGAGGGTATTGGAGTTGAACTGCCGTCTGAAGCAGTGGAACTGAAATATACAGATATCTGCCTACTGTAATTGTAAGTACTATTGATAAGATGGCTATGGTGGGCCTGACGGAAGAATTTAAGGCACTCTTTGGACAGGTAAAAAATCGTTGCCCAATACATGGATTTACAACAACCTCCAAATGTCTGTGTGCAAAGGCTGGCTGTAAAAATACAATAGAAAAGATACAACCGTTAAAGGATCCAATTCCTACATTATTTATTCAGGATGAGTTGCATTTGGTTAAAGAGAGCTTGGGAACATTCGATTCCCATTATGAATCATTCCTGAAGTATTATGCAGAGAATCTAGTTCCACAGGAGCAAAGAAAGAAGATCAGATACATAGGTGCAACGGCAACAATTTCTATGTACAAAGAACACCTTGGAAATTTGTATCACCTTGAAGGCGAAGGCAGGAGATTCCCATGCGAATACCCATCTGTTCAGAATGATAGAAACTTCTATTCTTCAATAGACAAGAATGATATTACACGAATCATTATGGGCTATGTTCCTTATGGAAGATCTATCACTGACAGTGTATGGCAGTCAGTACTAGAGATGCGCTTGATTGTGTATGACATGATGACTCATGTTGAGAATTATATTGAGCCATTAAAGAAAATGGGTTATGAAGGCGATGAAAACAGTCTCAAGGAAGAACTGTATGATTACTGGATCGAGCTGGTATATAACAAAGTCAAGAATGATGTAAACAACTTATATAATGCTTTCCAGAATCAGGCGAATAACTACCTGGAAGATAAGGGGATACCGCTCTTTGATCCGGAATCAATGACAAGCGACACTGATTTCCAGCAGGTCAGGAAGACATTGTTTGAAATACAGGAAAACAGAAGAAACCTTGAAGCGAAAAATTTGCTCCTTGCTACAAGCACCATATCTCATGGAGTGGATGAGGATTCATTTAATGTTATGTATTTCTTCGGTATTCCAAATAATAATGCTGAGTATATTCAAGCATATTCGAGAACTGGACGTAGGCATACGGGAATTGTTTTGGATCTTATCCGTCTGACCAGAGTGAGAGACAGGTCATATTTGAAGAACTTTGTGATCTTCCATCAGAACAAAGACGATCTTGTTGAACCTGTACCGATTAACAGGTGGGCAAAAAATGCTGTTTATTGCACATTGCCGGGGCTGATTGTTGGAATGCTGTATCAATACATTGCTTTGCAGAAGAACATAGAAAATGTTTACAGTGCAAGTACATGGAAGAAACTTCTGGAAGAGGAAGAACTGGATGTTGTGGAGCTGACAAGGCATTTAATAAGTGCATATGGTTGTAACGATAGTGAAAAAATGTCAGATGCATACAAAGAGGCAATTACCAATGAAACTCTTGCCATTATGAACGGAATTAAGAACGACACACTTTTACCTAATGAGTTTATTTCAGACACCATTAAAAAGTATTCACATGGGCATAGAAAACCGATGTCCAGCCTTAGAGATACGGAAGAGTCTGTGACAATTAGGATCGATTGAGGGTGGTATCAATATGAGTACAGAGATGAGTAGAAGTAAAAGTCAGGCAGTATATAGCTTCCTGCCCCATATGTGGGTGGCAAGCCGTGGTGATGCACAAAGCGTTACTGCTGAGATAATCGGCTGGAATTACCTCAAGATGGATAACATCTATCAGAATTTTATTGAAGGAGAGATTAAGAGGCAGATCCGCTTATTTGGTAATAGAGGTGGTGATATATCATCTTTTAATATCAATGATGGTGAGCATAGTTTTACGATTGTTGAACCTGCAATGAATGATACCGTTCAGGATATCACAGGCAGGAAGTCTCCGCTTGTATTCTACTGCAACAGTTGTCATCGCGCGTTTGAAGAACGCAATCCACAGGATATTGATCTGGCACACTGGGAGTGCCCCAATTGTCATAAATCCGGTGTAAAACAGTTGCAGATGATATATTCATGTGAATGTGGTCATGCTGAACCGGTAAAGATTCCTTATGTGAGAAACGGATCAAAAGATATTCAGTACAGACCAAATGATGGGCGCAGAGGTGCCTATCACATGTATGTAAAAAATAATGGTAAGGAAGATACACTGGAGCTCGCAATCAAATGTCCATCCTGTGGGCAGCGATTGACTCTGGACAACGCAGAATCATCAAGAAATTATAAGCCATTCTCACTGAAGATCATCAATATAGCAGACACGAAGAATGGTGAATTTTTTGAGAAGGGGATAGATGCGCAAAAGACATTGGTTTCAAAATGGCTTGGGAAATTAAGCCAGGAAAAGTTTCTTGAAATACTTGATAATATACCACTTGCATTCAGTGCGAGCAATACAAATGATGCCAAGAGAAAAGAAGCAGAGAAGGCAATAGATCAGATGATAACTGCAGGAATGATGCCGGAAGCAATGAGAGAAGCAGCTATCTCAAAGATGCTTGGCGTAACCACAGAGAATGCATTGTCGGTAGAACCATACACATCCTATTGTGACAAGATATTTGCCAAACGTAAGAAAGAGGACGAGGAATCATATAACACTGGATTGAAAACTTCTCATTCAAACTGATGCAGTATAACACTTTAAAATATGCTCCAAAGGTACTAACACTTGAAGATTCAATCAGTAAACAGCTTTCTATGGATTTTATTGATTCAAGGGAGGATATAACGGATTTGAATGAACGCATGGGAATTTCATCTATGCAGGTATCCTGTGACATCGAAGTTATTAACTGTTCATATGGATTTACAAGAAAAACGTCAGATCCTCATCTTGCTAAGAAACGTTTGAAACTGGTTGCCTTTGACCATTACAAAGATAATGTATCTAATCTGGTATATGGAACCAAGCTTGAAACTGAAGGTATCCTTTTTGAAATTGACAGAGTAAAGATTCTGGATTGGTTTCTTAAAAACGAGATTATAACAGAAGAACAGATGCCAGATACAGAAGACGAAGTGGCAGTGAAAGAATGGTTCTCAGAAAATGTTCACAGCGAGCTGGTTAATATCTTCAGCGGAGTGGATGATGGAGAAAAAATTACAAAGAATGTTTTGGCCTTATTGCATTCTATATCACACGCATTTATAAAAACTGCCGGTGAGATAAGTGGTCTGGAGGATACTTCGCTTACAGAGGTTATACTACTTGAAACAACCAGTATATTCATATATGCACAGACATCACAGGGTACACCTCTTGGGGCGCTGTCAGGAATGATTGAAACAAACTATTACAATTTCCTGCAGAAAGCGTTAGAGGAGACAAAAAACTGTATTTTTGATCCGATTTGTCTTGAACGAGACGACACAGCATGTAGTGCTTGCCTTATATTGCCAGAGATTTGCTGCGAATTTTTTAATCACGACCTGGGGCGTAAGTATTTATATACTCTTAAAGATAATAAAGATACAAAGAAACCTTTTATAGGATTTTGGGAGATGTAGACATGGCTGTAATGTTTCCAAAAAACATTAATGAACTTGATCCTCAAGATTCTGAACTGGAAGTATATAACCAGTTCAGAAAACAGCTGGATGACAGCTACACGGTTTTTTATTCTGTTGAATGGAATAGGAAAAGAAAAGATGGATCACTTGAAAAATCAGAGGCCGATTTTATAGTGGCAAGTCCGAAATATGGGTTCCTGTGCCTGGAGGTAAAGGGTGGTTCCGGAATTGATATTGATGGCGATAAATGGACGCTGCTTGATAATGTGCATGGTGACAGACCGCTGAAAAGAAGTCCTTATAAGCAGGTGAAGAAAGCATGTACTACTTTAAGGATAAGTTCAATACTGAGTATCATCAACAGTATAGAGGACTTTTTGGAGCAGGTGCTATATTCCCTTTCTACGCATTACCACAGGTAGAATCGATAAGTAATCGTGACAAGGCATGTACTATTGAAGCCCAGGATATGGATAATCTGGATAAGAAAATTCGTGATATGTTCAAGACATGGGGCGGTTCCAAATATGGGAGAAATCAGTATATGAAGGAGAACCATGAATTCTTCCTTGATATGATCCGCAAACGTTCAGCTATGGCAGCTGCAGCTGGTGCACTTGTAAAATTTAAAGAAAAACAGCTTGATATCGTGAATAGAGTCCAGGATAACTATATCTACTTTGTATCCAATATCAGACAGTTTTATATGCGAGGTGGTGCTGGTACAGGAAAGACATGGATTGCAATTAAAATGGCAAATGCAGAAGCTGAGAATGGAGCGCGAGTTTTACTCACATGTAAATCCAAGGCACTGTCAGCAGTTATGAAAAATGAAACGAGTGATGCCGTTGATGTTATAGACTTGGAGTCGCTAAGAGAGAATACACCAGCTGGTTCGTATGATGCAATATTTGTTGATGAGGCCCAGGATTTTTCTGAAGAGGACGCATTTAACTTAAAGACCTATCTGAAGGATGAAAAAGCTTCCAGATTGGGCGTATTTTATGATGATGTACAAAAGGTAAGAGCAGAGAGCTTTGGTGATGCATTTATGATAGACACACCCCCGCTTCTTTTAATGAGAATATCAGAAATACCGCGAATATCTATAAATATGCAACCCAGGAAACAGATCTTGGCACAGATGTAATAACGAATCCGGTAGAAGGACCTACACCAAAGATGAGAATATAGCAGATGGTAAGAAACTGACTCAGCGGCTTAATAATCTGCTTAAAGAATATTTGGTAGACGAAGGGCTTAACACAACATCACTTGCAATTCTCGTGGACGATGCAGATTGGTTTATGGAGCAGTATCCTGAAGGTATTGCAAAATGGAAATTTATAAAACAACCTGTGACGAATGACGATGAGGTACGTGTTTCATCTGTGTTGGATTTTAAGGGACTTGAATCAGACATGGTCATATATGTACGCCATGAAGATGTTAGCCAGAACCTCAACTACATTGCTTATACCAGGGCAAAGTATTATTTGCTCGAACTAATAATAAAAAAATAATGGAAAGAAACAAATAATTCACATGAGTGCTGAACCAATATTGAAATGGGCAGGTGGAAAAAGGCAACTACTGAGCAGGCTTCTTCCACTAGTGCCGGAATATACAGGCAAATATATTGAGCCGTTTGTCGGAGGAGGTGCAATGTTTTTTGCACTTGTTCCGGAAAACGCTGTTATATCTGACTGCAATGAGGAACTGATTAACCTGTACAAAACAGTCAAGAAGTCTCCGGAAGATGTGATTTCAGACTTCAAAAATACAAAAATACTGAAAGAGATTTTTACAAGATCAGGGCAAAAGACTGGCATGAACTGGAAAAAGAAGATGCTGCAGCCAGAATGATTTATCTCAATAAAACCTGCTTCAATGGACTTTACAGGGTTAATCGCAGTGGAGAATTTAATACTTCTTATGGCAAAAATCCTGATGCTATATTCTGCGATCCTGAACGAATCAGAGCAGCAGCAAAGGTATTGAAGAAAAAGAAAGTTTTGTGCAGTGACTATCGTAAAGTGCTGAAAAAGTATGCAGAGCCAGGAGATTTTATTTTTCTGGATCCTCCGTATTTTCAGATTACTGAAAAAGAGACCTTTCTGAGATATACAAAGGATAGATTTTATGAACCGGATCAGATCGAGTTGGCGGGGATAGTGAATGAACTATATGACAAAGGCTGTAGTGTTATGATTACGAATTCCAATCATGAGATGATCTATGACCTCTATAAAAGGTTTGATATACAGGTTGTAAAGGTAAACAGGTGTGTCAACTGTAAGGCAGATGGAAGAAAAGGCGAAGATGCGATAATTACAGCTTTTCATTAAGGGTGATTGAATTGAAAATTATTGACAATATGTAGAAAAAGCTTAATGAAGATCTTAAAAAAGAGCTTTCTGGCAACAGTAAGTTATCTATTGTTGTAGCAAGCTTTTCTATGTATGCCTATAAAGAGCTGAAGAAAGAGCTGGAGAATGTTGAAGAGGTAGCGTTTCTTTTCAATAAGCCTCTCTTTACAGGCAAATGCTCTAAGGAAATATTAGAAAGTGAAAGGAATATCTTTGGCTCAGAATTTGAGGCGAAGATAAAAAGTGATCTGCTTCAAAAGAAGATAGCCAGAGAGTGTGCAGACTGGATACAGAAAAAGGTAAGATTCAAATCTAATGTATCTGGTGAAATAATGCCCGGTTTTGTTGCAATAAACGGGAAAGCATATACCGGCATACAGGATTTCACGAAGGTGGATCTTGGAGCTGCAACCGGAAATAATGCATACTATCCAATCGTTAAGACAGATGAGACAGAAAACAGCAGATATTTCCTGAAAATGTTCGATGAGATATGGAATGACACTGCCAGAACAAAAGATGTTACCAAGGAAGTCTTAGACAGATAGCTTTTCTCTACAATGAGAATTCGCCTGAATTTCTGTACTTTGTAATACTATATAAAATTTTTAGTGAGTTTCTGGATGATATTACGGAAGATAAATTGCCAAATGAAGCGACAGGGTTCAAGGACAGCAAAATCTGGAATACCTTATATCAGTTCCAAAAGGACGCTGCGGTTGCAATTGTAAACAAGCTTGAAAAATATAATGGATGCATATTGGCGGATTCAGTAGGCCTTGGTAAGACCTTTACTGCACTCGCAGTAGTGAAATATTACGAGAGCAGAAACAGATCTGTTTTGATTTTGTGCCCTAGAAACTGGCAGAAAACTGGAATACATATAAGAGTAACTATATTAATAATCCGCTGGCTGCTGATAGGCTCAGATATGATGTTTTGTTCCACACTGATCTTTCACGAGATCATGGTAATTCAAACGGTCTTGACCTTGGAAGAATTAACTGGGGTAACTATGATCTGGTATGGAGAGTTTAGAATTAAGACCAATTGAAAAAGCAAAAATATCCTGTGCAAGGAGGTTGTTTAATGAGATTTCTACTGAGAATGTTGTATATCACGATGTAGATAGTTATCAGAGCTTGCTAAATATCATGCCTTCAATTGACAAGAAGATAATGAATGCATAGTGATTAAGAAGGGGCGGTTACATGATTAAATGGAATTTTCCATCAAGAAATAATGGCGATATAGAAGGATTTTCTAACCCTGCGCTGGAATGGTTTAAGGGAAATCCGCTTCGCGCAATGGCAAGGGAAATATGTCAGAATTCGCTTGATGCACAATACGATGAGGATAAGCCAGTTACAATCGAGTTTTTTAAGACTTATGAAAATGCTTCTTCTTTTCCAGGGATGCAGGAACTTCAGAGCATTCTAATTATGTGTAGGAGTTTTTGGCAGAAAGATGGTAACGAGAGGGCGCACAATTTTATAGACCGCGCTCTTCGAGATATGCGTGATGGGAAAATTACTGTTTTAAGAATAAGTGATTTCAACACGAAAGGGCTTGAAGGACCTTATGAATCTGGAAAGATTACCCCTTGGGTCAGCCTTGTAAAAGGTACGGCGTTTTCCGTGAAATCATCTAGTAAAACAGCTGCTGGAAGTTATGGCATAGGTAAAGCGGCACCGTTTATCAATTCAAAGTATCAGACAGTATTTTATCGTACACAGAATCTAAACAACGAAAAAGCTGTTCAAGGAGTGGCACATCTCATGTCCTTTACAGATGAGTCATATGGTGATTCGGATCCTATCAGACGTTCGGTTGGCTATTTTGGGGAATCTGCTGGGAATCTGCCAGTTGCTATGATCCCAGCATTGGATAGGATTTATGAACGTAATGAAGTTGGAACTGACTTGTTTGTTCCTGGATTTGATTATGTCGTAAATGGAAAAAACGACTGGGTAAATCAGATGATTGGGGAAATACTTGAAAATTTCCTCATGGCCATTGAATACAACAACCTTAATGTAATTATTGAAAATCAGGAGGTTACAAAAAAGATCTCAGGTATATTGTTGCTCGTAACCAGAAATATGCCAAGGATGCATTCTGCTTTAATAAAATTTTGCTTGCTGACCCAGACAAAGTCGTAGAAGAAGTCAAGGATTTTCATTGCATGGGGCAGCTTCGTTTGAGGCTTATGTATGCAAATGATTTGAATAAGAAAATCCTGGTTGTAAGAAAATCTGGAATGAAAATTACAGAGATCAAAGGTCTTCCCAAGGGTATTTCATACACTGGGATCTTGGAACTTCAAGGAGATGGGCTGAATGTCTTCTTTCGTGAAATGGAAAACCCAACACATGATAAGTGGGAGCCTAATCGACACTCTGATCCAGACAGGGCAAAACTATATAAAAATGAGGTTGAGGACTGGGTGAAAGATGTCATTCGGCAGAAAGTCGAAGAAATGTCTGGAGCAGAAACACTTATAGACACTGGAAATCTTTTTAATACGGCTGATAAATCTACACCCACTGATAATGAGAATGAAGATGTTCCGAAGCGTGAAAACGTTGTAGATACAACGAAGTCAGTCGAAGTTTTGTTAATCCTACAAAGAGTACTTCTGTTCGGGGAAGTGGCGGATCAGGATCAAGAAAAGTAAAAGGCACCATTGATGACCTTGGAAAACTTAGTGGTCATAGGCATCGTGATGGTGAAAAGCCGAGAAAGCCTACCGGAAGAAAAGGCAGTACAGATGATGCAGGGCAGGATAATGTTTTTGCAGGAATGACAAGCGTAAATGTCAGGGCAAGAGTAATAAGTGTCGGAAACGGAACAAATAGGTTAATTTGTACTGCCGAGAAAGCATTATCCTATGGTGAAGTACAGGTTCTTGCAACCGGAGAAAATGGGAAGTCTTTGCCAATTCATATTAGCAATCTTGTAAAAGGAACGAATAAAGCAGAAGTAAAGAATGGAAAAATAATTCTTCATGATGTTAGTCCTTCAGAAAAGGTTGTTGTGGATTTTCAGGTTTCTGGAAGACAGAACTATGCGATGGGGGTAGAAGTTAGTGGAAATCAAGAATAGACTTTTTCCTTATCCTGTCCTTTGTGAAGATACGGATGACTATACAGAAGGCGAGTTTGTAGTAGACACAGAGGTTGTTAGTCAGGATATAAATACACTTGAATTACGCTTCAGAATGAATCTGGATAATCCCGGTCTCAAAGGCCTTATTTCGCGGGACGTGCTGAGTATGTTATTCATATTGAATGCTCTAATACTGCATTCAGGACGTCATTCACACCTTTTCAGAAGAGGAAGTATATCGAATCAGTAATAGCAGAGTTAATGGTGAGGTTGCTCTTTTGGGAATGATCGTATCACTTAACGATATTCCTTTTTACCAGAACAGCAAACTGAACGCAGATTATGATGATATTGATCTTATGATACCGCGTGCCGCAATCTTGGCATATTACAACATGCCAAAAATTAATGTCCTGAAAAATTATGAAGAGTTGGCGCAAGAAGACTCTCTTTTTAGTGTGGTTAAGGAAATGCGATTGGATCAAAATGAGCAGAGACCAATCCATTTTCAATTGGATCGTGAGAGAATCAAAATATTCGTGGATGAAGAAGTATATGGTGCATATCTTCAGTACCAGAATAATCTGACTATGAGACCATTGATTTTGTCTGTGCTTGTAATGCCCGCTCTTACATATATGGTCGAGGCACTACGCAGAGATGATGTCTCAACATATGAGAATACAAGATGGTTTTTGAAATTCTCAAAGTTTTACCAGCAGCAAGAAAAAGATTTTATTGATGATGTGATTTATGGAGAGGATACAATAACTGAAATTGTTCAGGAAATGCTACAGCTTCCTATTGGGAAGACCTTTCTGAATATGCAGGAGATGTTAGGGGAATAGTGATATGAAGCTGTTTTTTATGAAGCAGGATGCTGTTGACTTCATGAAACATAATATGGAACGCCTGTACACTCATTATTTCCAGGATAATGATAATTCTTGGATGGAACAGGAGTACGGCAGTAATCCATTTGCTGAATTCATGGATGTGCCAGATTTTGAGCTGTCAGATATTGAGTCGGGAACTATTGGTGAAGTCGATTTTGGAAACTGCAAGATTTTGTACAACAATCTGAGAATGCTAAGCGAATCACAGTGCTCTGATGAACGACTGTGGGCAGGATTGTGTAATGGGACTTTTTATGATTATGTACGCAGAAGATATCAATACGACAAGAAGCAGCTTAAGAAGAAGGAAACTGATGCAAGTGCGGTAATTAGCCGATTCTTCTTTAGTGGTGGTGGACGAAGTGGCTTTTACAGAAATGTTTTATCCAAGTGTTGGTGGGTAGGAAGAGCAACATTTGATAAGGCAGCAGATAATCATTTTGCTAAGTTAGACATTATTGGATCGGCCGATCTGACAACAAAGATAAGTGACATTTTTTACAGCAATACATTTTCTTCAAACCCGGTTATCTTAAACGGAATCTGCGATGCTCTTAAATTTTTTGCCGACAGGGGGCAGACGCTTGATGAGAAAACGCATATCAGAGCTGCGATGCAGTATTTAAATGCTGTAGGCGGTGCTACACTTCTTGATGCATTATCCGAAGATGATATTTCGAGGATAATGATAACAAGAATCTCCGCAATACTTAAAGGTCAGGCTGTAGATATCGATGTTGATGAGTCTGAAGAGGATCAATTATTTGAGGAAATAGATGAAGATTTGGAAGAAGCTGAAATGACACTTCAGGAAGAGGAAGACGAATATGACGAGGCTTCGGATTCTGATGAGGAGTATGAGTTTGATGAAGATTCTGACGATGAGTTTGATGATGAAGAGAATCAGGAAGATGAGGATGTTGAAGAGTCAGTAACTGAGAACTCCGCTGAATCACAATCACTTACATGGTTGACATGCCAGAGGAAGAGGACGTATTACCTGCACCTGATTACATAACATATGGTTGCTGGGTAAAAGTTCTTAGAGATGAAGACAATAAGGAGCTGGATTATCACATCCCGCTTAAGGATGATAAAACAACAAAATGGTATGAAATAATGCGAAGAATGATGGGACAGCAGAAAGGATTCCGCATGTTTTTGAGCGGTAAGCACTATGTTGTAACTGATTTTGGGTGGGAGTAATTGTAACTAATCAGGCTATTTATTAAGGAGTGAAAACATGGCATAAGTCGGTTGAAACAAATAAAAGTTGAGGATAAGAAACTCTTCCGGTATAACAGTGATGTTATGAATGCTTTGGTGAAAATTATAATCATTATTTTAATGATGCCGTAAAGATGTATATGGAGGCATGGTATGGTTCCAAAAAGAGCGTGTGAAGGATAAGAATGGGGAATGGAAACCTAGTGATTGAAGGAATAACTTCGTCTGAAAGTTCGTTAAATGTTACCAAAAATTCGTGATAGCCAAACACTTCATAAAAATAATTGGAGACTATGAAAAAAGTCTGTAAATAATAATCTTCTATGATAATGATTGAGCTGGAAGTGCTAAAATAGGCTTCCAGCTCTTGATTTATATATACGACATGATTTCGAGCATGTCAAGAGCGGACGTCAAAAACGTCCTTCACGTCTCTATATTTCTTGTTGATAAAGCAAAAGGAGCTTTCAGAATAATCTGATTGCTCCTTTTAAATGTTCTGTTATTGAACAATTCTCAAGAGCCAATCCCTTTATTTAAGCCATTTGTTGATTTTTTACTTATTAAAAAACAACCAATTCTTGTACGGTAAAACAATATTATCGTTGATGATATTTAGTTCAAAGGAACTTAAAGACCACTTAGAACTAATTCTATCTCTTACTTCTTTAGAATAGTCAAACGCTTTGTGATAACTAATGATTTTGTTTAAGTACTCGTTCTTCTTTTTGTATTGTAAACGCTCCATAGTGGGTACATCCACACAAGCAGCCGCTCCTTATAGAGCGGCTTACAAATCAGTTTGCTTCCTGCATTCCGCAGGCAGCTTATCTGACCACGGAAGCAGATCTTCACAGAATCCAGTATCATGATCATCCATGTGTTTCGGGATTTCTGCCAGAAGATGTTCAAAATAGTTATACGGTTTAAGGCTATTCGCTTTTGCTGTCTCGGCAATGCTGTAAATGATGCGCTCGATTCTGCTCCGGCAACGGTGTCAATCATTACCCAGTTTTTCTTTCCGATACAGAAGCCGCGGATGGACTGCTCTGCAGCATTGTTGTCCATCGGAACCTCTCCATCTTCAAGAAAACATCTCAGATACTGTTCCTGATTTAAGGAGTAGGTAAATCCATTCGCAGTTTTGCTTTTTGCCGGAACTTTCATCAGATTCTGTTTTACCCACGCAAAATAAGCATCCACCAGAGGCTTTACAGTCAGCTGGCGATGTCTCAGGCGCTCTCCGGGCTCATTGTTTCCAGTTTGTTTTCCTCGCGATAAATTGCCTGGATCTGCTTCAGTGCCATATACGCAAGGGTGTTTTTACGTTTTTCCTTCGGCTGAGCTTTGACAGCTTCATCAAAACGGCGCCTTGCATGAGCCCAGCATCCGGCAATCTTTAAGTCATCACGCTCTTTTTCGATTGTATGATAGACCTGATATCCGTCTGTGACGCAGACACCACTGAAATTTTTCAGAAACTCCCTTGGATGGTCTGCTTTACGTGACGGCTGGTAATCATACAGGACGATCTGCTTATCCGCATACATTTTTCCAGTACGGTATACCCACATGTAATGCTTGTCACCTTCGGTACGGTCTTCTTTTGTTACACGCACCGGAGTTTCATCGGCCTGGATACATGATAATCATACAGACACTTATGCAGATAATCATAGAGGATGGAAAGATATCTCTCTGCACAAAGGATTGTCCAGTGTGCCATATCTGCGCGGTCAATGTTAACTCCCATCCTCTGAAAATCCTGCTCCTGACGGTACAGCGGAACGGCATTGACATACTTTGCATTTATGATGCCAGCTTCTAGCGATGGTGATACCAGGCTGTTGCGAAGCAGATATCCGGGATGTTCAGCTTTCTTAAAGTGGTTATCTTTCTTCGATTTATATACACCGACATGATGTTCTTCGATTTCGACTTTCATCGGGGTAAAGCGATAACGCCTGAAGATTTCATCCTCAAGCTGATACCATCCGTCTTTACCGAATTCGGCCGTTAGTTCTTCTTCCGACAGCATGTGTTCCACAGGAACAACCGGAAGATTACGGATATCGGCAGCGCGCCTGCCTTTGGTCTTCGTTGATCTTGGTTTTTGTGTCTTTTCATCGTCTGCTTCCGACTCCGCAAGCGCATCAACCGCTTCCGCTTCGTTAAAGTACACGATGTTGCCATCAACTTCCATGAAACAGATCTGGTTTTCGGTATCCAGCTTTTCGGAAGACCGTCCATAACGATTGTTGTTTAGTACAGCGACCTGCTCCAGTAACAACTGCAGTTTGGCATCGATATCCTTAAGCTGTGACTGTTGGACAAGAAACAGCTGGATGAGTGTGGACTTGTCAAAGTTATTCAGTTGTTCTTCTGTATACTCCATCGCCATAACGAACCATCCTTTCGATGCTTCTATTATAACGGATATGGACATAAAAAGCGAATGTCCGTCATTTCAAAAATCGTCATTATGCCTATAAATACAAGGCTTTGTAAACGGTATGCATCGGTTGGGATTTCTGCCCTCGTGAAATGATAACTACAGATTAAAACCGCATGGAGGTCATCATACGTTCCTGACAGATGCTTTGATGCACTTACAAGTATTGTCAGTATACTGCTTTCTTCATGGTGAAAAGCAGTTGAAAATTTCTACTTTTTGCACAAACATCATGCCTGATATTCAGGTGGCTCTGCCGGCTGGACAGATTTCTTCGGTGTGATTGTAAGTCCCTCCATCAGCCAGCGGAACTGCCTGGGGGTAAGGGACTGCACATCAGATTCGGTGCGGGGCCATACAAACTTTCCATTTTCCAGCCTTTTGTATAAAAGAAGGAAACCGTCCTGTTCCCAGACGAGTCCCTTGATACGATCTGCTTTCCGTCCGCAAAAAAGATATAGTGTGTCCGGAAGGTAAGGTGGATTGCCCGTTTTGGAATTGATGATAGAAACAAGCGTATCAATCCCGGAGCGTAAATCGGTGTAGCCGCAAACAATATAAATCTGTTTGAAACATGTGGCGTCATTTAACATCGCGAATCACCTGCAGTACCTTTCTGAGCAGTTCAGATGATGTCAGCTCTGTAACACAAAGAGTGATATCATTTACTTTTATTTCTAAAGAAGCGGAAACAGATTGCCCCGATTGTATCTGTGTTGCATCAGCCGGAATCTCCATGGTCATCAGTTCTGCCGGAACCGGAACAACTGACTGCTCTGCAGGTTCTTTCGGAATCGCTTCCAGACAGGCTTTGCAAAACTGTTTCATCCGGTAATAATAATTCGCTTTCGTGATAGAGTGGCTGTTACACCATTCATCAACAGACATTCCGACTGGGCGTTGGTTACATTCACGGATCATCGATGCCCATTCGCGAAGACGGTATTGGCGTGCAACTAAACTTGTTTTACTCATAGACTTAACCTCCACATAGGAGTCAAAAAAGTTGAGACTCAACTTTTTTGACTCAGTTTAAATAGTTAAGTCAATTTTCTCAAAGAAAGAGGCGTACTTCTATATACTTGCTATGGAGCGTTTACATTATTTGTGCCCATGATTTCCGTAATTGTGGATCGCAGAAATCAATGACTTCCAGAGCTGAATCATATTCCTTATTCTGCACCAGCATATTTGCAAGGGATAGTGTCTGCTGCAGGGTATCATTATTCTCTATCAATCCAAGACTGGCATATTCCCTGCGTACTGTGAAAGCTGTCTTTAATTCTGTTACAGCTTCTTCACGTTTCTTCCGGAACAGATAAGCAGTAGAGAGGTTGTTATGCAGGTTTGAAAGCAGATTGGCAGAACGAGCATCCACAGCATTGGTCTTATGGTAATTTTTCATGAGAGCAATCGCTTTCTTATATTTCTTGATGGCATTATCATATTCCTTGCGTGGGAACAGAAGCTGTGCCTTGTAATCTAATAATAATGCTTTGTCACAGGCAGAAATGTGGTTGGTTTCTTCCGTAATCTCTGGTGTGATCGTTTAACAGGTTCGGAATAATCTTATCTCTGAAATCCTCCTCCATCGTATCCCATTCATCTTCTTCATAAGTCCTTACCTTGGTATTGGACAGACGAAAGCAAGAGAATTGCTTTCCAATCCGGCCAATGGTTTCACGGTAAGAATCGGTAACAGACTATATACTCATAAGGGCAGATTAGACCACTGGTTACTGAATCAGATTCTTTCATAATAAGAACACGGAGGAGTTTCAAAATGAGAATTCAATTTTTGAAACGGATTGATAATTGTAAGGTTTTATGGTAAAATAGGGACGATATTTGGAATCCTTCCTATTCTACACTTAGGAAGGAGGCACATATGGGTAAATCCCTTAATGGTAAAGAATTAGGTAAAGGCTTATCACAGAGAAAGGATGGTCTTTATCAGGGAAGATTCGTGAATCGTTTTGGCAAGAAGCAGACGGTTTACGCAAAGACGCTGAATGAGGTAAGACAGAAGCTTAGAAACGAACAGTATGAGGATGAAAAGGCACTCAATGTTGTTACGAAGGACGTAACGCTTGACGAATGGTATGAAATCTGGATGGATACCTGCAAGAAGAATTGCAGAGCCTCCACCAAGGAGACATACGCAGGTCATTATCGCAGAATACAGAAGGCTCTGGGATGGAAAAACTCACATCCTTGAATTTACTGATTATGCAGCAGGCGATTAACGAACTGGAAACAGACAATGAGCGTAAGAATTCGAAAAAGATTCTGGTCGATATGCTGGAGAAAGCAATAGACTCTGATTTACTTATCAAAAATTCTGCTAAGCAGATCAATACTGTGATTTCTAAAGAGGTTAAGAAAGAACGTAGAGTATTAACGGTAAGTGACGCGGAGCTTTTTTTAGCTATGCGAAGGACACATTCTACTACAATTTATATGTGGTAGCAATCGACACAGGAATGCGTATTGGTGAGTTGATGAGGCTTCAGTGGTCTGATGTAGACTTTGAAAAAATGGAAGCGGTGTAAAAGTGTGTAGTAAAGCAATTTGAGACAATAATAAAGGCGTGAAAGCCTTATAAACAGGAGGTTTTAATAAAATGGAAGCATACAAGCAGGAGTTTATT
>ERZ860009.563-NODE-563-length-16235-cov-1.860816_pt1 | contig 16235 bp, 12 predicted proteins | sample MGYA00510114_ERZ860009 | MGnify/ENA primary metagenome ERZ860009 (study PRJEB30046, sample SAMN00715177) | human gut metagenome | study: EMG produced TPA metagenomics assembly of the A metagenome-wide association study of gut microbiota in type 2... | reverse complement strand
CACAAAAAATCCTCAACTTCAACATTAACTTTATGTTTTATTGAGGATTTTTAAAATAATGAAGATCTAGAAACGCACAATCTCAGAGACCCGGCCGCCGTGCCGGGTTTGACTTTTTGGAGATCGTAAATTGGTCTGAGATAACCTTCTTCTTTTCGCACTTGAGAAAAATCCCCCTCTTCCTTGGACGAGCTTTTACGTTTTCGAACTAAATATGTCGCGAGAGAGGTCTAAGGGAAAAGCGTTAAGTAACGGCTCTGCGTTAAATTGATAAGGAGGAACGCTTGCTATTGATAGGATAGTTTCCATTAACTTTTCATCAAATATTTGATCTTTTTTTACTTGGATAATTGGAAACCCATATTTAACTCCCGGGCAATCGGATTGAAATCTCAGACCCGACAAGTAATCCTCAAACTTAAAGTCTTGCATTTCTTCCTTTTTGTGAATGGAAGCTCCACAGACAGTAAATCGTACGGCTGGAACTTTGTAAGCGTTTGCCAAAATCAAACCATGTAGAGAAGAAGAAAAAATGGCGTCACAAGAAAGCAACTCGTCGATAAAAGATGTGATATCTGAATATTCTCTTTCTATTGCGATGTATTTCACATCATTTCTTTCGGTAAACAAGAAATCTTTGATTTTGTGATGCTTCCAATGGCAAATTACTCCGACTTTATATTTCTTTTCAACATGTCGTGGAAAATAAAGAGCCGGTAATAATAATCCTGGGTCGCCGAACACTTTCGGACAATCGAAGCCCGCCTTTTTAAGTATCTCCCAAGATCTAAGACCTCTTACCGCAAAAAATTTCGGAGGCAAGTACTTTCCTCTGAAAAATTGACGAAGCATTACAAACCAAATTTTCCAGCTTGGTGTATGGCTAAGAAAACCCGAACCCCAAACGTAAGGAGCGTTACAAATCTCATCTCTTCCAAGAATGGATCCAATAGCACCCAAATGTGGTCTTCCGTCCTGTTTATCGTATCTCTCGACTTTCTTACCGGATAAGTCTTCTACTACATATTTGGAAAGGAGATCCCCGAAATTTCCACTTTCTTCTTTTGCAGCATAAAGTAGACGGATTTTGTTGTCGACGGTTATAGCTTCCTCAATTCCTTTGTCGCTGTTAGAAAAAATGAATTAGACGACACTCTTTTTTTATCTGATAATCGAGCTGTTAATGGGGTGGACATGATAACTTATTCTCGGTGGGTATTTATGTTGTTCTATTCCTTATAAAAAGTAGATTTTATCTAATTTAACAGGCGAACAAAAATAAAAGGTATTACCTATTGAGGCCCTTCCTCGTTTAACTGGATCCTTATGCTGCCGTTCCTCCTAAAGGATTCGCTAATTAGCTTTAGAATGTTTCGGTCATTGACATTAAAATTTTGAGCAGCTGCTTAAAAATATCTTCAACAAACAATTATGAAACCTTGGTTTGGACTAGGAAAGCTAGAACTGGCTGCATTTGTCTTTTTCAGCCTTTTTCTCTTGCTTCAATGCCTCTCAATTGCGGCTGCCAACGTAGCACTAGGATTTTCCGTTTTTTTTATTCTTTGCCTCTTAATCAGCGCGTTTAAAAACTCCAAAAAGAAGGGGTTCCTTGAGATCTATCAACAGAATAGATTTCTTTGTCTTTTGTTCGTTTTGTTCTGGGGAACAATTCTTTGCTCGGCCATATTTAGTGGCGACCTACTTAAAGGGAGCAAGATTTTTATAGGTCAGTTTGTATACCGAGCTGTTCCTCTTTTCATTATCTTGTTCATTTTCCCTAAAAAAGGGTTCGCCTCATTTTTTTTGTTCCTGTCGCTTCTTTCCTGTATTCTCGACGTCATCGGCGGGATAATTATTCACGGAGATGGCCCCCGTTTAAGAGGTCTTTATGGCCATCCGATGACTTTGGCTGGGTTTCTCATAACCTCTTTGCCCATCTTGTTTTGTTTCCTTTTAGATTGGAAACAAAACAGAAAGGCATTATTCTTAACCATTGCGTCCTTTCTAATTGGCTTTACCGGACTTCTTCTAAATGGAACTCGAGGAGCATGGCTGGCTCTGGCAGTCACTCTTCCGTTGGTTACGATTCTTTATGATCGCTCCATTAAAAAGATCCTTTTTCTTGTTGTCTTTGCTATTGGAACCTCTTTAGTATTTTTCAACTCTCCCCAACTTCAAAATAGAGCAGAAAGCATCACAAGTACGACACTGCAATCCAACACCGAAAGACTCCTCATGTGGGAGTCCGCCTGTGAAATGTTTAAAGATCACCCTGTATTTGGTGTCGGCATTGGTCAATACTCATCGAAATACTTAACTGAGTACAAGTCACCCGAAGCTAGAGAGAAGCAGAATCACTGTCACAACAACTTCTTGCAAATGCTTGCTGAAAATGGCGTAGTCGGATTTATCGGTTTCTGTTTATTGTTTGGCTATATTCTTTTGTCATCCCTTAAGAAAGCCCTATTTAATAGTTCGCCCTATCACGTGTTAATATTCGGCAGCACTTTAGCCTTGCTTCTGCAAGGATTCACCGAATACAACTTCGGAAACTCCGCCGTTATTAAATATTATTGGGCGATCTTAGGTTGTCTGCTCGTGTTGGCGCACCAGAGTGAAAATAAAACTTCCGGTAGTTCGTTTCCACCCTTTCAATGCAATAAAACTGAAATATGAAAATAGGGATTGTTTGTAATGCCCTTGCTAACAGTGGCGGCATGGAGCGTTACACATTAGACATAATCAGAGGATTCGTAGCTTCCGGACATGAAGTTACAGTCTTTACGAGAAAGGTGGATGCCAGCCTTTATGAAGCAACTCTCGTGAAAACCGTAAAGATCAATACTTCATTCTTACCAAAGAGGTTCCGAGACTTTTATGTTTCCAATCTTCTGCCCTCTTTGAGAAAAAAACATCCCCTGGATGTTATGTTGGGTTGCTGCCGTTCTAGGCATGTGGATATTGTTATTTGCGGAGGCACTCATCCTGGTTTTCTCAAGGCAACGAGAAAGAGGAAAAGCATTTTTGACAGATTTGTTCTTCCCTTCGAAAAAGCATCCTATCAAGAGGCAAGCTGCGTAGTTGCTCACTCCCAGTTGGTTGAGAATGAAATCAAGACTTACTACCACGTTCCGAAATCACGCTTGTTTTTAATCCCGCCGCCTGTGGATTTAAGTATTTTTAAACCGGCATCAGAAGGAAACCAGCAATCAAGTTCCTCCAAACGACTATCTTCTTTCTCACAGCTGAAGAACAAAACGGTTTTTCTCTTCGTTTCTTCCAGCCATGTCCGGAAAGGATTCAAGCTTCTGGAAAAATATTTTGAAAATACCTACTTACCGATTGCACTGGCCGTTGCCGGCCGCCCACTCAAAAGAAACGACTACAAAAATATTTGTTATGTTGGTTACGAGAAGAACATGGCAGCTTTATATTCCCAGGCTGACTTCTCTATTTTGGCTTCGACCTACGAACCTTTTGGCTTGGTCCCCGTAGAGTCGCTGTGCATGGGTGTTCCTGTGGTGATTTCTGAAAATCTCGGCTGCAAAGGTTATATCTCAAACGCCGTAAAGGAAGAGTTCAATCCTTTTTCCATTGATTCTCTTGACAAGGCGATTAGAAATAGCCTTTTTCGAAAAGATTCCATGACAAGAGCCGCAAAAGGAAAAACTTCCGAGAAATTCTTAGTCGATTTTTCGTTGGACAAACATATCGCAAAACTTCTAGAAGTTTGTGAATTAGCAAGAAGAGAAAATGCAAACTGAATTTAGTAAAGGCGGAACCGACTTAACAGCCTACATAATGACTAAAAATGAAGAACATTGCATTGCTCGCTGTGTTCGGGCGCTCTCTTGGTGCCCAAAAATCGTAGTGGCTGATACAGGATCTTCTGATGGAACGAAGGAAATTGCCAAGTCATTAGGCTGCGAAGTTATTGATGTTCCCTTTGATGGCTTTGGTACCACCCGTAATCGAATCCTTGAGCGAATAACTTCGGATTGGATTGTTTGCTTTGACGCTGATGAAGTTTGCACCCCGGAGTTAGCAAAAGAGGTCCAAGAAAAATTAAAAAATCCTTCAGCTTCAGCCTATCTCGCCAATAGATTGACCTACCTTCTTGGTAAGCCTGTTTTGCACTCCGGCTGGAATCCTGACTTTAGACATGCTGTGCTATTTAAGAAGAGCGATTATCGATACACGGACAGAAGAGTACACGAAGGCTTTACTACACAGGGAAAAGTAGAGAAGTTGAAATCTTCTTTCCTTCATTACTCCTTTCCGACCGTTAAAACCCTCATGAGCAAAGAAATGCAATATGCAGATCTCGGGGCGGACGCGATGTTGATGAAAAACAAAAAAATCGGGATGTTTAGAGGCTTAGGACACGCTGCATGGGCCTTTTGTAGGCACTTTTTCTTAAGAAGGGGTTTTTTAGACGGTTGGAGGGGCTTTCTTATCGGCATCTCAGCGTTCCATACGACTTTTTACCGTTATGTAATAGCTATGGAAAAATTGTCCGAAAAGTCTGAGAAGTAACAAAGGCATTAAAATGAATACAAAAAATTTGAAATTTTTCATTTACTTCCCGCTTTTATTGGGAGTTATTTATTCGCTGTTAAGCTGCCGATTTACCTCTCCGAATGAGTTCACGGATGTCCCTATTTGGAGCCCGATCTATTTTTTTTCATACTCGTTTTTCTACTACTCCCTTTTAAATCTTCTTCTTGCACTTCCTTTCGCTCTAATTTCTCTCCGTTATAGAAAATTGGGAACGATTTTTGCCTTCATCGTTTTGTCGGTATTCTTAATTTTCTTTGTGGCCGACAGCTTTATTTATCAGCAGTTTAGACTCCATCTGAACATAGCGATGCTTCAGATGACGCTGCTGGGCGGAGGGCAAGTGGTGAGTTTCTCCGGCTCCATGATTTTTCAGATCGTCCTGTTGATGGGAGCTTGTTTCATTGCAACCTTTTTCTGCCTTTGGCTAGCCAATTTACTTTCCAGGATACAAAACCGTTTCAAACCCTCTTATCTTCTTATTTTCATAACCTTGGGCTTAGTAGTATGTCAGGGTATCTACGGTTTCGGCTTTGCCTACCACAATCCGTATACGGCCAAGGTCGAAGAGAATCTACCTTTAAGCCGCCCCTTACATTTCAACAAACTCTTGATAAAAACAGGACTTGTCTCTCGTGAAGACGTTTATACGTTCAAAAGAACAGACGTCAAAGGCGCCATGAACTATCCTTTAAATAAACTCGACTGTTCTGGCGGAGAGGGCTACAACATTGTATTCTTGGTTGTTGATGCACTTCGTTTCGATATGATCACCGAACAAATAATGCCAAACGTCACTGCTTTCTCCAAGAATGCAATTACTTTTAAGGATCATTACTCCGGAGGGATCAATACTCGTCACGGAATTTTCACCCTCTTTTCTGGTATTCCCGGTTCATACTGGGACAGCTCTAAAGCCTCAAAATCCGGCTCCTCTTTGATTGAAGCGCTCCAAACCAGAGGTTACGAGATCGGTCTATTTGCTTCCGCGCCCCTTACAATGCCGGAATTCAACCAAACTGTCTTTGCCTCCCTGCCAAATATCAGATTAAATTCCAAAGGAAATAATCCTATGGAGAAAGACGTATCTGCAATCGAGGACATGGAAAAGTGGCTCACCTCTTTACCCAAAAATAAGCCTTTCTTCGCTTTTCTATTTTTAGACTCTGTCCATTCGGCGATCTTCCCTGAAACAGAAGAATTCACCGTGTTTAAGCCTTACTGGAAGGAAGTCAACCAAATTAAACTTTCAAACGATTTTGATAGAACCCCCTATTTCAACCGATACAAGAACTCCGTGTACTTCACGGATAAAAATCTTGCTCGTGCCCTTAATTTCTTAGGCCAACATATCGATATGGATAAAACCATCATCGTTATCACCGCCGATCATGGGGAGGAATTTAACGATTCAGGTAAAAACTATTGGGTCACAACGGCAACTTCACAAAATATCAGGCTCAAATCCCCTTTATTGTTAAGTGGCCGGACAAACCATCCGTTGAGATCGACTATCGAACTTCCTCATTAGACGTAGTCCCAACCTTGCTTCCACGCGTACTCGGCTGCAAAAATCCTGTGTCTGATTACAGCGTCGGCAAAGATCTTTTTGACCCCAACGGAAGAAACCCATTCGTTTACGTGAGCAATTACTCAAAGGATGCCTTTGTAGAGAAAGACCGGGTCGTTTTGATTAACGAGTTAGGAGTTCTCTCCTTCCTTGACCCTTCATATAACCCTTCAAAGGACAAAACGGTTCCTCCTTATCTTAAGCAGGTATTGGAAGAAAGTTCGCGATTCATGAAGAAGAACTAGAATTGTCCTGCACCGTAGCCTCAAAATCTTATTTTGTGAACTGTTAAGTCCAGAGAACGATCAACAATGACCACTGAGACGAAAAAACTCCCGCTTATTGATTCTTCTATCTTGATCCCAAGGAAGGAAAAGAGCTTGAAGCCGACATTAGACGTTTTTTTCTGCTTCGACGATGCCTTCTGTCTGCCAACAGGAATTAGTGCTCTCTCTGTCTTAAAAAACAACAAAGACCTGCCTCTGAATATTCACCTTGTGGGCGTGGACATTTCTGAGCAAAATTTGGGCTACTTCAGAAAATTAGATTGTGCCCCCAGCTCTGAGGTGCTCTTTCATTCACTTACCGCCGAGGAGTGTCAAAAACTTACGGCAAACCGTTCAACACTACACTTTCCTCCCGCAAGTTTCATAAGAATCTTCCTGCCTGAATTATTTCCGGCAATAAATAAAATGCTGTACCTCGACGGGGACACACTTTGTGTCGGAAGTCTTAAGGAACTTGCAGATCTTAACCTTCAGGACAAGTTAGCTGCGGTTGTTCTTGACATTAAAGCTAAAGACGGCTCATCTGTAAGACATGGCAGAAGGGACTTCAATTCCGGAATGATGTTGATTAATGTAAAGCCCTACGTAGAGTCAGACATTGCCCTGAAAACGTTGACGGTCTTGGAGAACAACCTTCAATATAAGTCTCCTGATCAAATGGCTCTGAATGATGCGTTGGAAGAACGAAGGATCATTCTTCCCAAAAAATTTAATTTCATTCAAGAACTGACCGTACACGGGGAGCAAGATGAAAGTCGGCCCACCGATTCCGTCATCGTGCATTACGCAAACCGGTCCAAACCATGGACTGAAGCTTTCTCAACAAACCTTTATCAAAAGTATTACAGTGCAAGCCCTTGGAGAAAGTTTCCTAAGGATTTAGTGTATAAAAAAGATCCAAACAGCATCAAAAAATATGCCTTATGGCAGTTTAAGAATAAAGAATTCAGCAAGTTCAACAAACTTTTGTTGATCTATTTATCTGTACTTCTTGAAAGAAAGAGGCGCAAATTTTCTAAGCAATTTTCACGCTGAACACCAAAGAAGCGGTATCGATACGGGGGCCGAGTCGCCTCCTTTCTTCGAACGGTTCTACTTCTGTTTTCTTGCGGTTTTCCATAATTCACCTCTAAAACGAAATTCACGGAGCAAGTGCCGGTGAAAGTAACATCCTGTCCGTTGTGCCTTTAACGACTATTTCACGTTTACTTTATAATTTTTTCATTGGGTCAGGGTTCTCCTGGTACTGACGAAAGTGTGTTGGCATGACTACGAAGACGCAAAGTGAATTATCCAAATATTTCGGGCCGGTGGTTGCTACCGGAGCTGAAAGAATATGCGTAAGAAATTTAAATAACCAATTTTCTTGTTTCAAAATCAGCAAAAGATCCACTCTAAAGAGACGCGCAGAGAAATTAAGTACTTTAAATTTCTTAAGCGAAAAGGCGTTACCTCTTCCTTTATTCCCGCTTTCATCAGTGACTTTGAAACGGAGGAAGAAATCATTATTGAACAGGAGTTGATCGCTGATCACCCCGAGCAAGATCTTTTTGCCTTTCGCGTTGAAGAATTTGTTGCGGATGCTTCTGGCAGGCAGCTTATGGAGCTGGAAAAATTATTCCAAGAACTCTATACAGAATTAAAAGATAAAAATGTCATTATCAGTGACCTGCACGCTGGGAACATGATGATTTACTGCGATAAAGCAGGAAATATTAAGAGGCTCATCGTTGTAGACGGCTTTGGAAGTCCCGAAGCTATTCCGTTAGCCAAGTACTTTGGATACTTCGGAAGGAAGAAAATTGACCGGCAGTGGGCAAAGTTCAGAAGAACTTTCGAAGCCACTTGGGAAAGAAGGCGGGGCGGTAAACCAACCATTCATTTTTGACCTAATCCGCCATTTATAAATGGGAAGCCGAAATCTAAACATTTAATTTAAAACAGCTCGAATTACCCAACGTTGTTATGTCACATCAACTCTCTATTGACCAAGAAAATTACTGGTACAAACATTTCCTTAAGGCCATAATTTTCTTCATTACTTCATTAGTTGTACTCAGCCTTTTCCGCGCTTTTTTCCTTTATTATTTTTCTGCCGGTCTTAATATAACCCCTAGAGACTGGCTTCTTGCGCTAGGTGTTGGAGTCCGTGTAGATGCTAAATGGCTGTCTTTGGCGCTACTCCCTGCTTTTTTAGTTTTTATTTTCTCTTACTGGAAGCCTTTCTTCTTTAAATACTCCGCCGTTCTGGCAGGTATAGGGCTTTTCGGCATGGTCTTACTGGATACAGTTAACTTTGGATTTTTTAGTTTTTATAAAACCCCTATCAGCCCATTGGTGTTCGGCTTTTTCCAGGATGATACGAAGGCAATCCTCCAAACACTTTGGCAAGATTGGCCAGTCCTAAGTTATCTTTTGGTTCTATGCGCCGGCCTCGCACTTCCTTTTGTCGCCGCCTCTGTTTGCTTCAACCGACTTAAGACTAACCCCAGAGGATGCTTACTCTTTTTATTAGGTTGCGTCAGCATTCTTCTATTTGCCTTTTTTATTCGCGGTTCGATTGGAAAATTCCCTCTTCGACAAGAAGACTTCGCCGTCAGCAAGATTCAATTAGTTAACGCTTCCGTACCTAACGGAGCCGCTGCTTTATATGAAGCAACAAAAGCCTGGAGAAACTTTCAGATTAAGGGAGAGCCTTCTCAGGCACTTACAAAATTCGGTTATGCCAATATAGAAGAGGCAAAAAATGATTTGGCGGTCAGGAATAACGCCTCAACTCAGTTAAATTTCAGACCTAATGTCGTCTTTGCCGTAATGGAATCAATGAGCGGGGATATTTTTAATTCTCATGATTCTTTGGATAACAATACATTGGGAGCTTTAGACAACGCCTTAAAGGATGCTGTCGTCTTCAGAAAGGGCGTGAGTATTGAAAACGGTACTTTCCCGTCCTTGGAGGGACTCCTTTTTGATACACCTATCAGTCCGATTTCTCAAAGTATCTACGGGAGAAAGGTGCTTTCCTTCTCTCAAGTTCGAGCTTTTAAAGAAGCCGGTTACAGAACAATCTTCCTTACCGGTTGCCCGGAGCCCTGGCGCCAGATCAATGACACGTTCAAGTTCTACGGATTTGAAGAAATCTATGGACAAGCCGCTATCGGAGAAAAATTCCCAAACGCCGAGAAGAGTCCTTGGGGTATCGGGGATAAGTGGATGTTTAAGTTCGCCGAAGATTTATTGAAAGAAGCCGAAGGCACGGGTCGACCGGTTTTCATCATGATGCTGTCGACAACGAACCATCCGCCGTTTAAAGTTCCTGACGGAGAAAAAGTATCAAAAGTAGATCTCAAGAAATTACCGAAGATCGTTAATATCGAGGGATCTTACGAAGGCAACATGGAGCTACTTCTCCAGACCTATCAATACGCTGCAAACTCCTTGGGCAACTTTATCCTTGATCTTAAAGATAAGGGATGGCTAAAAAATACCATCGTGGCAGCAACAGGAGACCACAACGCCAGAATGAATTATCAGTCAGAGGGCAACTGGCATCATGTTTATGGTGTACCCGTCTTATTTTGGCTTCCAGATCAGCAATTAAAATCTTCCGCAGATTCGGACAGATGGGTATCGCACCGTGACATCATTCCGACACTGTTAGCTATGTCTACGGGCAAAATTCTGGGTAATGAAAAAGGCAGAAATCTTTTTGCTAAAGATATTGAGGAAGGCGCTGTCTCTTTCATTGGCTGGTCCGGCGCCGGCTTTGTGATCGGAAAACCTGGCATGGTCACTCTCAATGGTAAAAATTTAGAGTGCTACAACTGGCAGGATGACAAGCTCATAAAGGCCGACCGTTGTTCTAAAGAACAGGAAAAAATGGGCAAAGAAGCAAGAGCCCAAAGAGCGATAAGCGAATACATCGTTCGGAAGGGGCTTGCAGAATAGACGCAATTTTGAGGGAGCTCGGGATCCCGGCTCCCTCAGCTTTTTATTTGATTTGCAATACGTTATAGCCTTCTTCTTCGATAGCTTCTTTCAATTTCACAGTATCAAAACCTTCAGGAACGCCAACCTTTGCAACACCGTCCTCAAGAGAAACCGACTGAACCGTAACACCGTCGATCGCAGAGAGCGCCTTAGTAACGGCCTTCACGCAGTGCTCACACATCATCCCGTCAATCTTGATGGAGAGGGTTTCCTTCGGAGCGGAAACCACCTCAAAAGACGTCACTGCATAATCTTCTGCTTTGATTGCGTTAGTTACCTTTTCTTCAGACAATGCATGATCAGCGTTAACGACAGCGTTCTTATGCTCTAAAGACACGTCGGCAGAAACCACACCAGGAATCTTTTCTAAAGCCCCCTTAACAGCTTTGGCACAATGTTCGCACATCATTCCTTCGATACCGACTTTGTAGACGAAGTCTGAAGCATTCTTTTGGTCGGCTTCAGTAGAAACTTCTGCCAATTGCTGAAGTTTCGGCAGTAAGGTTTGTTCAGAAGTTTTGTCTCCGTTTCCCGAATCCTTAAGCACCGGCTTCCAGCCTCTTAAACGAAGGGCGTTCGTCACAACGCTCACCGAGCTCATACTCATTGCGGCCGCTGCAATCATCGGATTCAGAATCCATCCGAAAGCTGTGTAGAAAACCCCTGCAGCTACCGGGATGCCGATGATGTTGTAGATAAATGCCCAAAACAAGTTCTCACGAATGTTAAGCATCGTCGAATGAGACAAGGCCGAAGCGTTAACGACATCGGACAAGCGGCTCTTCATCAGTACGACGTCAGCCGCTTCAATGGCGACATCAGTACCGGCGCCGATAGCAGCTCCCACGTCTGCCCTGACGAGCGAAGGAGCGTCGTTGATGCCGTCGCCAACCATAAGAACTTTCTTACCTTGTGCCTGTAGCTCGCGCACGACCGCTTCTTTATCTGCCGGCTTAACTTCAGCTCGAACGTTCTTGATGCCGACGCGCGCAGCCACGGCACGAGCTGTTTTTTCGTTGTCGCCGGTCAGCATCCAAACTTCTTTGCCTTTAGCCTGCATGGCTTCAATCGCCTGCTTGCTGTCAGGACGGATCGGATCTGCGATGGCCAACAGTCCTATTAGTTTGTCGTCAGCAACCACGTAAAGAGGAGTTTTCCCTTCATTGGCAAGCCCGTCTGCAAGTCCTTTCGTCTTTGCATCTTCCGAAGAAATCACAGATTTATTGCCGACGCGAATGAATTTCCCGTCGCACGTGCCTGAGATGTTGCCAAGCTGCTGGACAAAGTCAGAAGCGTCTTTCAAAGAAAGATTGAGCGCTTTTGCTCCTTCCACAATGGCCGTCGCCAAGGGATGTTCCGACTTTTGCTCAACGGAAGCTGCGAGCGTGAGAAGCTCTTCTGGTCTGACCTTCCCGAAAGCAATAACGTCCGTCAAAGATGGTTTACCGGAAGTCACCGTCCCGGTCTTATCGAGAACCACTGCATCGACTTTTTCTAAAGATTCGATCGCTTCTGCGCTTCTAAAAAGAATACCGTTTCTTGCACCGCGGCCCGTCCCGACCATAATCGCAGTCGGCGTTGCCAAGCCTAACGCACACGGGCATGAAATCACAAGAACCGATACGGCAATCTCGAGCGCAAACTCCCAGGAATAGCCGCACAGCATCCAAACGATCGCAGCAATGATTGCAATGCTGATAACGGTCGGAACAAAGATTCCGCTGACTTTATCAGCCAAGCGAGCCACCGGCGCCTTGGTAGAAGTGGCTTCGTCCACCAATTTAATGATCTGTGCTAAAGCCGTATCTCCGCCGACCTTCGTGGCACGCATTTCAACATAGCCTTGGGTCAGGAGCGTTGAAGCCGAGAGCTCCTCGCCTTCCTTCTTGTCTACCGGAATGCTTTCGCCTGTGAGAGAAGATTCATCCAGTGCACCGGAGCCTTTTACGACGATTCCGTCGACCGGAACTCGGCTTCCTGTCTTCAGTACAACGATATCTCCGACTTGAACGGCACTAACCGGAACTTCCGTCTCCTTACCGTCCTTTAAAACGACAGCTTTATCCGGAACCAAGGACATCAGCTGAGAAATGGCGTCCGTTGTCTTATGTTTGGCTCTGGATTCGAAGTACTTGCCTAAGGTAATCAGAGCAAGGATCATCGCGGCAGAATCGAAGTACAAGTTGTGCGCGTAGTGATGAAGCGTCGCTTCGTCTCCTTGTCCTAAGGCATAGAGCATCATGTACAGCGCAAAGAGTCCGAACAGCATGGAAGCTGAAGATCCGATCGCCACAAGAGAATCCTGTTCGGAGATCTCTGCCAGAGTGTCTTAAAGCCGACCGTGAAATATTTGAAATTCACGAAGACAACGGGCAGCGCCAAGAGGAACTGTGTCAAGGCATTGATAGGAGCGCCCTTTGTCCCCGACATAACTTCCGGAAGCGGCATTCCGACCATCGGACCCATTGCCAGCACCATCAGAATGGCAGCAAAAAAGAGCGAAACGTACAGGTGCGTCTTCATTTGTGCCGCTTCCTTTTTGGCCGCCAGCGCGGGATCGACGGATTTAGCCGCAGGAGAACCCGCAGCCTGCTTTTCGTTTGCGCCGTACCCCGCGTTTGTTACCGCCTGAATAATCTGCTCCAGCCCTGTTTTAGTTTCATCGTAATTGACCGTCATGCTGTTTTTCAGCAAGTTGACGCTCACGTCTTCAACGCCGGGGACACCTGCCACCGCCTTCTCCACTCGATTAGAGCAGGCAGAACAGGTCATTCCGGTGACATCAAAATTCTTTTTCATATAACTTTCCGTTGTCGAACGCAATCATTCTAAGTATTATTATCTTTTACGCAAGAACTTCCGTTTTTGATAGATAGTTACTTTTTATATACTATGGATAAGACTAAATCCAAACTAACTGAAGAATTCCAAATTGAAGAGTTCCACTGTCCTGTTGAGGCGACTCTTTCTTTAATCGGCGGTAAATACAAAACGCTTATTCTTTGGAACCTCATCGGAAAAACTCTGCGTTTTTCTGAATTACGCCGTCTGATTCCCTCGGCAACACCAAAAATGCTGACGCAGCAGCTTCGAGAGCTGGGAGATGCCGGACTGCTTATCAGAAAAGTCTATGCCGTCGTTCCTCCTAAAGTTGAATACTCCTTAACGCCTCTGGGAACTTCTCTTCGGCCGATTCTAGAGTCGATGTATGAATGGGGCAGTGAGTACCTGCTCAATCAAGGAATGAAGCCTTGCTGCTCAATGAAGAAGCTGCCGAGTGCCTAAAATCAGAACAACTCCGTGTTGCAGAGTACATTTCAACTAAAATTTTCCTAAATCATTTTTTTCTGAGAGCCATGCTATTGCCTTCCCTCAGAGACCGTGCCGATTATGTGGTGCGGTTTCTCTTCGGTTCATTCATCGCCATCGGCTGCTTTTTAGTCGTTTGGCCCTTTGCAACAGCGATGTCGGTTGCGGCTGTGATCGCAATCGTCTCTTGGCCTCTATTTAAGCGAGTCCGAAAGGAAGTCGGAGGCAGGAATCTTGTTGCGACACTGATCATGGTATCCCTGCTGGCGATCCTCATCGTGCTTCCGATTGCAGGTTTGTCATTAGTGTCGGCCCAGGAAATTCCGGCTTTAATCCGCTACGTTCGTGAATGGATTGCTTCCGGCTTTACCGTTCCCGAAGAACTTAAGGAAATTCCTTTTGTCGGAGAATGGGCTTACACCCAGGCTGCTCATCTTTTAGGCAATAAGGAAGAACTCGCCGCCATTGCACAAAAGCTCTTTGATCCGGTGAGCCGAGCGGCCCTTGCCGGCGCCGTCATGTTAGGCGACGGTCTCCTCCAATTATTCCTCATGCTGTTCGTGATTTTCTTCTTTTATCGCGACGGCGAAGTCCTTTCTCAAAAATCACTGGCTCTATTAACCCGCATGAGCGGCAGCATCGGTGCAGAAGTCCGCGACATTATCGTCAACACGACGCGCAGCGTGGTCTTCGGCATTGTCGGAAGCGCCGCAGGTCAAGGCGTCGTTGCCTTAATCGGCTTCTGGATCGCAGGTGTTCCTGGCGCCATCACATTGGGCGTCGCGGTGTTCGTCTTATCTGCCGTTCCTATCGGACCTCCCTTAGTATGGGGGCCTGCTGCTTTCTGGCTCTATTACAAAGGCGAAGTCGGCATGGCGATTTTCCTCGTGCTTTGGGGATCGCTTGCAGTTTCTAGTGTGGATAACTTCTTAAAGCCGATTTTGATTTCCAAGGGAGCTTCCCTGCCCTTGTCCCTAATCTATCTAGGTGTATTCGGCGGAGTTCTCGCTTTCGGATTCATGGGCATTATTTTGGGACCCGTCGTGATTGCTGTAGGTATTGCGATGAGCAAAACTTGGCTGTCGGTCTCCGCCACCGTTAACGACAAAGACCAGCCCACAGCAAAAACTGAGACCCTTCTTAAGAAGCTCTCTAAGAACTCCATAGAGTCAGACATTGTTTCTGACGTCACAGGAGGACCGAGCAGCTCTAACCACCATCATTCCGCACAGTCTAAGAGTGATGACAAAAAGTAGAAAACGAATCTCCCGTTGACCAAAACTCACGGTTTTCTTCGAAAAGTCTTACTGTTGAGCCTGCAATATGCGGGCTCAATTCTTTTGTTTCTTCGTTGAATGCCTGGCACCGAAGGTATTAAGGAAAATTAGAGCTGTCAAAACGTTACAGCGGCTCTATACTTATCCGAATCCAACAAAGGTGAGAAACTATGAACCATAAAGTCATCGGCATCAGCCAAAGTTTTAGTCCCGCCCCCTTCGTACGCGCCTTGAAAGAAAGGCTCCAATCCACATTCCTTCCCGACGGAACCCGCCCTCGTGTCGAAATGGTCGACATGGACTGGCCCTCTCCGGATGCGGACGCCCCTAAGCTTGTTCAGGAAGGAGACGTAAAGATTAAGGTTTTAGAAGAGTCTTATCAGCTGACTGACAAAGGCGCTCAGGTCATTGCTTTGTGCAACTTCAGAAACATCGGCTTCTTAAATGAAGTTCAAACTGAAATCACGACGCCTGTCACCGATATTCTTCAAGCCTGTATCGAAGAGCTGAAGAAAAATCCGGTTAAAAAGCTCGGTTATCTCGGACGCCCCGGAACAGATAAAGCCAAACTCATTACTGAAACGGTCTATCGTGAGGTCCAAGTCGAATGGGTTTATCCGAGCGAAGCTATGCTCGAAGTATTCGACGAACTCGAAAGCGGCGCTCACTGCGCTGTTATTCCCGATCAGAAAAAAGCCTGTGAACTGTTCGGCAAAGTCTGCTCCAATCTGCTGAGCGAAGGCGCCGAACTGGTCTTCCCGACCTGCGTGATGCAGTCTTTGTTTGCAGCCGCCTTGAAATCCGAAGGCTATAACGTTTTGGATTCGATGAGTGCATATGTTTCCTACCTGTGCTTTACAGATTGGGAAAAACTGCCTAAACCTTTCAAGATCGGTATCGTCGGCGGTCTCGGACCGGCAGCCACAGTCGACCTTTACGACAAGATCACGAAAGCAACGCCGGCCAAGAACGATCAGGAACACATCAAAGTTGCGATTGAACAGAACCCGCAGGTTCCCGATCGCACACAGTACCTGCTTCACGGCGGTGTAGATCCTACCCTTTCCTTGTATGCCGCATGCCGTAAGCTGGAAAAAGACGCTGTCGACGCCATTGTCATTGCCTGCAACACTGCGCATGCTTACTTCGAAACCATTGTTCCTCACTTAAGCGTTCCGCTCATCAATATGCAGCAGGTAACGCTGGAAGAGATACGCGACAAATTCGGTCCGGATGTCGTCATCG
>ERZ860009.561-NODE-561-length-16265-cov-1.747008_pt1 | contig 16265 bp, 20 predicted proteins | sample MGYA00510114_ERZ860009 | MGnify/ENA primary metagenome ERZ860009 (study PRJEB30046, sample SAMN00715177) | human gut metagenome | study: EMG produced TPA metagenomics assembly of the A metagenome-wide association study of gut microbiota in type 2... | reverse complement strand
GTATGCATATAGTTCTCCGCCGCATCAAAAAGATAGGACAGCGAATTTGTGAGGTCCGGCGGCATCTGATAGCGCAAGTGCTCTCGAGCAAGCAAAAGCAGGAGCGCGCCGTCAGCACCAAGCCCTACGCGATCCAAGTCATTGGAATTTAATAGACGCCGATAGCCGAAAGGTTTGGACTTATCGTCGCACTGTACGCCCATATCGCTTTCAGACAGAGCCTTCAAGTAGCGCTGAAGTGTTCTGCGGCTCAATTCGTAACCTGCCGCCGTGAGCTGCTGGTGCAGATCCGTCGTGGAAATTTTTCGGTTCAGAGGGATTCTCTTCAGAACCTCTAGGAGCATCTTTGCTTCCTGAAGCGATGAAGTGTCTCGAGTCATGTCTCTCTACTCCAAAAAAGCTCCCGAGTATCGAACCGCGGGAGCTTTGTGGTTAACGCATCAGAAGATTATTTCTTCATGAGATTTAATTTCTTCGCAATCTCTTCCTGGCTGTCGTACACCGTCTCATCCTTCTTAGGCTGCAACTTGGTGTAAGAACCGTCGGAGTTCATAACCCAGGCGTGAATGTTGTCCTTCAGCTGAGGAATCACGATCTGATTCATGACGTTATTGCACAGGTTTTCCTGCAGGAGCGGCGTCAGCACTTCGATACGACCGTTCAGGTTACGCGTCATCAAGTCGGCACTGCCGAAGTACATCTCTTCATCCCCGTTATTGTGGAAATAGTAGATGCGGGCATGCTCCAAGAGACGTCCGACAATCGAGCGAACCGTGATCGTATCGGAAACGCCGGGCAAACCGGGACGCAGACTGCAGATACCGCGAACGATACATTCGATCTTCACACCGGCGCGGCTGGCTTCATAAAGAACCTTGACCATTTCATAGTCAACCAGCTGGTTGCACTTGATGATGATATGGCCGTTGCCGTGCTTCTTGTGCTGTTCGATTTCGCGGCGGATCAGCTTGGTAATGCCGGGGCGCAAGGTGTGCGGAGAAACCAGCAGCTTGCGATAGTGGTTGACTACGCCGTAGCCGGTCATCACATTAAACAGATCCTGGACGTCATCGTTGATATCCTTATTGGCCGTGAAGAGCCCCAAGTCGGTATAGATCTTGGCCGAAGCAGCGTTGTAGTTACCGGAACCGATGTGCGTGTAGCGCTCAAGTTTGCCTTTTTCTCGGCGAACAACGAAGCAGAGCTTGGCATGAATTTTGAGGCCGGCAAAACCGTACACAACGTTCACACCGTTGCGTTCCATTTCTTCAGCCCAGTTAATGTTCTGCTCTTCGTCGAACCGAGCCTTCAGCTCAACGACGGCGGTCACCTGTTTGCCGCGGCGACGAGCTTCAAGAAGAGCCTTAGCAACAGGAGAATCGCTGCCGCAGCGGTAAAGCGTCTGCTTAATAGCGACAACGTTCGGATCCAAAGCTGCCTGCTTCAAGAATTCCAACACGCAGTTAAACGAGTCATACGGGTGGTAGACAAGGATGTCGCGCTTGCGGATCTCGTCAAAGCAATTGCGGCCCTGTTCGAAAGCCTTCGGTGTCTTCGGATGATCGGACGGATACTTCAGAGACGGGCGGTCAATCTTCATCATGCGGCCGAATTCGGAGAAGGCCAGAGGAACACGACAGCGGTAGAACTGGTTCGGATGAAGATCTAAGTGTTCATACAGGAAGTCCTGCAGACGCTGCGGCATGCCCTTTTCAATCTCGACACGGACGATTGAACCGAAACGACGCTGTTCGACATAGTCACGAACGGCAGAGAGCAGATCGTCAGCTTCGTCTTCTTCGATCTCACCGTCCGTATTACGAGTAATACGGAAAAGACCCTGAGACTTAACCTTATATCCCGGGAAGAGCGTATTCAAACGGTTGCCGATCAAATCTTCAGTCAGAACAATCACACCTTCAGTGGTGGCGTAGGACAGATCCGGTGTAACGGTGTTATCTTTATTGGAAACGAACAGGAAACGAGGAACGTTATTCGGGCACTTCAAACGAGCAAAACGGTTCTTAACCGAAATACCGCTTTCAATTGCTTCGAGCTCCATCACGAAATTCAGGCTGGTGTTGGAGATCATCGGGAACGGACGACCTTTGTCCACCGCCTGAGGCGTCAGAACCGGGAAAATATCTTCGTCGAAATAGCGGTTCATTTCCTTCTTCTGTGCTGCGTTCAGCGCAGAGTACTTAGAGAAACGAATGCCTTTATTCTCGAGCTCGGGTTTGAGCGTATCAATCCAGAGGTTTTCAGCTTCTTCGAGAATCTCGGTAACTTTACGACGGATTTCGGAAAGCTGACGAGCGGGCGGCATCTTATCCGGACCGGTCGGTTCGGCTCCGCTTCTGGCCTGTCTCTGAACGTTCATCACGCGAACCATGAAGAATTCGTCGAGATTGTTGTAGAAGATGGACAAGAAGAGAACACGGTTGAGCAGCGGGATCTCGGGATCCATTGCTGTTTCAAGGACTTTACGGTCGAACTCAATCCAACTGATGTCGCGGTTAATGTACAGAGAAGGATCGTCTAAAGAAACCTCCTCCAGAGAAGTCTCTTTTGCTGCGGCGGCGGGGCCAGCCGCTTTAACTGCGGTGCGGCGTACAGCCGGTCTGCGGATCGTCGGAGCCTTAACGGTGCGAGGTTTTGCCGGTGCTTTAGCAGCGGGTTTTGCTTCTGCCGGAGCAGCCGCCTTGGTCGGTTCTGCTGCAGCAGGTTTTGCGGTTGATGTTGCGTTCGTTGTCTTGTTGTCGTCAGCCATGGAATCGTTCCTGATTATGTGATTTTCTGTGAAGAACTTTTAATTTCCTCAAACGGTTAATTTTGGTTTGGGGGTCAATTTTTGTCAATTCTCGTTTCTTGGGATACGGGGCTCAACACCGGCTTTTTTCAGCCTCTTTTCCCACAGATAAAGTACGCCAAGACCGAGTGCGACCCACCCTGCCGCCATCAGCGTGTCCCAAATCCTCCAAATAAGGATGGAATAGTCTCCTCCGTATGCACGCATCAGCCAGTCCAATACAAAAAGGATGTAGCAAGTGATAAAGAAAGTCATGCAGGTGTAGTTCCCGCCGACAAATACCGGAATACCCGCGGAAGACGCCACGATCAGCGCACCAAGCACAAACTTATCGTCAATATACGGAAAGATAAGGATGACTAAGAAGTAAGCGAGCAGTGTTCCGAGAATTCTTTGGACCACTCGTTTATAGCCCGCAGCCACGTTGGAATTTAATAAATAAAGCGCCGTGATTCCGACCCATCCAGGTTCGGAAAAATCAAATAGGAATGAACAGCCCAAAGCACATATCAAGGTAGCAATGGAAATGAGCGCATAGCATAAGAGTGGCGGTTGCCGCCTTCCACGAGCTTGAGCTGTGCCATCGGGCGGAGCGAGAGCTTCTCGTAGCGCCAAACGAAGTGATCGAGCACGATTGCCGCCATCGCAAGGCTGAAACCGATGAAGTAGCCGACGAAGGCCATCAAGTCCGGTGTGAAATCGAATATCGAAATCAGAAGAAAAACCAGAACATATTTTCCCCATAGCCACCAGAATTTCTCGGCAAAGGTCATCAGGCTTTGACCGAAACACACCAGTCCGATGACGAGCCATTTGCCGTACTCCATATTCTTGAGCACGACACCGAGAAGTGCAGCGCACATAACGCCGATGAAGGTAATGGCAACACCGCCGAGACGCGAAATCAAGTCGCTTTCGGTATCACTCAGCAGAGCCATAAAAGCCCCCAAGGCGGCAAAACCGCCTAATTGGGGGCTATGGAAAAGACCAGACAACAGGAGCGCTGCCGAAATCGTGATCACAAACCTGAATGCTGCGGTCAACCGCGATTTCGTTCCGATCTCTTGACGGAGCCCGGCGCCTGTCATTAAAAATCTCCGCAAAAAGGCCGTTTACAACGGACCCTTCTGCTTTCTAAAGTATTAACCTCCGGTAACCGGCGGGAAGAAGGCCACTTCGTCGCCGTCCTTCAAGTCTGTCGATTCTTTGGCCATTTCTTGGTTCACGGCAAAGCGCAGACGAGGCATTTCTTCAAAAGCAGCCTTAAGCGCTGCGTCGTTCTCAGACAGATAGTTAATCAGATCTTCCACGGTTTTTACATCTTCAGGCACTTCAACCGTATCTTCGCCTTTCAGCAGACGTTCTTTCAAAGAAGCAAAATAAAGAACTTTAACTTTCATTGTTTATCTTCCCTGTGAGCAGCCCGGACATTCATCATCGCGTCTGTATTTCATTTGACACCATGTCATCGTGCGGGCATCCACCATTAACAGACGACCTGTTAAAGGCTCGCCGAACTTCCCGATAATTTTAAGAGCCTCGGCGGCCTGCATACACCCAAGGATGCCCACTAGGGGTGCAAAAACGCCTTTGGTGGAAGCCTTCTCGTCTTTGCCTTCATGGTTCGGAAAAAGACAGGCATAACAAGCCGACTCAGGATCTCTAAAGTCGAAGACCGTGATTTGACCGTCGAAAGCCACGACTCCGGCCGTAACGAGCGGTTTTTTGAAACGTCGGCAAACGTCATTGAAGATGTAGCGAGACTCGGTATTGTCGGTACAGTCCAAAGCGACATCGCATTCGGAAACAAGCTTCTCCAATTCTTCGAGAGTCGGTCTGTGATCTACCGGAACGATTTCAACCTCGGGGTTTATAGCTTCCAGAGAGACTTTTGCGCTTTCGGCTTTATTCATACCTAAGCGCTCCACATTGTGAATGACCTGGCGCTGCAGATTGGTTAAATCCACCGTATCGGAATCCACAATCGTGATTTTTTTTACACCTGAGGAAGCCAGATACAGAGAGGCTGGTGACCCTAGTCCGCCGGCGCCGATGATTAGCACACGGCCTTGCGAGATTCTTTTTTGGCCTTCGACTCCGACCTCTTTCAAGAGTTCGTGACGAGAGTATCGGTTTTCTTGCACGATGCTCATCCTTTCAAAACAAAAATTCGTTCTCAAGATTCTAAGTATCCGAGAGCAAATTTAGTTAGTCCCTGTGCTCAAATTTATTCGTCCACGATAGATCAGAAGTTTTCAGGAACTATAACCACAACATCGGAGGCGAACATGAATATTCGAACACTCGGCGTCATTTGCGGCGTTTTGTCCGGTTTCTTTTGGGGAACTATGGACATCGCTGCTCAATACCTATTGCACACGGTCCGCATGGCGCCCGCGCAATTCATTTCTTTAACGATGGTCGTTACGACGGTTGCGCTTTTCGGTATTTCTCTTGCCACAAGACCGAAAGAAACCTTTCTTGCAGCAGCTGACAAACAAAACGTCTTTCAGTTCTTCCTATTTGGCGTTTTGGTCCTTCTCACGCAGGTCAGCTTCTATGTTTGTGTGAAGTACTCCAACGCAGAAACGGCAGCAGTTATCGCCGCTACGCGGCCTTTCTGTATCATGGGGCTCCTGCTGTTTGCGGCCGTGATGCCGACTGCTTCGCAGATCTTTTGCTGTGCTTTAGCGCTTATCGGCGTTTGTCTGATGATGACCAAAGGAAACTTCTCGACGCTGTCCTTCGGATGGCTGACGCTTTTGGTCGGCTTCGGCGCGCCGCTCTTTAGTGCCGCCTACACGATCCAGAGCCGCACTATTGTTCGGAAGGTCGGACCGCTCATCGCCATGACTTGGGCCATGCTGTTCACCACGATTCTCTGCAACCTCTACTATCCGTTTTGGAAAGTCAGCCTTGAATGGAGCTTTCTGACTATCTTGAGCGTGCTATGGGTTGCGATCATGGGCCATATCGTTGCTTACACGCTTTACATCGTGAGCGCCTCCAAGATTCTTCCGACCATCACCGGTGTGCTTGAAACCGTTGAACCGTTAACGGCCATCGTGCTCTCATACTTTTTCTTCTCGCAAAAGATGAATGGTTTCATGCTCGCAGGTGCGGCGATGGTCCTTATCGCTGTCGTTCTTCTCGGCTTCAGCAGGCCTAAAGACAAAGCCAATTGAGGACTCAGGCAAACCCATGCTCCGATTTCTATAATCTGCAAACGCTTTAATTGATTTTTCTTTTTGCCAAATGCAGACACTAAGCCAGTTCTTTTCTCAGATTCCGGTTCTGTACAAAACAGCTGCCTTGCTTCTTCTCTCAAACTGTTTCATGACTTTTGCGTGGTACGCACATCTTAAAAATCTCGGAAATTCTCCGCTGTGGGTTGCGATTATTTCCAGCTGGCTTATCGCTTTCTTCGAATACTGCATCATGGTTCCGGCTAACCGCATCGGCTTCTCCGGCCTTTCCTTAGGCCAGCTCAAAATCCTTCAGGAAGTCATCTCATTGAGCATTTTTGTTCCGTTTGCCTTCCTGTACATGAAGCAGCCTCTGAAACTGGACTATCTGTGGGCTTCTTTGTGCATGCTCGGCGCCGCCTACTTCATGTTCCGCGACAAGCTTTAATCCACTGCCGGCAACACAACCGATTCCAACGGGATACTGAAATACCGATACCAAAACATCCAGCTGTCGACCGTGTGCTTCTTGAAATTCTCAACAATGAGATCCGCCATTTCAGAAACTAACGGCGAATGATCCGAATCTCTTCTACAGACGCATATCTCCCAAGGACGGCGGTGCCAGCCGGGAAGCACCGGAACAATATCGCCTCGCATCAGCTCATCAGCGACAAAAGAAGGTACCAAATCTACCGATATGCCTTCTCCTGCAATCAAGTGCGTGCGGCAGGAATAAGCGTCCTCAAAATGCACTTTTTCATCGGATTCAATCTCAAAGACAGCGTCTCGATTTTCTAAGCGCCGACTAAAAGAGCGATTGGAAGAGTTTCTCAACAGAAGGGTATGGTTTCGAAGTTCTTGGACGCTCTGAGGAGTTCCATTCCGGCGAAGGTAGCTGCGAGACGCCATGAGAAACGTAACGTTGTGTCCCGCTGGGATCCATGTGATGCCTTCTTTTGTAGGCCGATATCCGAAGTAAGCCACATCCGCCGCGCCGTTTAATAAACCATCCTCCCCGGCATCAATCAGCACTTCAACCCGCAGCCCCGAATGCTTGCGTTCGAAATTTGAAAACGCATTCAAGTAAGCACTGCGATCGATATTCGCCGGCAAGCTCACTTTCAAAATCCGCTTCGGCTTAATCGTGTCTTGGTGCTTGATGGACTCGGCGGTTTTCAGCAGACGCTGATATTGGCGCGCTATGCGGTCGGCTTCGGAAAACAGTTCCAGCGATTTCGTGACGATCTGCGCCGGTTTTCTTTTTCGATCGAGGATCTCGACTCCCAATTCTTTCTCTAACGAAGAGACCAAACGAGATGCCGCAGGAAGGTCCATATCTAAACGTTCTGCGGCTTGAGTCAGGCTTTTCGTTCTGCCTAATTCCGAGAGGAGGTTCCAGGTTTCGATTTTGAGGGAAGGTCGCATCGGTGCAACTTGTGAAATTCACAACTTAATCGGTACGCTCGCCATTATCCGCTTATTCTCAAGTCTTGAACGAGGACTTGGTTATGCAGAAGAAAACCGAAGGAATTTGTTTTGCGATCAGTGCAGGCATTTGCTGGGGTTCAATGGGTGTCGCAGCACAAGTGCTGATGGAAGATTCCGGCTTTGTCGTCGGCGATTTAGTCGCAGGGCGCCTTCTGGGTGCCGGGAGCTCCTGCTGATGTTCGAACACTTCTTTATGCGCCGCTCGCTTCTGAAGTATTTCTCCCAACCCGGCGTAGCAAAAGACATCCTTCTTTATGGCGTGCTCGTACTGCTCACGCAGCTGACGTTTTTCCTGGCGATTCAGTGCAGCAATGCAGGCACCGCCGCCATCCTCGCGGCCACTATTCCGGTATTTACGACGATCTGGGACATTTTTGTAAAGCATCGCGCACCTCAGATTCGTGAAATGGCGTGCACGGCGCTGGCAATCATAGCGGTTGTATTGATTACCACCAAAGGAGATTTTGACTCCGTTTCACTCTCTCTAACGGGCGTCCTTTGGGGTCTTGCTTCCTCGGTTGCCGGCGCCGCCAGCAACATCCAGCCGAATGCCGTTCTTAAGAAAATCCCCGTTACCATTGTGGTCGGCGGCGGCATGACGGTCGGCGGCATTGTGATGAGTATCTTCTTTCCGCCGTGGGCAATTGAAGAAGCCAATTGGACGACGCTGTCGGCGCTTTTCTACGCCTATATCGTTGTTGTCGGAACTTTGGTTTCTTTCCTGCTCTATGTATCGAGCCTCAAGATGATCTCAGCGACCTCGGCCAGCCTCTTGAGCTGCTTTGAGCCGATCACGGCTGTTGTCCTCTCCGTCGCTCTGCTCGGTGCTCCGCTCACTCCCGCTGAAGGTGTCGGAGGCGTGCTGGTGTTTGCAGCGGTTTGGCTTCTCGCTTCACGTAAGGAAGCTCAGGCGTAAAAATAGCTCGGAATCATTTCGAGAGCGAGCTATTTGGAAAATTACGGATGAACTATTTCTGTTCTTCTGAGGCCGGAAGAACGCGCTTCAAGAAAGTACGAGTTCTTTCTTCCTTCGGATGCAGAAGAACATCTTCCGGCTTGCCTTGTTCGACGATCACGCCGCCGTCCATAAAGATCACGCGATCGGCCACTTCACGGGCAAAGCCCATTTCGTGCGTAACCACAACCATCGTCATACCAGATTTCGCCAGATCGGTCATCACCTTCAGCACTTCGCCCACGAGTTCCGGGTCAAGCGCAGATGTCGGTTCGTCAAACAGCAGAGCCTTCGGCCCCATTGCCAAACCTCGAGCAATCGCAACACGCTGCTGCTGACCGCCGGAAAGGCTTGCGGGATAAGCGTTGGCTTTTTCAGCCAAACCGACGCGCTTGAGCATTTCCATGGCCTTCTTCTCGGCCTCGGCTTTGTTGACGCCGGAGACGAGTTTCGGTGCCAAGGCAACGTTCTCAAGAACGGTCTTGTGCGGCCAGAGATTAAAGCGCTGGAACACCATTCCGAGATGTTCACGAACTTTATTGATATCGGTCTTCGGAGAAGTGATGTCAACATCATTTACATAAATCTTGCCGCTGGTGGTTTCTTCCAATGCATTGATGCAGCGAAGCATTGTGGACTTGCCGGAGCCGACGGTCCTAACACCACGACTTTTTCTCCGGGCATCACTTCGAGGTCAATACCGCGAAGGACTTGGTTATCTCCGAAATACTTGTGCAGATTTTCGATACGGATAACCGGTTTCTGTTCGGTCTTGTTGTCGCTCATCTGTTGTCGTCTCCTTTACCCAAGCGTTGTTCCATCTTCTTCACGAGGTAAGCCAGACCCAAAGTCATGACCCAGTACATCAAAGAAATCGTGATGTACGGTTCCCAGTAGCGGGCTGTTGCACCGGCAACGGTACGTGCGGCGTAAGCCAGTTCAGCCAAACCGATGGCAGAAACCAGAGAAGAGTCTTTCAAAATGGCAATCGCGTTGTTGCCCAACGGCGGAAGCATACGGCGGAAAGCCTGCGGCAGGATGATGTGGAACATGGCCTGCCAGTAAGTCATACCGACGGAGCGGGCAGCTTCCATCTGCCCTTTATCCAAAGACTGGATACCGGCACGGAAAACCTCGGAAAGGTAAGCACCGGCATTCAATGTAATGGCTACGATACCGGCGAGCATCGCACCGTATGTGGAACGAATCTCACGGGCAAGGTCACCGGAAATTAAAAGGCCTTCGGTCGGATGAATAAAGAACGGAAGGATCGCGAACTGCATCAGCAGAATCTGAACGAAAAGAGGCGTTCCACGGAAGAAGCTCACGTAAACCGTCACCGGCCAGCGAACACAATATTTAAGAATCTGCTTCCAAGGGGAATGTCTTGCATCAGCCAGTCGGGCCATGCCTAAAGCCATACCCAAAATCACACCCAAGGTGACACAGATCACCGTAATTTGGATGGTCATCTTGGCGCCTTCTAAGAAGAGAGGCCAATATTCTGTAATTACTTCGTACCGAAATCCGCCCACGTTCGCTCCTTGGTATTAAAAAATTCCCGAGATTTTATTTAAAAATTACCCGACCATGTAGATCGGGCAATTTCATTGGTTAGTTCCTGTTACTGAGGAAGTTTCGGTGCATCAGTACCGAACCATTTGCGATAAATCTTGTTGTATTCACCGCTGGCGATCACTTTTTCGAGACCGGCGTTGATCTTATCGATCAGCTTCTGGTTACCTTTCTTAACAGCAATGCCGAAGTACTGTTCTTCGAAAGCAGGGTCACGAGTCATGTTGAAGTGCTTGTCGGGGTTGTTGCGGGCATAGAAAGCCAAAACACCGATATCACCGATTGCGGCGACCACACCGCCCTGATTTAGTTCTTCGAGAGCAAGCGGAGTGTTGTCAAAACGACGAATTCTTGTAGAAGCTTTGCCGAATGCCTTAGAGGCAGCAACGTCACCGGCAGAACCGCTCACAACAGCCACACTGCCTTTAGAGAGATCGGAAAGCTTGTTGATCTTGACGGACTTGTCGGTCAGGATCAGCTGATGAGCCAGGAAGTAGGGTTTGGAGAAATCAACAACCTGCTTGCGTTTGTCGGTAATCGTGATACCGGACATGATGATGTCGCGGTCGCCTTTATCGACAGTGGCGAAGATGCCTTCCCACGGTGTGTTGATGAACTTAACGTCAAAACCTTCAGCCTTGGCGATAGCACGCATCAAATCAACGTCGAAGCCGACGAGCTCTTTCTGCGGTGTTTCATATTCGAAAGGACGATAAGTCGCGCCTGTTCCAACGACATACTCTTCAGCATTAATTCCGGCGGAAGCAGTCAATGCGATTGCAGCGCACGCTGTCCAAAGCAGCTTTTTCATCAACATTTAATAGACTCCAATAGAAGAATTCGTCACCGCGTACACGTCGCGGCCATTCTGATCATCATGCCACAGTCGAACCCACATTGGGCGGCTTTTAAGCAGGAATCCTGTGAACCCCTAGGTAAATCCATTAGTTAACAATCAATTTCGTCTGTGAATTGTGAAATCAGGTTGTCTTCGGCTTTTGAAAGTTTAATTGCAGCCTGTGTTCGAAGCTCGATATTCCGAAGGCGTCATTTCGTGACGTTTTTTAAATGCAGTTGAGAAGTGCGCGGGCGTTTTAAAGCCAACAGAATATGAAATTTGCTTTATGGAGAGTTTATTTTCTTTCAATAAGTTTTCGGCCAGATCTAGACGTCTGGTCATTAGCCATTTAGCGGGAGACAACTCTGTGATTTTTAAAAAATCCCGCTTAAAAGTTGCTAGACTTCGGCCCGAGTAAGAGGCAAACTCACTTAAAGAAAGATTTTCTGTAAAGTGATCCTCCATGAACTCCTTTAAATCTACATTCCAATCTCGATAAAAATCAAAAAGCGTCGGGAAAAAGCGAATATTGGTCTGAAGCAAATCAAGAATTAATTCCTCTACCTTTAATTCTGTCATCTCCTGGCCAGGGTCTTGGCCTTCTTCAACGAACAGAATGATGGAAGACAATAATCCTTGCAGGCACAGTGTCCTGTTCAATCTCATGAAGCAATTGGACAACCCGGTAAAATCTTGCGGGAACTCATTATTCTTCAAATGTCTCTGAAAATAGTCTTCTAGTATGTTTTGAGGAAGACGGATATTGAGGCCTTCGTAATTTTTCCCAGCAAAAGAAGCTTTAACAAGCCTAACACTGCAGTCCTTCTTTAAAAAAACACAAGACCCAGCCGGAATTTCCTCTGTCCTTCCCTTATCTGAAATCAAAAGTTTTCCCTGCCGAACAAATACCACACAGTGATCGGGAACCCGATGCTCCATGTGCCACTGGCTCGGCACGGAGCAGGAGAAAATTAAGTTAGAAAAATTAGAAGTAATGTAATTACTCATGAGCAGAGAGCTTCTTAAATATCAAAGGCATTGCCTGTTCATCAAGGGGTGTCATGTCCACTAAATCTAATTTTTTGACCATGGATAATGTAGAGGTTTTGTATTTTAAAAAATGGGGCGTTTGTAGATGAGCCTTATATGCCTCCTCATTCTTATAAATTTCCACAATTCGGATTTGTTCCGGGTTTCGCTTCTCTACCATCGGAAAAATCGCGATCACACCCGGCTCTTTCGACACGGACTCTGCTCCGACGGTTCTTGCCTGCTTGAGGTATTCCTCTAGCTGGGACCGATCTACTTGAATTTCAGCAATTCGCACAATCATCTGTTCCTCCTTAGGAAGGTCCTTAGCAATTGCAGCCGAACCCGCGAGAATGGTGAACAAAACAAATACAAAACGCAACAACCAATTACTCATATGCTCTCCTTAGCTTAGATTAAAACCAAATTGATAGGCCAGCTTCGGATATTCCGTTTTCTGGATATCATTTTTTGTCGGATATCCCCTTGCTTCACTTCTGCCGATATCCTTCCATCCGAGATATCTGCTTAAGGAGTCAAAGTGGGCATTAATAGAATCAAAACTCCATTCAAACTTACCGCCGCAAACTGCAATAAGCCCCATCTTTTTGGGCATCTTCATGAAGTCAGTCCTCCGTGAGGTAAATCGCTCCAAAAGTGCTTTCAAAGACGAATGAATCGCGTAGTAATAGATCGGAGTTACAAAAATTACGACGTCAGCCTGCTCTATAAGGTGCAATATTGCAGGAACATCATCACGGATAAGACATTGGCCTGAGTTTTTGAGACAGAAAAAACAGCCTCGGCAAGCATTAATATCCTCAAAAGACGTATTAACACGGCGGACTTCATGGCCTGCTTCCTTAGCACCCTTTACGAAATTAGTCGCCAGCAAATTAGTAGTCCCGTCTTTATGAGGACTTCCGGAAAGAACGAGAATTCTCAACTTTCCCGGGGAAATTACTTTAGAAAATTCTTGCGGCAAAGATTCTCTTTGGAAGAGAGGCGGTGTACTCGCGGCCGCGATCGAAACCCCGTTTACCGCCAGCGTGCTGCCGAGCGTACTCAACAACATTTTTCTCCTATTCATAGATCTCTCCTTCTTAGATCTAGAGATGATTTTTCTGCCAAAAAGTCTAAGGTGAGGATCTCGATGGAGAGATTATTTGAAGATTCGAAGGCTTTTCTCTACGGCTCAAAAGCTTTCTTAAGAGAGCCGGAACAATTATGCTGAAGCGCTCTCAGCTTTGATTTCGCTCAGCCTCTCAAAGGAAGGCTGAGCGAATTTACTCTCAATCAGAGTTTTGAAGGGAGCCGAGTCCCGGACGTTAAAAAACTTCGACGTTATCGATCAAACGTGTGGTGCCGATTTTTGCTGCCGCTAAAACAACTAACGGCGTTTTATTGATCAAGTCGTCTTTGGTGGGCGCAAGAAGGTTGCTTCTCCGAACAACAGCAACATAGTCAGGGATCCAGCCGTGGCCGTCGAGCATCTTCATTGCTCTTTCTTCCAACACTTCCGGATCAGCCGTTCCTGCTTCAAGCGCGTCTTTAACGCCTTTAACCGTCTTGTAAAGCAGTGTGGCGTCTTGCAGTTCTTGTGCGCTCAAGTAACGGTTGCGGGAAGACAGAGCAAGACCCGTTTCTTGATTGCGCTGCAGTTCTGCAGGAATAATGCGAATCGGCATGCCGAACTGACGAACCATCTCTTTGATGATCGTCAGCTGCTGATAGTCTTTTTTACCGAAAACGGCAACATCGGGACGCACGATGCAGAAGAGCTTCATGACGACCGTGCAGACGCCTTCAAAAAATCCCGGACGATAGAACCCTTCAAGAATGTCGGCGAGTTTAGGGTCTGGCTTAACTCGGAAAGTCTGGGGCTGCGGATACATGTCTTTTTCGCTCGGCGCGAAGACATAATCACGACACCCTGTTCTTCGAGCTTTTTGCAGTCCTCTTCCAGCGTTCTGGGGTACTGATCAAAGTCCTCATTGGGTCCGAACTGCAGACGATTAACAAAAATCGACGCTACCACCGTGTCGCCGTACTTGCCGGCTTCCTGCATCAGGTGCAGATGACCTTCATGAAGATTGCCCATGGTCGGAACCAGAGCGATGTTCTTCTTCCCCTTGAGCTCTTCCTGAAGAGCTTCGATTGTATGAACAACTTTCATTTTTTCTCAAAAAAATCAGAAGGAGTGCTCGGGCGCCGGAAATTTGCGGTTTTTAACAGCTTTCACGTAATTGGCCACGGCTTCTTTAATGCTTGCGGCTCCTTCCATAAAGTTTTTAGTAAATCTCGGTTTACGGCCGGGAAAGATTCCCAGCAGATCCTGTAATACTAAAACCTGACCGGAGCAATTTAGGCCTCCGCCGATACCAATTGTCGGAATGCTTAAAGCTTCTGTCACACGTTTGGCAACATCTGCGGGCACCATTTCCAGCACGATCATGGATGCACCGGCCTCCTGCAGAGCCAAGGTGTCGGCTAAAAGTTTCTCTTCTCTGGACTTAGTCTTGCCCTGAACAAAGTAGCCGCCGATAGCATTCACAGACTGAGGCGTAAATCCGACGTGTCCGCAAACGGGAATGCCCATGGCCGTTAAGCGGCGAGCCAAAGGACAAACCTCGACACCGCCTTCGAATTTAACCATATGGGCGCCGGCCTGCATAAGTTTGACGGCATTGGCTACCGCCTCGTCTTCATTGACGAGGTAGCTGCCGAAATTCATATCTGCTAAAACCAGTCCGTATTTATTGCCGCGGGCCACGCAGGCGGTGTGATAAACCATATCATCAATGGTCACGGGAAGCGTTGTCTCATGGCCCTGCATCACCATGCCGAGAGAGTCTCCGATGAGTTTGATGTCTACACCGGCTTCATCTTCGACGGAAGAGAAAGTTGCGTCATAGCAGGTAAGCATCACAATCGGCTCCCCTGCTTCGTACATTTTCTTGATGGTGCTGAGTCTAACAGGCTTGCGTTCCGTTTTCTGATCCATTGCATTCTCCTAAATTGCCGAACCACTCCTCGGCAGATTTAAATCGGTTAATTCGCTGGTCAGCTGTTGCAGCCAAGAAGACATGAACCTGACCTTTTCCAGCAATATTAAACTGCGGCGCTACCTCTGCAAGAGGAACTAACACGAAGGCCCGCTCCGTCATGCGTGGATGAGGAAGGAGAACAAATGGATCGTCGGAGCGCTGCTCTCCGACGGTAAGAAGGTCTAAATCAATCGTCCGGGGCGCATTGTGGACGCCTGCCGGACGTACACGTCCCAGGTCGGATTCAATTGCTAGCAGTTGTGTCAGCAATGCGCGGGGAGATAATTCCGTCTTTATCTCAAGGACTGCATTGGTGTAATCGGGACCGCTCGAATCAATAGGCTCCGTTTTATAAAGAGAAGAGACTTGAACAAAGCGAACGCCCGGAATATCGGCAATTCGAAGCACTGCCTCCTTCAGAGTGGATTCGGGCTCGCCGAGATTTGCGCCGAGCCCGATAAATGCCTGCTGCAGCATGACCTACTTATCCGCCTTTTCTTTGTCAGAAGCAGCCTTCTCCGCCTTAGGAAACTTGCTTCTGTCGAAACGTTTCTTGCGTCTTCTGCGGCGTTTTTTCTTTTCTTTTTCCTCTCCGTCGGCTTCATCTTCATCCGACTTACCTTCAGCTGCTCTTTCCTGGCGCAGACGTTCGCGCTCTTTGCGGTCCTGCTGCTCGGCTTCTTTGCTCATTTCCAGGCGTTCTTCGTCGGTTGCGCCTTCGTAGGCCGTCCACCAGTCTGCAAGCTCATGAGAGGCGTCGCCGCTGGAAGCGCGAAGCAAAAGGAAGTCGTAAGCAGCACGGAAACGCGGGTGCTGGAGAAGCTTCATCGCGGCGCGGCGGCTTCTGACTAAAAATCTCGGCTGAAGTTTCCAGATAATGGCCATGTCGCTGACGTAGCGCGACTGCAAGCCGTCCCAGCGATAGCTGTCGGCCACTTTCTTGGCGGCCTCTTCATAAATCTGTCCGGGCGTTTTACCGGTGGATTTGGCAACCTCTTCCTTCATTTCATGCCACAGGAGCACGGCGAAGAGGAAGCTCGTCGAAATCGATTTACCTAAAGCGACACGAGCGTCACAGCGTTCCAACCCCTTGCGAACAAAAGGTAGACCGAAGGTGCGCTTCAAAACATCAAAGAGTGGAATCGGAATGTTGATGTCATAGCGATTCATGAGTTCCATACAGGCAACGGCAGAACCGCTCAGCACCATCTTGGAGAATTCATCCGCCAGACGGGCGCTCGGAACGGAAAGCAGCAGCGTCTGCATGTAGTGCATCGGAGCGGCGGTTTTCTCGTCGATCGTAAAACCGAGTTTGGCAGCAATTCGTATCGCACGA
>ERZ860009.557-NODE-557-length-16436-cov-1.606556_pt1 | contig 16436 bp, 13 predicted proteins | sample MGYA00510114_ERZ860009 | MGnify/ENA primary metagenome ERZ860009 (study PRJEB30046, sample SAMN00715177) | human gut metagenome | study: EMG produced TPA metagenomics assembly of the A metagenome-wide association study of gut microbiota in type 2... | reverse complement strand
TTGGAAAAAAACCCCCCGCTGCGTTAAAGCGGGGGGGGGTTTATTTTTATTTGCTTTGGGTCTTCCAGGGTACTATTTTATGTTCCAGCCATTGCAGACCTAAATTGAAAATGAGTCCCAGGAGTGAAAGAACGATAACGCCGGCCATTAAACGGTCGGTGATCATCAGATCTCCATAATGCAGGATCAAAGCGCCGATACCTTCTTGTGCCGCGATCATTTCGGCAGCTACAAGCAGCAGCAGTGAAGTGCCCGCTGCCAGACGCAGCCCGGAAAAGATTACCGGCAATGCGCTCGGCAGAACTACGCTTTTCATCGTCAGCCACCAGCTGGCATTAAAGCTGACAGCTACCTTGATCAGCAATGTGTCGACGTTTTTGACACCTGAATAGGTATTCATCGCAACGGGAAAGAAAACGCCCAAAGCAATGATAGTGACTTTAGATAATTCACCGATTCCAAGCCAGAGAATAAAAAGCGGCAGTAAAGCGATTTTTGGGATCGGATAAAGGGCATTGACGATCGGTGTTCCTATTCGGTCCATCAGCGCAGAGGTGCCGGTAACGAGCCCTACCAGCAAACCGATGATGCTGCCTAAAGCAAAGCCCAGCAGAATGCGGTAAAGACTGGCTGTCAACTGCGGCTGATTTCGCCGCTTGTAATAAGCTTGCCGAGTGCAGTAAGGATTGCGCTTGGTGCCGGTAGAAACAATGAGGAAATCAGACCTGTACTGCAGATTATTTCCCATACTGCCAGTAAGAAGGCTATCGCAGCGAAAGATATCCAGGCCGGATAAGTTTTCTGCCAGTGAGTCATACGGTTGTGGATTTTATATTCAGCCATTAGCTTCCACCTCCATCAGAGCCGCACGGGCATCACTGCTTATATGTTCCCAGATGATACGGATAAATTCGGCTATCTGAGCGGTATTTTCAGTTTTTTCCCTGTCAGCTCGCGGAATTGCAATGGTCAGGATTTTGCTGACTTTACCGGGGCGTCTTGATAAAAGCACGACTCTGTCAGCCAGCATTACCGCTTCCTGAATATTGTGAGTAACATATAAGGTGCTGAGTCTGGTCTTTTCCCAAAGAGTAACAAGCTCTTCCTGCATGATCGTGCGAGTCTGTGCGTCCAAAGCAGAAAATGGTTCATCCATTAAAAGGAGGTCAGGATTTATGACAAGCGCCCTGGCGATACCGACTCTTTGCCGCATACCGCCGGATAACTGGTGCGGAAAGGCTTTTTCAAAACCGCCGAGTCCAACTAAATTGATATAGTGCTGGATCCGTTCTTTCTGTGCTGTCTTTGGTACGCCTGTGGCTTCAAGTCCAAAGGCAATATTTTCATAAACGCTGCGCCAGGGAAACAGGCCTGTTTCCTGGAAGACGATGCCCATAGCAGGAGTATGGCCTTCCGTCAGATCTGTGAAATAAATACTCCCATCGCTTGGTGACAGCAACCCTGCTGTAAGATTGAGCAGAGTCGATTTACCGCAGCCGGAAGGCCCTACCAAAGCTACAAATTCCTCGCTGTGTACAGTCAGGCTGACGTTTTCAAGTACAGACAGCTGTTTGCCTTGAGGATCGATGAAATTTTTGCTGACATTGTCGATAACTAATTTCATTTAAACTACTGCCTCCGGTGTTGTTTGATAAAGTATAAAAATAAGGAAAACTTTGTTGAGAAATTATTTTTGCATAGCCTTGCTGAGCAGGCTGGTATTGGTGACGGCTTGTGGATCAAGCTTGCCCTCGATCATGCCATGAGAAGTATACCAGTCTATCTGAGTCTGGATATCGCTGTCCAGCAGTTTGCCGTCACGATCGATATAAGGCAGGCCGAGCTTGATGTCAGCTTCAGGAGCTTTAACATATTTGGCGATAATGCCTACGACTTCGTCCAGCTTTTTGGGGTCTTTATTGTCAATAGCTGCATCATAGTAGTAATTGCAGGCTTTTTTGTATGCTCTTAAGAAACGTACTGCTGCATCTTCATTTTTCAGGAATTTGGGAGAAAAGAAAAGGGCAGAGGTTTGATAGGGGATAACGTCACCGACTTGGGTGACAAGTTTACCATAGCCTGCAGTCTGCACTTTGGTGATATTGGGTTCGTTGAGTATGGCTCCGTCGATTTGTTTGCTTTCAAGAGCGGCCATAACAGCACTCAATTTGCCAAGAGGTACGATCTCCACATCTTCAAGAGTCAATCCTTTGGTTTCCAGCATCCGCCCAAGCATATAATGGAAGGTAGAACCTTTTTGAGTAATGCCGATGCGTTTGCCTTTGATATCTTCGAGCTTGGTAATTCCATTGTTGTAGTTATCGGAGGTGACTAAAAGTGCTGAGGAAGAAAAGCCTTTTTGTTCACGGCCTTTATCGGCAACGATAGCAAGTTGTTGACCGCTGGCAGCCATATTGAAGAGACTGGCAGTGATACCGGTAGCGCCGACGTCTACTTTAGAGGAAGCTGTAGCCACAGCAATAGGATGAGCTGCGTCAAACCACTGTTGATCTATTTCAAGGTTTTCTTCGGCAAAGTAGCCTTTATCTAAAGCGATAAAAAGCGGTGCAGAACTGGTAAGGCGAAGCATACCCAGAGATACTGCTGTTTTTGCTTTGGGGTCAGCGGCTTTTTTGTCCTCACCGCCGCAGCCTGCCATCAAGAACATAAAACAAACTGCTGTAAACAAAATCAAGATTTTTTTCATTTATTTCCCTTCCTTATATTGTACGCTAAGTACAAAAATGTAGTGCAGACAAAATAATGTCTTTCATAATTTTACAATATCTCCAAGTTTTTTGCAGTATTTTTTGCAGAAAAAAAGAAGAATTTTTAAATAAATATTTAAATATCTATAGACAAAAATAGAAAAAACTTTCAGTAAGGTAAAGGAATTGGTATAATGTATAAAGATGAAAGTATTTTTTAGAACGGAGGCCCGCATGGGAAATATCATAAATTTGAAAAAAATGATGTCGGCAGCCATGTTTGCAGCTGGACTGCTGGTCAGTATGAACAGTGCTTCGGCACAGCAGGATGAGCAGGAACCGCTGGCGCTGTTGCAGCTGGATGTTGACGGTAACGGCAGTCTGGAAACTGTGGAACTGTATGGTGGTCAGATGACTCGCGGCAGCAGTTACAGGAATGATTTTTTATTGCTTTTAAAAGGCAGTGACTCTGAATTGCTGACGGCATATGTACCAAGTATTAATGGCGGTTACGACTGCAGTTTAGAAAAAGCAAGGTTTACGGGCAGAGGCGAACAGCTGATTTTGTCTGTTGGACAGGGAGGCGACGATGGCAGTATAGAATATCGTATCATTGACTTTGCTGATCCTAAGGCGGTGAAGGAGATTTTTACTGGTAGCGATAATGCAGGTGTAGCGGCAACTGCGGAATTTGTGCCGGATTTTCGCAGTAAAATGCTTTTGCAGACGGCAGCACTAATTATGAACTGCTTCCCAAAGAGAAAGAGTTTTATGAACAGCGTGGGCTTTATGACGTTGACGGTACCTTATTAAAGGGGTATCGACGCCCGTATGTCGGGAAAATACATTCGCTGGTTGCTGTAGATATGGAGCAGGACGGGATTTTGGAACTGTTGTCGCTGCAGAACATCAGTGGGTTAAACAGGGAAGACCTGCTTGGGAAGCTGGCCGGGGTGTGGTCATATGATGGCAGCAGTGGCTGGAAATTAAAAAGTAAAACTTTTTACAGCGGCGGCAAAAATAAAGACGACAAATTCCATCGCAGCTATAATGAAAAAAACTGGCGGATTTTACCGAGGCAGGCGGGCATGACAGCAGCAGCGTAACTTATCCTGTTTTTACTGCGATTGCGGCGCCTGAGGTGCAAAATAAGCTCAATGGAGATTTTGCGATTATTGCTGGTCCTTATTTGCAGAATCTGGCAACTGGAGGCTGCGAACTTGATTATACATTGACCTTCGTCAGTGAAAAGTTTATCAGTATGGTGTTTTTTGGTGTACTGGATGAAGGTGAAAAAGAAATTTTTGCTAAGATACCATTAAATATTGATGTACAAACTGGAGCACAATTGGCACTTGGTGATGTTTTGAATTTACGTGATGCCGATTTACTTCCTGTTTTAAGGTTGCTGACAAAGAAAGATAAGGTGGATTTCAGTAAAGGTATTCCTGAAAGCTGGTATTATAACGGGACTAATTTTGTGTTTTGTCAGCGAAGTGAAACCGGCGAGTGGTTGGAAGCAACGGTGGCTGCAAGCGATCTGAAAAAGTTTTTACTGAAACCGGAATTATTTTAAAGAGAACTGACTGGTCAGTCAGCAAATAGTGAAAAACAGAGAAAAAATACGAAAAATTAAGAAAAAAGGCTTTAATCGGTTAAAATAGCGGTTGCGTTTATAATTACGATAAACTATAATAAGAGTATTCTTGAAAATAGCGGAGCCGTGCGCCCTTTTACAGGGCGCAGCCGTTTTTTTGAATACGTGAGGAGGATATATTTATGCTGAGTTTTTTTGATAAAGGCCGAAGGAAAAAGGCCTTGGCTGTTGCGGTAGCGGCATTTACCGTGATGGCTTTGGCTGGCTGCAGCAAAGAGCAGCAGGCACCACAGGCAACGTTGGTTAAAACGATGGAAGTTATCAAACGCGATACGCCGATCGTTTATGACTATACAGGTTTTGTGCAGGCGCAGAAAGAAGTCAATTTGATGGCGCAGGTCAGTGGACAGATCACAGGAAAGTATTTCCTGGGCGGTGAAAAAATAACTGCGGGACAGACCTTGTTTACTATTGATCAGCGTACATATCAGGCAAAAGTTCTGAATGCACAGGCCGGACTTGCCAGTGCCCAGGCAACTTTGATTCGTACCAGCCGTGATCTGGAGCGTTATAAAAAGCTATATGAGCAGAACGCTGTTTCCAAGCAGGAGCTTGATAACAGGGTCGCTGAGGCCGAACAGGCGCAGGCTGCTGTTGATGCACAGCAGGCTTTGCTGGAAAATGCCAATATTGATCTGGGAGAAACTAATGTCGTTGCGCCTTTTGACGGACGTATAGATACCAATGATCTTTCTGTAGGCAACTATGTTACTGCCGGTCAGACTGTTCTTGCTACTATTTCTAATACAGATCCGGTATTTGTAGAATTCAGTCTGGCAGAAAACGAATATTTAAAACTTCTGAGCGCTCATAATGATGCAGGTGGAGCGTCGTTGGAAAATCTGACGATCGTTTTGAGCGATGGCAGCACTTATTCTGAAAAAGGCCGTGTCGATCAGGTCAATCGCAGCATTACGCAGGGGACAGGTACTTTGTCGCTGAAAGCTGAATTCCCAAATCCTGCTAAGATCCTGCTGCCTGGCATGTTTGCTCATCTGCAGGCCAACAGTGGTACTGTACATGACGCTAAGCTGATTCCGCAGCGTGCTGTAACCGAGCTTATGTATAAGAAATTTGTTTATGTACTTGGCGATGATAATAAAGTATCCATGCGCGAAGTTACATTAGGTCCACGTATCGGTCGTTTGTGGCTGGTTGAAAGTGGTCTGGAAGGCAACGAAACGGTTGTTGTCGAAGGCATCAACAAAATTAAACAGGGTTCTGAGGTAAAACCTGAACCGATGACCGAGGCAGAATTGGATACTGCTGTATCTTTGAAAGAATCCTAAGGAGGTAACTAGTTGTGGCACGCTTTTTTATAGACCGTCCGGTCTTTGCGATAGTGCTGGCAATACTTATTACCTTACTTGGTACTATTGCCGGATTCAGCCTGCCAATTGCTCAATACCCGGATATCACCAAGCCGCACATTGCCGTTTCTACGAACTATGTGGGTGCTAGTGCGGAGGTTGTTGAGGAATCTGTTGCGCAGGCGATCGAACAAAAAGTTAATGGTGTAGAAAATATGCTGTACATGAACTCTACTAGTACCAGCGTAGGCGAATACACACTTGACGTATATTTCAATCTTGATAAAAATGCAGATATCGGTTCTGTAGAGGTACAGAACCGTGTTTCTCAGGCTTCGTCCTCCATGCCGTCAGAGGTAAGTGCTTACGGTATTACGACAGCCAAGAAATCTGCCGAGACCATCATGTATTTTGCGTTGCACTCACCTGATGGAACGTTTGATACGATGTTTCTTACCTCTTATGCGATGACAAACTTCCTTGATGCCTGCAAACGCGTTAAGGGTGTTTCCAGTATTGATATTTTTGGTCAGGAATACGCAATGCGCCTATGGCTGCAGCCAGATAAAATGGCTCAGTTGGGTGTGACCGCAGATGATGTTTCCAATGCAATCAAGAGTCAGAACATTCAGGCTCCTGTTGGTTCTATTGGTACGCGTCCTACAGCGGAGCAGCAGGAATTCCAATATTCTGCTAATGCTCAGGGGCGTTTGTCGACTCCGGAAGAGTTTGGTAATATTATTGTCCGTTCTCAAAACGGCAATAACCTGAAGCTTAAAGAAATTGCGAAAATTGAAGCTGGTGCCCGCAGTGATAACGTTGCTGGTTATCTGAACGGCGGTTCTTCTGTTGTTTTCCCTGTTTACTTAACAAGCGACGCTAACGCTTTGGAAACCGTCAATAACATCAAAGCCGTATTGGCCGATGCTGAAACGCGTTTTCCGGAAGGTATGGAGCTGACTATTGTTCAGGATAATACCCAGTTCGTACGCGAAGCGCTGGAAAAAGTAGCTCATACTTTCTTTGAAGCTTTGGCGCTGGTTATTCTTGTTGTATTTATTTTCCTGGGCAGCTGGCGTGCAACGCTTATCCCGCTGCTGGCGATTCCTGTTTCTTTGGTTGGTACCTTCGGTGCGTTCGTGCTGATGGGATTTTCGATCAATACTTTAACAATGTTTGCTATGATTCTTGCTATCGGCCTCGTTGTTGATGACGCGATCGTTGTTGTTGAGGCAGTTGAGCATCACATCCAGGATAATGGAATGACTCCAAAAGAAGCTACTTATCGGGCGATGAAAGAAGTTTCCGGTCCTGTTGTGGCGATTGCGTTCGTTTTGGCAGCAGTATTTATCCCGGTTGCATTTACCGGCGGTACTGTTGGTCAGCTTTATAAACAGTTCGCTTTAACGATTTCTGTTTCTATGGCGCTGTCGGCTATCGTAGCATTGTCTTTGACTCCAGCGTTGTGTGCATTGCTGTTGAAACCGCATGATAAAGACGAAGTCAAAGGACCTATTGGTAAATTTATCCATAAGTTCAATGTCTGGTTTGCCAATACTTTAAGTAAATATGTTAAAAATGTTGAAAAATGTATCCGTCATGCAAAAATCTCAATGGCCGTTTTGCTGGTTATGGTTATTTTATTGGGCTGGGTAGCTAAGGTTACTCCTACCGGATTTGTGCCAAGTGAAGATCAGGGTTATTCTGTAACGTCATTTAATTTGCCGGAGGGTGCATCCAGTAATCGTGGTATTCAGGCTATGATGGAGCTGGGTGATAAGATCAAGTCGCTGCCGGGCGTTAAATATGTTATGGAAGTATCTGGCTTTGATATCCTTACTGGCGCCCCTAAGTCCAGTGCCGGTCTGATCGTTGCGGCGATGGAAGATTATGACAAACGTGATAACAGTGCTCAGGATATAGTGCCGCAGATTTATGGCATCGGTGCCCAAATGCCGCAGGTAAGCGTTATGGCGTTTGATCCGCCTGCATTACCGGGTGCGTCCAGCACAGGCAGTTTGAGTATGTACCTGATGAATCTGGGCGGTGACGATATGGAGCGGATGCAGGAAGTTGCTAACGAATTTCTTGCTAAAGCCAATCAACGTCCTGAAATTGGTATGGCTTATACCACATTTAATACTAATACGCCGGTTTATCAGTTTAACGTAGACCGTGAAAAAGCAGAGTCTCTAAATGTACCTGTAGCAAGCGTATTTACAGCTTTACAGACTTTCCTCGGCGGCAGTGAGATCAATGACTTCAATGCTTTTGGCCGTACTTGGAAAGTAGTTATGCAGGCGGATGCAAAATATCGTACGAATGTTGATGATATGCGTTATTTCTTTGTACGCAGCAATAACGGCGATATGGTGCCTCTTAATACCTTGGTTACTGACGAAGGTAAAACAAGTTCTGCTACTGTAACCCGCTTCAACGGTGTACGAGCTATTAAAATAGCTGGTAACCCTGCTACAGGATATAGTACAGGTCAGGCTATGACTGCACTGGAAGAAACTGCTGCAGAAATTTTGCCGACTACTTATACCTATGAATGGGTAGATCAGAGCCGTGACGAACTGGAAGCAGGAAACAGATCAACACAGATTTTCATTATTTCTCTGATCTTCGTATTTTTGTGTCTGGCAGCTTTGTATGAAAGCTGGACTATCCCGTTGGCAGTTATGCTGTCAGTGCCTGTTGCTGCCCTTGGCTGTTTTGGCGCTCAGTATCTGCGCGGTTTGCAGAACGACGTTTATATGCAGATCGGTTTGATCATGCTGATTGGTCTGAATGCTAAAAATGCGATTCTGATCGTAGAATATGCAAAGATGAACATGGAAAATGGCGAACCTGTAGTTAAAGCGGCGCTTGATGCTGCCAGACTGCGTTTGCGTCCGATTCTGATGACATCCTTCGCGTTCATTCTTGGCTGTGTGCCTTTGGCGATTGCAACAGGTCCAGGTGCCGGTGCCCGTGTTTCTATGGGTAATGCCGTTGTTGGCGGTATGACCTTTGCTACGATGATCGGTATCTTTATGATCCCGGTATTATTCGTTGTCGTTGAACGTATTTTCAACAGAAAAAAACACAGCGAAGAATAAATTTAGGTGTTTTGTAAATATATAATGCCCCGTCTTAAAGACGGGGCATTATTTTTTTGCAGGATTTTTTTTATTTATGTGGTATTTAAAAAAGGTAACTGAAAATTTCTGACAAAGAGTGTTTAGAGGTAAAAGCAGATGAATGAATTAAAAAATAAAAGTAAATTTCTCAGAGATGTCTGGTACCTGACCAAAAGTTATTGGCAGTCAGAAGAAAAGGGAAAGGCTTATTTGCTGTTGACGGCAATCATAGCACTAACTTTAGGCGTAGTGTATATGCTGGTGCTGTTGAATAAATGGAACAATTCCTTTTATAATGCACTGCAAAATTACCAGACCGAACTTATTTTTGATGAGCTGATACATTTCGGCTGGCTGGCTGTGATCTACATTATTCTGGCAGTTTATGCCTTTTATTTGCAGCAGGTACTGGTGCTTAACTGGCGTCGTTGGCTGACTAACAGGTATATTGATGAATGGTTGAAAAATAAGACCTACTATCGTCTGCAGATGTTCGGCTCTGATACTGATAACCCTGACCAGCGTATTAGTGAGGATGTGCGTTTGTTTGTTGAGATGACGTTAAAGTTCAGTATCGGTGTTTTAAAGGCTTTTTGTACTTTTGTGTCTTTCGTATTTATTTTATATGAACTGTAGGTTCACTGGAATTTACTTTGGCGGGGCAAGTGTGGCATATTGAAGGCTATCTGGTTTGGGTAGCCTTGGTTTATTCCATTGTTGGTACAGGGCTTACTCATTTGATTGGTAAAAAACTGGTAGGGCTGAATTTTGTTCAGCAACGTTATGAAGCGGATTTTCGTTTCAGTATGATGCGAATGAGGGAAAATGCTGAAAGTGTAGCGTTTTACAGCGGTGAGAAACAGGAAGGCGGCGTATTTAAGAAGCGTTTTAAACTGCTGCTGGATAATTTCTGGAAGATAGTAGAAAAACAAAAACAGTTGGTCTGGCTTAATTCCGGCTATTCACAGATTGCAATTATTTTCCCTTTCGTAGTGGCTATGCCGCGTTACTTAAGTAAGGAAATAACATTAGGCGGCCTGATCCAGATTGCCAGTGCCTTTGGCAGGGTGCAGGAATCATTATCATATTTTGTAGATATGTATGCTTCTTTGGCTGAATGGCGGGCAGTTGTAGAGCGTCTTACGGGTTTTGGGGTACATATGCACGAGGTAAAACAGGAAAAACCGCAGATTGATCTTGAACGAATGGAAAGTCGCAACGATACTATCGTAGCTGCGTCCTTGCAGGTTGAATTACCAGATGACAGGATCTTGTTGAAAAATGTCAATTTTACTTTAGTACCCGGCCGAAATAAAAATATCCTGATCAAAGGCGCAAGTGGCAGCGGTAAAAGTACATTGCTGCGTGCTGTGGCTGGATCTGGCCATATGTGCATGGTAAATTGGAACTGCCTGCTGCCGAGAAACTGATGTTTATTCCGCAAAAACCTTATTTACCATTGGGAACATTGAAAGAAGCGTTGCTTTATCCAGGCAGTTGCCATAAAACAGATGAAGAGTTGGTGATGTTGCTGGAGCAATGTCGGATTGGCTACCTGGCAAAAGACCTGTATGTCGAAGCAGACTGGTCACATGTGCTTAGCGGCGGTGAACAGCAGAGGCTGGCTTTTTTAAGGGCACTGATCTATCAACCGTTATGGCTGTTTTTAGATGAAGCTACTTCTGCTTTAGATGAGGAGACAGAAGCTGTGATGTATAAGCTTGTTGAAACTTTAATGCCGGATACTACCATAGTCAGTATTGGACATCGCAGTAGTTTGAGCAGTTTCCACCAAATAGGGTTGTTTATTGATAAAGGTCAGCACAGTGTTATTGAACGGGCCTTGTGAAAATAATGTCAGGCATAGAATTTTGTAAGTAGAATTTACTGTTTTTTGCTAAAAGAAATTTTTACTTTGCTGTGATTTGCTTATATAATAAATAAAGAAGCAGTTTTTCAGAAAGGAAGTGTAAAAAATGATGCCATTGGAAATAGCTCCTAAAATTTATGATGTGGGTGTTGTTGACTGGGCTGTGCGTGATTTTCACGGATATAAGACGGAACGCGGTGCTTCATATAATTCATATTTGATCATGGATGAAAAAATCTGTTTGATCGATACAGTGAAAGCGATGTTTGCTGAAGAATTATTGGCAAAGATTGAACGTGTTGTCGACCCTGGAAAAATTGATTACGTAATAGTGAACCATGTGGAACCGGATCATGCAGGGGCATTGCCGGCGCTGGTCAAAGCGGCTCCGAATGCTAAGTTTTTTATTACAGCTCAAGGGAAGGCGGAAGCAATTCGTCATTATGGTGATTTATATGATTTTCAGGTCGTGAAGGATGGCGATAAATTATCATTAGGCAAACGTGAATTGACTTTTGTAACTTTACCAATGCTGCACTGGCCTGACAGTATGGCAACCTATTGTGCAGATGATGGGATTTTGTTTTCTAATGATGCTTTTGGCCAGCATTATGCGGCTGCTAAACGTTTTGATGATGAAGTGGATCTGGGAATACTTTTTTATGAAGCAAAAAAATATTTTGCCAATATACTCTGGCCATATGCGAAATTAATTGATAAAGCGCTGGCGAAAGCAGCGGCGCTTGATTTAAAGATGATAGCTACAGCCCATGGTATTATCTGGCGCAGTCATATTCAGGAAATTATTGCCAAATATGCTGCCTGGGGCAAAGGTGTGAGCGGCAGCAGTGTAGTTATTGCCTATGATACGATGTGGGGCGCTACGGAGCAAATGGCTCGTGCTGTGCTGGAGGGTGTTGTCAGTGCCGGTAGTGATGCTGTGCTGCTGCGTATGAACGAAACTCCGAATAGTACTGCTGTTGCGGATTTATTTGAAGCAGGTGGTATGATCATCGGCTCTTCAACACTGAACAGCGGGATGCTGCCCACTATGGGCAGTCTGCTTGTATACCTTAAAGGCTTAAACCCAACAGGTAAAAAAGCAGCTGTTTTCGGTACATATGGCTGGGCCGGCGGAGCTCAGAAAGATATGGAAGCTTTGCTGACAGCGGCTGGTTTTGAGTTGGAACCGGGTTTTACCTGTAAATGGAAGGCACAGCCAGAAGACCTGGAAGCAGCAAGGCAGCTTGGTTATGAATTTGCCAGGAAGCTGCAAAAATAAAAAAATTGATCAAGCAGACGAGTTTTATGCGTCTGCTTGTTTTTTTTCTGCTGAAAAGATGTTCACGAATAATTTACTTGCCAAAAGTCGAAAGGTCAAATATAATAGAATTAATCTAATTATAGATGCCGGCAGAAAAGTTTGACTTTAATGCTGAAACGATAAAAGGAAGGTAATTAAGATGAGAAATCTTGCAGATGCAATGAAAATTTCATCATCAGACAGCTTTTAGAGGACAGAGAGGACGCTGTTTTAGTACAGCGTAATGAACTTGCCGATAAACTGTCGTGCGCACCGTCGCAGATCAGTTATGTGCTGAGCACGCGCTTTACTCCTGAACGGGGGTTTATGGTCGAATCCAGACGCGGAAGCGGCGGCTTTGTCCGTATTGTAAGGGTGATGCCTCATGAATTGCAGGAAGAGAACTGTGAGCCGACAGTGCATGATTTGATTGAGCACTGGGCTGCTAACCGTTTGATCAGCAGGCGCGAAAAATCACTGTTGCAGTATATGATGGAAATTCTGGATGCTGATGAAGCTAAAAAAAGAGCTGTTTTGAAGACGGCTATTACTAAAATGACAGAACGTGAGTGAGGTGAATTGATATGTTATGTCAGAAATGCGGATTAAAAGAAGCTGTGGTCCACGTGGTATGCGTGGTCAACGATAAACAAATCGACAAATGGCTGTGCTCTGATTGTGTTGAAGAATTGGCTCCGTCTAATTTTTTGTCGGGAACTGTTTTCAATGCCAAAGAGTTTTTAGATGGGCTGTTGAAACCAAAAGCTAGAGAAGAACAGATCATGAATCGTTTTACTGAACGTGCCAAAGGTATTTTGGAAGACGCGATGCGTTTTGCATTGGATAAGGGTCATGATCATGTTGGAACAGAACATATCTTGCTGGCGTTGCTGAATGTTGAAAATTGTTTTGCCAAGAAGATTCTAGAAAAACTTGGCATTGATAATCAGGCGGTCATAAAAGAGCTGGAAAGCTGGATGGAGCCCGCTGGCAGCACTGAGCTGATGATCAGTTATACCCCGCGTGCCAAACGGGCCTTAGAGCTTGCTGGTGAAGCAGCAGCAGCTTTTAAGCTGCACTATGTAGGGTCCGAACATTTGCTGTTGGGCTTGCTGCGTGAAGGAGAAGGCGTGGCTGCTCAGGTATTGCGGCGCTTTAACGTTACGGCAGAACAGGTCATGAAGGTCATTAAGGCTGTTTATGATAATCAGCCATTGACAGATGGCAATTATAATGCTGGCGACAGCGATGTGGAAACAAAGAGCAATGTGTTGGAAATGCTGTCGGAATTTGGCCGCAATCTCAATCAGCTGGCTTCAGATGGAAAAATTGATCCCGTTGTTGGCCGCGAAAAAGAGGTTGAACGCATTATTCAGATTCTGTGTCGGCGTACAAAAAATAATCCGGTGTTGATTGGAGAGTCCGGCGTTGGTAAAACGGCTATTGCCGAGGGCCTGGCCCAGCGAATTGTTGACGGTAATGTTCCGGAGATACTGCGTGAGAAAATTGTGTTCTCGCTGGAGATAGGGTATCTGGTGGCGGGAACTAAATACCGCGGTGAATTTGAGGAACGTTTGAAAGAATTACTGGAAGCAGTAAAAGAAAATAAAAATATTATTCTTTTTATTGACGAACTGCATACTATCATCGGAGCAGGTGCCGCAGAGGGCGCTATCGATGCTGCCAATATTATAAAACCGGCTTTGGCCAGAGGTGAAATGCAGGCTATAGGAGCCACTACTTTAAACGAATACCGGAAAAATATTGAGAAAGATGCGGCACTGGAACGTCGTTTTCAACCTATCGTTGTAGGTGCTCCTGATGTTAATGATTCAATTGAGATTTTGAAGGGACTGCGCGATAAATATGAAGCCTTTCATCGTATTCAAATCACAGATGAGGCGATTATGGCGGCAGTGCGTCTGTCTGATCGTTATATCACTGACCGTAATCTTCCGGACAAAGCTATCGATTTAATGGATGAAGCCTGTTCGAGGGTACGGTTGCAAAGCTATAAGATTTCCTTGCCGCAGCGGGAAATCGAACAACAGCTTGAAAAAGTGCGCATTGAAAAAGAATCGGCTATTACTCAGCAAATGTATGAACGTGCTGCTGAATTGCGTGACGCAGAACGCAAGCTGCAGGAACAGCTTGATGGTGAGCGTCAGTCGCAGCGCAGTGGATCAAGCAGTAAATTGACGGTAAGTGAAGAAGATGTTGCCGAAGTAGTTGCTTCCTGGACAAATATTCCACTGCGTAAGCTTACCGAAGGTGAATCTAAAAGACTTATTCATTTGGAGGAGGCGCTGCATGAGCGTGTGGTCGGTCAAAATGCGGCTGTTGACGCTGTTGCAAAAGCTATCCGTAGAGCCAGAGCCGGGTTTAAGGATAAAAACCGCCCTGTAGGATCGTTCCTGTTCTTAGGACCTACCGGGGTAGGTAAAACAGAGCTGGCTAAAGCGCTGGCAGAGAACCTTTTTGGCGATGAACGTGCTTTGATTAGATTTGATATGTCTGAATATATGGAAAAGCATACTACTTCTCGGTTGGTAGGTGCTCCTCCTGGTTATGTTGGTTATGAGAAGGCGGTCAGCTGACAGATGTTGTGCGCCGGCGGCCCTATTCGGTAATTTTGCTGGATGAAATTGAAAAAGCGCATCCTGATGTTTTCAACTTGCTGCTGCAGATTATGGAAGACGGCCGCTTGACTGACGGGCAGGGACGGACTGTTGATTTTAAAAATGCTGTTATCATTATGACCAGCAACGCTGGTGCCAGAGCTTTACTGGACAGCAAGCCGTTGGGATTTGCGACTGGTGAGAAACAGGTAAACGACGGACGCAAAAGTGCTGTATTGGAAGAAGTAAAAAGAATCTTCCGTCCTGAATTTTTAAATAGAATTGATGAAATTCTGGTCTTTGATCCGCTTGGTGAAGCAGAACTGCGGCAAATTGTCGAACAGATGCTCAAAGAACTTTCAGGTCGTTTGCAGGAAAATGGCCTTGATATCAAGGTTACTGATGAGGCTAAGGCCGAGCTTTTAAAAGCTGGCAAAGATACGCGTTATGGTGCACGGCCTCTGCGCAGGGCTTTAAGGAAACTGGTTGAGGATCCTGTTTCCGATTTGTATCTGGCTTCAGAATTAAAACGCGGTGATACTATTTTGACCCGTACTGATGAGGCTGGTAAAATCTATTTTGATAAAGAAGAAGCGCACAAGGAAGAAGCCTTGGTTGCAGCTGGAGAGGAACGTCCGTAATGGCAAAACCGAAAATACGTTTCGTTTGTCAGTCGTGTGGTTATGTAACGGCTAAATGGTTGGGAAAGTGTCCGGAATGTGGTCAATGGGACAGCTTTGTCGAAGAAATGGACGTGCCTGAACGTCCTGGACAGAGTTACCTGCCTGTAGGCGAAACCGCTAAGCCCAAACCGTTGCATCAGGTGGCGGAACAGTCCCTCAGCCGTCTGCAGACAGGTATCCGTGAATTTGATCGTGTGCTTGGGGGAGGGATTGTTCCCGGCAGCCTGGTTTTGTTGGGCGGAGACCCGGGCATTGGCAAGTCGACTATGCTTTTGGATGCCGGCATGAAGTTTAGCCGGAATAATATAAAAGTTTTGTATGTTTCTGGTGAAGAATCAGAAGCGCAAACAGCAATGCGGGCGAGACGTTTAGGCAGCAGCGGTGAAAACCTGCTGGTGATGACGGCTACCGATTTGAATATTATTTTACTGCAGGCACAGGAAGCGCAGCCGGCATTGTTGGTAATTGATTCTATTCAGACTATGTACAACAGCGAGCTGCCTACTGCAGCCGGCAGTGTCGGACAGGTGCGCGAGTGTACGGCGAAATTGCTGCGTTTTGCAAAAACCAGCGGCATTGCCGTGCTTATTATCGGTCATGTGACTAAAGACGGTAATATTGCCGGCCCGCGATTGCTTGAACATATGGTCGACGTGGTGCTGCAATTTGAAGGGGATAGATCCTATTCTTTTCGGGTGCTGCGTGCCTTGAAAAACCGTTTTGGCTCTACAAATGAAAGCGGTATTTTTTCTATGGAAGCCAGTGGGCTGCAGGAAATAAGTAATCCAGCAGGATTATTCCTGGAAGAACGCAGTAACGATGCTTCCGGTTCAGTTGTTTGTGCCTGCCTGGAAGGTAACAGGCCTATTTTAGTTGAAGTGCAGGCTTTGGTTGCCAAAACACCTTATGGGATGCCCCGACGCACTGCTGTTGGATTTGATTATAATCGGGTCACTATGCTTTTGGCGATTTTGGAACGGCGCTTAGGAATGGATTTTGGCGCTTACGATGCTTACGTCAATGTGGTTGGCGGGATGAGAGTCACTGAACCAGCTGCAGATCTGGCTGTGGCTGCTGCGCTGGTGTCCAGCTATCGTAATCGGCCGATTCCGCATGGCGTATTAGTCATGGGTGAAGTGGGGCTTACAGGAGAAGTGCGACG
>ERZ860009.556-NODE-556-length-16438-cov-10.856986_pt1 | contig 16438 bp, 19 predicted proteins | sample MGYA00510114_ERZ860009 | MGnify/ENA primary metagenome ERZ860009 (study PRJEB30046, sample SAMN00715177) | human gut metagenome | study: EMG produced TPA metagenomics assembly of the A metagenome-wide association study of gut microbiota in type 2... | reverse complement strand
CGCGGTCGGTTGTCTGCCAGTGACCGCCGGAGGCGGTTGCCCTCCGGGTGGCGGACAATGGGTGTAGGGTTTATGTGTGTAGGATTAGTGATATAAATTTTCTAGAAATTTTCTAGAAAAGTATTGACATATTTCTAGAAAAGTGGTATTGTAATATCAGAAACAAGGAAAACCAATAATACAAAAAATAGAAAACGCATACTAATAATTACTATTGCTGACCTATCGGCAGTACGGGGAGAAAGAGAGATAATAATGACAGTAGAAGAAATTAAAACCGTATTAAATGAAAGATGCAATGAATCGTGGGATATTCTTAAAATAATGGAAAACTATTATGGAAAATCTAGCATGCAAGCACAGAAAGCATTGACTAGATGGGTTGCTTTTGATGACTTATACAGAGAGGTGTATAAGGAAGCACCGCTTTATAGTTTTGATTAATATATCTGCTGTGCTATCGGCGTAACGGGCAGAAAGGAAATTTGCTATGAAAACTTTAGCTTTAGAAAAACTGTATACCGTACCAGCGAAAATGGAGGATATCCCTTTATATGTAAAACAGGAAGATACTGCCGGGAATATCCACATTTACGCATATGACCACGCGTCTTTGACAAATGGATACGTTAAGAAGAATACATTCTGTAAACCAGTGCCGTATAAAGGTAATTTTGGTGAAGGCTTTACTGTAAAATTACATAACAATCTTTCTACCCGTTACGCGTTGAAAGCTTATTATGTAGAAGTTTCGCATAGCGTTATCTGTTCTGCTAACGATAATTGTACGTTGTGTCCATTGTATTATGGCGATGATCTTTTCGAAGATTGTCATTATTATGAAGAACGCGGTTGCTAATTGTAGAAAGGAGACTTGATGTGATAGTAAACGCTAATAGAGAGTTTAGAAAGAAACTTTCTGACTGCAAAAATTTGTTTCAAGTCGCATCTTATTGTTATAGCAGTAAAGATGTTCGCGTATACTTAGGACGAGACCATGTTATTTTTTCCGGAATTGGAAAAGATTTACTTGAGTCTTATACGGTTAAAACATATGGAAAGTATGCTGTTACTTATGTATACATTGATACGGACGGTGTGCGTATTGAATTAGAGAATAGAGGTTGAGAAATGAGAATAAAAGATATATTATCATTGGAGGTGGAATAATGCCGCAATCAAAAGACTACAGCATCTATCAAGAACTCGACTTATCCCTCGACCAGATCAAACGCGAACTTCCACGCGTTGCGCAGGCGGCAAATAGCCGCCTTGCCAAACTGGAAAAAATTCACGCGCGTGACCAATGGGAGTACGGACGCGTAAAAGAATTTTTTGCTTCGCAAGGGCGTGAAAAAAATCGTTTCTTGAAAGGCGTTAAGCGTTCGGATGCATCCATTCGGCAGGAATGGGACGCCATGGTTGCTTTTTTGAACGCACCAGAAACTACAGTAAGTGGTTATAAAATCGCAGAATTTCAGCGGAGGGTTGATAAATCTAAGAAAAAAATTAATGCGGTTGTAACAGAAGATAACTATAAAGACTTGTATCATTTTCTGTCATCAAATTTATACAGAAAGAATCTTCGTAAAGAACTTGCGTCCAATCAAATTATAGATGACTTTGTAGAAAAAATAGACGATCCTAAACTTGATTATAAGGATATTAAAAAAGATTATCAATTGTATCTCGATGGTTATATAACAAAAGAGGAATTGTTTGCGAAAAAACGAACAAAATTAAAGTAGGGGAAAAAATATGTATGAATTGGAAGTACCGATACAAGTAAATGGAACAGAAACTACAGCAATAGAAACAGTGTATTCATGTAATGATTTTCCATTTTCTGATTTCCAAACTTTGCGTGAATGCCGAAAACGCGGAAGAAAGAAAAATCCTGTCATTTATTACGATGTTGAAATGGCGTTTGACATCGAAACAACCACACTGGAAAAGTTGGACTACGTGCGTTATAATAAGACAGGTGAAAAAGTGGTAAAAGGAGAAGGTTTTATGTATCATTGGCAATTTTGTTTACGTGATACGGTCTGCTTTGGACGCACTTGGAATGAGTTTCTTTCATTTTGTGAAAAACTGCATTTGTATTTGCAGACTTCTGATTGGAAACGAGTGGTTGTGTACGTTCATAACTTGTCGTATGAATTTCAGTTTATGAAAGATTTTATTGAATTTTCTGAAATTTTCGCACGAGATGCTCATAAGGTAATGAAATGCTTTTCGCATCGTTATGGAATCGAGTTCCGATGCTCTTACTTTTTAAGCAATATGAATCTTTTGAAATTCTGCGAAAACAGCGATGGCGTGATTCATTACAAACTTGTTGACACCTACGACTACAAAAAGTTACGTACACCGTCAACTGCATTAACTGAGATTGAGCAAAGTTATTGCTACAACGATGTCCGCGGTCTCTGTGAATGCATCCACGCTTTACGTAAAGAGGACAATCTTGCAGAAATCCCCCTTACCTCAACTGGCTACGTCCGCCGCGAGTTCCGCCGTGCCATGCAGTCAGATAAAGGCTATTATCCGGAAGTCTTTACAGATCTGGCATTAACATTGCCGCAGTATCAATTGTGCAAAGACGCGTTCCGCGGCGGCAACACCCACGCCAACCGCATCCACGCGGGACATACGATTACGGCGAAAAAAGGGGAAAACGCGATCATCATGGGAAGTATGGATATATCAAGTAGTTATCCTGCACAGATCGCAATGGGTTATTACCCCATGAGTGCGTTTCGGGCGGTTGAGATTACATCGCAAGAACAGTTTGACAATTTGTGTGCTACACGTTGTGTAATCATGAGAGTGCAATTTGACAATTTGCACATAAAAGAAAACATTCCGGTTCCTTACATCCCGCTGTCAAAGTGCCAGAAGCACGGAAAAGATTGTGTGATTGACAATGGACGCGTATTGTCGATTGATTGCTGTGAAATTGCAATGACGGAAATCGACTTAGCAATCATAAGAAACCAGTATGCTTACGACTTTTTTACCGTGTCTGAGTGCTACGTAGCCGCGCGAGGAAAGTTACCGGACAGTATGCGTAATACCATGATGGCGTTTTTTATCGCAAAAAGCCGCTTAAAAGGAAACCCCGATAAAGTCTATGAGTATATGAAATCTAAGAATAAATTGAATAGCACGTTTGGAATGTGCGTTACCGATCTCTTACAGGACGAATGGGTAATGAATCAAACCACAGGGGAATGGTCAAGGGAAAAAGCGGACGCGGAAAAAGCACTGAACACGTATTATGAAAGCAAGAATAGCTTTCTGCACTATCAATGGGGAATCTATGTTACCGCCCACGCAAGAAAGCAGTTACAAGATATGCTGGACGTGGTTGGTATGGATGTAGTATACTGCGACACCGACAGTATTAAGTTTTTGCATCCAGAAGTACACATTCCAGAATTTGAAGCGAAAAACAAATTACTTTCAAAACGTGCGATTGATAATGACATTCCTGCGTTTTGTGACGTTGGTGACAACCGTTATATTCTCGGCGTTTGGGATATGGATGACCTCTATATCCAGTTTAAGACCCTTGGCGCGAAAAAATACTGCGGCGTTGAATGGGACGAAAAAGCGGCGCAATCTGGCAAAGACCCCGTGCGTTTTACGTCTACGGTCGCTGGCATGAATAAGAAACTTGGAGAGGAAAACTTAAAGTGCTGTAATAATTTCCGTCTCTGCCGCCGGATGGAAAATGTCGGACGGACAATCAGTTGCTTTAACAACTCGAAACCCCATTACATCAAAGTCAACGGGGAAGAAATATTAACTGCAAGTAATATAGGAATCCTTGATACCACTTATACCTTAGGTGTATCGAATGAATACTATGAAGTATTGGTAAACTCTCAAGACGGAGTGTTACCGGAATAGGAGACGATATGAGATATTTTGTGTTTTTTATGTTTTTAGTATTATCAACGATCTGGGCGTTACATGAGGAAGAACTCGACCTTTCCATCCTGCTTTTATTTTTGGATATTTCTTATATTTTTCTCTTTTAACTATTGACTTTCTGCCAGAACAGTGCTATTATAATACTTGTAAGAAATCATAACCACATAAAGAAAAGGAGAAGAAAAAATGGTTAGAACAAAAATCGAAACATTTATCTATTCTGTCATTGACAGAAACACAAAACAGGTGATCGGCTCTTTTGAGAATACAGAAGAACTGAAATCGCAGAAAGCAAAAACCGCCGCTGTTACTGCCGCTGGTTTTCCGGAGGATTCCATCTGCGTATTAACCGATACCGTATCCGCCCGCTACGAGATGCCGGACGAACAGTTCTTTGCCGAAGCAAAGAGACTGGACGATTAATCAGCGCACAACCGCGGTCTGGAAGTGACCAAATAAGACAATGATCAAAGCAACGCGCCGCGGTTTTGCATAACAAATAAATGAATCAAAAGGAGAACGAAATCATGAGCAAAGCGAAAATGAGACTGAACAACGTAACTGTTAAATACGCAAAAGAGGAAGACGGAAAAAGTGTTCTTTCCGCGTCTATCTCTGCCGATCAGCAGAAAGACATTTTTGAAAAAATCATCGAAGAGTTTGGAGAGGATGCCGCCGCAGAAGCAAAATGGATTCCGGCGAAAGAAAGTGACGAATCTGGTTTATACGTAAAAGCGCATACCAACTATAAAGTATCTTTTTACGAGGACAGCGTAGAGAGCGACACCGTTTCAAGCGTTGACGAACTCGGAAAAGGCGCAGTAGTTGACCTGTTCATCTCTATCGGAAAAAGCAAGTTCCGTCGCGACAAGGGATTCACCGCATACCTTTCCGCGGTAAACGTTCATAAGTTCGGTGATACCGAAAAGTTTAACCCATTTATGGAATAAGTAACCATGATCTGGGTACGCGCCCCGACTGGCGGACGGTAACTTGAGTATTTATGTTACCTGTAGTTGATTGTTACTATATCTTGTGTATTTTGAAAAGACTCCATACGTGTAAAAGAGCTACGTTTTTCCAGCGTAGCTCTTTTTATACCCAGCGAATCTCTGCCTTTACCCGCCGTCCATCCGCAGTCAAAACGTGCGATCATCGTGCGATAAACGTGAGATTGTCTGCGGTTTTGCTGGCGGGGAACTGGCGGTTAACATAGATTATGCGGGACGCGGTGCGCGGTTGTGGAAATGCTAGAAAGGAGGAAGTGAAACAAAATGTTTCACGTGAAACAATGATTTTTTGGAATGATATCAAATGGGAAAAACTTTTTGCAGATTATGGCGTGAAATTTGAATCGGTATCGGATGATGGCAAGCCGATTCAGTATTACAATCCGATTCGGTTGTTTACGGAGCCGGACGTGGACGGGGAGTTCGCTGGAGTGGCAATTACGTGTTCCAACCGTAGCGCCGGAAAGACAAGTGCGTTCGCCGCGGCAAGCTGTATCTTGTGCAAAGAGTACGGATTGCAGACCGGATGGATTTTCCGGACGAAAGGGGAAATGACGGGAGCGGCGGCGATGTATGAGGATATGTTGCAAATGTATCCAAAATTGGGTAGTGTGATTACCTATAAAAATCTGGATAAGAATGGAAATGTCGTGCGGTATTTTCTGGACGGGGAGCCATTCGGATGTGCGTTTAGCTTTGGAAGTAAGATGGACAGCGTGAAAAAATTATCGCCGTATTTTCGGGATATTTACTTTTTGTTTTTTGATGAGTTTTCCATGGAGAGTGGACAGTACGTAAAAGGAGAGAGCGAAAAACTACAATCGTTGTTATTGACGATCAGCCGTGGAAACGGAAGTCAGTCCCGATGGTTTAAGCTGGTGATGGCATCGAATAATATTTCTTTACTTAATCCCTATTTTGTATTTTTTGGTATCCATAAGCGGTATCAGAAAGAAACCAAAATGATGCATGGAAGTGGTTTTGTGTGCGAATTTACGCACAATGACAGCGCTAGTAAGGCGATGTGGGAAAATACTGCTCTGAAAGCATTCCGCGGCGGACACTATATGAAGAGCATGAGTGTAGGAGATCAGATGTTGATTGATGATGCCGTGTTTGTGCAAAAGCCGACCGGACGGTCGCGGTATCTGTTTACGATCGAGCACAGCGGAAAAAGTTATGGTGTGTATGAGTATTACGAAGAGGGTTACATTTATATTACTCACAACTATAACCCGTCTTGTAATTTTGTCGCTGTATTTCGGGACGGTGATCACACACAGAACACGGTTATGTTGGAACACTATGATTATCTATTCGAAAATCTGGTTGACGCATACCGCAAAGCATACTTGCGATTTGACGATCTAGACAGCAAGAATATGGCGGTTGAGTTACTAGGGATTGATCTTTATAAATAGTTCGTGGGAGACGGACAAATGTACTTGACATACGGATAAAAAAGATGTATCATAAAAATACGGGGAAACCTTTTAAAAGGGATTGCCACGGTTGAGTAAACCGCCCTGTCCTTGGCAGGTCAAAAGGTTTCCTTGTTTTATGGACAGGAAGAAAGGAGCAGAGATGGCGAATATCGTTTTTAATATGATTGTCGGAATGATGAAAAAAGAAAATGCCTACCTTGCTTATACGGCACGTTATAGAGGGGATGAGAAAGACACGTTGATTCTCGTCCCACATGAAAATTATGAATCTCATATCCGTTACTTATGGGATTATTTTTTCATGGATGGCAACTCTTATAACAGTAAATCGCCAATCCGATTCATTCATAACTTTATTATGTGTGATAAAGTTAGTGAGATTGAGGACTGGTTGAAATGGAATGATACGGAGGTGGAAGAATGGATGTGACGATGGTAACACAGTTAATTGGCAGTCTCGGTTTTCCAATCGTTTGTTGCGGCGCGCTTTTTTGGTATCTGGTGAAAGAAAAAGACGCACACAAGGAAGAAATGGAAGAATTACGGAAAAGTGTAGAAGCGAATACAACCGCGATTAATTCGCTTTGCCAGCATTTAGGAGGTAGAAAGAATGAGTAAAATCGAAAACGCAGTTGCATGGGAGGAACAGATCGCCGCCGATGATCGCCACGGTTACTCACAGGTACACCGGAATGGACCGGATTATGATTGTTCTAGTCTGGTAGGAACTGCACTTGAACAAGCTGGGTTTCCGGTCAGTCCGTATAGCACCACAAGAAATCTCGGCGAACAGTTGGAAAGATCTGGTTTTGTAAAAGCTAAGAAACCGTGGCGGCGCGGTGATATCCACCTTGCGGCTGGTCATCATGTTACGATGTCGGTTGACGCGAACCGCATTGTCCACGCAAGCCAGTCGGAAAACGGCGGGATTGATGGTCAGACGGGCGATCAGACCGGAAAAGAAATCTGCGTTCGGTCTTATTATGATCTCCCGTATGAGAATACCGTCCATTATCGGTATGCGGGAAAAAACGACAAACCACAGAAAGTTATTGAAAGCTCAATCAAAACAGAATCCGCGCGTAGTTTTGACCGGAAAATTGCAGGAGCGTATCATACCAATGATCGCTACAATCTGCGTGTTGGCGCGGGAATGGACAAAACGGTCATTTTGACGTTGCCTACCGGAACCAGTGTTAGAAACTACGGGTATTATACAAATGAGTGGTATCTTGTAAAAGCGGTTGTCAATGGAATCGTCTATACTGGTTACGTTGCAAAAGAGGGACTGACCCGTGGCTGATCTGACACTTGCGTACAACACTTGTATTGAAATATGCAACGAACCAAACGTGGGTTACTCACAAGACTATCGTGAGGGGCAGACCGTAGGAGGTATTACGTACTATGATTGTTCGTCCCTCATGAGTTATTGTTGTACCGTTGGTGGTTTTTTGGCAAGTAATCCGTGGTTTACCACTCGGAGCATGGACGGGTATCTGATCGGTGCTGGATTCCAAAAAGGAACCGCAAATCAGCCGTGGAAAAAAGGAGATATTTTGTGGCGTTCCGGTCATACCGAAATGGTGTACAATCCCGCAGACGGCGGCGGGTATACGATGGGAGCGCACACAGACAGCTACCCACTGGACAGACAGGTGTCCATCAATACGTTTGTGTCGCCCTATAGTTCCTGGACGTATCTTTACCGATATCCGGTTGAGGTGCAAAGCGGTATCAGCCAGTATGTGATTGCCGCCATCTGCGGCAACTTCTGGCAGGAATCAACCATTAATCCGGGTTTGTGGCAAGGTACGATTGTCGGTTCACCCGGTTATGGTTTGGGACAATGGACAGATAATTCCTCTACCGACCGCCGGACGCGGTTGTTCCAATGGTTAGATTCCAACGGGTACAGCCGGGAAGATGGTAACGCGCAGTTAGAATATCTGATTTATGAGAATGTCTGGTATTCGGTCGGAGCCGCTAGTGCTTACAAAAATCTACAAGCGTTTTTGCACAGTGACAGCACCGATCTGAACGCACTGACTTCCGCCTATATGAAAGGATGGGAGGGAATTAGTGACGATGGAACACTTAGCTTAAGGCAGGAAAAAGCACATGCGTGTTTCAATTTTATTTCGGAACACGCGAAAGATTCTGCAATTACCGGATGGATTGTTGGGAATCGGTATTTATCTGATTCCGAACGTTTGAACAACGCGGTGATGGTATATCGGTACTTGGCAAAAGGAGAGCAACCCGAGCCGCCCGAGCCGCCCGAGCCGCCGCATCCTATGAAACTGAAACGGCATAAAATGCCGATCTGGTTATATCCCAATTTAAAAAGGAGGTTTTAACATGACACTTGAAGAGTATTGGACAGAAATTGTAGCAGACATTGGAAACATCGAAACGCACGGTGACGCAATCGCCGCCATCAGCGAAAAAATCAAAACAGAAGATACCGACATCGGCGCACTGATGTCCGAACGTGACGCGCTGGTCGCAGAACGGGACGAACTGAAAGGAAAGTATGATTCTGCAGTCGCAGAAATCAAAAGCCGCTGGTCTGATCTTTCTCACGGTGGAAGTATCACCAAAGTGACCGAGTTTGGCGGAAACGCGCCGAAACAGGAAGAAACCGCAACAAGTATCAATGATCTTGATATGTCTCAGCTCATCATGAGCGGAAAAGGAGAGTGAAAACATGGCAGAAAAATTAGATATGACCAATATTAATATGCTGAACGCCGTTCGGCAGACGATGAGCGTTGATTACCGTGACAGAGTCCCGGTGGCAACACGCGAAAATATCGCAGATATTGCGAAAACGTTAACTGACCCGTACAATCCGATGGCGCGGAACGAACTGGTTCCGGCACTGGTGAATCTGATCGCCAGCCAGTCTATCAGTACCGAAGCGTTCCGAAATCCTCTGCGTGTTCTGAACAGTAACGCCATGCCGTTCGGAAACGGAGAACAGGAAGTTTACGTAAATTTTGCACAGGGTTACGCGCACGATGCCAATATCAGCATCGAAGATGCTACCGCCATTTATGACAGCTATATCATGGCGCTGTATCATGTCATCAATTTTAATAACGATTATCCGGTAACGATCTGGTTTGAGGATATGCGCGGCGCTTTTCTCGATGATTACGGACTCAGAAGTCTGGTACAGGCAAAAGTAGAGAGTGTCGTTTCCGCTTGTAACTGGGATGAGTTCACGACAGCGAAAGAGCTGATCGCGTCTGCAAAAAGTAAAGGTCAGATTTATCCTGTGCACGTCGAACCGGTTACTGACCAGGCGAGCGCCAATGCGCTTGCGAAACAGATTCAGTCCTATATTGACAAGATTCAGTTCCCGAACCCGCTGTATAACTTTGCTGGCGCGACCTCGGCGGCGAAAGAAGATACGATTCTTCTGTTCGTTGACCCGGATACGAAAGCTGCTATGAACGTGGACAGCTATGCAAGTGCGTATAATCTAGATCGTATGATTCCGAAAGCTCAGCAGGTGTTGATTGATAACTTTAACGATGCTGAGGGCATTGTCGCCGTGCTGGTAGACAAACGATTCTTCAAAATCCGTGAACAGTATCGCATGATGGTACAGGACAATGTAAACCGGGGTCTGCGTTGGAACAGCACGTACACGGTAAAAGAGATGTTCTCTTACTCCCTGTTTTATCCGATCATCGTGTTTACAACAGAGAAAGTTCTTGTTTCTTCCATCACCGCAAGTGATGTCGGAATGGTAAAAGCCGGGGCAGATGTCGACTTCGGTGGAAGTTTTTCAGTTACTTCTAATGGGGTAGCTGATAACGCGATTGACGTAAAAGTAGAGGGTAACTCTTCTACGGATACGTTTGTAATCCCGGGAACTACGATTCTTCGAATCGCAAAAGACGAAAAGAATCTGAAAACGAAAGCAAATAAAACAACGAGCGTGCGGGTTGTGATTACCAGTCGTTTCGATTCTTCCAAAACCGCAACCATTTACTTTACGACCGATTAAATAAGAGGGAGGAAACATGGATAATTTCATTCCGATGCCGCCGCAGGAAAATGTGGCGGCTGTTTCCCCGCAGACAGAGGTAATTTTAGCAAGTGGGATTGAATGGGGAAATGACTATGAACATGTGCGTTATTATGAAAATGGAAAAGTTGGCTGTCTGGCTCATGTAAGAGAAAAAGCAATTCATATTTTTAAGCAATCCGCGCCCGTAAGATGGGGAGAACTGACGTATAAGGGAAAAGGGAATGAGAGTGAATTTCTGAAATGTAATTACATTGCTTTTCAGAACAAACCCTATACGGAAGAATGGTATTTCGGTTTTGTGACGCGCGTAGAATGGTTGAGTGACGGAAGTTTTAAAATCTATTTTGAACCTGATCGGTTCCAGAATAGTTTTTATCAAGTTACATTACAGCCGTGTTATGTAGAACGGGAACATATTGACAAAAAAGCTGATTATGCCGGAATTAATTTAGTGCCAGAAAATCTGGAAACGGGGGAATACGTGGACAATCCGAGCGAACAGAAACTTTTGAATCTCGGACCGATGCAGTATTGCTTGAGTGCAAGTGCAGACGAAAACGGAACAAATATTATACCCATTGTCAATCAGGGAATTTTATCTGGTTTGACATTTACTCGGAAAACAAAATATACGGACTTAATCACAGTTATCCAGAATTACGTCAAAAGCGGAAACGGAGATGCGATTGTTAATGTGTACCAGGCACCCGAAGCTTGTTTTAAGACAGATGCATCTGTTTACACACAAGTAACCGTTCAGCCAGATGCACTTGACGGATATATACCGAAAAACAATAAACTATATCAGTATCCCTATTGTTATTGTCTGGTCAACGATGGTTCGGGAATACAGCATACTTTTAATTTCGAATACGGTAAAAATGGAGCATTAACCATGCAGGTGTATGGCGTTATGTTTAATATTCCGGCAATCTTTGTGGCTCCGCGTGAATATAAACGTACTGGTGGGTCAAAATCCCCATACGGTTTTATCATCAATAATTTCCCACAGTGTGCATGGACAAATGACGGCTATCAGGCTTTTCTAGCGCAGTCTAGTCCGTTATGGGACTACTCCAAAAAGCAGAATGCAATATCGCAGATTGGAAATTTAGCCGGAGGATTAGTCGGAGCATTAAGCGGAAATTTAGCCGCTGGCGTTGAAAGCATTTATACCGCGGCAACCGGAACATATCTACTGAACGAAAACATTAACGCACAAAAAGAAAGTCATGATTTGATTCCACCGACAGCAAAAGGCAATTCATCTGGAAGTTATGTTGCCACCGCATTGTTTGGAAGTCAGCTTTATTGTCACGTAATGAGTGTTACTGCACAAATGGCAAAAACAATCGACGATTTTTTCACAATGTACGGATATGCAACGCACAAAATTAAAGTACCCAATATTACGGGGCGTTCAAATTGGAATTTTGTCAAAACGGTTAATTGCAGCTTGCATGGTTCGTGTGTTACCGATGATATCAACTTTTTGCAGACAATGTTTAACCGCGGCGTTACGTTCTGGCATACGGACGATGTGGGAAACTATGGTCTTTCCAATAACTAAGGAGGTGATATCATGTACAATAACCCGTATCGGGTGAGTAACAAGGAAGTATGGGGACAGTGGGAAAATAATCCGAATACATCACCGGAAGAAAAACTATATTTCCGGCACTTTTTTGACAAGTTTGTAAATTTAGCATTATCACGTTATGAGTATGACGGTTTACCGGATGAGATTCCGCCGCGGATGCTCAACTCCTATCTGTTATGGCAGGGAATGTGTCTGTTCAAAAAAGAACCAATCACCGGACTGTATGGTGTTTTCGGCGTGAATCTGGTAGGTGAGCCTGATATTTATGGTATCCCGACCGATTGGATTGCGTACGCCATGAATGGACAGTATTATGAACAGACCGACAAGGAAGAAAGCGCGTTGATTTTCGCAAGACCTTTTGCTGTACCGGAAATTCTCAGTATTATTCTTCATTCGCAGAGTCTGGCAGAGAAAAAAGCGTCGACAAGGGTAAACGTGATTCAGCAGAGGACGCCAGTTGTCATCAGCGGAGATTCTACGCAAAAACTCAGCATTGACAACTTTATTCAAAAGTGGGTAAAAAACATTCCGTTTATCAAAGCCAAAAACGATCTGCGAAAACAGATTCAAATTGATACGATTGATCTGAAAGTACAGCCAATTTTTAACGAACTTGACACCGCCGCGCAGAGAGAAGTAGCAGAATGTCTAGCTGATCTCGGAATCGAAGCAAGCGGCGTTGAAAAACCGGAACGGCTGGTTTCCGCGGAAACAAGTTACAACGATGGAGAAATCGAGTTGACAAGAAACGGGAATCTGGCAACCATTCAGAGGGGACTTGACGCTATTAATGATATGTATGGTCTGAACATCCATGTACGTTTTAATTCTAAGATGGTAACGCCGATTAACAGACCAGATGCTTTTGACACGACAGAAAAAGGCGAACACAGCACACCGGAAAGCGAGGTGGACTAATGTTTTTATGCTATAACTACGAAACGAAAACATTGACGAATACCATCGAACAGTTGGTTATTGCAGACAACGTGATTCATCCGCTAGAAAAGCAGACTATTGATGGTATGATCGAAAAAGCAATTGAATTAGTATTCAACTTTGATTTTCCGTTTTATGTCGATGCATCCGACTCCGAATATAATGCTACAAAACTTGCGTTCGAAAAAACGTTCTGTTTACAGTATTTCCGCGAGCAGATCGGGTTAGAAACGATTGGTGAATTTCAGTATCATCTGAAAAAAATCCTTACGGTTAACATGCCATATTACGAGCAGTTATACAGGAGTATTACTTTTGAGTACGACCCACTTATCACTCATAAGAGTACACGAAAAGTAACGAGTACAAAAGACGATACTCGAACAGGTGTGATCTCGGGAGACAGCACAGCGAAAAACACAACGACAGCCGATACAAATAACGACACACAAAATATTCACTCTGACAATCCGCAGATTAATTTCGCCGGAACGAATTATGCGTCTACGATGGATCGGGGGAAGAATACCATCCATAATAGTGCGGTAAGCAATGGAGAGAATACAACAAAAACCAATAGCAATGACACGTATCATGCAGATAATAATGATACGATTGAAGATACGGGTTTTGACGGTAGTTACTCATTAGAAGTACAGAGATTCCGCGATACCATCCTAAACCTTAACAAGCGTATCTGTGATGATTGTAAAGAATTGTTTTATCAATTTTATTAAGGAGGTGTAGCAATGGCAGACAAACCAAAGATTCCAGATTTTCCAAATTTGCCCGACTTTGGTCAGATGATTACGCAGGCTTGTGAGGTTGTTGCAAGTGTGCGGGGGATTCCGTATGATTTTAACGGAACGTTAAGTTTGGAAAACAAATTTGTTGTGCTGTTTAAAACGGTCAAAGAAATGTTTGACGCGCAGGACGAACTTGTGAAAAGTTATAAGGCTTTACATGATTTTATCAATCAGTATTTTTCAAATCTCGACGTACAGAACGAAGTAAACAAGAAAATCGAAGCAATGAAAGAAAGCGGAGAACTGCTTAATCTGCTGAAACCAACTGTAAGCAACGAAGTAGCGACATGGTTGACAGCTAATATCAAGAATCCATCCAATCCGCCGATTGATAAGTCATTGACGGTAGAAAATGCCGCCGCTGATGCTAAAATTACGGGAGATAAAATTAATTCACTAAAGGAAAATTTAGTTGGACTACAAAATATTAATAATATATTAAATTATCGCACGATTGATAATACTGCACTTCTTACAACAGGCAATCTAGAAATTCTTGATGAGTGGTATACCACCGACTTTATAAATGTTACAGGATGTAATGAATATTTTCTCAACGGTAGTTGGAAAAAACCTTCAAATCAAAAATATGCTAGTGTAATATATTTCGATAGTGAAATGAATATATTAAACTTTATTAATGAAGTAGGAACCCAAACATATAATATGGAAAAAATTTCTTTTCCTACAAATACGGCATATGTTAGATTTTGCTTTAATATTGTATCAACACTTCAAATATTTATGGATATTCCTAGTATGAATGAACGAGTAGGTTTGAAAACTGCAAAAGCAATATTTAATCATAAAATATCAAATGGCGGTACTGTGGATAAAGATGATTCATTCGTAACATCTAATTTAATACCAATCAATAATGAAACGAATTTTATTACCGTAAAAAAAGGAAAATTTGTTGATGACAAATCTTTTTTCTATATCTCATTTTGGACGAGACCATCTACTTCTTCCGGATTACTTGTAAAAGGTTACCAAAATTATTTATTAAGTGAAAATTTTACGAATATCAAAATTCCAAACGGAGCAAAATATTTTTGTTTTTCGTGGCAAAAGAAAGATTACCCTCCAATGTATAAACAAGATTCGGATATATCGGAAAATAACACACCAATTGATGTTATTGGAAAATATATGACAGTGAACGCCCCTAATTACAACTATAGAATCTGTTTAATTGGTGACAGTATAACGCAAGGTGCGGGGTCGTCAGGTTTTCAACAGTATGATGCCGTTATTGATGGGAAATCATATAATGTGAGAGGTAATGGTCCGAATAACCCGAATGCTACATCTGATTATAAAATTGGAGAATATCTTTGGACTTCAGGTGGTAGACGATGGTATGAAGCACTAGACGGGAATGGTTGGGCACAATTATTTAAAAATTATATGAATGAAAAATTCAATATAATTGTTAGAAACTTTGGAATGAGTGGAATTGATAGCGAAGATTTAAAATACTTTATCAATAATTTCATGGATACCTCCTATAACTTTGATTGTATAGTTTTAATGATTGGTACTAACGACAGACAATACAACAACTTAGAATCATTCTATACGAATATTAATGACACTATTAAAACAATTAAAAATTATGGAAAAGACTTAATAATTATGGCTTGCATACCTGCATCAATCGCAAACGAAAAAAATTTCCGTATTCACATGGAAGATATTCACAATGCACTTAGATATATTTCATGTAAAAATAAAATTCCATTTATTAGCGTTTATAATTTATTCATTGACTATTGTTCTAACAAAGGAATAACAATAGATAGCTTACTTTCAGATGGATTGCACCCTAACAATGAAGGATATAAAGTAATGTTTAAATTAATTTCTAATGCTATGGGAATAGCATTAAAAAGACCAAACGCAACATGGTAAGCAACAATCGAATGTCGGTGTGTGACTAAAAGATTCAAGTCAACGAAAGCAAACTTTAATTAACTAAGTAACAAAAGTTACACACATATTTACGCCGCGCCCGTGTCCATCACCCGGAGGGCAACCGCCTCCGGCGGTCACTGGCAGACAACCGACCGATCACTCACGATTACTAACGTTACACATATAAATAACAGGCAGTCCGCGGAGCGGACGACACCGGGCGATCACAAACGTTACACATATAATCAACCACATGGCAGCCGCGGGCAACCGCGGAGCGGTGACCCCGCAAGGGCAGGCGCGGACTGCAATCACTAACGTTACACAGATGTCCAACTGGCAGTCCGCGGAGCGGACGACACCGAACGGGCAGGCGCGGACGGGACGGACACGGCGTGTCCGTCGGACGCGAACACTTTAGCAAACTAAAGTGAGTCCCCGTTTCCGATGTGTCCGCGACCCGCGGACAATGCCGCCGTTTTGTCCACTTTTCGGGTGTAATGAGTGAATACAACGGAATAATTGTGTATGAATCGGGAGGAAAACGTGAATAATTGTTGAATTGTATAGACAATTAGACGGGACTAACACTTTAGTCGGGTAAAGCGTATATGTCAAGTTGGTAAAATGCATAAAAATTTCGGGCATATGTGTTATAATAAGTATTAAAAAGTGAACAAATGCAATGAAATAGTTTGCAAAAGAGGTGTCTTTCCTTGACGGACACCGTT
>ERZ860009.554-NODE-554-length-16457-cov-1.782892_pt1 | contig 16457 bp, 18 predicted proteins | sample MGYA00510114_ERZ860009 | MGnify/ENA primary metagenome ERZ860009 (study PRJEB30046, sample SAMN00715177) | human gut metagenome | study: EMG produced TPA metagenomics assembly of the A metagenome-wide association study of gut microbiota in type 2... | reverse complement strand
AACGGGAACGGCAGATTTCAAGGCTTCAAGGGTGGCGTATTCGCCGGAGACACGGAAAGGAGCACCGGGATTACCGCGGGGAATGGCGAAGTTAATTTTGTATTTCGGATTGCCACCATCATCCGTACCATCGTCTGATACTGTAACTATAGCGGATACTCCGGCTTCAAGTGTAGTAACCGTGCCCATTGAAAACTGCGGTGTCTTGCCCGTGAAACCGATAGCGCCGGACATATCGACAAGGAACTCGTAATCACCGGCAGCCTTGACGTACAGTTTTGCATTGTCGGGGTCTTCAACATCCCCCGTGTTCACCAATGCAAAATCACCCTCTGCAATATCTGGATTCCCTTTGTCGGCTTCCATTTCAGCAACAGATACATACACTTTCTTTATGGAGAAAGCATCACCTTTGGTATAAATATCCGTCTTGTCGTATGCTTGGGCGGTCTTGTTCCATTTGTAGACATAATGGTCTGTTCCTATATAGGTAGGGTGTTCCGCAGTGTCATTGGCATTGGCTGCGGCCGTATTGGCAAGCGAGGCTTTTTCATTGGCGGTTACAGCGGCATTATTTGCGTTCCTGGTCGCTTCCTCTGATTTTTTAATTGCATTGACGACATCCTGATAAGCGGTCTGAATATCTTCCAAGCTAACCTTTACACTGGTCTTGATACCATCTATGATTTTGTAACCAATGGTATATAATCCCTTTAGGCTGTTGGCAAGGGGCAACTCTGATATTTTCTTCTTTCTTAATGGCATAGCTCTAATCTCCTAAATCAATAAAACATTCTTCATCTTCGGTCATTATAAACTCTCCTGCTTCCGAGGCAAGCAAATACTCGGTATCACCAAGTCGAAAGCTGGTGAACACAAGGGTCAAAGTGAACTCCCACCATATCCCGCCAAGAGGATTGAAGTGTTCTGTCTTACAGCTTTTGTAATAACACGGGTAGCTTTCAGACCATTCGTCAACATAAAACATACGCTCTGCGTCTTCATACTCGTATCCTTCGGCATCGGTCTTAGCGGATAGTCTGGTGAGGTCATACAAAAGAGCGTCACGGTTTCGCCAAAACGTATCAAAGTCCGGGGCGCGCATCAGACATTTAAGGTTCACATCTTTCGTCTGGAACTTCACGAACTGCCCGTCATAGATTGCCCCGTCCTGATATTTGAAGTTTTGAAGCAGGTTCTTCTTCACGGCAGGGGATTTGAGAATCTCTTGGTTGCTTCCCTTAAGCAGTATCACACCATAGGCGGATAAGTCCACATCGTCCAGCTCATAGCCCTTAGGCATGGTATATAGATTGACAGGCTCTTCGTAGACGTAATCGGCCGGACGGGGGAAGTCATGCGCAAAGACGAACTTCGACCGCTCGGAGCTGTTGAACATCTCAAAGCTGCTCTGTGAAGAAAGTCTCAACCGGAATGTACGTCCGAGTTGCGGGAAATTGAAGTCGTGGTATCCCATATCTGAGAGAAGGGCTACAAAGTCGTTGAACTTCCATTCATCGAAGAAGCCAAATTCAAGGGTGACATCCTTAGAATCCAAAGCAATAGCGGATAGGTCAAACTCTTTTCCGTCTTCTTCTGCCCAGTCATTGCTATCGGGAGTTTTGGAATTTGGAAATGCGACTAATTCGTTATAACTGCCCCATATAGAAATCATTCCGTAATCGGAAGCATCTTTGCCGTCTATGTAGAGTTGTCCTTTCATATTTTAATTCTTGCTAAGTTTCAAACCCTTAATCAACATCGTGTTTATATCGTTTTTCATAAAGACGATGGCGTTCTCGATAGCTTCCAACCTTGCCGTGTGGCTGTCTATATTCGACAGATGAGTAAGCGAGGCATCCCGCATGGAAAGAATGGACTGCATGGCCTTGTCTATGCTTGTCAGGCACGAGAGGTTGACGGTATGGGCGGTGATAGTGTCTATGCCGGTAGCCATACGGTTGACATTTTCATTGATGGAGTATGTATGCCCTTGCATGACGGCCAGCCGCCCGTTATTCTCGTCTACCGAATCTTGCGATGCTGTGGCGATACCCTTCCGGGAGGCTTCACGGGTGGAACTTGCTTCTGACTCCCAGCCAAAAACCTGCATCAGTCTGTCGCGTTCGGCAAGCAGGCTGTTTGTAAGATTCTGTTGCATATTACGAAGTGCCTGCGCTTCATCGGAAGACAGACCGTCTTTTCCGTAATCCGCCCACGCATCATACAGTTCTTTGATTTTGTCCTTGTACTCATTGGCAATAAGTGATTGGAAGATGGCTTTCTGCAAATACTTCTCAAAATTATTTGCAAAGTCCTCGTTGGTACTGTCCAAATCAGAAAGCAAATCAGCATAACCGTTTTTAAACTCATCGAAGCCTATTCCAGTAATAGCCTCTTTTTCTTTTTGTGCAATCTCGGTAAGTTGTTCTCCATAATCTACAATATTCTGCAAATAAGTAACAAAATCCTTGTTGACGGTATCAAGTACAGAAACCAGTTTTTCATCGGAAAGTATCTTTTCTATCTGTTCGGAAGATAAATCCCACAACTGATATTCCGCTGTAATCTTTTGCCCGACTAAACCTGAAATTCGTTGATAGTCCTCCTTGGACAATCTGTCATTTATACGGTATCCCAATGAGTGGGAGCCGGCACTTGCCCCGCTGGATGCAAGCTGCTTGATTAGTTGCCTTTGTCTGCTTATCTGAATATTTACAAGCTGTTCGGCTTCTTCTGCCGCTTTTATCGCTTCCGTCCCATAGTCGATGTCGATGTAGTCCATCTTCTTGGTTATAAGCTCATCCCAAATGGATATCAATGTCTCATATTGGGCTTTCATGTTTTCGTAATCGGAATAGTCAGCACCGAACAACCCTTCAAACGCAGATACAACAGAAGAAATTCCACTGACTGCACTCGTTGCACCTCCAACAATGTCACCGGACATGATTTGTCCGACACCAATGGCTGTAGTGCCTAATCCTCCTAAAGCATCGGTAACTCCTGTTATGGCGGAATCACTGACACCGAATATGTTGGCGATGTTAGAACCGAACTCACCCAATGCAGGAGCAAAAGACGTTACGGCATTTCCTATATCGGTGATGCCTTGACCGACTTTCTTGGAATCACTGCCACCCTTTTTTATGGCTTCTATCCCTTTCTCCAAGTCAGAGACGAAAGCCTGCCACGGTGATTTGCCTTTCAGCTCATCCTTTAGCCCCCTGATTGCATCCGTTACATCCTTTATGGAAATTTCACCCTTTTCTATCTTTTCAATGTCCTTATCGGTAAAGCCTATTCCTTTCAAATCGGCAATAGAAATGTCTTTATCGGTACCGGACATGTATTCGATAAGGGCCTCGTACTTGTCTATGATGTCTTGAATAGCGGAAACGGATTTATTACTCGCATCCTCGAACAAATCAGCCATTGCACGGGTAGTTCTGCCATACTGTTCATCCAGTTGCTCTACAGCCTGATTCTTTTCGGCTACCTTGATGGCATATTCGGGGCTGTCTGATTGCAGCTTCGCTATCTCATCATCATACTTCTGAATAAGGTTCTTTCGTTTTTCCTGGTAGTTGCCGAACTCAATGAAATACTCCTGCCATGCTTTTTTGTCGGCTTCGAGCTTGGCTTTACTTGTTGAATCAATATCGCTTTCCCTTTTTTTAGCGGCATTGGAAGCCCATGTGCCAAGCTTCGCCTCTTGTTTGTCGGTCAGCTTTCCACCTTGCGCCGTTTCCCAATCCTTGCGCTGTTTTTTAATGGCATCCAGTTCTTTATGATAGTCCAAGTCAATCTGAGCCAGCTTCTTTTCTGTTCCGTCAGCCATGAGGTTGATTTCATCCTGCTGGTTCTTACGGCGGAGGGAAAGAAGCTGTTCGGCAAGCTGTTCTTGCTGTTTAAGTCGGTCGCCTTGTTGCTTATCGGCCTTACTTCCAGTTACGCCGCCAACGCTTTTATATTTCTTTTCAGCTTCATCTTTCTTTTCAGTGAGTTCCTTTAATTTCTTTTCATACTCGAATTCTGTCAGTTCGTTTTCGGTATTGAGAAAATTATCAAGCTCTTTCTTGGCATTCAAATAGTTATTCTTATATTTTTCAATCCATTCTTTGCCTGTGTTTTTTTCACTGGAGCGGGATGCTTGTTCAGTTTCAAGGGCATTCTTGATGGTCGAGAGTTGAGCTTTGGAAAACTCTCCGCCAAGTTCTGCAACTATGGCAATAGCATTATCTCCGTTCTTGCCTATCGCCTTTAATGATAGGTTAATGGCGTTGATAACGGAAACAATGTCGTTGTCCTTCATGTTTTGGATATTTCCAAGAAATGAAGTAACGTCATGACTGGCAACTTTTGCGATAGCTTTATTGACTATTGCCTGCTGTGCTTTGATTGCATCATCAACATTGTCAGTAGCCCATCCATTGCCATCCATGTCAACGAGAGTAGTAGAAGTGCCTTTCCTGCGCACATCTTGGAAATATTTCAGTTTTCGCTTTTCTTCTTCAAGTATTTCAGCATCGGATTGTCTTGCTCTATTGTTATCTTCGCCTGCTATGAACTTTTTGTATTTAGCGATTTCTTTCAGGTATTCGGCTTCGGTCAAAAGACTATCCAGAATAGTAGGATATTCGGCTTTCAATGCTTCAAATGCTTGCAGACGTTCTCCCTCAGACCTATTATTATCCTCGATGGTTTTGATGAGTTTATCTATATTGTCTTTATATTCATTCTGCTTTTTCTGCTGCTCATCAATAGCTTTATTATACATACGAGTAGCAGTTTCAGCTTCACTTTCAGCAGTAGCAACTTTATATAATGCAAATCCGAGTCCGGCAACTGCACCTGCAACAAGTAGGAGAGGGTTAGCCATTAAGGTAGCCCACATCCCATTTAATATGTTTGTCAACTGTATGGCAGCCAATTTCATGATATTCATTGAAGCTGTATTTGCATGGTTGGCAACGGTATTAGCTTGTGTTGTGACTGTATTCAGTGCTTCCGAAGCGGATTTTTTCTTTGTTGCCGCATCATTCAATGCTTTTTGTGCAGAATTACGGGCAATAGCGGCAGATTGAAGTTCGACGCTCTTTTCTGCAAGCTCTGTGCGGTATGTATTGGCAAGCTCTGTATTCCCCAAATTTTCTGCACGTGCAATCCAATCATCCATTCCGTCAACGGCATCCTGCGCTGTCTGCAATCTTTTTTCTGCGGTGTTAAAGTTTAGAAGGGCATTGGCATACGCCTTTTCTGCCAATCCTTTTTCAGTTTCAAGGGATGATATTTTCAATGCAAGCTCTTCGCGAAGCATGGTAAGCTCAGCAGCTTTGCTTTCTGTAAGCTTTCCGCTTGCTACTGCTGCGGCAATATCGGCGTTATTGGATTGTTTCTTAACTTCAAGGAGAGTCTTTAATCCGTCTATTTCAGTATCAACTTTTAATGCTTGTTCTACATCATGCAGAGCGGCAGCGGTCATAACAGCAGCTTTATAGGTACCATAGGCAACGGCAGCGGATTCTATGGCAGTCACTACAGCTTCCCAATGTTCAACAAGATATGAAACGCCGGAAAGTCCGCTATTGATAATGCTTTCATTCTCTTTGCCTATTTTGTTAAACATGGTAGATATAGCATCTTCAATATTGCTTATCTGTCCGGTGATGGTTTTTGATTGCTCTTCCATTAGTCCACCGAATTTGCCACCTTTGTCAGTCATAGCTTCGATAGCTTTTTGCACTTCGGGGAAACCAACCTTTCCGGCTGTTACAAGTTCGCCAACCTTATCTTTAGTCACTCCGAACTGTTTGGCAAGCTCGTCTGCCAATGGAATGCCACGTCCCATAAACTGGCGCAAGTCCTGGGTAAAGAGCCGCCCTTGCGTCATGGTAGTACCGTACAGCCAAACAAGGTCATTCAACGGGATGGAAAGTCCGGAAGCTATATCTCCGAGTCTGATTAAGGTTTCATTGACATCTTCTGTGGCAGTTCCGTAAGCGAGCAACTGCTTGGCGCCATTGGCAACACCTTGTAAGTCAAAAGGTGTTTTTGCAGCAGTATAAACCAATTGGGACATCAATGTATTTGCTTGCTCTTTGCTTCCAAGCATGGTATTAAAGGCAACTTCCAATTGCTGGAATTCACCACGTACTCGTGTAATATCACTAATGAGCTGCTTAGCTCCTAAACTGATACCGAATGCTGCTGCGGCAGTAGTCATACGTCCAAACATCTGCTCGATGCTCATACCGCTTTCTTCTATCTGTTTGGATGTGGTGCGTACTCCATTGCGCGTTTCTTCGAGTTTATGCAGAAAATTGGAGTTGTCTCCGGTTATGTCAAAGTGCAATCCTGCCATATGTCTTTTCGATTTATGAAGTACCATGTAACATTACATGGATTATGTTCTGTTTTTCACCATTAAAAATTATAATGCTCGTAAATTTTCTGACAGACACCCGAGAAAATAGTCTTTTTTTAATCTTCAAGCATGCTTTTTATCAGTTCTCTATTCTTTGGGTCGTCTGCATTGATACGTTCTTTGGGGTCGAATATATTCAGCAGTTTCCTTTCGTCAGCTGTCAGATGAACCGTGGATATGGAGTCAGCCATTAACATTCTAAGATTGGTATAACTGATTCCCCAAACCACATAATTCATGGACCAGCCATAACGTTGGCAGGCGAAGTCTATTAACGTGCCGTAGACACTGTTGCCACCGAACGTGATACTTCCGCTATCTTTTTTGACGTCTGCAATACGTTTCCGTTCTTCACGTTCCTTGTCAATACCTAAATGCTTAATGTATAATTCGGCATCATCTCCGCTTAGTATGATTACAAACAAGGTGGCAAGTTCTTCCACGTCCAAGTTAGCTGCGAAGAATTCTTGCCTGCATATAATCTTGTCATTGTCAAAAATATCCGTCTTTTTATTGAACGTATAATAGGATAATATTCTGCAAACAAGCTCTTTCTTGGTGCTGCATAGCCTAAGGGCTTCCATGTAAGGGTTAGCAGCTATAATCTTATCATCCGCACCAAGCCCAGTAAACAATCTGGCGAGCAGGTATGTTTTGCCGAGGGTAGGAGGATATATGGAAAAATGCCGGTTACCAACAGTAAAGCCTATCGGCTTTTCCATAATAGCATCGGCTATACTCATTTCTATACGTTCTATATTTTCCATAACAAAAAAAAGGTTCATAGGGCAGGATGACGGATTCAAACCATCGCCACATATATAAATACGTATGCTTTCACTACACCAATCCTGCATGGTGCAGGTTTTACCACCAACCTGCAAAGGGCGTCTGATTCCACCTGCCACCACTTGTTTGAAAATCCATCAACCGGCAGCAGTGTACTTTGCTGCGACCTCAACGATTTCACCTTCTTTAATGGTGGTAGACGTTTGTGTAGGTTTGTTCTTGCCACTTACATCCTTATACTGGATGGTAACACTGCCTTTGGTTGCAAATACCTGCACTCCGCTTTTATGCCAGTCGTTTTCAGTGGATAGCTTCCACATGCCGGCTCCACCATCATCAGAGATGACTACTTTCAGGCTGCCGGCACCGCTAAAATTTACAACTTCGTGTTTTACCTGATTGCCGGTTGCCGGCTTCAGCACATCAAAGGTATATTTCCATTTCTTGCCGTTTTCGGTGTCGAAGGTTTCTTCCATGGACATAGTGGAGCGGTCAATGACAATACCTTCAACAGTAGGGTCTTCCGGCTGGAGTCTTACAGCATATTCACCGGAAATGATACCGTCAACATCATCAACAGGCTTCGCACGTCCCTTGCCGGCACGGAGTTCAAATTCAAAGGTATACGTGTTGGCTGTATATTTGACAGCCTCGTTCTCACCACCTTCTATTTTTGCTTCTCTCTTAGTACCTTTTGTAGGTGTTAACTTTGTTGAATTCTCAACCGGGGTAGGGATGTCAATCCAAGATGATGGAGCTTTTCCGCCATCACCTAACTTACCAATCTTAATAGTGGGTTTCCCCCATGATAGTTCCATACTTTATTCGTTATTTACTTTGTAAAACAATTTATTGTTTATGAGGTGTTCGTTTTTCCCGTTCACCTCAAGCACCCTTTGTTTATCAAGGGTGAAGCGGTAGCTTTCTCCACGCCCTGTTTCCAAAACCTGAATGGCGATTTTGCAGAGTTCCCTGCACCGCATATCATTCATTTCTGCTTCGCCATCACGAATGTTGTCCTTTACATAGATGTTTACATTTACAAAAGCTTCCTGCATCTGTCCGCTTCCATTGTCCAGGATTGATATGATTATATCTTCCTTGTTTGAGTTGGCGGGCCTTTTAGATGCTTTACAAAGTTTTCCGGTTACAGCCTTTTCCAAAGCAGACCCTTTGATGTGTTTGTAAATATCATCTTTTATATCAATATCAGACTTCATCATGGCGCAAGTTGGCTTTTAAGCTTACTCATCATTTCCGGCAGTTTCTTTCTTGCGAACAGTTCGGCGGATGCGAGGACATTTTTGCTTTCCATCGCTTCCACAAGTTCGGCATAATTCATTCCTGCAACAACGACAAGTACATATCCATTCGTGAATTTCCTGGCAATTTCTTCTGCAAACGTTTTGCCTTCCTTAACTCCATCGTTGCCTTGCTTTACTTGTGTAAAATCCGAGTAGCGGAGTATTTTCCCATTATGAGCGATAGCATAGCCAATTGAACTACGCAGGTTTCCAGAACGGTCTATCCAGCTTACTTCTTGCGGTCTGTCTCTGGCTTCAATCACACACAGTTCTCCGAGGTAGGAGAGTGCGTGGACAATCAGATTTTCAGTGCGCTTTTTTTCAGCATTGATAAAAGCGTTGATTTCGCTCATTGGTGTTGTCATCCTTATACCCATAACTTTGCGCAAAGTTGATAACGATGGAATCCTTTAACCTCACATTCTCTGACAATACCCCCAAGAAGAAACAGCCTCACTTTTTCTCCAATGGAAAACTCCCTGCAATCAGCGTCCAGACGGACAACAGAGGAATAGGTGCGAACGACACCGTCTTCAAACTGTCTTTGTTCGGCTTTCCCTGCCGGAACATTGGACATGGTATATCACCTTCCCATTTGCTTTCGCCTTGATGGTAATCTCCGTTTCCGTCTTCATATCCAGGAGTGATGGTAAGGTACTGTAGTCTATTGGGTCTATCGTCAATAATCATGGTTGTTATCTTCCTATATAAACGGCGGGTTCTCCGACTATCCTCTCGCTTTCACCAATGGCATTGTAAATGCTATTTGCCAAAGAGAAGATTTTATCTTTTTCAGACTGGCTGAAAGAAATGTCACCTTCTGAAAAGTTCGGAGCTTGAATAAGACTGATAAGGCAATCTGCCACAGCCCCCTTAAAGGGTTTGCTGGTAAGAATTTCCGCTGTACAGTCATCATTGCCGTTAAGTTTCCTTTCAAGCAGACGGTTTTCAAAGAAGCCACTACTTAATTTGTAGTGGACTTCATCTTTTAACGCTTGCAGAATTGTTTTCATACGCTATTCGGACTTATGGGACTCTACAGCGGCTTTCAATGCTTCTTCCTCTTCGTCACTTAAGGCATTGACTTTCTCAATCAGTTTGGCATCGCTGATGTTGGAAGCAATGCGATCCTTGCTGATGGTTTTCAAAGCTGCAATAAATTCCGGTTTCTTATAGGTAGCCCCCCAGATGGTTATTTTCGCATCGCCACTATCTTTGGACTCTGCTGCGGTGTCAACTTCTTGTGCTTCGGAGAAATCGTAAACATAAATCTGGTCAACATCCTCGATAATAGGGGCTACAAAAGCCTGACCGGAAGTTATCTCTCGCAAAGGGTTTACGAGCGAGTATTTAGATATCAGCTTGAAGGTATCTACAAGCTTGTAGATAACATTCTTGACGGGATTGGTCTGCTCTGCCAATCGCCCATAAACCAAAGTCCCGACAACTTCATTGCAGATGAAAATAAGTCTGTTGGCGTTCCAGGGTTTAATAGAACGCTTTTTGCCGTTCTCTTCAAAAATGACAGAGCGGTCAATGATTTTAAACGTGACGCCACCGTTATCATCTGCAAAGGCCTCGTTGAATTTGGCGCCGGTAGGGGTGGGGAGAACCGTATCCGGAGTGAATGATTGTCCGGTATAATTGGCTACAAGTTCTTTTGCTCCTTGCGTCTGTCTTAGTTTGTCGTAAGCGGATTTGGCAACGCAAATCTCGATGATTGAATTACCATCTGCATCAGCTTTGGCAATAACCCGTTTGATGTCCTCAAGAGAAATTTCATCTTTTGCGGTAGCGCCAAAGGTGTTTTCTCTCAAATAGTTGAAGTTCAAGCGCATTAGGGCATTAGGGGTATCCTCGTCCTTAATGGCTACATATCCGTTGGATAGAGCAAACAGGAAGTTGTATTCATTCCTTTCATCAATACCGACTGAGCAGGCGACAGCATCATTGGCCAGTTTGCCGGCGATGACTTTTGCATTACCACCCTGAGCTTCCATCACATTGATGTTATTAATGTCCGACTCTTTCAGGATTTTGGACATACCGATTTTAGGCAACTTTCCGTTGGCTGATGCAATGCTATCACGGCTTTTAACCGGCAGTTCGGAATCTACAGCCACGAAGTCAGCGGCCACATAGGTCGTATTGACAGAAGTGCTTTCCCATTTGTTGTCCGGAGAATATTCCGTACGCAACATGGCATTATCTCCCTTGTGAAGATAGGTGAGCTTTTTGTTTCTCTTGCCGTTTACTTTTTCGATTAACCGTTGCAGTTTAGGGAAGAATTTGGCAACGTATTTTTGAAATAATGACTCATTCATAAATTATACCTCCATTTTTAGTCGTGTTCAAAAACAAGTGTCGGAATAGCTGCTTTCAGAGCCGCTTTGATTGTATCCAAAGGATAAGGACCGGCAGCATCGTTTACCACTCCAGTATGCATAATGGACACGAATGGCTCTTTTACCGATTTGGTTGCACAGCATACACCTGCATACTCATGTTTTTCTGGCAATGCCTCATAGGCATCTCCGTTGGAGTTTACCGGCATAGGCTTGTATATGTCGGATTCCGTATCACGAATAATCACATGCCCTGCACGGATAAACTCTCCTTTAAAATTGCTTACATCCAGAACTTTACCGCCCTTAATACCTGCTACGTATTTGCGGATAACAATCGGGTCATTTCCGAAACCGAAAGATTCAATAGTACCTACATCTACTGCTCCCATTTTTCATTTGGTTTTAAATGTTACAATAAATCAGCCATTTCGTCAATTTCATTATCATTGAATGGCTCTTCTTCTTTGGGCTTACCGTCACCGGCAGCAGGGGGAGTTCCCATAGTGGAAAGTCCGGCATCTGCGCGTTCCTGATTGTAAGCTTTCAAATCCTCTTCAACTTCGGAGTAGAATTCTTCGAACTCTTCATCGCTTTCAAAACTCATTTTAGAGAAACTTTTCAGAGTACGGGAGCCGAATGTGCCAGCGTTCTTAAGGAGAGCCTCAAGCTTCGCCTTTCGGGAAGTCGTAATTTTGTCTCCTTCCAATGCAGAAATTTTATCGGTCAGGGTTTCGATGGTCTGCATCATTCCCTTAGCCCATTCCGGTGTATTGTCATTCTTTCCTTTGTTTTTGGGATTTTTCTTGTTTGAACCCGTCTGACGATTGGTAGTATTCGATGACTCATCGTCATCGTCGTCATCGGTTTCGTCATCGTCGTCATTCTTCTTGCGGTTCTCCTCGATTACTCGATTTGCAAAAGACTGGCTGACTTGTAGATAGGGGAGAACCGCATCAATCGCTGTATCAATCTCTGCGTTTACATCCTCGTCGGAGGCATCATCTGCGGAAGTTAGATTGTCGGCAATCTTGGCGGCGACACTCATCAGTTCCTTCTTGTTGAACCCGAACGCCTTCACTTTCGGTTTCAATCTTAACAAAACTTGTTGTTTTCTGTCCATTGTAGAATGAATTTAAGTTACTAAAAAGAAATAGTCTGCGCAGCACACATGCCAGCAGACTATTCCGTAGAACTTAAAAACACTTTTAGAGCAATGAGTTTTTACGACAAGTTCCGTGGCATGTAGCTTCACATGCTTTGGGTGCAAATATACTAATTTTATTTGAAAAACAAATAAACTAAAATATATTTTATCTCATTATCAGAACTATAATAAACCTTCATCGCAAAAAGAGAAAAACGAACCCTCGGATATGATTACACTATCAACAAGTTTTATATCAAACAGAGAAAGTGCTTTCTTTAGTTTGTCGGTAATTAGTTTATCTTCCATTGATGGTTTCACATTGCCAGATGGATGGTTATGAACGAAAAAGACACCAGCGCATAAGCTTTCTATCGCATACTTTGCTACTATTTTCGTGTCAACAACTGTTCCTGCAACTCCACCTTGAGATATTTTGGCATAACCGAGAACCTTGTTTGCTCTATTGATAAGCACAATGAATGAGCTTTCAAATATAAGCAAATCATCGGAATAGAACTGCTTTGCATAATCATACACATCATTGGAGGACATTATCTTCTTTTGCTCAAACTCACATTTATTTGCGGATAGCTTGTATTCGACTGCTTTCTTTACCATTGTTCTGTTAATTTAGATATTATCACCAGGCAACTTAACTCCTGCATTACGTAACGCAATTGTCATTTCTCCAATAAAACCGTTTAATTCATTGAACCCATAGGTTCTTTGAGGAACGCTCATTGCAACTTGGCATTGAATGCTGTCCAATCCGAAATGAACGGCTGAATTTACTATGTTTTTGATGAATGCCTTTTTCTGATTTTCTTTATTTGTTCTCATTGCTCTTATAATTGTTATACTTTGCTTTTCTTTTATATAGCTAAGATACTGATTAATAGCGATATATACAAATTTATAAAACCATTTATTTTTGATTATCAGCGAGTTAAGCAAGATTTAACGGATAAAAAAAGAGCGACTAATAAGCCGCTCAATAATGCAATAGAGAATAAAAACATCAATAAGATTCTATAACTCTATTCAGAAATTTAGTACGCAAAGATTTCTTTATAATCTTTTTCATGTCTGATGGTAAATATGTATATGCCTTATCAAAGATGTTATCTGGAACTCCATAAAATGCTTCTGCCAATCCTCCAGTAATACAGGCAATAGTATCACTATCTCCACCTATTGATACTGCATTTCGAATAGCATCTTCAAACCCGTTACTTTCATGAAAGCAGATTATTGCTTGAGGTATAGTTACCTGGCAACTTTCATCAAACTTATTGCATGAACGAATGAAAGCAACTGTTTGTGATAAGTCATATCCAAATGTAGATTCTAACCATTTTTTTACATCGTATTTAGTGCGTCCAGTGCGCAATAAGAATATTGAACCTGCAATAGCTTGTGCGCCTTTGATACCTTCTTTATGGTTATGAGTAACTTTTGCACTTTTTTCTGCCTCTTCAAGAACTTTGTCCAGCGAATTATAGTAGAATCCTATTTGGCTAACACGCATAGCGGAGCCGTTTCCATAGCTGTTATATGGTTGTGGGTTGTCGCTTCTCCACCATCTTTCAAAGGATACACCGTAAGAACCTTTGGGGGTAGGATATTTTCTGCACCATTCAAGTAGTGCATCTTTATAATCTATCTTACGATAAATGGCATCAGCGATTGCAACAGTACAAATGGTATCATCAGTAAAGCTGCAATCTTTCGCAAACAGTTCAAAATCTTTCGTATGGATATTGTTAAATTCAAAACGAGAACCTACAATATCGCCTATTATTGCTCCAATCATACTGGTATTATTTATATATAAAGGTAAGAAAATTATTTGATTTGGCGAAATATAGCATCTTATATTTCCTCCATATAGATATATAAATGCCGAATATCTTCTTATCAACAACTTTGATTTTTGTAATTTTAAACTTGGAAGATTTGTCGAACAATATTTCTTTTTCTTCCTGCATATCGGATATATATGATATATCAACTCCGTTTTTCCCCTCGATTTCAAAGATAATTTTATACTGCGCACCATCAGCGAAATCATCTGCAACAAGTTTATTGGCAGATGTTGACATAAAGCCATCCTCTATATAATCATCACCTTTCTTTAAAGACTTCAAATTGTCAAACATTACTCTGTCGGCAGCAATGCCTCGATAACTTGTACCAACATACTTATCGGAAAGGCTGATATATTTGCTAATATCGCTAATTACAGATAAAGACTCGTTATCAAGCTGCCTCCTTTGACCTCTTAAATATTGGTTTATTCTTGGATAGTACGAACCGGTATATTTAGTAACAGATGCGATATATTTATTTTTATCATCTTTTAAATAAGACGGATTATCTTTCAAGAAATATGGCAATGTCCCACGTTTCTTGGAATCATCAATCCTTTGCTGATTGGAGATAACCCATTTCTTAAAATTATCAGGCACATCTTTCACTCGGTTTACGCTATCAGAAGAAGCAACACTTCGTCCGTCCCAGGCCCAAAACTCCTCTTCTGTTTTAAGGATGGGGATTTTATAGCAACGACAGACCGGGTGCCACCCATTCCATTCAAAATCTTTTGGGTACTTTCCTGCAAGTTGGTCACAAATGTCATAATACCGTCCTTTAGGAACTCCCTTGCAGTTATGGTTCCCGCTTAATTTTATCTCATATCCTACAACGAAATCCATCTGTCCCCAACGTTTGTTCTCAGCGGTGCGATAAGCTATGTTTATTTCCGATGCAGCAAGACGGAGTGAGCGGTATTCGCAATCGGCGGCTTTGCTGGCTGTGCCGAATTTCTCCTTGAATCCTTTTGCAGACTGGGGAAATCAAGTAGGTATTTGGATATGCGTTTACTAAGAGTTACTGCACTGTATCCTTTCTCTATGGCGCACGAAATAGCATCTTCCAGTTCTTTCCTATAAATCATAGACTGGTTCCATAGCTTATCAGATACATTAAAGCCTTTATCCTTGCGATTTTGAAAGGCTTTCAGAGCATCGGAGTTGGTTTGATATAGGACCTTGTATTTTCCCTTGTCAACAGTCGCATTGTAGGTTTTCAACACAGCGTTGGCAAATAAATCCTGTACCTCATTGCTATTCTTCCACTCCTCGCTTGTACCATGATAAATAACTGCCCCAATGTCGTTTACAAAACGTCTTTGAATGTCGCTTATCCTCTTTTGGGTTTCCGGGTATTCTGAGAAAGAAAACGGTCTGTCTTTCAAGTCTATTTCCGAAACATCCAAGCTCTCAACCAGTTTAGCCGCTTCGAGATTGAGTGTGTCGTATATGGATTGCACGAGCGCAACATATTGGGCGAGTCGCTTGTTCAGTTCGCTGTACTTGTGTTTTTGGTTGGGAGTTTTAGGTTTTGACATTACTTCTTCTTGAATTTGTCACAATAGCTATGGTTAAGAAATTTGCTCCATTGATAAAAGGGACACTTGCACATGAAATATTCTCCTTTCGAGTTCTTCTCGTGGTAATCGTATGCGTATTGGCAATCACGACAATGATATTTGGATTGAGGAATAACTTTCTTTGCCATTATTCCTCAATTCTATCTGGTGCAGGCATTTCCAACAGCCGGATAGCCTTAATCGTTTCTCTACCTTCCAATATTGCTTTACACAAGCGATGATAGCCATCAGCTATTTGTCCTACATCATCCAATATGATAGGATATTCAAGAGAGCATTCCCTCACACGCTTACATTGGAAGATAAAACTATGAAGCTGGTTACATTCAAAGGGTTCTGCTGTCAAATCTATATTCCACAGCGGCATATCCATAATAGAGTATTCTTTCGCTTTGGCGAAATCGTAGAGAGTTTGGGCGAACCAAACCTTATCACCTCTGTGATATTCACTTTCTGCAAAACTCATGTCATCTATTGGAACTTTCATCCTATACCTTCTTTATGTACACTTTGATTTCACCAGTAACATGAAGTTCGCCACCTACTTTTTCAACAGAATATTCAATCAGCCCTCTTTGACTGATAGAGTTTATGATTGATTGGCGTACTTCGGCTTTGATTTCCTTAATAAGCATTTCATCAGCTTTTCTATTAGACCAACCTTCATTAAGTTTCATCTTTTTCCGGTAATCCTTTATTTCTTTCTTGGTGCGATAAAGACGAATACCCAATTTCTTTGCTTCGTAGTTATTAACTCTTTCAATACTACTCAATCGTTCTTGTGGGTTGAGTTTTTCGGCTAACCCAATGAGCCATTTTGATATTTTTGTCTTCATGATTTTAAGTTTTAAGCCGACAGCGTAAACACCTGTCTACGCTGCCTTAACTTCTTCTACAACTTGGCAGATAAGCTATTGTACAATCTCCCAATCTTCGGCAAACACATCACTGATAGACGGAACCCATGAATCAGCACGACCGATATTCTCAT
>ERZ860009.553-NODE-553-length-16475-cov-2.223630_pt1 | contig 16475 bp, 8 predicted proteins | sample MGYA00510114_ERZ860009 | MGnify/ENA primary metagenome ERZ860009 (study PRJEB30046, sample SAMN00715177) | human gut metagenome | study: EMG produced TPA metagenomics assembly of the A metagenome-wide association study of gut microbiota in type 2... | reverse complement strand
GCTGCTGTTTTTCTACTTTCTGTAAATCAATGTGCTTCTGCAAAAGTGAAAGAATGTACGCTTACATTTTTCTAAATGCTTTGTTGTAAGTTATCCGTTTGTTTTTCCAAAAAGAAACTATACTATAGTTTTATGAGAATATAATATACCTTTTTTTATTTTGTATATTATTGATTATCATAATATTAAATAAAACATGTAAGGAGGTATGTGTTCTCTTCTTTGGGAGACTTTTTTTCTACTAAATACACTTCTTTAAAACATGTTTTAGAGCATGTGTACACTTATTTGAGAATATAGTAAACGCTTTCTACTTGTCTGTCGTATACTTTTGCTCACAAATTAATAATTAATCAGAAATACTATGGATATAGCAAAAAGATGTGAGCAGAACCCTTTGCTTGCGCCCAAAAATTTGAAAGCAGGCATAGATGGAATGGAAATAACATGTTTGTTAAACCCTGGAGTTTTCAGGTATCAAGACAAAATATGGCTACTTTTGCGCATTGCAGAACGACCTATACAAAAAGAAGGTATTATTAGTTTTCCTATATATAATAAAGAAGGTAAAATAGAGGTTGTTTCTTTTTCAAAGGATAGTCCTGATTTGAATGCGTCAGATCCTCGGGTAATCAGTTATAAGGGTAAGGATTATTTAACAACAATGTCATATCTAAGATTGGTTTCGAGCACTGATGGCATTCACTTCAAGGATGAACCAGAGTTTCCACCAATTTTTGGAAAAGGTGAATTAGAGACATTTGGTATTGAAGATTGTCGTGTTGCTACAACAGAAGATGGTTTTTACCTTACTTTTACAGAGGTATCACCTGTGGCAGTAGGGGTGGGATTAATTCATACTAAAGATTGGAAGAACTATGTGAGATATGGAATGATATTTCCGCCACATAATAAAGATTGTGCTCTGTTTGAACAAAAAATAGGTGGTCGATACTTTGCTTTTCATCGCCCAAGCAGTCCAGAGCTTGGTGGTAATTATATTTGGTTGGCAGAATCTCCTGATCGTCTGCATTGGGGAAACCACAAATGTGTGGCAGTAACTCGTGAAGGAATGTGGGATTGTGCTCGTATAGGTGCTGGTGCGGCTCCTATCAAGACTGATAGAGGTTGGTTGGAAATTTATCATGGAGCCGATTTCAATCACCGTTATTGTTTAGGAGCTTTGCTCCTTGATTTAGAAGATCCTTCAAAAGTAATTGCAAGAAGTGAAGATCCTATCATGGAACCTATTGCTTCTTATGAACAGACCGGTTTTTTTGGAAATGTTGTTTTTACAAATGGACATTATGTAGATGGTGATAGAATAACAATGTATTACGGAGCAAGTGACGAAGTTATTTGTAAGGCGGAGTTCTCTATTAAAGAAATCTTGAATACGCTAAAATAGAATGATATAGATGATGGATAAATTGAGGAAAGAATATTTATTCTTTAAGCAACAAGAACCTAACATGAAAATATTGCTGTTAACCAATATGCTTTATGCATTGGTGCTACCGGTAGTTGAAATTTTTGTGGGAGCTTATATAATGAGAAATACTAGTGATCCGGTTATGGTTGCCTTTTATCAGTTAGCTATGTATGCGGGTATTGTTGCTACTTCTTTTGTGAATGGTTTTTTACTGAAGAAATACAATGTAAAAATTCTCTATTCGGCAGGAATATTGGTAAGTGGTATTTCAATGTTCGGAATGATGACTATTAAGTCGCTTGGATTTATCGAACTTGGTTTGGCGGGCTTTTTAATGGGGGCGGCTTCAGGCTTTTTTTGGACGAACCGTTATTTATTGGCTCTTTATAATACTAATGATGATAATCGTAACTATTTTTTTGGATTGGAGTCTTTCTTTTTCTCTATTACCTCTATTGGCGTACCTTTGGCTATCGGTGCATTTATTAGTCAGATAGGTGGAAAAGAAATTTTGGGTTTTATGTTTAATATCAGTGATTCCTACCGTATGGTAACGATGGGAGTAGTGGTTATTACTATTATTGCTTGTTTAGTGCTATGGCGAGGGAATTTTAATAATCCGAAAGAAACCAACTTTCTTTATTTCCGATTTAATATCCTTTGGAAAAAGATGCTTTGGTTGGCTGCTTTGAAAGGTATGGTTCAGGGGTTCTTGGTAACGGCTCCGGCTATATTGGTCCTTAAGTTAGTAGGTGATGAAGGGGCTTTAGGTTTGATACAAGGTATCAGTGGGGCGCTGACAGCAATTTTGGTTTATATATTAGGACGCATAGCTCATCCGAAAGACCGTTTGAAGATATTTGTAGGTGGGTTAATACTCTTTTTTATTGGCACCCTGTGGAATGGCATTCTTTTTTCGGTTGTAGGAGTTATTATTTTTGTTCTTTGTAAGGTGGTTTTTCAGCCTTTGTTTGATTTAGCTTATTTCCCTATTATGATGAGAACCATTGATGTTGTTGCAAAGATTGAGCATAGAAATGAATATGCATATATCTTGAGCCATGAATTCGGACTGTTTTTGGGAAGGGCGTTTGGATTACTGTTATTTATATTTCTTTCATATAGCATTTCACAGGATTTTGCTCTGAAGTATGCATTGATTATTGTTGCAGGATTGCAGTTAATAGCATACCCTTTAGCTAAAAATATTATTAACCAAACTAATATTATCGAACATGAAAATGATAAGTAAAAGTTTTTATACCTTTATTATTGTTGGCCTATTGGTCTCTTGCTCTAGTGGAAAAGATAACTTCGGAGAGAAGATTGTGCAGGTTTCTATTAATAGAGTAGACTCTATGCCTGATATTCCGGAAACTTATAAGATGTTAGATTGGCGACAGAAAGCAAAAGATTATGACCGCTTCATTTTCGATTGGAACAATAAGAGTGAAGTCGGTCCATTGATTTGGTTGGATGATGCCCGTCGGAATATTGATCAGACTACTTTTGGTTTATATACAGCTATTAAAGATATCCGACAGGGGAAAGATGCAAATAATGGAGAGTTTCATGAAAGTTTGAATTCATTGGCTGCTATTTTAGGTGCCGGTTTGGTAGGCATTGATAAAACCAATCAGGATGGATACAATTATGTAAAGATGGTTCAAAACTACTTCAATTCGGATAATGGATGGAATATAATGATGAACAACACGAATCCGGCAGTCGCTAACTTGGGTGGTGGCTATGGACGTGACTGGTGGTATGATGTACTTCCTAACGCTTTGTATTATGCTGTATGTGACGTATTTCCAAATGTAGATGGAGCTGAGAGGATACAAAGAAGCATTGCTGAACAGTTTGTAAAAGCAGATTCTGTATTAAATGGAAATTATGACTATTCATATTTTGATTATAAAAATTTAAAAGGCTATGTTAATCATATTCCCATGCAGCAGGATGCAGCAGGTGGACATGCCTATGTGCTTTTATGTGCTTATCATAAATTTGGTGATCCACGCTATTTGGAACATTGTAAGAGTGCCTTGGAAGCACTAATTTCTCAGAAAGAAAGCCGTTTTTATGAAGCTCTTTTGCCTTTAGGTGTATATGTTGCAGCTTATTTAAATGCTACAGAAGGGACAAATTATAATGTATCTAAACTCTTTGATTGGGTGTTTGATGGCTGTCAAAGTTCTTCTGGACGTACTGGCTGGGGAATTATAATAGGAAAGTGGGGAGATTATGATGTAAGTGGATTACAAGGGAGTATAACAGATGGTGGTGGATATGCGTTCCTTATGAATAGTATCAAACCGGCATGGCCTTTCATTCCATTAGTTAAGTACCAACCCGAATATGCAAAAGCTATCGGTAAGTGGATGCTAAACAACTCAAGTGCATGCCGTCTGTTTTATCCGGGTGATATTGATGAAAAGCATCAATGGGCTCCGGAACTGAAAAATATTACAAATAACAATGTGTCGTATGAAGGCCTGAGAAAGGCGGATGATTATGGTAAAGAATCTTTGAAAGGGGTTAGTCCGGTTGCGATTGGCGATGGTCCTAAATGGATAGAAGGTAACCCTGCTGAAAGTATGTTTAGCGTATATAGCTCTTCTCCGGTTGGTATTTTGGGAGCAATTATAACAAAAACCGATGTAGAAGGTATTCTTCAGTTGGATTGTAATGCTACTGATTTTTATGTGGATAAGCCTTATCCGGTTTACCTTTATTATAATCCCTATAAAGAGGCTAAAACTATTACTTATCGGGCATCACAAGAATGTGACCTGTTTGATATTGTTGCAAAAAAGTATGTTGCTAGAAATGTGAATGAAAGTGGCTTGATTGAGATTCCAGCTAATGATGCAAGAGTTATCGTAGAACTTCCTCAAGGTACGGTATTGGAGCTACAAGATGGTAAGATTATTGCCAATAAAGAGAATATAATTGCATATAAATAAAACCTATTGTAAAACTAATAATTGAAGTATTATGAAATTTAATTTGTTTTCGAGTAAATCTAGGGTACGGCAATTTTGCCTGACTATGCTTTGCTTGTTTTTATTCCAGGGAGTCATTGCCCAAAATAAAATGTTGGTTGGAACCGTTGTAGATGAACTTGGAGAGGCTTTGATTGGAGTAAGCGTCTTGAATAAAACTACAGGAGAGGGAACTATTACTGCCATAGATGGCAGCTTTAGCCTTTCGGGTAAGCAAAATGATTTAATTCAATTCTCTTATATAGGCTATGCCTCTGTGGACTATGTAGTTAAACAAGAGGAAAATATCAGAGTTGTGTTGAAAGAAGATACGCAAAATCTAGAGGAAGTGGTGTTGTGGGGTATTCTGCACAAAAAAAGTCTTCTCTTACAGGAGCTATTGCACCAGTGAATATGGATGATATGGAGAAGCGTCGGGTTGCCACAGTGTCTCAAGCTCTCCAAGGTCAGGTTGCCGGTGTGCAAATAACCCAAAGTACAGGTGCACCGGGTGATGACATCTCCATGTTGATTCGTGGAGAGGGCACTATCGGTAATAATAGCCCTCTGTACATCATTGACGGAGTACCATCAAGAACCATGACTTTTTTGAATCCGTCTGATATTAGCTCAATTACAGTACTAAAGGATGCTTCTGCGGCTGCTGTTTATGGTTCACGTGCTTCTGGCGGTGTAGTTGTGATTACGACTAAAGAAGGTGAAGTGGGAAAAGGACATTTAGAACTGAATTATTATTATGGAATACAGAAGGTTGCGAATCTACCCAGGATGCTGAATACTCAACAATATATGGATGTGCAGGAAATAGCATGGAATAATGCCGGTTATGAAGGCTCAAATCCTTATACTATTGATAAAAAAAGGACAGATCTTGCCGATACTGATTGGTTAGATGAACTATTTACTTTAGGACAGACTCATAATATTCAAGCAACTATGAGTGGAGGTTCGAAAGGTGTAAACTATTTGCTTTCTGCTGGATATATTTCTCAAGATGGTATTGTGGTATATGATAATGATAGGTATCGTCGCTTTAGTTTGCGCTCAAATATAAATGCAAAGTATTATGACAGACTCAATATAGGAGCTAATGTACAATTGACTTATTCAATTCAGGATAAATTAAACTCAAAAGGTGATGCGCCGGGTATTATCAGACATGCTATGTTGCGTCCGTCAGTGTTAAGTGTTTATAAAGATGTGAATGATCCTACTTATAAAGCTAATGATCCTTTTACGGACTTGCCTTTTTATAAGAATAACGATCGAAACGGCGGTTGGGAAAGTAGCAAATATGAATGGACGTCTAATCCTATTGCTTTAGCTTATTATACAGATGATAAACGTTCGCAGTACACAACATTTGGTAATGTTTTTGCAGAATACGAGTTTTTGCAAGATCATTCTTTAAAGTTCAAGACTAATTTGGGTATTGATTTGAATCTTTATCACAATAAGGCTTTCAATCAGAATTTTGGTGACGATGATGGCAGCGGTTCGGATGTGGATAAAGGTTTGGGTAGACAAAACAGACCGAGTAACCTTGATGAATCACGTGGTGAAAGTTTCACATTGACTTGGAATAATACACTAAGTTATGCAAAACAATTTGAAAGGCATAATATTAATGCTGTAGCGGGTACTGAATTTATTTCCAATTATGAATCATCTATAGGAGCTTCTCGGCAACGTTATGATTATACTAATGATACTTTCAGATATCTTGATTTTGGTGGAACAGAGTCTGATATATGGAATAGTGGCTCAGGCTCAGAGTGGGCATTGATGTCTGTTTTCGCCTCTGCTACTTATGTATATGATAACCGCTATATGATAACTGGAAATTTTCGTGCAGATGCTTCTTCCCGGTTTGCAAGTAATCATGCTTGGGGATTTTTTCCTTCAGTGTCGGCTGGATGGAAAATGTCTGAAGAAAAGTTTCTGAAAAATATATCGTGGTTATCAGATTTGAAGTTGAGAGGTAGTTGGGGACAGTTGGGGAATCAAGAGATTGATAACTATACCTTTATGACTTTATTAAAGAAAGATGGTGATAAATATGTTATTTCCCGTTATGGCAATCCCGATTTGAAATGGGAAACATCAGAACAGTGGAATGTTGGTGTTGATTTAGGAATATTGAGAAACAAGTTATATTTGTCTGCCGACTACTTTATGAAAACAACATCAGATATATTGTTACCAATTTCATTGCCTTCTTATGTAGGTAGTGTATCTCCTACAATAGTGAATGCTGGTACTGTGCGTAATAAAGGTTTTGAACTATCATTGACATATAGGGATAAAGTGGGTGATTTTAATTATAGTATTAATGGCAACATTGCTACTTTAGACAATAAGGTACTAAAATTACATCCTAATTTGCCTAATATTGATGGCAAGGTTACCCGTACAACAGTAGGTCAGCCATTGAATGCTTATTATGGTTTTGTGATGGAAGGTATTTATCAAAATGAGGCAGAAATTAATGAACAACTTTATGCAACAGACAATCCTACGGTGCAGCCTGGAGATATTCGTTTCAAAGATTTAGATAATAATGGAAAGATAGATGACAATGACCGCGATTTTCTAGGTAGCCCGATTCCTAGGTTTACTTACGGATTTACTCTGAATGGAGAGTATAAAGGGTTTAATTTTTCTATGTTGTTTCATGGAGTGCAAGATGTGCAACATTTTAATGATTTGAAGAAAATTTTGAATTATGATACGCGCCCATTCAATCATACAACAGAGATGTTGGGTTACTGGCATGGAGAAGGGACAAGTAATTCGATTCCTCGTCCAAGTTTTACGGACAATGGGGGAAGCAGAATATCAAGCATATTTGTAGAGGATGCTTCTTTCTTTAGATTAAAAAATGTTGAGCTAGGCTATTCTTTTGCAAAATTGCTGAAGAAAATCAATTCACCTATATCCGATTTGAAAATATATGTGTCGGCAGAGAATTTGTTTACCGTAACTTCATACTCAGGTCTGGATCCTGAATCTACGGACCTAATAGATTATGGAACTTATCCCCAAGCAAGATCATTCTTGTTTGGTGTAAATGTTAAATTTTAAACTGTTAAAGATTAGACTAATGAAAAAGATACATATAACTTTGTTTAGTGTGATAAGTCTTTTGTTTGTGACAAGTTGTGATGATTATTTACATAAGGATCCGATAGGATTATTAACACCGGATAATGTAAATACAAATCCTACGCTTACAAGTGTTCAATATTCAGTAAACTCTACTTATCAGATGCTTGCGAGTACTTTGAATTTGCTGGGAGATTGGGCATGGGATGACGGTACTGTGACTCGTAATGATTTTGTTGTTTATGATTTAGCTTCGGATGACGCTTTGAAGAAATGGAATCCAGATGGCGACCAGCCTTGGATGGATGAAATTCAGAACTACTCATATATAGCTTCTAACACTGCATTCAACGGTTTCTGGAGTTATCAATATGAGGGTGTTTCTAGAGCAAATTTAGCTTTAAGCTATCTGATGGATGATAAAATTATAGAGACTGTTGGGATGGATGCTTCATTAAGAAAGCGTTTGTTGGGTGAAACTTATTTTCTACGTGCCTTCTATTATTTCGATCTTGTTACGAACTTTGGTGATGTTCCTTTTTTGATAGCTCCTATTAAAGATTTTGAGGATGCATATAAGGTATCTGAGAGAACGGACAAAGAAATAGTTTGGGAACAGATTATGAATGATTTGGAAGATGCAAAAGGAAATTTGCCACTTACGAAGTTCTCATCAGAAAGTGAGCCTTGGAGGGTCTCTTTGGGAGCTGTCTTAGCAATGCAGGCTAAGGTGGCATTATATAGAAAGGATTATCCGGGAGTACTAAGTGCTATTAAAGAACTTGAAGATAAAGGCTTTTATCGTTTGAACAGTAATTATTTTGACTCATTTAGCCAGTATCATGAGTTCACCGATAATGAGGTTATTTTTGCTTACGATCATAAGGAGAAGATGACTCCGGCGCAAGGTAACGGGTTGTGTGCTTTGCTGGGTTGGGGCTTCTTTGCACCTTCTAAGAGTTTTATTAAGGAGTTTGAACCGAATGACCCACGTTTGAATTTGACCGTTGATGTTGAAAAGCAATTGGTGTATAAAATTTTGGGTGATTTATCCAATAAGAACCAAGGTTATGATGATGCCCCAAGTAATAAAGTGTATATCCGTTATGCAGATGTGATGTTATGGAAGGCCGAAGCTTTGATTGAAACAGGTAAGGTATCCGATGCTATTGATATTATCAATGAGGTCAGAGAAAGGGCAAGAAATACTGTGGGGGTTGATGGGGAGACGAAAGCTCCTGCTGGAACATTACCCGATAGAGATAGGCTTGGTTCCAAAGAACAAGCATGGGAATGGTTGATACACGAACGTCGCGTGGAACTTGGATTGGAGTCTCATCGCTTTAGAGACCTGAAACGTTGGGGCATTGCAAAGGAAGTGCTTAACGCTAATGGCCAGGCTTTTACGGATCGTAACTATTTGTTTCCGATTCCTCAAAAAGATATAGATAAGTCTGGTGGCAAGTTGATTCAGAATCCTGGTTATTAATTATTCTTGAGGATGTGTTGAATTTTTAGTGTTTTATCACTTGTGAGTTGCTGTTTCCGATGAAGGAAAAATTAACAGGAATTATCCGGATCTGTTTTTATATTTGATTTGTATCATCTGTTTCTGAAGAATGCTCCAATGATAGCTAATTTATTTTTGACACATCCTCTATAATTTAGATATACTATGAGTAAGCATTTTATATGCCTTGTATTTTTGTTGGCTATTTTTTGTGTGCAGGGATTTGCTGACGAGATGAAGTTACATGTGTTGGGAAATAAGAACCAAGGATATTATGTGAATATCTATTATGGTTCCCAATTGATAATGGAGCAAGGTAAAGCCGGAGAGTTGGATTTATATTTTGATAATGAAGATTACTCTGTCAGAGAGACCTTGAAAGGGTGGAAAGCGACTTCGGTGGAACAGTCGGAGCGAAAAGTGGTACTTTCAGGAAATGTGTATTTAAAGAAGTTGGAGGCAGACTTGTCGGTTAATGTGATTTATGAGGTTGTTAGTTCACAATTGGTCAGTAAGCGAATAGAGTTACAACAGAATAATCTTTCTTTATTATATTATTCAGTTGGTACATTCATAACTGCTGCCGACAAGCCTTTTGCTTTTTGGAGCTTTGATGATAATGAGAATATGGGCGGGGTAGCCCATGAAACCTATCCGGCAGCAGGATATATGTTGAACGATACATTGGCTGTAGGGCTGCTGACTGATGCTGGTGATAAAAATCTGTGGACACGCAATATCCGCCGCCGTCCGTCTAAACAGGGGGAAATCGGTTTTAGAGCGATACGCGAAATTTGTGATGCTAATCTTATCAGGATTGTCGATGAAAGACAGCGTCAAAAGGAGATTATTCCGTGAAATTCACTTTCGGTGAAGTATCCGATTTTAATCATCCGGTGAATACTTGCTTTTACCCAGTTCCTGAAATACAGAAATGGAAATCTTATGCAGGTGCCAGTTTGGAAAGGAACGGGAATGTGTTTACTGTGAAAGGAAATTCGGTGCAAAGTGAAATATCTGGTGTACGTATCCCTTATAAATTGTCTGATGGTTTTTATACAATTCGTTTTAAACATCGCTCTGCAAATCCCATCACAGTGAAGTTGTGGAAAGGCGAAGGAACGGGCAGTATAGATGTCGCAGGACTACATTATCAAACGGATATGCCTTCTTCTGCAGCAGATTGGGTGCAGCAAGAAGAAACAGTTTTTATAGCAAACACAGAGCAGGAGCTTACTTACCTGTTGATTGCAGCTTCTTCCTTACAGAAAGGAAGTGACTTTAATTTGGAAATAACAGATTTGGAAGTCATCCGTTCAGATGCTCATAACTATGCCTATCACTGTTTGAAACAGAATAAGAAAGAGGTTAAGAGAGTCTTCATTTTTGCCACACCGGCTCAGCCTACTTTACATGATCTTCGTTTAGCATCTCAAGTCTATTTGGCGGATGGACTGGGCTTTAAGGGTACTACGGAAGAGAAGTGCTTGTATGCTTGTTATCAGATGCTGATGTGGATTACAAGTCGAAACAATTTTACTCCCTTGAATGTTCCAAGTATTAATTATGCTCCTGACATGTATAATAGAGATTCTTTCTGGAGTCTTATGGGAGTATATGATAAAGATGCTTCTGAGGAAATATTTGATGCTTGGGCAGCAACACAAGATGTACGAGGAGCTATCGGTACTATTATTACTCCTTGCATGGGAAGTAGGGAAGTAAAGGGTAATGATGCCACGCTTGAATTCTTATGGTTTGCTTTGGTTAATCATCGGTTATATGGGACACCCATTCCTATGGATAAGATAAAGAAAGCTTTCAATTTTTGTATCAATGAGTACGACCCTGATGGAGACGGTATTTGTGCTGCAGAGTTTGTATTGGGACAGAATGATGTGGTGGAATATCCGGATAAGACATCCGACTTGGCTGTTAATCAGGGGATGTTTGCCGTTACTCTCCAAGTAGCGAAGGAACTAGGACTTCCTGTTTCTCAAAAATATGTGGAGAAAGCTAATCAGGAATATAGGGCTTTCTATGACAAGAAGAGAGGATATCTGATCGATAATCGTAAATATCCTTATTCTATTACATTCAATTCTCTATTGCCGGAGTTTGTATCGTGGTGGCTATTTGATAAACCTATACTGACGTCAGAGATGGTTGTCAAAACCCTGGATAAAGTTCCTGTAAAGAATGGATATTCACCGTTGATTTTCCATGAAAAAGATACTTTTTTCACTATGGAGAACAAACCTTTTTCACCCAATATGTTTTGGGATAATGGTATCTATTATAATGCTGGCAGTTGGATGCGTGAAGAGGTTTGCGGATATGTAGCTGGATTGAAACATGGATGGAAGGATGCTAAAAAACGAATCAAAGACCGACTTGCCGTAGAGATCACGCTTCATCCGGATGAGCCTTTTAGCCATGAGTTTTTGCCTTATGATTTAAGCGTATCCGGCTGTTGGTGGCCTAGCACAAGGGTTTTTTCTTGGAATGTTTTTGTTCTCAGAGCATTGGAAGTTGCCGGTATGCGCTCACCATTACAAGACCCGGGATATTTTAAGTATGTCTTGAAGCAGCATTAACGAATAATTAATACAGTCTGTTGATTCTTGTTTGCTAAAAAGAACAGAAGTGGATTAGTTGTCATTTAGATGCAGATTACATATAGGACGAATCTGTGTAATCTTATTCCTTCTAGGGGTTATTCGTTGTCAAGGATAGATAATCTTTTAAGGGTACAGTACTAGAAGGAATAAATATCTTCATTTAGCCTTTGTAGGATCATAATACTCGTTGTTATTGGAGAAATGTATATATTTGCATTTTATCCTAAATGCTTAAACAGGAATATTATACATGAAAACATCTTTATTTACACAAATAATTCATTTTCTACTTATTTTATTTTTTACCTCTGAGAATCTATATGCTTCTAATGTGGTGAGATATATCTCTAATATAAATGGGCTGACGAATAATTCGGTAAACTGTATTTTGGAAGACTCCGAGAATACAATGTGGATAGGAACATGGGATGGACTGAATGCGTACAATGGGAGAGAAATCACAACGTTTAGGTATAGTAAAAGTGATCCGAACTCTATAAGCAATAATATTATTCGTCAGATAATTGAGAAAGAAAACTGTTTATGGATAGCTACAGATAATGGTATTAATCGTTTGGACAAGCAAACCTATCAGATAACAAGGTATTATTTGAGGAAAGATAACAAGATTCCCTACCAGGAAAAGTCATTTATTCTTGCACAGAGTGCTGGAAGTGAAATTGTTTGTTTTGTAAAGGGAGTGGGCTTCTTTATATATGATGATTCTATTGATGAATTCAATTTTGTCAAAACTGATTTTGTAACTGAGGTGAAAGATTTTTCCATAGATAAATTGGATAATTTGCTTTTTCTTTTGGAAGACGGTACTATTGCTCATATTTCTTATAGGCAATTTATTAAGGAGGGAAAGAAGGATAAATTGCTGTCTATTGGCATGGATGGTCCAGTGAATAGCTTGTTTCAGAGTGGCGGTCGATTTGTTTTGAACGGGAAGAACAGACTTTTCATACTGAATCATGACTTTACAGTTTCTCATTCTATTCGGCTTAGCATAAGTAAGCCTGTATCTCAAGTCCTTTTATCTGGTGATGTGATGTACATCAGTTTTATAGAAGGTGGGTGTATTCTTTACGATCTAAAATCTGATACTCATACTTATCTGGATGAATTGCCTAATCAGTTATCTGTATTTACTCTTTATCTTGGTAGCCAAAATATCTTATGGATAGGTACGGATGGGCAAGGATTGATACAATTTTATCATTATGACTCATTGTTTCAGACAATTCATACTACTCATCCTGTAAGATGTTTTTGTGAAGATACTATCGGTAATATCCTTGTTGGAACAAAAGGAAATGGAATAAAACTGTTAAATCCTGATACTAAGACAATACGTGATTATTTAGATGAATCTCAAGGGCTAATATCTAATTCTGTTTATGCCTTGAGGAAGAATAGAGCCAATGATATTTTTATTGGAACGGAAGGTGTAGGTATTAATATTTTGGATGCGGTTACCGGACGACTTAATAGGCTGGACATACCAGATAAATATCCAATGTTTAAAGCGGTATACAACATCTTTTTTACTAACAACGATTCATTAATGTGGATAGGCACCTCAGGTTATGGGCTGATAAAGATGGAGATTTCTAAGGAGCAGGGTAGATATAGGGTAAAAGGCTTCCGTCAGTACAATTCATCAGATAAAAGTATTTCACTGAGTAACGATGTAGTTTATGCTATTGCGTCCGATCCTGAAAACCAGGCATTATGGTTTGGAACTCGTGGTGGGGGATTGCATTGGATTAACTTAAAAAACAATACTATCAAGACTTTGGAAGATATTGATAGTCGTATTCTACTTACTAATAGTGATATACTTTGTTTGTTTCAAGATCATTCGGACACTTGGATAGGAACCAGCTATGGACTTAATAAGTTACAAGGTTGTAACAACGACTTCACTTTGACTAAGTACGTTGATGGGACTTTGACTAACAAAACTGTTCATGGGATATTAAAAGATTCAAAGAATAATATTTGGATAAGTACTAATCAAGGTCTCTCTTGCTTGAATATCACTAATGGTAAGATCGATAATTACACTCTGAACGATGGCTTGCAGAATGATGAATTTTCTGATGGAGCTTTTTTAAAAGATAGGCGTAATTATCTGTACTTTGGTGGAGTGAGTGGTCTTAATTATTTCAATCCCCAAAATATACATAAAAGGGATTTTAATCCACTTCTTACTTTGAATACTCTAAAGATATATAATACACTGCAAGATATTAACAAACGTATAGAGAAAGGTATCCTAAAATTAGGTTATGAAGAGCGTTTTGTATCGTTTAATTTCATAGCTAAAGATTTTATAAATAACGAGAATTGTGAATACGCTTATCGTTTGAAGAACCATTCTGATGATTGGGTGGAGATGGGAAATAATCCTAGTCTCATTTTTACTCATCTACCCTCCGGTAATTATCATTTGGAAGTAAAATGTACTAATGGTGACAGAGTTTGGGGGAATCATATCTATCGCCTGACGATTAAAGTTGGTTATCCATGGTGGCTTAGCGTGCCGGCTTTAACTATCTATGGAGTATTGATTGTCATCATCTTTTGTATTGTAAAATCGGTAGTGAAGAATCGCATTCGCCTTAGTCGTCAGGTTCTTATTGCTCGCGTAGAAAGGGAACATGAACAGAAAAACTATGAATCAAAGCTTAATTTCTTTACTAATGTTGCTCATGAATTCTTTACTCCCTTAACCTTGATTTACACTCCAGCTCAACATTTGTTGGAACAGTATGGATTCGATGAGAATACAAGGAAATATTTACAGATAATCAAGAATAATGCGGAACGGATGCAGAAGTTAATTAGTGAACTCATGGAATTTCGCAAAGCTTCAGGGAATATGAGTTTGCATCCGAAGTATATAGATGTAAAGACACTCGTGGAGTATGCTTCAGATAATTATATTGATATTCTTCGGGATAATAAGATTGATTTTAAGATAGTGATGCAAAACGTGGCAAAAATATATTCGGATTCTAATGCTTTGGAGAAGATTATATTCAACTTACTGTCCAATGCTTTTAAATATACACCGCGTAATGGCTACATCAAGGTCATGCTTTCGCAGGATGATCCAGACAGTACATTACATCTATTGATTCGTAATTCAGGTAAAGGATTGACGGAGCAGCAAATGGCGGAAGTATTTGACAAGTACAAGATATTTGATGTTGCAAAGTTTGGTAATTCAGTTAGTAATGGTATAGGTTTGAACCTCACTAAACAACTCGTTGAACTACTTGGAGGTGAGATAAGCGTAAATAGCGAATTGGGGAAGTATGTGGAATTCTCCGTAATGATTCCTTCATTGTCATCTGATAGTTTACAGGTCTCTGCGCTGGATGAGGATGATACTGTACCTCAAGAAGAGGTGAAAGCAGAGCTTTCAAAGATTCATAAGGAAATTGTAGTATTGGTTGTTGAAGATGAGAAGAATATTTGTGAACTGTTATGTGATATTCTCTTTGAGTACACTGTGCGCGTGACCCGAGATGGTATTGAAGCCTTAAGTGAAATAGAGCATAATCATCCTGATATTATCATTAGCGATATAATGATGCCTAACCTGATCCTAATGGATATTCAGATGCCTAATATGGATGGACTGACACTGATAAATAAACTTAAGTCAGAACTCAAGACAAGTTATATCCCAATCATTGGAGTCTCGGCAAAGGCTTCTGTAGAAGACCAAATAAATGCTTTCAAGCATGGTGCTGATGCTTATATTACTAAACCTTTTCACCCTAAACAGATAATATCTACTATTGAGAATCTACTGTCTAGGCAGACATTGTTGAAAGATTATTTTAATTCCAGTTTATCGTCCATCAAAGTGAGGAACGGCATGTACTCCATCCTGAGGATGAAGAGTTGATACATACTGTGACAGACTTTATTCAGAGTAACATTGACGATGAATCACTCAGTCCTTCTACCATTGCCGATTTTGTAGGTGTGAGTAAGGCTACTCTCTATCGTAAGTTTAAAGAGATAATGGATAAGACTCCGAGTGAGTTCATCCGTAGTATTAGATTGGAACATGCGGCTAAATTATTGAGGACTACAAGGCTAACTGTATCAGAGATTATGTTTAAATGTGGTTTCTCCAATAAATCTTATTTTTATCGAGAGTTTTTCAAACAATATGGAGGGTCACCTAAAGAGTATCGAAGTCAGTGATGAGAATGGACGTTAAGTGCTGTTTATGTTAAAAGTCATTCAGTTCTAAGTAAAATTATATCTTGGTATGGAAAGTTAGGGAGAGTGTTTTTATTTAGTTTGGGTTACGTATTTTTGTTTGATAGGTGTGAATTCTGATTTCCGTAACTCCTGCCGTGTTTGGATGGTTCATAATGAGCTTTCATAACAGCCCTCTACAATAATGCTCAATTATTATGGTTATCGGGCTTTGGTTTATGACGAGATAACATTGTAGATATTAGTTGTCCGTTTTGCTGAAAATGGTACGGAACCCATAAAGGGCTGAAATCTTTGTAGTGTTTTTGGGAACGGATGCAGTAGACGCGGTTTACAAGTATCAGATTGTGTATTTTGCCGAAGTAACAGGGGAAATATTCGTCTTTTAGTCTGTTGAGACCGAATTTCAGGAATAAGTATTGTACCCTATACAGAGTGATGCATAACAGCTTGCAGCATGCAGGCGATAGTAAGCAACATTGCCGCCAATGTGTTCCTGCTGCTGTTTTTCTACTTTCTGTAAATCAATGTACTTTTCGCTTTTTTTA
>ERZ860009.549-NODE-549-length-16548-cov-1.523192_pt1 | contig 16548 bp, 10 predicted proteins | sample MGYA00510114_ERZ860009 | MGnify/ENA primary metagenome ERZ860009 (study PRJEB30046, sample SAMN00715177) | human gut metagenome | study: EMG produced TPA metagenomics assembly of the A metagenome-wide association study of gut microbiota in type 2... | reverse complement strand
AAAACTTTAAATTACAAATTATTATTACTATTACTATTTATTAGTTCTGTAATTTATTCTTGTTCAAATGAGGATTCATTAATTCCATCCCCACCTCCACCCATTGAAAATAATGTAATTACTCGTTCTAACGGAGTTGTTTTAGACATGCCATATATTTCGCGCCCTGATTTAGATAACACTAGTCATAAAGATACAACTGATATGTGGATATTATATATTAGAACTGACAGATATAATGAAAACGGAGAATATGATTATGGACATAAAGGACAATATATACAACTTCAATATTGTAAAGTGAATTCTTTCTATGATGGAGATTGGAAAGATGCTGTAATTCAAATGGAGAATCCAATATATTTGAAGAAAAGTTATTATCCATTTGGAGAAATATATTTTAGAGCAAGAACTATGGATAAAGAGGAGTTAGCTAAAATTCCTGGATCCAGACAATATGAATATTCATACGAACTATCTCCATGGTCATATTCACTATATGCATTTAACAATATCTATAATAGCGATGGGATTTCGTTAACAAAAAACAATATAATAGTAGAACTCAATTTCATTTTTAACGCATCCTACACAGGTTACTTATGGGAGAAAGATTTATCCAATTTTGCAGCTTCTATAAAATATGGAGATAAAAATTTAACTTATACAGTAAAGGATAAATACTATAAAAAATCAGGCTATAGAGAAACATATACTATTTCAATGGATAAAGCCTATATTAATTATCATGGGTGTAGTATATCAGTTACCAACCGTACTCCAGGAGGGTATTATATATCCTTTGACCCTATGTTATTCACTATACCCACTTGTACCCCAAATGAAATAACTCCACCATTTTCATTTGATATAAATGTTAATCTACGGTAAATAAGCACACTACAAAAAAAGCCATCCCTACTTCGTCTATTCCGGGGATGGCTTTTTTATGTTCATATGTTCCCTGAACGGGAATCGTTCAACTATCGGTTTTCACGTTCCAATACTGCCAACCGGGCATACAATTCAACCAATGCTCCCTGATGGAGTATTTCCCAACCGGTCTTGGTAGTTCCCCCTCTCAGATCATCGTCATTCAGCAAGTTATTACCCTGATGACAGCTACTGCTCCACGCATGAATCATTGACTTTTCGATATCATCGATATATTTACGGTCATTGTCTATAGAATAAAGTTCAAAGAATCCACGGCACATGATCGTATTGAACCAAGCGTGTCCCGGAGCAGGATATTGAAAGTAAGATTCAGCTCTTTGGAACGATAGGGCATAAACCATTTCTTATGACAGCTTTCAGCAATCGCATACGCTTCATCCAGATATTTCTGTTCGCCGGTAATCTTATATAAGAGACAGGCCGCCTGCAATGGTTGTCCGGAGTTGTAGGAATACTTGTTCTTTTCAAGATCACCCGGCAGATTGGGATCATCCTTATTCGGGCGTACATTGTCATAGAATAAATGATCGGACTTGTCTTGCAATACATCCAGCATATAGTCGTAACATTTGATCGCCCAGTCGAGATATTCCTGTTCCTGAGTTGCCAGATACATCTTACAGCCCATCACAGCAGTAGGTCCGGTAGAGCAAGAGTGCTTGCTGGTAGTGTGTTCGTTCAACTCCCTCCAGTGTACACCTCCTCCGCAAGTCTCATCCCAACCGTGATCGATCAGGTAGCGCCATACCACCTTTGCCTGTGTCAGATAACGCATCTCTTTCGTTTCCGTATACCAGTCGACCATATCGAGCCCGATCCATACGTTATCATCGTAAAAACGTTCGTTACCGGCAGCCGGGTAGCAGGAATAAGCCAGGATTCCACGATCCAGCTGACAGAAATACTGTATTCCTTTGAACATCATATCATCCATTGCACCGTAAAGATTCTCCACTTCGCTCTCTTTGGTTGCATCACGCATAGCGACAAATGCCGAAAGACCGCCACCTTGTCCCCAAACTAACGCATCACCATCCCAATAACCTTTTCCATCATAAGGATAATTACTACGCCAGCAGCTTCTGGAACTCTTGCCGAAATAATATCCAATGACAGAAGTCATGTAAGAATGTGCACGGTCCAGCATTTCCGGCAGTTTCAGTTCCGGCTCGTCCACCTTTTCATGATAAGGCATCACCACACGGCTTTCGGGTACCGATCGCTTGCCGGCTTTGCTGATAGCTACGGCAGAAACTTCGTAAGTAGCAAAATAAGGAACCTTCAACATATATTCCTGTGTGACATCACGCTCTACTTGTATTATGATATGTCCCGGCGAGAAGTCGGTAGCACGAGACAAACTCGCTTCCACGTCCCTGTAAGAGAGTTCTACCATATCCACGTCGCGATTACTGGGATTGGTCCATTTCACCAGAAGTTCATTCTCGTTATTGGTAGCTTCTACCGCAAATGAACCTACCGGAGAAATATTGCCACTGATGGGGTCATTCAATTCAGACTTTGACTTATCATCATCACTGCAAGACGGAAAGATAAACAGAGTCAAAAAGTTCAATATCAACAGCTTGAATATTGCTTTCATTTTTCTTCGAATTTAAAAGTTATTTAAAAGGTACTTCAATGGGAGCTTCCCCAAATCTGCTCATAGGAAATTCTGTGGCATTCCAGCTATCAACTTCGAAATATGCATCAGCAACTCATGATCCGAATTGGTACCTCCTCAATATAAGATGTCGGAGCTCCAGCCGAGAAATCCCAGCGCCCTAATAACCCTTCGGGATTTTGTTCATGAAGCTCCCATGCATTAGCCTTAAGTTGTTCCTCTGTACGACAAACCGTCCAGATACGTGCTTCGAGTATAGCACCATCAAGAAAGCGTCTGTTGTCACTAGCTCTTCCGATTGATACTCTACCCCCGTCATTACCTGCACAAAGATCAATCTCAGAATAGTCCATATCGGTTTTGCGGCTATCGTCCCACTTTACTTGTTTACCATTAACATAAAGCTTGTATTTTTCATTGTAATCATCCTTACCTTTCGAACAATCTACAACTAAAGCAATATGAGACCATTTTCCGAGTTCAAAGGCTCCATGTCCAGTTCTCAGTTTTAGTTTATCATCTATACCTACCAACTCCATCTGTCTACCCTTATTATTTTCCCAATCACCACCGCGAAGAATAAAATAGCCTTCCTTACCCATAAAGGTCTGTAGCCAATTAGTTCCATCGATACGAGCAACTAGCTCCCAAGTCATTTTTTTAAGTTTAAAGCCGTTAGTTTCAACTTTCACAGCCTCTAGTCCCTCACCAGTCATCTCTGCAAAGTGAGTCCAAACTGCATACTCTTTTCCTAAATTCATATACCAACGCTTCTCAGGAGCGATCTTTACATGAATAGTCTGTGAAACTTGTCCTTTTGCATCAGTCAAAGTAAATGAAGTCTCTCCGGCCTTTCTTCCGGTCACCGTTACCACATTACCATAAACTTCCAAACGAATGATCTTTGCATCACCAGCATCAAGAACCTTATATTCTCCATTACCTGTAAGAATCTTCACTTGTTGTGATCCTTGATTAGAATTTATCAGAACGCCCTTTTCGTCAGCATCAGTCGTAATTTGCTTAGGAGCAATTACATTCAGATTCACAAAAGCTTCTTTTCCTTTTTGGTCAGTAATCTTAATCTCAGCATTACCTTGAGCAATGCCTTTCACCATAAATGATTCTGTGTCTTCAAGCGTAGATTGATCAACTTCAATACAATTTTTATCATCAATCACTTCAAGAGAATAACCTCCATTTCCTGTATAGATCTTGATGAGAGCTTCATCAGATCCTTCCACTTGAGAATAAAGCGTAAACAAAGTTTTATTCAACTTCAATTCAAATTCTGCCGCCGTATTAACTAGAATTTTAGTGCGTTGGAAATACTTATCGCTAACATAAACAACTCCTTGAGCATTATTATGCCCCTCAACAGCGGTTAGTTTCACCACATTTCCATCTATTTCTGCGACAACTACTTCTTCATTAGCCGAAGTCGCAACATATTCCCCATTACCTGACGTAATGTTTACAGTACGGGTATCTCCTTGCGCAATATTAATCTCATTTACATCAACCTGTAACTCTACAAGATTCCCAGGTCGCTCATTGTTTTTTTTATCATCATCATCACTACATGCAGAAATACTAAATAATGATACGATAACTATATACTTCACAATTTTCATATATACAAAATTTAGGGTTTAAACAAACAGTTAGAATAGCCACTGATATTTTCATTCCAGCAACCATGGCTTAATCTTCTACATCCACATCCGGATATTGATATTTCCATACGTTTTTAGTCATCGTAAAACTTCCTTGAAAATTCATTAGCACAGGCTCATTATTATAAGATGAGTCTTGATATTCATAAGAAAAATCAACAGTTGTAATTTCTATATAATATCTGTCATCACCATAATTCAATGTATATTTACGACTTATTTGAGATGAATAAGATTTAAACTTCAAACTTTCCACTGGAGAAGTTAACACAAAAGTACCTGTTTCGTCATCTTTGGTAATTTCGACAACATAATCTAGATAATTCGTTGTTTTTTCACGAGTCTTGTCGCCAACAAACATATAACATGTATTCTGATTGATAGCATAGATATTGGTGCTGGTTATATCCGTTGTAAAGCTTGTCCCTATTTGCTTTATGACACCTTTTCCTGTGTACTGACCAGAAAAATCATTTTTAAAAGCAATATGTGCCAATACTTTCGTGTACTTACTTCTCCCTATCGGCTCTCCTACTGAAGAATTTATTCTGAGAGGCAATACATAATCATTGTATAAACTACCAACTTCTTTTATTTTATCCAATGAAATCTTTATATATGCTGACGTGTTTAATTCACCACTTGGAATAGTCCATGAGCTTGCATCAAAAGTATAAGATTCCTCTGGTAATAGTTTTAAATAAAGTTCTTTCTGATTTTTATATTTCTCCCAATTATATCTTTCAAGTGTATCAGGATCTACATCTAAAGTCAAAGTTATATCCTTATCATTCAAAGATGTGCCGTTTATACCAAAGTAAACCGGTAATATAGCGGTATTGTCATCATCTACTTCGAGTTGATAATCTTTCCAGCCATTTTCTATTAAATATGTTCTTTTTTCAAACAATTCATCAGCCAATTGATCATTGCAAGAAGATACTCCCAAAACGACAACGAGTAAAAGGCTGTTTATTATATTTTTAATCATTACTTTTTTCATAACATGATACTGTTTTAATTACCAACCCGGGTTTTGTGTCAAATTTACATTGCGCTTTAATTCGTATGTCGGGAATGGGAATAAATACATACGCTGTTCAAAGACTTTATGTACTGAAGAGACTGGAGTTTCCTTGTAAAAGTCTGCAATATAAGTATCATCATCACTAATATTAATATTACAACCCTGCAATAATTGATTTTCTTCTGTCAAAGCATCCTTCCATCGGCGGAGATCAAAATAACGCATACTGTTTTCTCCTAACAATTCCACTTGCCGTTCTCTTTTCAGTTTTACACGAAAATTGCTTGATTTTTATAAGTCTCATTCGTATAATCGGGAACTCCGGCACGCATACGAATACGCTTGATAGCATAACGCATCTCATCCTCATCACGCTTTATTTCTACATCTTCATTAGAGTAGGTCTTTAAATGATAAACTTCCCCCTCCGATAATTCATTTAATGCCTCCGCATAAATCAGCAATATTTCAGCATAACGAATAGTCATTTCGGTTTTTTCTATAACATAACCACCATCTGTTCTGGAGTCTTCCGAATTATAAAACTTCTTCAAAGTCATCCCTGTAAGAGGACATTCTTCTTTAAAACCTTGTTTACCATCTTCAGTTCCACGATAATAAAAGATCTGTTGATTACGATATCGAGGTTCCGAAGCACTGGCTGCTTCCCATACCGAACCATTATATGCGATAGATGCATAAAAACGAGGTTCACGTTTATTGTACATAAGACTAACTTTAGCCGGTAGAAATGGATTATTTTCCGAATATGCTTCAGTTGTAAAACCTGTCGTCACATAATCACCCGTGTTTGCAGCTTCCGAAATCGTGCGTCCATCATTCATTGCGTATGCATTAACTTGCTTTTGTGTGACACATAAACGGTTATTTCCACTTATTGTTCTGGGTAAAGCTTGATACATCCAATCATTAATAGTCCCCGTTCCATCACTGGTTCTTGTAAAAATCAATTCCGGATTCTTGGAACCTTGAACTGAACCATCAAAATTTGACTTATACGAAAGTAACGGATCAATATTCGCCCAACCATCAGGATAATCTTTTGTAGAATATTCGGGATGCACCGGCGGACGATACATATCCAATGTCCCAATTTTAGGAGCTATGGTGTAAAGCTCGTACAAACCTGAGGTTTTAGCCAGTTCTATTACATCTTTGGCAGCAGCTGCTGCTTTTGCCCATTTAGATTCATCATACGTTTGAGAAATCAACTGGTTTCCTTTATTATCTACTACGTTGAAGAAATCGAGATTTCCATTATATAAAGGACTTGCAGCATAAAGTAATACACGTGCACGAAGTCCTAAAGCCGCACCTCGTGTAGGACGCCCCAAATTGTTGACAGTTCTTCTCATGGGTAACAAGCGGGCTGTCTCGGCAAGTTCCGTATCAATAAAACTAACTATCTCATCAAAATGAGTACGTGGCAAAGACAATTCTTCATACGAAAGGTCAGCATCTAGTCCCTCAAGCGGAATAAGAGGTACTGGTCCAAAAACACGTATCAAAGCCCAATAACAATAAGCACGTAAAAAGCGGGCTTGTCCTTTCATATCAGCTATTTCATCCATAGTTAGTTCCGGACAACGGTCTACATTATCCAAGAAAGTAGATGCCTTACGGATACCTTCATAATATTTCCATAAACGAGACTCACCAGCATTTTCATCACCCTTTGGTTTATCAGCACTATAACTTCCTTCCACATATTCTTTCATATCAGGATGGTAAAGATCATCACTTGCCCAGCGAAACGGTTCCTTGTATTCACCTAGCTTATTCATTACACTATAAGCACTGGATAACCATCCGTCAACATAAATACGTTTGGAAAAGGCTGAATCCAATGATACCTGATCGTAGAAATATTTATCCACATTAATATAATCGGTACATGCCGAAAAAGATAACGCACTTATGGATAACAATATATAATATACTAGTTTTTTCATGATCTGTTTTTTCAAAAGATTAAAAGCTTATTTGAAGATAACATGAGAATGTTTTATTTATCGGATAGTTAGATCCGTCCTCTCTAGTCCCTTCCGGATCCCACATTTTAAAAGGAGCCCATGTCAACAAATTTTGTCCAACAAAGCCTAGACGTAAGTTACTTACAAAAAATTTACGCGTCCAAGTTTGTGGAAAATCATAGCTGACTTCAACATTCCGTAATCGCAAATATTTTCTTTCATACAACCAAAATGTTGATTTTCTATTATTATTATCATTATTGCCATATGTCAAAAGCGGCCAATCCGCATTTGGATTTTCAGTAGCAGTCGTGCCTGATATTTCTTTGGGTATCCAACGATTACCATCGACCATTGCCTGTAAAATATTACCATAACGTTCACTACGGAAAGCATGAGGCCCATTACCGCCAATAAAGAAATCACATTTACCTGTTCCTTGGAAAAGTACACTCAAATTCCAATTTCTCCAATTAGCACTTAAACCGACACCATACTGTAATCCCGGAACTTCCCGATATCCTAAAGGCACAATATCATCATCATTAATAACTCCATCACCATTTACATCTTTGTATTTAATATCACCGGGAAGGATAGGTCTGTTACTTGTCTGTTTCGGACTACGGTCTATTTCATCTTGATCTTTAAATAATCCTAAAGCAATCAATCCACGCGATTGATTTAACTGAAAGCCTTTATCCATTTTATACCATAACTCATTGGCTGCTTCATCCTTATCTATGATATCAGTAGTCTGATAAGTAAAGTTGGCACGAAGTTGGAGATTCACCTGACCAATAGATTGAGTAAATCCTATATTTCCTTCCCATCCATAAGACTTCATCTTTCCGACATTGGCCATTGGAGTCTGATCAGCAAGCCCGGTAGTCAATGGCATATGTTTACGCTGCATAAAGATGTCATCACGTTTATCCAAAAACCAATCTAAAGCACCACTAATTTTCCCATTAAAAAAAGAAAAGTCAACACCTACATCATATTTCTTAGCTATCTCCCAAGTCAAATTAGGAGTCCCCAAAGTTCTAATACGGTAGGCTTGCACTCTATTTGTTCCAAATTCCCCAAATGAATATGATCCTCCATCATCAGTATCTATAAGAGACACATAAGGGAATCGACGACCATCCAATACATCATTACCTACCTCACCATAAGAAGCTCTGATCTTAAATTGATCTATCCATGGCAATGCTTTTTTCATAAAAGCCTCTTCAGAAATTACATAACCGGCAGAAACAGCAGGAAAGAAACCAAATTGTTTTCCATGTTCAAAATTCTCTGAACCAGTACATCCCCAGTTAAATTCAGCAAGGTATTTATCTTTATAAGCATAAGTAAAACGACCGGAATAAGCCAAATTACGACGAGGAATAGAACCAATCAAATCACTGGAGTCGAAATTAACATCCGTCTTTTCCTCTTGGTATACCATGCCAAAAACACCGACACGATGTGCATGAGCAAATAAACGGTTATAATCTAATGACGCCTGAAAATAGTATCGTTTATCACCCCTAACTTCCTTATTTTGATTCATCGGACTTCTATTGACCACTCTTTTCAAAATCAATTTACCATTTTCATCTCTATATTTTTGGGCTTCCCATACTTCCTCTTTTTTCTCCCGTTTTATTATATTCTCATTATAAGTATCAAAAGCAAATACTCCTTCAAACTTCAAACCGGGCGTAATAAACTTAAGATCCTGCTCTAACTTTACACTAGTTTCCACCTTACTCTCCCATTTCGTATGATATCCTCTTTGTGTCATATGATATTCAGGAGTATCTTGCCCATCCACTCTCGGCCATTGTCCTGTAGACCATTTACGAGGAGTAGACAAAGGAGTAAATTTGGCAAAATCCTCCCATATGCCACCAGTACTTCTAGTAGGCGTAGTCCTATTCACCAACCATCCACCTACACTAACTTTCAGTACTGTTGTCTTAGTTATGTTCATGTCTACGTTAGCACGATAATTATATCGTTCATAAGTCGTATTGGTATTGTACTTATTTTCAGAGCTAAACGTTTTGTAACGTCCTTGTTCACTGGTATATTGTCCAGAGACATAATAACGTACATTATCACTACCACCTGAAAAACTAATATTAGCATAATAGCGAGGTGCACCACTCTTCAACATTAAATCCCTCCAATCAATATTAGGATATAAATCAGTATCTAAACCTGATCTAATTATCTCCAATTCTTCAGGAGTATAAATCGGGGAATCATAGCGTCCTAACCGAGCCTCATTGGCTAAACGCGCCCAATCATAACCACTTGCATACTCTGGCACTTTTACAGGAGTATTCCAGTCAAATCCTGCTTTTACATTAATTTTCACCTTACCTTTTTCCCCACGCTTGGTGGTAATTAAGATAACTCCATTTGCACCGCGCTGACCATATATTGCAGTTGCTGATGCATCTTTCAGTACTGAGAACGATTCAATGTCTTGCGGCAAAATCTCATCAAAATTTCGTTCTACTCCGTCGATAAGAACTAAGGCTCCTGATTTTGCACCAAAGGTACTAATACCTCGAATCCAGAATTCAGATGTATTTTCACCCGGTTCACCACTACGCTGCATGGCTATAATACCGGGAACCACACCAGCCAATGAATTAGAAAGACTACTACTTCCTACAGCATTCAACTGTTTTACATCAACATTGGTTATTGCCCCAGTCAGAGTTTTCTTTTGTTGAAGTCCACTGGCTGTAATTACCACTTCATCAATTTTGCCAACATCTTCCAATAACTTTATAGTTACATTATTGGGATCATTCATTTTCAGAACAGGCAGCTCATATGGCTGATAACCAACAAAAGTCACTACCAATACATCATAAGGTCCCACTTTCAAAGAAAACTTACCTTCAGTATTTGTGATTACTCCCACACCTGCCTGGTTTTTAGCAACGACTGACGCACCAATTATCGGCCCTAAATCATCTTCCACTACACCTTTGACTATAATTTCCTTTTTTGTTTCTTGTCCCCATATATTGCTTGGAACAAGTAATATCAACATCAAAAGTAATATGAAATATTTCTGTGTATTTTTCATGAATATATCTTTTTATACATTATTATTCCACTGTTACACGACGAATAAGATGGTTATCTCTATCGGCTACATATAGTGATTATCTAAATAAACTGTCACACATTCAGGCTTATTAAATCTAGCCTTCTCTGGAAGACCATCCGTAAATCCTGCTTGACCAGGTAATCCAGCATACAAAGACACCTCACCTGTTGGAGTAATTTTACGAATAGTATGTCGTCCATATTCAGGGACAAACATATTCCCATCCTGATCAAAAGCAGGTTGTCTCGGATTATCGAAACGAGCAGTCACCCCACTACCATTGACATAACCGGATTCATCCCAGCCACCTGCGAATAGTTCAGGCTCACCAAAAGTATGAGTCAATGCATTATAAGGAACTTTATAGATACAATGTCTGTTACAAACTACCACGAATAAAGCCGTACTTCGGGATTAAAAACCATACGAGTATCTATTTATCTGCTCTGTTTAATTGGAATAATGGTTCATAATCCTCATAATCGGGACCATTAAAGCGATAAATATATCCACCAGATTTATTACAAAAGAAAATTTCACCAGTCTGTGGATGCACAGCTAAACCTTGCGTTTCTGCTTTTTCAAACTTACATAGCCCTTTCACATCCATAAAACCACCTTCACGTGTTACATATAGTATGTTAAAACTAGTTTTTATATCACTTCCGTAGGACATATTAGAAATATAAAGAGTGTCCTGCTTGGGATTAAACGCAAGACAGGTAGGACTTTGGAATGGACCACTCGAATTTTGCACCAAAGTTTCCACCCAGCCTTCCTGAGCACGGCGCAAAGCACCATTTTTATTTTGTCCACGCCCCTCATCAATAAAAAACAAGGCACCATCTTTATCCGCCAAAGCAAACCAAGGACGTTGTAGTTTACATTCAGCATATGGTCCGTCATCACGCCCACTTTGCCCTTGTCTACCCATCAAAGTTGTTACATTACGTTTAAACTGATAAATAAATTTTGTTTGGGAAGCATATTCTTCGACATTATCATCTTTGCCCACAAATAAACGAACATAACCAGTATCAGCACGCGCAGGACAATAGCGTAAATTACATCATCCGCTACTCCTACAATAGCAGCACGCTTATTATTAACAGTCACTTTCAGATAGGCAGTATCCGTACCAAAATTCTGTCCACGAATAATTAATTGAGTCTTTACGCCACCACTATCAGGAGAGAAACTCTCAAAAACAGTTGGTGCATTCAAATTGGGAGGAAAAGTCTGACTTTGGCGTATCGGAGCCAAGTCATTATTGCATCCTCCAAAAACGGACGTTCCAATTAAAAAGATAGTCCGATTTCAAGCTTTCGCTTCATAAATAAATTAGATTTCATAAGATATTAAATTTAATTCAAATAAAATAAAAAGTAAAAAGGGATCATTACATACTTAAAAAACAGGTGGAGGATCGTGTTGTTGATTCATAGTTTCATGAGATATTTAGTTAACATATTATATTATTCTGACCTTTTTAATGCACCAGCAAAATTAATGTGTTTGCCAAGATTTTTAGTTTTCCTTCTTTGTGTTTTATATTATACGGCAGGGATATTTACTATTTTGGCATGATTTAATAGTATTCCAGTTCTCCTTAAAGGTTAAATTCCCCGCTATTAAAATCAAGATAAAAATCAAGAAAACAATAACTGGAGAACGAACTTCCTTTTTTACTTCTTTGGCATAGACATTTACTCATATATAAACTAAATGCGACACTATCATATCTTTCTATTTCATAAATTAAAACTGCTACTGGTAGGGATAAAGAGAAAAATCCTCCAATTACTCAGTATTATTTTTTTCGAATGAAAATTCGAAAAAATTCTAATTGTTGCCATACCACTCCAATAATTATTGTACTTCTTCCAAGTGTTTGGTCCGGAATTCTTTTGGCGTGCATCCGTACTTTTCACGAAATACTTTAAAGAAAGTGACCTTATTAGAGAATCCGGCTTCGAATACAATTTCATCAATCGTCTTTTTCGTTTTCAGCAGCAAATCTTTCGCTACATACAAACGACACTCCTTAATCATAATCGTAGGACTTTCTTCCCCCATCTCCTCCATTTTCCGGTAAAGGCTGCGAACGCTGATAGCCAAATGATCGGCTATGAAACGGGGAGTCAGTTCCTTCTCCTGAATGTGGTCATTGATAATCTTCAGAACAGATTGCTGGAACTTTTTCGATTCCTTATGTGTCAGTTTACCATCTGTCTTTTCAAAAGAGCTGATTGCTGAACTGAAATAATCCTTCAGTACTTCCTTACGTTCCAACATCTGACAAACAGAGATACGGAGATATTCGGCATTAAACGGTTTGGTGATATACATCTCGGCTCCTGCAGAAAGTGCAGCCATCTGCTGTTCCATTTCATGCCGGCCGGAAACCATAATAATAGGTATATGTGACGTTTCCTTCACCGACTTAATCCGTTTCGTCAATTCGATACCGCCAACTCCCGGCATCATGATATCGCAAATGATCACATTCGGATAAACTTCATTCAATACCTGCTCCACCCGTTCCGGCTCCTGCAGGGTGACCACATTAAAATCGTTAGAGAAGATTTCCCCGATGAACCACAACATTTCCAGTTCATCATCAATCACCAGCAATGTAGGCCGCATCTTGTCAAATTCATAGTGAGGAAGTTTCAGCACCAGTTGCGACTCTATTTTTGGAATGTATTCCGAAGTGATTCGTTTAGAAGACGATACGCCGGTAGTCACTTCCAGCGGAGGCAATGACAAAGTAAACAATACCCAGCCGTCAGGCGTATTTTCCACCTTCAGCGTACCATTCAGCAATTTAGCCATATTGTAGGAAATGGCAAGTCCCAGCCCATTACGGGAGAAGTTCTTTTCATCCTGATTTTCAAAGCTATCCAGGATAGCATAACGGTTGAAAACATATTGAAAGTCTTCTTCTTTAATCGTACTTCCCTCATTAGCAACCCGGAGAACCAGCAGGTTTTCATCGTTGGTATCCACTTCTATTTTGATACTTTTCCCATCCGGAGTATACTTGAAGGCATTGGATATCAGATTGATAATAATAGTATTCAGAAAACCTTTGTCTGAGTTCCAGGAAACTTGCTCGGGTATCTTGCTCAGGAACGTGATATTCCGGGATTTAGCCATATCGACAAAGGTTTTTGCCGTATTTTTCATTAAGGAAGATACATTCAGGGCTTCGATCCTCACTTCCCGGTTTCCGGTTTCGATACGGCGGAATTCGATCAGTTCGTGAATCAGGTTATTCAAACGTTCCGCGTTCGTCTGAATCATCTGAACATAATCGACTACGAATTTACTGAGTCCTTTTGATGAAAGGATACGTCCGCAAGGACCGTAGATAAGAGTCAACGGGGTACAGAACTCGTGAGCTATATTAGTGAAGAAACGAAGTTTCGACTCAAATACATTCTTTTGATGGCGTTTCTCTATTTCATTCAGCAGTTCCTGCTTTTTCCGTTTGGTGCGGAGAATGAATGAACGTACCAGCATGGCGGCTATCATAAGCAGACATAAAGAATAAATGAGATACGCCCACCAAGAGGCGTACCACGGGTCACCGATCCGTATCAACAAAGAATAGACTTCACTTTCTTTATCGAATACACTATTGTAGTACTTCACCAATAACGTATACTCACCGGGAGCCATGTTCGTGAAAGAGACAGAACTTTCTTTACCATTATTAATCCACTGGTCACTCAATCCTTTCAGTTTATAGGAATAGGTGCAGTTATTTCCGTTCAGATAATCGACAGAGGTGAATGAAACGGCAAAGAAGTTCTGGTCGTATTTCAAATTCAGTACTTCATTCTCTTTTTTACGGGTGATAAACTCTCCAAGATTGTATTGTTCTCCAAAGATAGAGAGTTTGTCAAAGTAGATGGGAGGCATATAAAGCTGTTCGGGACGTCCGTCTGCCTGAATAGCTACAAAGCCGTTGATTCCTCCAAAAAACAGTATACCCGTTTGCGGGTCTCTGTAGGAAGCTCCGTCACTAAATTCGACGACTTTAAGCCCGTCGCCAAAGCCGTAAGAGCGGAATACATTTCTTTGGTATCAAAATTAATCAATCCCTGATTCGTACTCAGCCAGAAGTTATCGGACGAATGCCTCAGAATGGCATGAATAGTACTGTTCAGAAAACCGTCTTTCGCATTAAACAGTTGATAAGAGTTTTCTGAGGCATACTTGATGACTCCATAAGTAGTACCGATCAAATAATTGTCCGCATCATCTTTTATAATAGGTACTACCTTGTTCAAGTTCATATTCTCATACTTATGAGTGGTCAGCGGTTCCAATCCGTTGATCGTTTCATTGAAGCGGTATACCCCGTATCCCATATTGCCGAACAACAGGTTCAGACTGTCCCCCTTGCAGATCGTAAAGAAGTAATTAGAGCCGAATTCTCCGCCATTGACCACATATCGTTGTAACTTTTCAAGAACCGGATGATCCGGTGTACCTCCGATACGCGCTCTGACTACTCCCATCCCCACACTGGCCAGCCACAATTCCGAGTCCTCCGTTTCATAAATATCATGTATGTATTTGAATTCCTCATTATCAATCCAGAGAGGAAGTTTCTTGATACGGCGTTCACGATACGAATAAAAGTTCAGTCCTTCTTCATCACCGATCCATAGCAAGTTACGGTTACTTTCTCTGATACAGTAGACCGCATTACTGCCTAAACCACTGTTCGATGTTGTCAGTATCTCCGAGCGGCAGTCCGAGATATTCTTTTGTACCTCATAATCAAAAATTTTAAGTATTCCATTCCCTTTGGTACCGATCCAAAAAGTACGCTCCTTGTCAAGCAGCAAAGCACGCACGGGCCGTTCTATCTTTTCGGTATAGTTATTCAGTACCACCGATTTTATAGAATAAAGAGGATTTGAGTAAAGATAAACGCCCTGCCCATCCGTACCAATCCAGACAACATCCTGAAAGCGGTCTTTTATCAGGCTGAATGTTCCGCTATTTATAGGTAAGGTCTGAATCTGATATTCACCGCTGCCCTTTTGTTTTTCCAACGTCAGAACACCGTCCATCATTAAGCCGACAAAAAAGCTATCATGATATTTAACAATGGAGGAAATCTTGTCATGCGCCTGTATGTTCGCTCCCAGGTTAGCTATAAATTCATTCTTTTTACTCTCAATATGAAAGGCATAGAGATTGTATTCTTTATCCACGTAGTAAACGGCGGCGTCATCGTAAAAGCTACAAATCAATGGCGTGTGATGATCCAAACCGCTTTTCTGCGATACTAAAGTGATATTCTCCGTCAGAGGGTCCTGTTGCAGGTCATAACACCGGTTATACCCTTTCATCATCACCCACATACGGTTATTTTTATCAAAGAAGAAAGTAATGACATCCGATATCGGGATACCGGTCACATTGATTTTCTTAAAGATGCCTTCCTTCTTATGAAAATAATAGATGCAGTTGGTGTCTTTAATGATAAACAAGGTGCCATGATTATCCTTATTCATCAAGAAGAGTTTCTGAAACTCATTAAAGCGTGTAATGGAGTTCGTTTTACGGTCCAGGCGTATCAGGCTATAATAAGTCTGAAACCAATAAGTATCGTTACCGGTATAAACAATATTATCAATTTGATTGCCGGATAAGTAATCCTCCTTGTCACGGGTCTTAAACTCTTCGATCTCCTGACCGTCATAGATATTGAGTCCGTCACAAGTGCCGATCCACATCAGTCCTTTGTCGTCCTGGCACAGAGAAGTAATAGAGCTGTTGGACATATATTCTTTGTCGGCAACCTGCTTCAGATTATAGGCACCGGCTGTATTCATCAGCAGATTAAGGCAGCAGAAGAAAAGTAAAATACAATGTTTTTTCATGGCATAGAATCCTTAGATTTGCAATATGACAAAGGTAAACAAAAAAACTTTCCAGCACTTTTTTGGCGCAGAATATATGTAAGAATGCGTGCCAGTTTGGTTAATTATAGCGCCACAGGGCGATTTAGTGTTTCGACTTCCGGTAGCGGCATTCCTTTTCTCTCTATTTTCGTCACAGAAACTAATTTTATTCATAAATTCATTTGTTCATGAAAACACATTTTTCATTTAAACACCTGT
>ERZ860009.548-NODE-548-length-16554-cov-1.615431_pt1 | contig 16554 bp, 19 predicted proteins | sample MGYA00510114_ERZ860009 | MGnify/ENA primary metagenome ERZ860009 (study PRJEB30046, sample SAMN00715177) | human gut metagenome | study: EMG produced TPA metagenomics assembly of the A metagenome-wide association study of gut microbiota in type 2... | reverse complement strand
TGCTGGTGGATTTGGGGGCTTTGAAGGTTTCGGCGGTTTTGGCGGCGGAGGCATGGAAGATATTTTTGATATGTTCTTCGGCGGGCAGGGCCGCGGCTCGCGTGGTTCTAATGCCGGTCCTCAGCGCGGTGCTGATTTGGCTTTGACCTGGAAATCACTTTTGAAGAAGCTGCGTTTGGTTTAGAACGTGAGATCAGTTTATATCGTGACGAACAATGTCCGCATTGTCATGGGAATGGTGCGGAACCTGGTTCTAAAGTTGAAACTTGCCCTGAATGTCACGGAAGTGGCGAGATCCGTTTTACTCAAAACACTATGTTCGGACAGATGACAATGTACGGCCATGGCCTAAATGTCATGGTGAAGGCAAGATCATCAGCGAACCATGTAAGGAATGTCGCGGACAGGGCACTGTTAAAAAGAATAAGAAACTTAAAGTCAAGATCCCTGCAGGTGTTGACAACGGTTCCCGCCGCGGGTAGCCGGAGAAGGCGAAGCAGGGGTTAAAGGCGGACCAAGCGGTGATTTGTATGTATATTTGTATGTTAAACCGCATAAGTTTTTTGAGCGCGATGGTACTACTGTTTACTGCGAAGTGCCGATCAATATTGTACAGGCAACTTTGGGTGATGAGATTAAGGTTCCTACGCTGGATGGACAGGTTGTGATGAAGGTTCCGGAAGGAACTCAGCCTGGAAAGGTACTGCGTTTGAAGGGCAAAGGCATTCCCAGTTTGCGTAACAGTACACGCGGCGACCAGTTAGTCAGGATCAAAGTTGTTGTGCCGCAGAAGCTGAATGAAAAACAGAAAGATGCTTTGCGTAAATTTGCCGAGATCAGTAAAGATAACATTAATCCTGAAGAAAAAGGCTTTTTGAATAAGATTAAAGATTTATTTAAATAATGACTTGTATAAACTGCGGTTTGAACACCGCAGTTTATTTTTTTATGCCAAAAAATATGATATAATGTGAGCACTTGGCATTGAAATATCTTCTCAAACTGGTAGAAAAACACTTTCATATGGTAAAATATTTTAGAATAAGCTTTGTGTTTAATATATATGATAGTTATTTAAGGAGTGAGCGCTTTGTCACAATGGATAGAGGTAAGCATACAAACTACACATGAGGCAGCTGATCTGGTTGCCGAAATTATGCGTGCTGCAGGTGCAAACAATGGTGTTGTTATTGAGGACCCGGTTTTGATAAACACTTTGCGTAATTCAGGCACTTGGGAATTATGCGATATTCCTGAGCAGGAAAACACAGAAGTGGTTACGATAACTGCTTATTATCCGGAGGATGAAGAGCTGCAGCCACGTCTTACACAGATTGATGAGGACTTGACAAATTTGGAAACGCGTATTGGTAAATGTCGCTTTGGTAATACGCGTTTTCGTACTGTTTCCGAGCAGGATTGGGCTAACGAATGGAAACAGTATTTCCATGTTACGCATATTGGCAGAACATTGGTGATTAAGCCTACCTGGGAAAAATATACATCTAAAGCTGGTGAACATATTATTGAAATCGATCCAGGTATGGCGTTTGGTACAGGAACACATCATACGACCTGTATGTGTATGGAACGTTTGGAAAAAGTTCTGCGTCCTGATATGGAAGTTTTTGATGTTGGTACTGGCTCTGGAATTCTGGCTATTGCTGCTGCTAAACTTGGTGCTAAAACAGTTAAAGCGGTGGATATTGATGCTACTGCGGACGAGTAGCTATTGAAAATATTGCCGGCAATGAACTGACAGAAAAAATCAGTGTGCAACAGGGTGATTTGCTGCATGGTACAGAAGGTAAGGCTGATATTATCATTGCTAATATCATTGCCGATATTATTATTATGCTTCTGCAGGATATTCCCGGTAAGTTAAAATCCGGAGGAATATTCCTTGCCAGCGGTATTATTGAAGAACGGCAGAATGATGTATCAGCAGCTGCCTCCAAAGCCGGTTTGTGTGTCGAAGCTGTTGATGCCAAAGGCGGCTGGGTTGTTATGCAGATGCGTAAGGAGGACTGACGGTGCATAGATTTTTTATACCGCAGCCATACAGTGATACGATGACAATAATGGGTGTTGATGCCAGGCATATTTATACTGTACTGCGGATGCAATGCGGGTCCAGAGTACAGATTGTAAGTGATGATGGTGTCACGGCTCTTGCTGAAATTGCTGATGCTAATGAAAGTGTTGTGACCGTCAAATGTCTGGAGGTACTGTCGGAAAGTCATGAGCCTTCAGTGCGAATCGTACTGGCACAAGGGTTGGCTAAAGGTGAAAAAATGGATTTTATTATCCAGAAGGCTGTAGAACTGGGAGTCAGTGAGATTATACCAGTAGCTATGGAGCATTCGGTCGTACGCCTGGAAGGTGATAAAGCTGTTAAGAAAGCTGAGCGCTGGCAGAAAATTGCTGAAGCGGCTGCGAAACAGAGTAAGCGTGATATTATACCAATGGTGCAGCCAGTACAGACGATGGAACAGATGCTTGCTGATAATCCCTGTGACTGTAAACTGATAGCTTATGAATGTGAGGATAAGCTTGGTTTGAAGGCTGCGCTGCAAAAGGAGCAGGCTTTGAAGGATCTGCTGCTGATCATAGGCCCGGAGGGCGGTATTTCCGAGACGGAATTACAGCAGGCCCGGACAGCTGGGGCATTGGTAGTAAGTTTAGGCAAGCGCATATTACGTGCAGAAACAGCTGCATTAGTAGCTGCGGCCGCAATATTTTATGAAACTGGTGATTTAGGAGGCTGATTGATGAAAAGAATAGCATTTTACACTTTAGGCTGTAAAGTCAATCAGGCCGATACTGCCAGCATGGAAGCGATATTTCGCAGTCATGGTTATACTGTAGTTGGTTTTAATTGCGAAGCTGATATTTATGTGATCAATACTTGTGTTGTTACCAATACGGGGCAGCGTAAATCGCGGCAGATGATCAATCGTGCTGTGCGCAGAAACCCAACTGCTTTCGTGGTTGTGACTGGCTGTTATCCACAGACGGCGGCAGAAGAAGTGAAGACAATTCCTGGTGTTGATCTTATTATCGGGAATCAGGATAGAGCAGATATCGTACGGTTGGTAGAAGAAGCTGCTGCTTTTCAGTCTGTTGATACAATAGACAGCGTGCGTAAGCTGAGTGCCAACACTGAGTTTGAAGAACTGAGTGCAGGTGATGTTAGTGATAAGACCAGAGCTTTTTTAAAAATACAGGAAGGCTGCAATCAATTCTGTACTTATTGTATTATTCCTTTTGCCCGCGGACCGTTGCGTTCGCGTAGTCTGACAAGCATCAGGGAAGAAGTTAAAAAGCTTGTAGCTTCTGGTTATAAAGAAATAGTGCTTATCGGTATTCACCTTGGCTGCTATGGTAAAGAACATGATGGAAAACTGACTTTATTTGATGCTGTTGAGGCAGCTTTAAGTGTAGAGGGTCTGCAGAGACTGCGGTTGGGGTCATTGGAATCAGTGGAGGTCGAAGCGAGGCTGCTTAATCTTATGGAAAAAGATAAACGGTTGTGCCGACAGCTGCATTTACCTTTGCAGGCAGGCTGTGATACAACTTTAGCCAGAATGCACAGGCCGTATGACACTCGACGTTTACCGAACTTTTGGCCGATATCCGTAAACGTATTCCTGATATTGCCATTACTACTGATATTATTGCCGGATTCCCGGGTGAGACGGAAGAGGAGTTTGCATCTACACTGGTTTTTGCAGAAAACTGCGGGTTCAGTAAAATGCATATTTTCCCTTATTCCAAACGGAAGGGAACTCCGGCCGAAAAAATGCCCAATCAAATTCCTGAAACTGTTAAGCAAAGACGTTGTGCACAACTTGCTGAGCTTGATCATAAGCAGCAGCAGAAATTTTTAGAACGTTTTGTTGGCAGTGCTGTGGAGGTATTGTTTGAACAGACTGTTGAGGATGGCTATATAGAAGGTTTGACCAGTAATTATTTACGGGTCTATGTTCGGTCGGAAGCTGAACTATGTGGCAAGATAAGAAAAGTGAGATTATTGAAGGCTGAGACGAGTTTTTTAATCGGAGAATTGCTGAAGGAATAATAAAAAAGCTGCCGTTTAACGGCAGCTTTTCTTTTATTCAATGGTAATTAATTCATATTGATCATTACCCATGGAAAGTTCTTTCATGTAACTGAGCTGCCGCAGACCGCGACGTGATTCGATCCGTTCCTGCAGATCATGCTTAGCAGCATCTGGTAAAGCAAAAACAAGGTCGATAGAAGCCTGATCGACGGCAAGAATATCTGTAGAAGCAAGGATGCCGATATCAGGAGTTGTTGGCGGTGCCGCAGCAAGCCCGGCACAGTCGCAGTCAACAGACATATTGCGCAATACATTGATATAAATGATTTGTTTACCAAAAAAATCTGTTGTAGCCTTTGCTGATTCAGCCATATTTTCCATAAAACGCTCTTGGCTATATTCCCAGGGGTTGGACGGGTCAGAGGTATGCAGCATGGCTTTGCCGATCCTGCCGTCTGCGTTGCCAATTGCTATGTTTTTCATTGAACCGCCAAATCCTCCCATAGTGTGTCCTTTAAAATGCGTCAAAACGATCATGGAATCATAATTAAGCATATTTTTAGCGATCGACATTTCCTGAAAATGTTTGCCTCCTTTTACTGGCAGCATTACTGCTCCTTCCTCGTCCATAATGTCTACAGTACAAAAATCCCAGCCGTTAACTTTTAATGTTTCGCGGTGGCCGGCGGTGGTATAACGGTCACCTTTATAGAAAGTGTTGGTTTCGACTAAATTACTGTCAGGTACATGCTGCTGCAAAGCCATCACTATTTCCCGTGGGAGTATATTGGGACCGTTCTTTTCTCCTGTATGGATTTTGATAGCTACTTTACCATGTATATCCTGGTTGATTTTATCATATAGTTTGATCAGACTTACAGGGCTGATATCCTTGCTGAAATAAACAAGAGCTTTATTATTTACTGCTGTTTTTTCATTACTTTTAACAGTTGGTTCAACAGGAGAAGAAACTGTATTGGCAGTCATTCCACAAGCGCTGAATAATAAAGTTGCGGCAGCGGTATAAAGTAATGTTGATAAAAATTTTTTCACTGTAAACTCTCCTTTCTTAGATAAATGATTAAAAATACTTTAAGTTCAGTATAATGGCTGGAGTTGACTATAAGTCAAGCGTTTTATTAAAGATTTTTTTACTTTGTTAGTTACAGTTTGAAAATAAATTGTGAACAGAGTAAATAGAAAAAGGACTTTTAAATTTTCTGACGAATATTATAAAAATTAGGATCACTAAGGGGGGAAAGAAATGAACGACTGTATCTTTTGCCGAATCATTGCCGGTGAGATCCCGTCTGAAAGAGTTTATGAAGATGACAAAATGATCGTAATCCGTGATGTGGCTCCTGCTGCTCCGGTACACGTTTTAATGATACCGAAAGCTCATACTGAAAATATTATTACTGCAGAACCGGAGCTGCTCCTGTATATGTTTGGGAAAGTTAAGGAACTGGCTGAGAAACTTGGTGTTAATGAAAAAGGGTTTCGCATCGTTGCCAATACCGGTGATGATGGAGGGCAGACCGTTAAGCATTTGCATATCCATCTTTTAGGCGGTAAAGCATTGGGGTGGCCGCCCTGCTGATACCTTGACAAAAGGCCTATCATAAGATATAATTTACTGGTAATATTGTGCGGTAATTGCGGTCTGACGATAGTCAGCAATAGTGCAAAAAACGCATGAAATGCATATATACACTTCCCTAAGTGTGTGGAGGGAGGGAGATCAGATGGCAGAAATTAAAGTTGGCAAAAACGAAACATTGGACAGTGCGCTGCGCAGATTTAAAAGAGCAACCCAAAAGGCCGGAATTCTTTCTGAAGTTAGAAAGCGCGAACATTATGAAAAACCGAGCGTTCAACGTAAGAAAAAATCCGAAGCAGCCAGAAAACGTAAAACCAGATAATGGGGGCGTGCTGTATGTCTATTAAAGACCAATTGACAGAAGATATGAAACAGGCCATGAAGGACCGTGAAGCAGGTAAGCTGCGTTTATCGGTTATTCGTATGGTGCGTGCTAATATTAAAAATGTCGAAATCAATGAGAAGAAGGAACTGAATGATGATGAGGTTCTGGCTATCTTGCTGAAAGAGGTCAAGATGCGGCAGGATTCTTTGGTAGAATTCGAAAAAGCCGAACGCAGTGAATTAGCCGAGCAGGCTAAAGCAGAAATTGAGATTCTCAAAAAATATCTGCCTGAACCGCTTAGCGATGAAGAATTGCGTGTTATGGTTGCTGAAGCTATCTCCGAGACTGGTGCCGAAGGACCGAAAGCGATTGGTAAAGTAATGCCTGCTGTTATGGCGAAGGCTAAGGGCCGAGCCGACGGTAAACGTATCAATCAAATGGTACGCGAACTGCTTCAATAATGAATAATTAACTTAACAGGACCGAATATTCGGTCCTGTTATTTTTTATAGCCCTTATAACAGTTTGATAACTGTTATAAGGGCTATTTTTGTGCAAAAATGCAAAAAAATCAGATTATTTTTGTAGGTTTCTACATATTAGGCTCGTCTTTAGCTTTGTATACTGAAATCAAAGAACTAATATGGAGGTGATTATCATAGCAAAGATTGTAGAAGCTGTGGAAGCTGTTAAGCTTGTCAGGTCAGGTGATGTTGTTATGATCGGAGGTTTTGGAAATGTCGGTAATCCAAAGAGGCTGATTGATTTACTGGCAGATACAGACATACATGATTTGACTGTTATTGCCAATGATCTTGGTACTCCTAATGTAGGCTTGGGAAGGTGGGTAAGGAATAGGATGCTGAAAAAAGCTATAGGTACCTATTTTACCTATAATACTGAAGCTGCGGAATTATATTTTGATGGAAAGTTAAATTTAGAGATGATGCCACAGGGCACATTTGCAGAAAGTATCCGTGCAGGAGGCTGCGGAATTGGCGGGTTTTATACAAAGGTTGGAGCTGGCACAGAGCTGACTGCGCATTGTGAAACAAAAGTTATTGACGGCGAAGCCTATGTTTTGGCGTATCCTTTGAAAGCAGACGTAGCCTTGTTACATGCCAGAAAAGCGGATGCTATGGGGAATTTAGTTTATGAAAAAACAGCAAGAAATTTTAATCCGCTTATGGCAACAGCAGCCGCTTTGACGATTGTGGAGGTTGATGAGATTGTAGAAACCGGTATGCTTTCGCCGGAAGAGATTGTAACACCTTATATTTATGTGGATGTTTTGGTAACGCAGAATCGGGGTGCAGTTAAATGAGAAACATGTCAGAAGCGGAAACAAAAGTAAGAATTGCTAAAAGAGTTGCGGAAATGCTGCCTGACGGTGGTTTTGTCAATTTAGGTGTAGGTATTCCTACAATGGCGGTTGATTATTTACCAGCAGATAAACATATTTACATTCAGACGGAAAATGGAATGCTGGGTGTTGGGCCTAAACAACTTAGCGGGGAGGCAATAATTCCTAATCTCATTAATGCCAGTCGTACACCGGTTACTGAAACGCCCGGATGCTGTTATTTTGATAGTGCTACATCTTTTGCAATGATCAGAAGTGGGCGTATGGATGCTACAGTTATCGGAGCCATACAGATAAATGAAGCGGGAGACCTGGCAAATTGGGCTTTGCCGGGCAAAGGTGTTTTAGGACCAGGAGGAGCAATGGATCTGGTCGTTGGAGTAAAAGAGGTGATCGTTGCGACATCTCATACGGCAAAAAATGGCAGGCATAAACTGGTAAAGGATTGTACTGTGCCGCTGACTGGGCGGAAAGTAGTTAATACTTTAGTCACAGAATATGCTGTATTTAAGTTTAAGGACGGAATGATGTTTTTACTGGAACATACTTCTGATGTTACATTGGAAGAAATTGCAGCAATGACATCTGCTCATTATGAGCTGGCTGAAAAAATTAGTATAAGGGAGGTATAGATATGCTGCAGCCGGTAGTCATAGATGGAATCAGGACGCCTATAGGAAAACTGAACGGAGCAATGAAGGACATACAGCCGGAGGAAATTGCTGCCTTTTTGTTGCAGAAAATATGTGAACGTAGTCATTTAGATATCAGACTTCTGGATGCAGTAATTTTAGGGCAGGCAAAGCAGAGCAGCGACCAGCCTAATATTGCAAGATTAGCTGCATTGATGACAAAATTTCCGCTTGAAGTACAGGCTTATACAGTACACAGACAATGTGGTTCTGGTATGCAGGCTGTCCAGAATGCGGCACAGGAGATTATGTGCGGCTATGCTGACTTCGTTTTAGCTGGTGGTATCGAAAGTATGAGTAATGCCCAATATTATCTCAGAGAGGCACGGAGGGGTTATGCAGTAGGTAACGGGATTTTGCTGGATCCTAATACCGAAAGTCAGCCACGGTCACAGCCTGCTGACCAGTATGGAGTCCTGACAATGGGTATGACTGCAGAGAATATTGCTGAAAAATATGTTATCAGCAGAACGGCACAAGATTATTTTGCCTGCGAAAGTCAGGAAAAAGCTCAGGCTGCAATAAAAAGCGGACGCTTTGATGATGAGATTGAACCTTTGCCAGTAAAAAAGAAAAAAGAGATTTTGATGTTTGCTGCTGATGAGCATCCACGTTTGTCAACGATAGAAAAACTTGCAGAATTGAAGCCTGCTTTTAAAAAGGACGGCAGCGTAACGGCAGGCAATGCATCAGGACGAAATGACGGTGGAGCCATGTTGCTGATTGCTGAAGAAAGTGCGGCTGCAAAGGCAGGGTTAAAGCCTATAGCTAAAATAATCAGCCAGGCTTCAATAGGTGTTTCGCCGGCATATATGGGAATGGGGCCTGTGCCTGCAACAAGGTTGGCGCTGAAAAGGGCAGGGCTAAGGATCGAAGATATTGGACTGATAGAAATCAATGAAGCATTTGCAGCACAATCATTAGCGGTCATACAGGAGCTGGAAATTGATCTGACCAGGGTCAATGTAAATGGCGGTGCAATTGCTCTGGGGCATCCGATTGGTTGCTCTGGAGCAAGGATTTTAGTAACTTTATTGCATGAAATGCAGAAAAGACAGGTCAGATATGGCTTGGCTACTTTATGTATTGCTGGAGGGCTAGGATCAGCTACGGTTTTAGAGCTGGTGTAAATGAAAAAGAAAATGGGAAAAGGAGGCGGATTTTTATGAAGGCTGTAACAAAGTTCTGTCTGAAGATGGTGCAGAATTATCTTCCGGATGCTTTTATTTTGGCTATTCTCTTAACATTTGTTGTATTTTGCGGCGGAATGTTTTTAATGAACAAGAGTGCTCTGCAAATGATAGAATATTGGGGCAGAGGGTACTCATCGATGTTTGTTTTTGGGATGCAGATGGTTTTAGTTTTATTGACAGGTTATGTACTGGCATTGACACCTTTGGCTAAAAAGATTTTGAACAAGGTAACAGGTATTCCTAAAACTCCACAGCAGGCTCTTGGGTTGACTGCATTAGTATCTATTGCGTCTTGCTATATAAACTGGGGATTTGGGCTTGTTATAGGTGCAGTTCTTGCGAAAGAGGTAGGCAAAAAGGTTAAAGGCCTGCATTTTCCGCTGTTGGTAGCTGCGGCTTATGGCGGTGAGATTATTCGCGGGCCGTCTTCTTCGATTCCGCTGTTTCAGCAACACCAGGCAATTTTATGGAGAAGCTCGGACTGCCACTGACACCGGTTGGTGATACGCTGTATTCTTCCTGGAATCTGGTAATGACGGCTATCATCGTAATTATGCTGTTTATCGTGTATTTTAATATGAAACCTCCTGCTAATGAAATAGTGGAATACAGTGAAAAAGAACAAGAAAAACCAGAGATAAGAATTGCTAAAAAAGATATGACATTTGCCGAAAGATTGGAAAATGCTTATTGGCTCAACGCTTTGTTTGGTTTGTTCCCATTGATTTATCTGGGAGCTAATTTTTCTAAGATTGGTTTTGACCTGAATTTGAATTTGGTCATTTTGATTTTTTTTAACATTGGGTTTAATCTGCACAGCAGTCCTAACGGCTTTTTAAAGGCTGTGGCACAGGGAATCGGTGCCAGCCGCGGTATTATTTTGCAATTTCCGCTTTATGCTGGTATGTCGGGGATGATGACTGCTTCTGGTCTGGTTGATATGATTTCCATGTGGTTTGTGGAAATTTCTACAGCACATACCTTCCCTCTTTATACATTTTTATCGGCAGGGCTGGTAAATATTTTCATTCCTTCCGGAGGTGGGAATGGGCTATCCAGGGACCAATCATGATGAAGGCTGCTGAGGCATTGGGGGCGAACATTCCGCAGACAATTATGGCTTTTGCTTGGGGAGATGGCTGGACTAATCAGATTCAACCGTTTTGGGCATTGCCGCTTTTAGGAGTTGCGGGATTATCGGCGCGTGATATTATGGGATATTGCGTTATTTGGACAATTGTTTCCGGCGTTATCATCAGTGGAACTTTTGTAATACTTAGTTTTATGTGAATGATTAATGGAAGATTTGATAATCTTGAGGCTGCTTTTATAGTTGCCTCAAGATTTTTTTACCGGAATGAAAAATAAGGCGCTGGTTTAAAATCAAGAAGGTTTTACGATGGGTAAAGTTCAGCTTTTTAGTATAACAGTTTTTGAAATCTTTGGATTTGCTAAAAAAATAACTAAATAGTAAAATCGTAATCAGGATATTCTGGAGAAAAAGAAATATATGGCATTAGAAAAGAAGGTGAAATAATGTCCAAGAAAATGGTGACCTTAAATGAATTATTGGAAATCAAAGATTTTGCCGAACGTGTGACATTGGTTAATAAGCATGGGAACTTAAACAAGCAGATAACACATGTAACAATTATGGAAGGGCCTGATTTGCACGAATGGGTAACAGGAGGTGAGTTTGTTTTAACTACCTGGTATGCCTTCAGTAAAAGTCCTGACCTGCAGGAAGATGGTTTTAAAAAGCTTGCTCCGCGAATATCAGCGATAGGTATCAAAACAGGTCGTTTTATCAATAAGATCCCGCTGAAAATACTGCAGTTGGCAGATCAGTACCGGCTGCCGGTATTTGAAGTGAAAACTGCAGTCAAGTTTAGAGAACTGGTGCAGACAATCACTTCTGAAATCCAGAATTATCAAACCAATATGTTGATTGAAGTAGAAAAAAACTATCAAAAACTTATTCATACTTCACTGAATTCAGATGATCTGGCTTCGCTGGTGAATGTTTTGGGAAATCAGCTTCACAAGAATTGTTTTTGCCTGAATCATGAAGGGAAGATACTTGCTTCCTGGAGCAGACGAGGTACTCGTAAACAGGATTTTCTTGATTGGACAGAAAAAATTAAAACTGGTTTTAATGAAAGAATATATACTGATGCGGGCTTTTTTATCAATGAGCTGCATATTTTCGAATGCTATGCCCGTAGTCAGCTTATTGGGAGGTTTATTATTGTTGCTGAGGGGCAGTTAACGGAAAAAGAACGGTTGATTGGGCAACAGGGAGCTTCTTTTTTAGCCATCAAGCTGTGGGACCATTATGAAACGCTGCAGAAAACAGTGGAACGTTTTTGGAAAGAAATAAAAAATGGTGAAATCAAAAGTGGAGAAGTTATTGCTGAAAAGCTTGCTAATCTGGGATTTGTGCAGCAAAAAGCATATAATTTGATTTTATTTTCTAAAGGAAGCCATAATATAAGCAATTATTTGATTGATAGATTTTTAATGAAGAGGAAAAATTTTATATCTTGTTATGCAGCGTAAAGAAGCTCTTACGAGCATTAATATATTCAAAAAATATAATAAGGAACAGAATAAAATAGCTGCAGCTGTAATATCTCCTGAATTTACAGAACTGGAGCGAATTAAAGAGCATTATGAGATGTCGGTAAACGTTATCAGACTTTTATATAAATTGCATATTTCAGGAGTACGTAAGGCTGAAGAATGGCTGCCGTTCAGTTTGCTGATGCACTGCCGCAATACTTCGGAGTATAATTTTATTAAGACGACGGTGCTTGATAAACTGCAGGAATATGACAGACGCTATCAATCGAGCCTTTTGGATACACTTTCAGCGGCTTTGCGGGAAAACAGTTTAGAGGATGCAGCTGAAAGACAGCATATACATATTAATACTCTACGTTATCGGTTGGGGAAAATCAAAGAAATAACACAAAAAAATTATTTTAAAATGACAGACCGTTATTTTTTGCTGCTGTGTATTATGATCCAGAGAATGGAACATGAGCAGTTATGAAAATATATGAAAATAACAGGGCCGAAATTTTGGCCCTGTTATTTTTGTATACTTTTAAAAATATTTATGACCGGAAGCAGGGATTTTGCATAAAATAGCGTATACTATATAAATATAGGAAAAATTAATGTAAGTTCGGAAGGGTGTGAGGACAATTTCTTTAAGTAACAGACAAAAACGTATTGCCGAGATCGTGCGCCAGGATGGGCCGATCACGGGCGAACATATTGCTGAACGTCTGAATGTAACTCGTGCGGCTTTACGATCAGATCTGGCGATTTTAGTTATGGGCGGTATTTTAGATGCGCGTCCTAAAGTTGGTTATTATTTTACCGGCAAGAATACGCTGGGAATGTTGATGGAAGAAATTTCCGGCATCCTTGTACGTGATCTGCAGTCTGTGCCTGTAGCAGTCAATCAGGATAAAAGCGCCTATGAAGCTGTTGTAACTATGTTCCTGGAGGATGTAGGGACAGTATTTGTTCTTGATGAGGCTGGTCTTTTGGTAGGGGTGGTATCGCGTAAAGACTTGCTTAAAGCTGCTATCAATAATGGCAGCGATCTGCGTGAAATTCCTGTTGTAATGGTGATGACACCACTGTCTAAACTTATTGTAGTCAAACAGGAAGATTCTGTAGCTTCGGCAGCACGTAAAATTATTGATAATGAGATTGATTGTCTGCCTGTTATTAGATGTGTGGGCGAGGATAAGCGCAGTTACGAAGTAGTGGGACGTATCACTAAAACGAATTTTACCCGTCTGTTAGTGGATCTGGCAGAGGGCAAAGGAGGCAATTATCATAGCTAAATTACCGATTATCTATGCAGTTTCTGATTCTATTGGTGAAACCGCTGAGTCTGTTGTAAAGGCTACTACCAGCCAATTTGTACAGGAAAAATTTGATGTGATCCGTGTTCCTTATGTTAAAGATAAGGCGCAGGTTGAAAAGGTTATTGAAGAGGCTAAGGAAAATAATGGTATTATCTGTTATACCGTAGTTTCACCTGAATTGCGTGAACATATTGCGCATAAAGCAATGGAGCATGATGTAGAGGTTGTTGATGTTTTAGGACCGATGCTTAAGGCTATTGAAAAAACTTCCGGACTGCTGCCTAAAAACCAGGCCGGATTGATCCATGCTTTAGATCATGAATACTTTAAACGTGTCGAAGCCGTAGAATTTGCTGTTAAATATGATGATGGCAAAAATCCTTTGGGACTGGCCAAAGCAGATGTTGTTATCATAGGTGTTTCAAGAACTTCTAAAACTCCGCTCAGCATGTACTTGGCACACAAACAAATAAAAGTTGCCAATGTACCGCTGGTACCGGAAATCATGCCTCCTGAAGAATTATTTAAAGTTCCTCCGCATAAAATCATTGGCCTGCTTATTGATCCGTTTAAACTTAATGAGATCCGCAGCGAACGTTTGAAAACTATGGGACTGACAGATGGTGCCGCTTATGCTGATGTTAAACGGATTAATGAAGAGCTTGAATATGCAAAAGGTATTATGCGTCGTCTGCATTGTACTATTATCAATGTATCTAACCGTGCGATCGAAGAAACAGCAGGTATGATCTTAGAGTATGTGCAGAAAAATAAAGACCGCCGCTAAATAAAAATAACCCTCGCCTAAGCGAGGGTTATTTAAACTGTAAAACTAATTTACAAAAACTTTTTCACGGACATTGTAAATGACTTCGCCATTTTTAGGTTCACCGTTGACGATTACATTACCGTTAAAAACAGCATTTTTTGTGCTCCAGTTAAAGCTGCCGGTATCGGCGCTGATGATCATATCACCTTGAGTAAAGTTCATATTACCTGCTACGTAGGCAGTTTTTTCTTTACCGTATACATCGACTGTATCACAATCGAAGGTGATATCTCCTTCGCGCAGGGTAATATTACCTTGTCCATGTACCTCAAGTTTATACATACTTACCTGTGCGGCATCGCCGGTGATGATTCTGTCACCAATTTCAACATGGACGTTGCCTGCAGATCATAAACTCCTGTAAAAGGGTTAAAAGTTTGTTTATCACTGGTTACCTGCGGCTCTGCCAGACAAATTGCAGGAACTAAGAGCAACAGTAAAACAAAGATAAAAATTTTTTTCATTCAGTTCACCTCACATGAGTAATTATATTACTTAATGTGCCTGGTGACAATGCTTGAAAGTGAAATAAAGGTGAAGAATAATGTTATCAGTTAGAGAAATAAGCGAGAATATAGAACAGGAAACACTGGCACCCTGGGCGGCTAAAAGTTCGCAGGCAGTACGTGATAGTGAGGAGGCTGCCGATGATCTGCGCACGGCTTTCCAGCGTGATCGGGACCGGATCATCCACAGTACTCCTTTTCGTAAGTTAAAACATAAAACACAGGTATATTTATGTCCGGGTGATCATTACCGTACGCGTCTTACTCATAGCATGGAAGTGTCGCAGATTGCCAGGACTATTGCCAGAGCATTGAGATTAAACGAGGATCTTACAGAAGCTGCTGCTTTAGGGCATGATCTTGGGCATACTCCTTTTGGACATGCAGGGGAGCGGGCAATTAATTCTTATACTGGACATTTTAAACATAATGAACAGAGCCTTCGTGTCGTAGAATTGTATGGGCGGAAGGGGAAAGGGCTGAATCTGACCCGTGAAGTTCGTGATGCTATTGTGAACCATACAGGCAGTACGATGCCAAAGACGCTTGAAGGGCAAGTGGTGCGGCGTTGTGATCGTATCGCTTATCTGTGCCATGATTTCGATGATGGATGCAAAGTTGGCATCATCGGTCCTGAAAAATTGCCAGGTATCGTCGCTATGCGCTTAGGAACAGAACCAAGCCAGATATTGGATGTGCTTGTTCATAATATTGTGGAATTATCACTGAATCAGCCGCAAATTATTATTGATAAATATTATGAAGAAGCTGTTGAAGAATTTCGCAATTTTATGTTTGATTATATTTACTGTTCGCCCCAGCTGACGGTTGAACATAACAAGGCAGAACACGTTGTTAGGACTCTTATGGATTTATATATGGAGTCTCCGCAGCTGTTGCCAAGAGAATATGGGGAACTGGCAGATCGTTTCGGATTGAAGCAGACTGTAGTCGATTTTGTGGGTGGACTGACAGATGCAGGAGCTGTGCAGCTATTTAATAAACATTACATTCCCATAATATAAACTTGTCGTAATGCTAAAATTATCTACCGTTAAAAAGAGGATTTTTTTGTTAAATATTGAATATAATAAATCAGATGGTATTCGAGGTGACAGGAGCAATAATTATGAGTGGTATGTTTGATGATTTTAAAGAGCAGGTTCGCTCCCAAGCTAATATCGTCGAGATAATTTCTGAATATGTACCGCTAAAAAAGCGCGGCGGCAGTTTTTGGGGCTGCTGCCCTTTCCACGGAGAAAAAACACCGTCCTTTTCCGTAACGCCGGACAAGAACTTTTTTTATTGTTATGGCTGTCATGTTGGCGGGGATGTTTTTACCTTTGTGATGAAAATGGAAAATTGCACGTTCCCAGAGGCTTTAAAGCTTCTGGCAAATAAATTGGTATTGCTGTTCCTGAAAAGGAAAAGACTAAAGCTGAACTGGAACGTGAGAAACAGGCAAAACAGGTTATTGCCGCTAATGAACTGGCGACACGTTTTTTTCAGGCCTGTTTGACGAAGACTGATTATGGAATTAAAGCACAGGAGTATCTCACAGGACGCGGCATTACACCTGAGATTATCGAGCGGTTTTCAATCGGGGTGGCACTGCCGAACTATAACGCATTGCTTTCAGCACTTGGAAAACGTGGATGTAGTGCTGGACTGTTGGTGCAGGCCGGGCTGGCGGTAAACTATGACCGTGGGCCGATGGATAAGTTCCGTGGCAGAGTGATGATACCTATTCAGGATCCACGTGGTCATGTAGTTGGTTTCGGCGGTCGTATTTTAGAGCAAAATTCTCAACAGATGGCAAAATACATGAATACTGGTGAAACAGAGTGGTTTAACAAAAGAACTCTTCTGTTCGGGATGAATGTGGCTTTAAAGGAAATAAAGAAACGCAGGCAGGCCGTGATTGTTGAAGGTTATATGGATGCAATCAGTTTACATGCTGCTGGTATCGATTGGGCTGTTGCTTCAATGGGGACGGCTTTTGCGCAGGAGCAGGCTAAACTTTTAGCTCGTGCCGCTGATGAAGTAGTTTTTTCGTATGACAGCGACGCAGCTGGACAACGGGCCACTGTAAGGGC
>ERZ860009.546-NODE-546-length-16574-cov-1.585084_pt1 | contig 16574 bp, 15 predicted proteins | sample MGYA00510114_ERZ860009 | MGnify/ENA primary metagenome ERZ860009 (study PRJEB30046, sample SAMN00715177) | human gut metagenome | study: EMG produced TPA metagenomics assembly of the A metagenome-wide association study of gut microbiota in type 2... | reverse complement strand
GCTCTTTCCCGGAAGATATCTATCTGCTGGCGGACTGCCGCTTCAGCAGGATGATATCCGTCTGATCGAACAGAAAGATTATATCAAGCATCCGAAGGAAAACGGATACCGCAGCCTGCATCTGATCGTTGCAGTGCCGATTTTTCTGAAGAATGAGAAACGGGAAATGAAAGTTGAAGTACAGCTTCGCACCATTGCCATGGATTTCTGGGCGAGTCTGGAGCACAAAGTGCGGTACAAAAAGAATGTTCCGGCAGATGAAACCGAGCGTCTGGCACAGGAACTGAGCGAATGTGCACAGATCAGTGCAGATCTGGACCAGCGGATGCAGAATATCCGTACCCGCCTGGCAGATGCGGAATTACAGCATCCACAGAAACAAAGAAAGATGAACAGATCCTTCTGGATGTACTGGGACTGTAATGCCGCTGGTGCTCACAGGTAAGCATGAGAACGGTAACTTCTTTATGCACTGTGCTCCCATGGACGTACTTTCAGATGGACACCGCGGCTGTCGGCGATGCGCTGACACGCCTTAATGTCTTCTTCCGGAAGAATATCCACGATCGACAGCTGCGTGTGTGGGATAAGTTTTCCACATTCCTCTGCAAAATCAAGCATGCCTCATAAGCATGAGGGAAGGATGGGCGGGTTACTTTTTCATACTTTTCTGCAGTTGCCTCATTTAAGCTGATGGAGATACTGTCTACCACTTCTGCCAGCTGTGGTACAATGTCACGTTTATAATACAGGTTTCCCAGACCATTGGAATTGACACGGATCGGGAGACCTGTTTTTTCTTTGACATATCTGGCACTGGCGATCAGATTCTCCAGTGCACAGGTCGGTTCCCCATAGCCACAGAAAACAAATTCTTTGTAGCCGGTGAAATCAAAGGCATCAATTGCGGCAATAATCTCACTTAAAGAAGGCTCTGCTTTGTGCCAGAGGGTATCCGCATCACCCACACCATCAAACTGTTTACGGATACAGAACGTACAGTTGCAGTCACATTTATTTGTGATATTTGCATATACTTGATCATTGTACACATATAAAATTTTTGCCATAACAATTCCTTCTTTCTATCGTATGGATTCATCAATTGCGAAATTCTTTTCCGGGTTTTTCGTTTTTACACATTTGAATCTGCAATCAGGTCAATAAGAAATTTCTCGAAATTAACGCCATCGCGTCCCGGCGTATTTTCTTTCATGGTATCCCCGATACTGTGGGATAAAAATTTCCCGGCAAGCAGAATCGCATCTTCCGTGCATATGCCCTTTGTGCGGCAGCCACACAATACAGAGGCAAACAGATCCCCGGTTCCGGAAAAACTCCGGTCAAAAAACGGCGATTCGTGCCGGTAAATTCCATTTGCAGTGGCAGCAATATTATAAATGACGGGATGTTTCTCATCACGGCATTTGACACCGGTGATCACGACATCCTGTGGGTGTGAGGCTTTTTTTTGCAGCCGCAGTGCCACATCTTCTGCCAGCTTCAGCAGATCCGTGTTTGTCCTGCAATGAAGTAAGGCATTTTCCGGGATGTCTGCCAGCAGACAGGCTTCCGTCAGATTCGGTGTGATCACGTCTGCTTCAAGCGTCAGTTCTTTCATTCCATTTAACAGCTCCGGAGTAAAAAACGGATAAGCATTTCCGTCATCCCCCATAACAGGGTCAACCAGAAGAAGCGTATGTTCTTCCCGAAAATAGCGGATGAAATCAAGCACCTGCGAAATCTGTTCCGCCCCGGTCAGAAATCCGCTGTAGATGGCATCAAAATGCGCGTTATTTTTCCCCCAGGCATCGATATAGTCCGGTAACATGGCGGTCAGATCGGTACAGTGATAACAGGGATAACCGGTCTGGCCGGTCAGTACGGCTGTCGCAACCGGACAACACTGCACGCCCAGTGCGGATAATACTGGAATCGCTGCCGTGAGAGAACACTTTCCGAAACCGGACAGATCATGGATAACAGCTGCTTTTTTCATGGAAAACCTCCGAATTGGTGAAAATAGTTCTTTGTATCTTAGTATAGTGCGATCTATCGGTGTGTATATATCCAAAATGGGAAAAAAATATAAATCCAGTCTGCAAAAAATCATAGACAACCATTTGTGTTTTGATAAAAATAACGGAAAAAGCAAGGTTTTGCTGGACAAATATAGTAAAAAGTAATAAAATTATAAGCATATAGGGGTAGTGTTTATACGAAAATCATAATAAGGAGTGCGTTTATGGAACTGATTTACACAAATGATTTATGCACCGGATGCAACAAATGCGTGCGGGGCTGTCCTGTACTTACGGCAAATATTGCAACGCAGGAAGGTTATGTAACGGTAGACCCGGACAAATGTATTGCATGTGGGGAATGCTTTGATGTCTGCCCACATGAAGCGAGAGACTATTATGATGATACGGACCGCTTCTTTGAAGACCTTGCATCGGGAAAGAAAATTTCCGTGATACTGGCACCGGCATTTCTGGCAAATTATCCCAAAGAATACCAGCGTGTGCTGGGATATTTAAAGAGTAAGGGAGTCAATCATATCTGCAGTGTATCGTTCGGTGCGGATATCACAACCTGGGGATATCTGAAATACATTACGGAACACAAATTTTTCGGGGGCATTTCCCAGCCGTGTCCGGCAGTAGTCACCTATGTGGAAAAATATATACCGGAGCTGATTCCGCGTCTGATGCCGGTACACAGCCCGATGATGTGTACTGCTATTTATATGAAAAAATACATGCAGGTCACAGATGAAATTGCTTTCATCAGCCCGTGTATTGCCAAAAAATTAGAGATTACCGATCCCAATTGCGGCGGATATGTTTCTTATAATGTAACTTTTGAAAAGATGATGAAGTATATCGGAAACGATTATGAAGGATGTGAACCATATACCGATGAACTGGAATACGGACTGGGTTCTTTGTATCCGATGCCTGGTGGACTGCGGGAGAATGTAGAACATTTTCTTGGGAAAGAGCAGGTAGTGCGTCAGGTAGAGGGCGAGCATGAGGCGTATGAATATCTGCGTTCCTATGCAAAACGTATTCAGCAGAATAAAGAACTTCCGTTTATGGTAGATATCTTAAATTGTGCGAAGGGCTGTCTCTACGGAACTGCCACAGATCCGAAACGGGGAACGGATGATGTCATGCTGACAATCGCAAAACTGCGGAACAGCAAAACCAGTGCAAAACAGGAGAAGGCACACTTTGGCAGGAAGAGCAAAAGCAGGAGTCCGTGGGCAGATACACTGACACCGGAGGAACGTCTGAAAAACTTCATGGACGCTTTTGGAAAGCTGGACATCAACGATTTTATGCGTAGCTACACCAATCGCGCAGTACATATTGAGGAACCGTCCGAACAGGAGAAGAACCGCCTGTTTGCAGAAATGAAAAAAGATACCTATGAGGAACAGCACAGGGACGCGAATCCTGTGGATATTCAAGCTGCACCAACATGGTACGTGCCATCCACAATGGAGTCAACGTAAAAGAAAACTGTGTGCACTATGTGCGGGGCATGGCAGAGGAAGAGACAAAAAAGATTGCAGAACTTCGCGATCAGGAGCGGACGGAACAGGAAATCCGCCAACAGAAGATTACAGATATCACAGACCGGTTTATTACCCTGAGTGATAACATTGCAGAACTGAATACGGCAAACGAGGAATCTGCAAATGAAGCAACCAATCTGGCACAGTATATTCAGGATATTTCCCGCCTGTGCGACGAACTGAATGAGTCCATCCGTATCATGTCGGATTTCATCAGTGTATATAAAAAGAGCAATGAAGATATTTCTGCCATTGCGGGACAGACAAATCTGCTTTCGCTCAATGCCTCCATTGAGGCGGCGCGTGCCGGTGAGAACGGAAGAGGCTTTGCAGTGGTAGCGGAGGAAATCCGTACACTGTCTGATTCCACGAAGGATCTTCTGACACAGAACGACCAGAAAGCCGAGGCAATTCTCCCAAAGATTACACAGAGCATGGATTCGATCAAAGATCTGGTAGAAAGCATGAATACCATGACGCAGAAAGTGTCAACGATTGCCGCAAATACGGAAGAAATTTCTTCCCAGACGACCTATGTACAGAATATGACAGAAGAAATGCGGGATGAGGTGAAAGAACTGTAGATGAAAATTTGAAACAAGATGTGGGGCAATTAGAGAATTATATTGAGCTCATGTTTCATATTAGTATACAACAGCATGCGATGAATCCGGTTAAGGAAGGTTCTGTTTATACATTACCATATATGATTAACTGGGTTCGTAGGGCAAAATTTGATAATGAAAACTTCCAAAAATTATTTCTTTCTGGAAGCAATTGTTTACAGGCTGTGAAATCAAAAATAATTGCTTCCGGAAAAAATTACAGAGTAGATCAGTATGGTTGAATAGCTTAAAAGAAGAAAAATCAGTAGAAATAAAAAGTGTGGCTGAGGCAATTGTTGATCTGTGTTACAATTATGTTGTAGAGGATAGCATTTATAATGTAAGTAAAAGATACGCTGATGAAGAATTCTTAAGTGACTTTCAGAAAAGATTATATGAATTTTGGAAGGAATACAGAGAGGGAAAGCATGCATTAATGAATGGAGAATATCCTTTAAAGCAAAAAATAATACGAAAATTAAATTGGAGTGTTGCTAAAAGGGAATGGGAAAAGGTAAAATTAAAGAAGCCAACGGAACCAGCTATTTTGTATAAAAGTGTATTTTGGGAAAACAGGTTATGGGAATGGAAAGTCTTTCTTGGAAATTTAAAGAAATGGTTTTGTGCTTTTATTTATATTGCATTTTTTGTTACGGTAATGAAAAAAGAGGCAGAATTTGAGAAAATTTTTAATGGTAATGAAATTGTTTTGAAACTATACACGATAATAGGAAAACAATGTGGAAATTGGATTGTTGGAATAATTACTGTAGTTATCGCAGGAATTATATCGTCTTTGCTCCTTAAAATTTTAAAAATACCGGATATACTTGAAAGTATACAGACAATTGCACAGGTGATTATGGATTTCTTTAGTAAATTACGATTCCGAATAATAAAGAGATTTTTATGATATGCGTATTGCATTTGCAGAACGGAAAATAAGAAAGGTAGGGTGAATATTTGCGAAAATAGGAACTGATTAAAAAGAAGTGATGATGTATATGAAAAACAATACACCATCACTTTTTTAAATAATTGATTCCGTTAACAATTTGATAAGAACTGTAATGATGAGATTATTTCGGGTATTTGGGATACAAGAAACTGCTTGATGGAGAAAAATAAAAAATTAAAATTGGGACTAAAGTATTTCAGTCCTTGTCCGATATATATAGCAAGTAAGCAAGGAGAACCCGTTGCTTACCCACACAAGACAAACCTCTGACCGGAGCGTACGGCCGTAAAGAGAGAAATCTTGCAATTAAATATCATATCAATTACAGCATGGAAGCTGTAACTTAATTCAAGGAGGAAACAATTATGGGCATGGTAGTACAACACAATCTTACCGCAATGAATGCAAACCGTCAGTTAGGAATCACTTCTGGTGCACAGGCAAAGTCAGCTGAGAAGTTATCTTCTGGTTACAGAATTAACCGTGCAGGCGATGATGCTGCAGGATTAAAGATTTCTGAGAAGATGAGAAGCCAGATCCGTGGACTTAACAAAGCTTCTGATAACGCTTCTGATGGTGTATCTCTTATTCAGACAGCAGAAGGTGCATTAAATGAAACACACAGCATCTTACAGCGTATGAACGAATTAGCAGTACAGGGTGCTAATGATACAAACCAGTCTATTGACCGTGATGCTATCAACGATGAGTTATCTGCATTAACAGAGGAATTAGACAGAATTTCAGAGACAACACAGTTCAACAAGCAGAATCTGTTAGATGGTACATTTGCTGATAAGAAGCTTCAGGTTGGTGCAAACACAAACCAGAATATTTCTATTAGCATTGATAATATGAACGCTTCTACACTTGGTTTAACAAACATCTCTTATAGAACAACTGAAACAGGTACAGCTCCTGAGAAAGTTAAATATCAGGGAATGAGTGTAAAGTATAGCACAGGAGAAACACAGGCAGCTAATACAAAACGTGCAATTGGTTCAATTAAGGGACAGATCAGTAATGCTGCAAAGGATAGTGATTTTGCAGCACAGTATGATTCTAAGACAGGAAGCGTATATTACAATGGATTAAATGCTAGTGGTGTTACTACAAGATACGCTAAGGCAAGTATTGCAAGAAAGAGTACTGTAAATTTCAACCAGAAACAGGCATCCAATGATATTACTAATAATTTCAAGGATTATGTTACAACTACATCTACAAAAGCTACAACAAGTAAGGCTGTTCAGGTTGGAAAACCTAGCGTAAGCGATTATGATACAGCTAATGCAACATTATCTGCTGTTCAGAATGCTATCAATCAGGTTTCTACACAGAGATCAGCACTTGGTGCATTACAGAACAGATTAGAGCATACAATTGCAAACTTGGATAACGTATCTGAGAATACACAGTCTGCAGAGTCTCGTATTCGTGATACAGATATGGCTGATGAGATGGTTACCTACAGCAAGAACAATATTCTGGCTCAGGCTGGTCAGTCAATGCTTGCTCAGGCAAATCAGTCTACGCAGGGTGTATTATCCTTATTACAGTAATAAACAAAGTTGTACTTATTGTAATACTAAAACAAAAAGGGAGTCGATTGCGACTCCCTTTTCTGCTAGAGGAAATAAAATGAATTGTGAAGAATTATATAAAACAATAACAGAGATTAATTTTAAGAACTTGCTTATGGGAAAAAAAATGTATTAAATGACACGAGAAAAATTTTGCCAGATATACAGTCTTTTATGGAAAACTTAATGAATCAAAAATGGGATGATGACATGAAAGAATATGTAATGGGGGATATTATGGATATCTTAGAGGATATTGTCCGTGCGTATGAAAATGATGACCAAGTTTTACTCATGGATGCAACTGCATATGGAGTTCAAAAATATCTAAAACTTTTTGTTGAAGATGAAGAGTTAATATAGGATAAGTAAAATGGAAAATACAATATTAGAAAATAATTTATCTGCTTGGGAGAAAAAATTTTGTGGAAGCAGAGTTGAAATAGAAAATAAATATAAAGAATGGAAAAAAGCAAAAGTTAAAACGATTGAAGTAAGAACAGAAATATCAGAAGATGCAAAAGTTATTTTAATAGTAAAAAAAAATAACCAGGAAAGGTATCTTGCTGGTAAAAGAAACTGCAAAGATCCAATTACAGTATGGAAACAAACACAGGGATTTACAAAGGAAGGAACAATATTTTTTGTTGGAGGGATAGGAAATCCGTGGTATATAAAGGGCCTGATAAGTGAACATGAGGAAATGAATATTGTAATTTATGAGCCATCCAAGGAAATATTTTTTACAGTACTAGAGACGATAGATATTACAGATTTTTTTAAAAAGAAAGCAAACTGTATATTTATTGTTGATGGAGTGAGTGGAGTAAAAATTGATGACATTATTAAAAAAATGATTTCAGTGGAAGTAATGGATCGCATAAAAACCTTTATACTGCCAAATTATGAAAAAATATATGCAAAAGAAATGTTGTTTTTTGCAAAAGAAATTCGAAAGAAATGTGATAGCTGTGCTGCATATATTAATACAAGAACAAGATTTTCTAATGTATTTGCACAAAATTTGTTTGCAAATGCACCTTATGTATTAGATGGATATAAAACAAAACAATTAATTGAAGTGATTCCAAGAGATATCCCGGCAATTATTGTGGCAGCAGGACCTTCATTAAATAAAAATATTAAAGAATTAAAAAAAGCAAAGGGAAGAGCTTTTATTATAGCTGTGGATACGGCAATAAAACCATTGTTGGCGGAAGGAATAATTCCGGATATGTTTGCCATTGTTGATGGGAAAAAACCAATAGAACTGGTGGAAAAAGAAGAAGCGAGAAATATTCCGTTATTAACATCGATTTCAGCGGCAAATAGTGTCCTAAGTTATCACACAGGAAAGAAATTTTTTTATAATGAAGGATATGTATACATAAACAGTATGTTTTATAGAAACGGAGAAAGTTTTGAAACGGTTGCGTGTGGCGGATCAGTAGCTACATCAGCGTTCGCATTAGCATTTATGATAGGAATCGATACGATTATTCTGGTAGGGCAGGATTTGGCACTGACAGGGAATAAGACGCATGCAGATGGAACTTTCCAAGAAAAAATGGAGACAATAGACACCTCTCATTCAATAATGGTTCCGGGAAATATAGAAAAAGAAGTTCCAACCAGGGATGATTTTAAAATGTATTTGGAGTGGTACAATCAGTATATTAAGGATTGTAAGGAATATCGCAAACAATTTAAAGTCATTAATGCAACCGAGGGAGGGGCAAAAATAGACGGAACGGAAGTTATGACGTTGAAAGATGCAATTGACAGAGAATGTAAAAAGAAAATAGATATACAAGAATGTTTCGAAAAATTGCATCCAGTATTTGATGAAAATGAGCGAAAAAAGAATTTGGAGTTTATGCAGCATACGCCAGAACATTATACGGAGATTAAGAAGGCTGCAGTAGAGGCAAATAAGTTATATAAAAATTTGGATAAGTTATGTCAGCATGGAAATTTAGATATTCGGGCATATGAAAAAGTATTAAAAAAGATTAAAAAAACTACCAAGAAAATAGAAGGAGATTCTATTTATTATGAACCAATACAGGAAACGCTGGTTTTAGCAAATTATATTGTTCAAAGTGAACAATTTGATACAATGAAAACACTGCAAGAGGAAGGAAAAGAAATAGCCAGACAGGGAGTTATCTATACAGACATGGTAAAGCAATGTGCAGAATTGTTTGAAGAATATACAAAAGAAACTGTTGGTAAAGCAAAGTAATTTAGGGAAAAGATGGAACAAAAAGAGTTGTTTAAAGAAGCGATAGAATTGTTTGAAGCAGGTGAATATGATAAATCGGTCCAAAATTTAATTGGATTATATGAACATGGCTATGAAAAAGAACAAATTTTAAATTTTTTATATCAGGCTTTTGTTGAACCGAATATAGAGGAATTTAAGAAAAATTATCAGACACAGGCAGACGGTCTGATAGACGTTGAGTATGAAGCTACACAATTAGATTTTATTCCAGTTTCAGATCAAAAATTCTATATATGGTATAAAGAAGAACAAAGATTTGTGGGGAACATTGATTTAAATGTTGAAGCACAGATTGAGGATCGGCAACGCGATTTTCAAAGTTTATTAATTGCACAAACTTGTGATATACGTGAGATGATACCGTTTTTGTTAAATAAACAATATAATACAGTATATATCGTATTAAATAAAAATAAGGAAATATTTGCTTCTTTTTTGAAATTGCCAAAAATAAGAGAATATTTCCTGGAAAATGCAATTATTTTTGAAAATACAAAAATAATGCAGCTCTTTTTTGAAGAATATTCAGAATTTTATATACCGCGTTCAATTATTGCTAAAGATAGCCAGGAATATGTTACTTTTTTCAAAGATTTACATAAAAGACGTTTGCTGAAAAAGAGAGAAAAAAATAATGTTTTTTTGACAATTGGAATCCCAAGTTATAATAGAGGGAAAATTTTATTGGAAAATGTAAAGCAGCTTTTGAATTTAGAATATGATGCAGAAATTGAAATTGTTGTATCAAACAATGGATCAAAAATAGAAGCTGATTATTATGATCAAATTTCAAAAATAAATGACTCAAGATTAGTGTATACTTCTTTTGAAGCGAATCAGGGATATGCAAGTAATGTGTTAAATGTTATGACTCATGCGTCAGGACATTTTCTTGTAATGTGTAGTGATGAGGATTTTCTTGTTTTGGATAAATTGTCAGGATTTATTCAATTTCTATTTGAAAATTTACAAATGGCAATGTCCTATACAGGTGGATATGGATCAAATTTTGAAAATGGTACAATACAAATGTATCCTGCAGGAATACAAGCAATAGAATGTGCAGTAAATAGTAATTATTTAACAGGTTTAGTATTTAATAATTCTATTATTTCAAAATATAAAATAATAGAAAAGGTTCAACAAAACAGAGGGAATTTATTTGTAGAATATTATGTTCATTCGGTGATAGCCACGATAATAGCACAATATGGAGATGTATGGAAAAATCCTATTTGTTTATGGGAAAGTAAGTATGAAAAACAAAGTGAAGAGGACGGTAGCAAATCATTACTATCTTATATGAAATATGAAAGCCGAGTAGAGCAAATGGAGTCGGCAATAAAATTCATGTTAAATGAATTGAAACTTAATTTAGAAGAACAAATACAAGTCGTTTTAGAAAGAATTGTTAAAACTTATTATTTACTTTATCTTGCATATTTATATTATTGGGAGGAAAGTAGTAAATTAAAAAAATGGGATAACGTTTGTACCGAATTGTTTATAGAAGCGGAGCAAATCATCGATAAAATTGTAAAAGGTGAGGATAATAAAAAAATAAAAAAAATTGTAAAAGATTATTTTATTATGTACCTGACAAAGATAATAGAGCTTGATTATAAGAAAAATGAACAAAAAAATAGAGCATTTGTTGAGGTGGCTAAATATTTATGCCAGCAGGGGATGAAAGTTCAGGATATTTCCTATGACAAAATAGTTGAGGAAATAGATGGTTTAAGACAGGCTTAAAATAAGGATGATTTATTTATGAAGATAATCAAATTGTAATATAACAGGGAGAGAATAGCTATGAAGGTATCCGATTATATTGTTGAATATCTAATAGAAAAAGGGATTACAGATGTGTTTGGTTATCCAGGTGGGATGATTACACATCTTATGGAGTCATTTTCAAAATATCACAGAAAAATTTCAGCCCATGTTACATATCATGAGCAAGGAGCTGCTTTTGCTGCATGTGGTTATGCACAGGCAAAGGACAAACCAGGTGTGGCGTATGCTACATCTGGTCCAGGTGCAACAAATTTAATTACTGGAGTATGTGATGCGTTTTTTGATTCTATCCCTGTGATATTTATTACAGGACAGGTTAATACATTTGAATCCCGTGGTCAGTATACTATAAGACAACGAGGGTTTCAGGAAACGGATATTGTGTCTATGGTTGCACCAGTAACGAAGTATGCACAGTATGTGGAAACAGCGGATAAAATAAGATATTATTTGGATAGTGCGTTTGCGGCTGCTACCTCTGGTCGTATGGGACCAGTGCTATTAGATATTCCGATGAACATATTTAAAATGGAGATTGATCCTAACATTCTGCAAGGAGGCATTTTACAAAATACATATGTTTCAATGCAGAATGTTAATGTAGGAGTCGAAGTGCTTGAAAGAACACTTGCTAAAGCTTTGAGGCCATGTTGTTTGATTGGTAATGGTGTTAAGATTACTAATGCACAAAATATTGTTAAGAGTTTTTGTGATCGGTTTAATATTCCAATGGTAACAAGTATGATAGCATTTGATGTTGTGAATAATGATCCTCATAATTATGGATTTATTGGTGCATATGGTGATCGGGCTGCCAATTTTGTTGTTGCAAAAAGTGATTTAGTAATTACGATTGGTTCTAGAATGGATGTACGACAGGTAGGAGCTAAACGTGAAAACTTTGCTCCAAATTCCCAGATAGTTCGATTTGATGTGGATCAAGGCGAACTGGCATATCATGTTCATGATGATGAGATTACAGTTCATGCAAATATGCAGGAAGTTATTTTGATCTTGAATTGTCTTGTGAATAAATGTAAATTTGATTTCAATAATTGGATATTGAATTGTGATGAAATAAAAAAAGAACTTGCAGGTGTTGATAAGTGTACAATGGGAGAAGTGGTCAGGAAAATTAGCAATAATTTTCCTGAGGATGCTGTGATTACTACAGATGTGGGACAAAATCAGGTGTGGATAGCCCAATCGATGGAATTAAAAAAGGGACAGAAAGTTCTTTTTTCTGGCGGACATGGAGCGATGGGATATTCTTTGCCAGCTGCAATTGGTGCTTATTATGCCTCAAGAAAATCTGTGGTATGTGTAACAGGGGATGGAGGCTTACAGATGAATATTCAGGAACTTCAATTTATTGTAAGGGAGAAACTTCCAATAAAAATAGTGGTTTTTAATAACAATGCGCTTGGAATGATACGCCATTTTCAGGAAATGTATTTTAACGGAAACTATTATCAAACTAAACCAAGTGGGGGGTATGATGCGCCAAATTTTAGTCAAATAGCTGCAGCATATGGAATACGAAGTATTTGTTGGAATCTGGATAATTTACCGTTGGACCCTGTTTTAGAGTTTTATGATGATCTTCCTCTTTTGGTAGAAATCAGAATCAAAGAGGATACTTATATATTTCCTAAATTGAAATTTGGAAAGCCAAATCAGGATCAAGAACCACTTTTAGATCGAGAACTTTATAATCGATTAATGAAGCTGGGGAGTTAAGTTTAAAATGAAAAAAATTGCTGTGACAGGTGCTACCAGTATGATAGGGATAGCATTAATTGAAGAGTGCGTCAAAAAAAACATAGAAGTGTCGGCAATCGTCAGAAAAAAAACTAAAAATATCAATAGATTACCAGTAAGCAAAAATATACACATTTTAGAATGTGACTTAGAAGACTTATGTAATATGCAGGTAAATAATAAAGGATATGATGTTTTTTATCATTTGGCATGGACGAATACCATAAAAAATGAAAGATGCGATCCGCAAAAACAACTTGAGAATATAAAATATACAGTAGATGCGGTTGAGTTGGCATATCGAATGGGATGTACAAAATTTATTGGTGCAGGTTCACAGGCAGAGTATGGTATCCATGGAGAGAAAAGCACGAAGCCTTCTTCTATACTACAACCAATCGATGCATATGGAATTAGTAAAATGGCTGCTGGTAAATTGGGATTGTTGGAAGCAAAAAAGAAGAAAATGTCATTTATATGGGTTCGTATTTTTAGTGTGTATGGAAAATATGAAAATCCAAATTCTATGATACAGGTAACATTACAAAAACTCTTAAAAAATGAAAATTGTGATTTCTCAACAGGAACTCAAATGTGGGATTATCTTTATAGCAGCGATGCTGGAAGGGCTTTTTTGAAATTGGGGGATAGTGAGACAAAGAATAATTATTATTGTTTGGGAAGTGGAAATGCAAAACCATTAAAAGAGTATATTTATGAAATGCAAAATATTTTACATTCGAACTCCAAATTAAATTTTGGCATAATACAAGATAATCCGATAAACAGGAATGGTATGTGTGCAGATATAACTACGTTAACACAAGATACCGGCTGGGTGCCAGAAGTTGATTTTATACAAGGTATTAAATGGGAAGTAGAAAGACTTAGAAGAAAAATGAAATAACTATTATGGAGAACAGACAATATGAAAGTAATCATCTTAGCAGGAGGTCTTCCAAGTACCCTCATCGAAGAGGACGAAAAGATGCCAAAACCGATGGCAGAGATCGGCGGCCGGCCGATGCTCTGGCACATTATGAAGCAGTATGCGCATTATGGATACAATGATTTTATCATTTGCACTGGATATAAAGGAGAAGTGATCAAGGATTACTTCATGAACTTTTATATCTACCAGTCCGATATCACAGTGGATTTGCAGACCAATGAAGTGGAAATACATAGAAAACAGACAGAGGATTGGAAGGTTTCGATTGTGGATACCGGATTACAGTCCTCGGTGATGGAGCGTCTGATCATGGTGCGTGAGCTGGCAGGAGATGAGCCGGTTCTGGTGGCTTACGGAGATTGTCTGCAGACATTGACATACAGGAAATGGTAGAAAGTCATCGCAGGCAGCAGTCCCTTGCTACAGTGGCAATTGCACATCCGACCGGTCGAAATGAGATTCTTGCGCTCAATGAGCAGGGGTGTTATATCGGCACAAAGCAGGGAAAAAAGCAGAAACATTCCTGGGTAAATGCCTGCAGTATGGTATTGGAAGCGCGAGCATTTGATTACCTTAAGGAAAATCAGGAGAATCATTTTGCATTGTCGCTTATGGATTGTCTGGCAGCACATGAGCCGGTTCAGACTTATCGCCACGAAGGCTTCTGGTCACCGGTTGAGACGATCCGTGACAAGACATTGATGGAAAACTTATGGGCACAGCATAAAGCACCGTGGAAGGTGTGGGAAGATTAGGCTTCATCATGGAAGATGGAGAAAGAGAGAACCATGGAGGGTAAACAAATGAAGTGGTTGGAATATTATAAAGGAAAAACGGTACTGGTGACAGGACACACCGGTTTTAAGGGAAGCTGGCTGTGTGTGATGCTGGAGATGGCAGGCGCAAAAGTGGTTGGCTATGCGCTGCCACCGGAAAAAGATGCCGTATTATTTGACTGTTCCGGTGCGGCAGCAAGGATGGTTTCTGTAGAGGGAGACATTCGTGATCGGGCACACTTGCAGGAAGTTTTTCATACGTATCAGCCGCAGGTTGTGTTTCATCTGGCGGCACAGCCGATTGTGCGGACAAGCTACGAGCAGCCGGTATATACATATGAGACCAATGTCATGGGTACAGTAAATCTGTTGGAATGTGTGCGAAACACCCCGGGGGTGCAGTCCGTTTTAAATGTCACTACAGATAAAGTATACGAAAATAAGGAATGGGAGTGGGGCTACCGTGAAAACGATCCGCTGGATGGTTTTGACCCATATTCCAATAGCAAATCGTGTTCCGAACTGGTGACGCACAGCTATAAAAAGTCTTTTCTGGATGAAAAAGGAATTGCGGTTTCGACAGCAAGAGCAGGAAATGTGATCGGCGGCGGAGATTTTTCGCGGGACCGCATTATTCCGGACTGTGTGAGATCGGCATTGCAGGGGGAAGAAATTATCATCCGGAATCCATACTCGATCCGGCCATTTCAATATGTGCTGGAGCCGTTGGCAGCATATATGCAGATTGCGGCGGCACAGGCGATGGAGCACGAAAAAGCAGGATATTACAATGTGGGACCGGAAGAAGCCGACTGTGTCACTGTAGGCGCGCTTGCTGATTTATTCTGCAGGGCATGGGGCGATGATCTGAAATGGAAAAAAATCTGTGAAGACGGACCACATGAGGCAAAATTTCTGAAACTGGACTGCTCACATATCAAGTATGCACTGGGCTGGAAACCGTGCTGGGATATCCGCATGGCAATCGAAAAAACCGTGGAATGGACGCGGGTATATGCAGCGCATGGGGATTCCGCGCATGCATGGAGACACAGATCAACGAGTTTTTAGAGATGACCAGTGAAAAAGGGCAGATGTGATATGAAAGTAGTGATTTTAGCAGGGGGCAGGGGCACTCGCATCAGCGAGGAATCCCGGCTGCGTCCAAAGCCGATGGTGGAGATTGGCGGGAAACCGATTTTGTGGCATATTATGCGGCAGTATGCCTCTTATGGATTTAACGAATTTATCATATGCTGTGGGTACAAAGGGCATATGATCAAGGAATACTTTGTCAATTATTATCAGAATAACAGCCAGTTGGAAATTCGCCTGAAGGATCAGCAGGTACAGGTTTTAAAAAAGAACAGTGAGCCATGGAAAGTGACCATGGTGGATACCGGACTGGAAACACTTACCGCGGGGCGTATTTTAAAGGTGCGCGATTATATCGGTGGGGAACCGTTTCTTCTGACTTATGGCGATGGGGTGTCAGATGTAAACATCCGGGAGCTTATCGCATTTCACAAAAAGCAGGGAAAGACGGTGACGATTTCCACAACACAGCCGGAAGGGCGTTTCGGAGCATTGCGTCTGGACGATACCGGCAGTCAGGTGCTCGGTTTTAAAGAAAAGGCACCGCGGATCAGGCGTGGGTGAATATCGGATTTATGGTGATGGAGCCATCGGTGTATCCGTATCTGGGTGATGGAAGTACCATGTTAGAGACGTTGCCGTTTGAACGGCTTGCCGCAGATGGGCAGATGGCGGCATATAAGCATATGGGCTTCTGGTCTCCGATGGATAACATTCATGATCGGGAATATTTACAGAAGCTTTGGGACAGTGGAAACGCACCATGGAGGTGTAACTGCCACGAACGGAAAGGAAAAAGTGATGTTTGAACATAAAACAGAGGAAGAAGCACGGAAAGAGATTCTTTCCATGGTAGAAGGATATTATCGGGCGTTTCATGCGAAAAAAGAAGACTTTAAGGAAGGAAACCGCATTTCGTATGCTGCCCGGGTATACGATCAGGATGAGATGTGTAATCTTGTGGACAGTGCGTTGGAATTCTGGTTGACTTCCGGCAGATATACAGAACAGTTTGAAAAGGAACTTGCGGATTATATTGGTGTGCGTTTTTGTTCGCTTGTTAATTCCGGTTCTTCGGCAAATCTGCTGGCGTTTATGGCACTGACTTCTCCACTTCTGGGAGAGCGGCGTGTGAAGCGTGGGGATGAAATCATCACGGTTGCGGCAGGGTTTCCGA
>ERZ860009.544-NODE-544-length-16628-cov-1.774271_pt1 | contig 16628 bp, 14 predicted proteins | sample MGYA00510114_ERZ860009 | MGnify/ENA primary metagenome ERZ860009 (study PRJEB30046, sample SAMN00715177) | human gut metagenome | study: EMG produced TPA metagenomics assembly of the A metagenome-wide association study of gut microbiota in type 2... | reverse complement strand
AGACGCAACTCCGATACCGCCGCCACAGAACGATGCTCCGATGACGCATGCCATGAAAGGTTGGTCGCGAAGAAGGGAAACGCCTGATGCCGTTGCTGGATAACGGACAGGAAGAAAGTCAGGGTGAATACTCCAAAAATAGTTTTAATACAGAACTTTAATCCCAATAACTTAAGCGCAAGCAACAATAAGAAAAAGTTAATGCTGAAATATGTATACTGTACCGGGAATCCCGTTGCCCAATATACAATAGATGCAATACCCGGCACTCCGCCCGTCGTAATGTCGTTGGGGAGTAGGAAAACGGTCCATCCGATGCCATAAAGTATCATACCTACGGCGATCATCACATAATCTTTGGCTTCCCGAAGGATAGTCTGTCTAGAGGGTTTTAAAATATCTGCTTTCATATAGGTGATTATAATAATCAGTAAAGTGCCGAACATGAACTTACGGATAACCTGACTTTTTCCCAGTCTGGCTATCCGTAAGTTTATATATTAATAAGGTATAATGGCTTATTCGGCAAAAGCATGTCTGTAACCTTGCACTTTGTTCCATCCGCCACGGGTGAAATCAGGAACTTCTACCGGAGCAGAACCGTTTTCGATGGAGAGTCTGGTCAGTTCGGCCATACAACACCATTCTGCGAGGTCGTAAACGTCCATGTCCAGTGGCAAACCATTGCGCAGACAGTATACCAGACGATAGTCCATGATATAATCCATACCGCCGTGTCCACCTACTTTCTTGGCAGTTTCTTCCAGTTCTTTGTGAATAGGATCTTTGTATTTAGCCATCAATGCTTTTTTTACATCTTCAGATACAGAACCGTGTGCGTTCAGCTTTTCGTGATTCGGCACATCATTAGAGTCTACTGTGTAGGTCTTAGACAGTATTCCTCAATCGGATATTTGCTGGCATAGCCATCAGCTCCAACTACCTGGTACATACGGCTGTAAGGACGGGGAGTCATTACATTGTGCTGTATCAGCATTGTTTTGCCGTTCTCCGTACGGATGAGGGTTGTGGTCTGGTCTCCGTTCTGGAAGTCTTTTACTTCTTTTCCGGTAGACTTTTTAATGTATGCCGGACCGTTCACAGCTTTGGTGTCCATAGCTACGAGAGTTTTCATACGGTCGCCACGGTGAATATTGAGTACCTGGCAAGCCGGGCCCATACCATGAGTTGCATATACATCACCACGATGTTTCTGATTGTAGTCCATACGCCAGTTGTTCCAGTAATACGGCCAGAAGTCTTCCAGATTGTGTATATAAGCACCTTCTACGTGAAGTACCTCACCGAATACACCTTGTTGTGCCATATTGAGTGAAGTCAGTTCAAAGAAGTCATATACGCAGTTTTCCAGTTGCATACAGTGTTTGCGAGTCTTTTCAGAAGTATTGATTAGCTGCCAGATTTCATCCAGTGTCATAGCGGCAGGTACTTCGATGGCTACATGTTTGCCATGTTCCATAGCGTATACACCCATGTCTGCATGGTGTTTCCAGTCTGTAGCTATGTATACCACGTCGATATCGTCACGTTCGCAGAGCTTTTTCCATGCTTTTTCGTCTCCTGCGTAGGAAGCTGCTTTCGGCAGACCAGCTTTCTCCAGTATCTTTTGAGCATTTTCAACACGTTCGGGGAGAAGATCGCATAAAGCTACAATCTGAGTTCCCGGAATATGTGTCCAGCGTTCGACCGCACCGGGACCGCGCATTCCCAATCCGATAAAGCCTACACGGACTGTTTCAAGTTTAGGAGTAACGAGTTGGATTACATCTTGCTGATTTGCCGGACGAGCCGGAGTTTCTACTTTAATCGGAGAGAACTTTGCTTTTGTCTTTTGAGCAAAACTGGTCTGGCAGGTCAACAATGCAAGACCGATGAGTGTGTTAAGTAGTAGTTTCTTCATCTTTCTTTTAATTTTTAATTGGGGGTTATTAATTGGTTTTTCATTTCGGTGTCAAAAATACTAATTAATTAATCAATCCAGTGTAATTATTGTAGATATTTTCATTGCCCGTCTATATTTTTGGTAGAAAAAGAGTCGCACTATTCGCTATGTTATAATGATATTTTCGGCATCGCCCGAACAGTGAGCGATGCCGTTTCTACATCTGTAATGTGTGTTAAGTTAAATTATTCTTATAACAGAATACGTTTTCCGTCAGCTTGTACGGCATATAATTTGGCATTCACCATCAATATAGATGAAGGAATCTCGAAAGTCGTGAAGGTAGAAAAATAAAGTAATTTTCCATTTTCATCATTCTCTCTGAGTTCAAAAGCCACAGCTTCATCTCCGTTTTGGATGGAGACCTTGCGTCCTGCCAGCTCTGCCGTGATAGCTTTGGTTATCTTCTGATTTTCTTTGAATTGAGTGTAATATCCGACATCTCCGACTGCCGAATAGCGGTAGTCATTCGGTGGAAACTCACTTTTCTTTCTGTCTTCAATGTATTGGAAAGCATGTTTCGGGGCAGGGAATTGTGCCATGTATTCTTTTGCTTCCCGAATCATCGCATCACTTACATAGTATTTGTATGTTCCATACTGTTCGATAGTCGTATTGACAGGTTCGAAGAATCCCCACATCTCGAAAAAGTCTGTCAGGTTCTGATTGGCGGCTTTACTTGCCATTTTGGCAAATTCAAGTTGCTTTTTCCCGGGATCTTCACCTTCGGTCATATTCACTTCACGCATCAGTTTGAAAAGTGTTTGCCAGAAATCTGTTTTATATTCGCATCGGTGATAGTAAATCCATAGTTGCCAGTTCATTCTCATATGCGTTTCTGTGTCTTCGTTCTGGTGGGTTGCGTCTCCCATATTATACCAAGCCTGCCCGTTGGCATAACGGGCGGTTGCAACGCTTCCTAACCCGTTACCACGCGATTTGTATTTTCCTAATTTATAGATAATGAAATTAGAGAACAGATTATTAGATGATTCGGTAGAACTGGCCCAGTTAATAGCTGCCTGATGAACATGGCCAATTTCATGAGCTGGTCCCCACGCGTTATCTTCCGCTGCCATTACATTATCTTCCAACAAGATATTGCCTAAGTAGGTATAGACAAATCCGATTTGATAGTCAGAAGCCCACATATAACTTCCTTCCGGTGAGATGGCAAATAAATGGTTGTTGACTTGTGATGGGCGTACATCGTCAATTCCCATTAATTCTTGTTGCCAGCCGACAATGTTATCCCATAGATGGATAGCTGAGAGGATGTTGTTGGGTACATATTCCAATAATTTGTTGCGGTGGAAATAGAACATGATCTTTTCACCGCGTATGCAGAAGTATTTGTGTGTTGATTTTTTCAATAATTCAGCGTATTTTTCGTCTGTCTTATGTTCTTTCAGGTCGAAGAAACCGTTCACTGTGCCACTTCCGAGTGGTATGTGAATTTTGATGGGTTTTGCTGTATTTGAAGTCAGTTCGGTGTTGTACATGACAAACAATTGTCCTTCTCCTTTCATAGTCAGTTTGTTGACTCCGGGATTTAGCATATAGACATCGCCTGAAGAAGCTGTTTGCTTGTATTCTGTTCCTGTTTCCCAAATACACTGCATTGAAATATTCTGTCCGTATGTGTCACCAACCAATACGATGATATCGTCTCCTGCCTTGACGGATATACCAGTCGGATTGTCGAGATCACTATATTTCTTAGTCATTAATTTATCCGCCCATTCAGCAATATTACTGTATGGTTCATAGCTGCGAATGCGAAATTCTTTTTCCCATTTGTCGTATGTATTGTCACGAACCGCTTCTGCTATTCTGACGAAATAGTCTGGCAGAGCTTGTATCTGTTCGTTGGTGACGTTGTTCTTTATTTCCGTACAAGTTATATCGGTGAATACGGTAAGAAGTTGTTTATCCAGTGTTTTATCCGTATTTGTTTTGTAAAATTCCATTTCATCACAGCTTACAAAATCACCCAGACCGCTTAATACTTCGAATTTGATTCCGGTCGCTTTTATGCCTTCTGAAAATGAAACTTTGGAAGGAGCATTCTGCTCTTTAAAGTCATATTCTCCCTGTAATGTATAATCTGATCGGTCAGGATTGGTTGTTGTATATACTTTGACCTTTCCGAAGTTTCCATTACCGGATCGTGTATAATAAATTAAGTAGTCTATTTCCGTATCTCCTTTAAAATAGTATTCCAGCGTGACAGGGAATTTGGCGGATTGTCCCCACGGAGTGTGGAAAGGGGCAGCTCCATCAGTTGAAAATTTGCCATCATATGTATTTTCAATATCCTGTCCCTCCTGATGCTCACTCGCTTTGCCTCCGGTTGGTGTAACCTTGATGTCACCCTCAACAATTACTTCGCCTTTGGCATATTGATTAACGGTGATAGTATAGGTAGCAGTAGTTGATGTTACTTTTATGTTGGCTGTTCTTTTGGTTTCGCCTGTATTTTCATTCACTGTAATTCTCAGGAAAGTTCCTTCTGCTGCTGTCTTTTGTTTTGAGCATTGTAGCCAGTTTGCTTCATAAGAGACACTCCATTGAGCTAACTCCATAGATGTGTTAATTGGAATCTGGACAGACGTACTTGATTTATCCAGATTTTGTATCAGATATTCTTCACTGATACTGAAGGAGCTATTTATAATCGATTTTTCGGTATCCTTGCATGCCAGTGAAACTGTGAATAGAGTAAAAAGGGCTAACAGGTTAGTAATGAATCTTTTTATTGTCATTTTTTTGCTGTATTAGTTTTTAAGATAGATGAGGTATAAAAGGGTGAATCAAAAGTCTGACTCACCCTTTGTCTCTCATTTATTATTCGGACAGTATGAACAGACTAAATTCGCTCCATACAAAGAAGGAACCACCGGTCCAGTTGCTTTCACATTCAAAGCGTAAGGTGTTGGCAGCATTGTCTATTGAAACGTCGGGAGAAACATAAACTCCTGCAGCACCTGACGGGAGACCATCTTCATCCCACGCAAAACGCTTGTAAAGTTGTAAATTGTTCTCATTCGTTCCTGTATATAAATTGAACCATGCCAAAGCGGCATTTCCGTTATTTGATCTGTTTGTATAGGTGAAACGGAATGTCTTAGTTGATACGGGCAATTTTACTTGAACATAATGCTTGTCGGCAATTGATACACTCCACGCGCTGTGGAAGTAGGTACCTATATCTCCATCCAATAAATTAGCTAAGGAACCTTCTGACGGTTCTATTGCATTACTGGAAAGCATGTCCGCTGTCAGACTGTATTTTTCAACAGATGCAACCAGTATAAATGGATTCGTGTCGAATTCGAAACCGTCTTTTCCATTAATTTCCAGAATCTTTATACCCACATTTCCGGAGGTCTTCGTAAACTTAGGGATATTAACTTGAACAGAAGATGTGTTTCCAGGCTCAAATGAGATGATATCCGAAACCAACGTTGCTCCTTCTAAGGTAGTAGTAGTTTCATCAATTGCTACTTTACAGGTGAAATTCCATTGGTTTTCGACTTGCAATCCTAAATCAAGAGCAATGGTGCCTCCACTTTGGGGCAGATATTTAGTCACGGTTCCTGAACTGGATTCAGTGACTGAAAGAGAGGGAGTAATAATCTCCGGTTTCAGAACTAATGTGTTTTTATCCGCCAGGATGGAATCGGATGTACTGGTCAGCATGATTGGAAGGACACACGTTTGTCCCTCTTCAAGAGTCTGCTCAAAGATTTCTATCTCGTTGGTATTCAACTGTAAATTGATGATCTTATAGGTTTCAGCAGAAGAATAATCGAGTTCTTCCATGTTGAACGAATAACAATTGGCAGGCATTGCCACATAGTCCAAACCTCTCTCGGAGATATACTTCTCAAAATTGACTGCATCCATTGCACCGATATGGGCAGAAGCTGTCAATGTGGGTTGACTTCCGGATTTAATGACCGTTATTGAATAGTTAGTAGCCTCTCCTGTTTTATAAAGATCTACGGCTTGCTCACCGGTGGTCTGCAGTGATAGTATTTTCTCATATTCCTGCGGATAGGTATCGTCATAATTGTCGCAGGAAGTATTCATCAGAATCATCCCGCACAAACACAATGCTATTGATATATGTTTCATATATATTCTATATTGTTATGAATGAATAAAAAATAATTAATATCCGGGTGCTTGTACCATTTGCGGATTTTTGTATACTTCGTTGTAGAATACCGGATTCAGGTACATGCGGTTTTCCCACACATAAGGTGCATCAACTGTAGTTCGTTTATTAAATTCTTCGAATGTGGGACTTTGAACTTCTGCATTCAATCCTTCCCGTTTGTTTGCTCCAAAGTACTTGGCTCCTTCTGCCCAACGGCGGACATCGAAGAAGCGGTGACCTTCGTTCCATAATTCAACAAAACGTTCATTGTGTACCCAGTCTTTTATTGTCATATTATTTGTGATATCAGCCAATGTTAATTTAGGGATTCCGGCACGTTCACGAACAGGATTTAGTGCATCAATGGCTTCCTGTGTATTTCCTAATGCTGCATGGCATTCTGCTACGTTTAGGTAGAGTTCGGCCAGGCGGAATAAGATAGTAGGTGCGCTTGTTCCGCTTGTAGAACCGCCGGCTGTATAGAATTCAGTTACCGGATCAACAAACTTTTGTGTCAGGAACCCTGTGACACTATGGTCACGATTAAATAGAGACGGATTGTAACCGTGCATTTCCGAATTCCTCATTTCCAGTTTCAGAGGAGAACCGGCCGCAAATTTAGTTCCGTAGTCACCACCGTCAAAAGCCATCCATGCATAGAAACGAGGTTCACGACCCACATTCAATTTGATAATGTCTTCCCGTGAAGAGATACCTGCTGACTCAAACCATTCAGAGGAAGGAGTAAAGTCAAGGTCTTTTTCAGGTAGTTTCCCGTTAGCTGTATAGAAATGTTCGAACGTATATAATGTAGGAGATACACCACTATAACCAGCATGCCATGTTCCATCCGATTTCTTCAGAATACGAAGCGGATAACGGGAATAAAAATCAAACTGGTTGGATAATCCCCAGATAATTTCTTTGTTTCCTTCAGATTCACGTGTACTTACGGCATAGCGCATCTTCATTACGTTTTTCAGGAATTCTTTATTATCTTCCACGTCTGCTACTCCGGGAACAAAAGGTAAGTTCAGGGATTGTCGGGAGTAATATTCGTCGTCATCGTAAAGTTCACGGTCACCGGAAGTTGTAGCTAATGTAAGTGCTTCCTGACATGCGGCAAGTGCTCTTTCCCATTTGCTCTTGTCATAAGTATTGCTTACCAAAGCTTTACCGTAACCCGGAGTCTCGAAATTCTCATTCTGCCAGTTAGGGTAGGGGAAACTTCCGTTCCATAAAGGAGATGCGGCATAAAGTAACAAACGTGCTTTTACAGCTTTAGCTATAGTAGATGTAGCGCGACCCCATTCATTGGTAACGGTGCGGTTGGCAGGAAGTACTTTGGCGGCTTCATCCAGCTGGTTCGCAATCCAGTCTACACAATAGTCAAAGTGAAAACGTCCATTATACTCTGACGTTGGGGTATCCATCGGAATGTACGAGTCTGTAATTGGGATGGGACCATATCTTCTTAAAGTAGCGAAGTGGTAATAAGCTACCAGGAATTGGCATTCGGCTCTCCATTGTTCCTTTTCTGCATCAGATGCAATGTCGCTTCCCGCATTTTCCAACTTTTGTAAAAACAGATAACATTGTCCTATATATTGGTAAGTAGTTCCCCATAGCCAGTCTTGGTTAGTGGATGATGCAGTGTTAAATGCATAGGCGCCCCAATAACCGTCTTTGTTCCATGAATAAGGTAATACATATTCGTCTGTCGTAGAGTTTATTTCCCCCAGATAGGCACTGGGTAAGTCTGTACTGACACCTCCATAACAGGAATAAAGAAATCCTAAAGCTCGGGTGGGGCTTGACATTGCGTCATCGATATTGGGTTGTTCGGGTGGAACGACGTCTAGATAATCACATGAGGTTAAGCCCAATGCAGTGATAATAACTGCTATACTTATATTTTGAAAGATGCGTGTTAGTTTCATATTTTTTCTCATAATAAATTAGAACTGAAGTTGAATTCCGACATTGACAGTTTTTTGCATAGGATAACTGTTCCAAGAAGACAGTTCAGGATCCCAAAGGTCAAACGGACTAAAGGTGAATAGATTGGCTGCGCTGACGAAAATACGTCCGTAAGGTATCTTATATCCTACTTCTACATTCTTCAATCGGAGGAAAGAACCATTTCTCAACCAGTAACTACTGTTCACTGTATTGTTGGCAACGTCTGTTGCAAGTAATCCCAGACGAGGATATTTGGCATCCCAATTCAGTTTTTCTTCCGACCAGTAATTATCAGCTATATATTTTAATACATTTCTGTTACCGACGGCTATTCCTTCTTGGAAAGGGTCAATACCGTTTGTCATGATAGAACGCAGAGCAGAGCCACTGAAGAAGACACCAAAATCAAACTTTTTGTAGTTGACAGTTCCGCCAAATCCGTATTGTAAGCGTGGAGTACTTCCATATTTGGAGATCATCGTCTGGTCATCCGAATCAATGATACCATCACCGTTAAGGTCACGATATTTAATATCTCCGACCTTGGGTGTAGAACCCAAATTCTGGGCAGGGCTGTTATCTATTTCTTCTTGTGACTTGAATAAGCCTTCTGCTATGTAGCCGGTAATGCGTGAATAAGGTTTTCCGGTTTCTGACTTCCATATAGTCGGATATTCCGGTTCATCCACATAGACCATTTTATTTTTGTTGTAGGTGAAGTTTGCCTGTAGACTGACAGACAAATCTCTGGAGAAGTTATTGGCATAATTAATACTGAATTCTACTCCCTTATTATCCATTTTACCAATATTACTCCAAGGTTTGGCAATATGATAAGCCAGTGATTGCGGCCATGCTTCACGGTTCATGAAGATGTCATAACGCTTGTCGTAGAAATAATCGAAGGTAAATGTCCAGTTGCGGAACAATGTAAAATCAATACCGATATCGAGCTTCTTTACTTTTTCCCATCCCAAACCGGACATGGCGTAGTATGCCATCTGAGGACCTCCTAATTGGTAGTCCATATTTTGTCCGGAAGTCCATTTCAGATAAGACAGGTCGTTGTTTGTAATCTTGTCTATATACAGGTAATAACTTCCGCCGGCTGTTGCCAGGTCATCGCTACCTACAAGACCGTAGGAACCTCTGACCTTGAGATTGTCCACTACATTTTTCATTGGTTCGAAGAAAGCTTCATTGCTTATTACCCATCCTAAAGAGACGGCAGGGAAGAATCCGAAACGGTCTTCTTTGGCCAGACGTTCGGTCCCGTTGTAACCGAAGTTAAACTCAAACAGATAGCGTTGTCCGTAATCATAAGTAAGACGTCCGGAAAGGCCTTGATTACGGTTGGGTAACACGTCGCTTCTGTATTCGCGTTGTTTGTAGAGTAACATGGCACCTACATTATGCAGACCGAATTGACGGGCGTAGTTTAGGTTGAACTGTAATTCAAATGTTTGGTCGGAAGACTTTCCGATAGCCGACTGACTGATATAATCGCTGCCATTCGAATTTAGCAGTTCCAATTCATAATTCGTATTTTCCAGGTCGGTTTCATCGTAGCTTCCGCTTTTTATGCGATAATAATAAGGAGCAATGCTACGATCAAAGTAAGAACTTGACCAGGTTTTGAAATTTACAAAAGCATTAATTTTAAGCCCTTTAGTGATAAAATCCAAATCCTGGTCTATCTTGATAACTGTGTTAAGTGTATTTTCGTTCGTTTCGGCAAAGGATGTCATCATCCTGGCATAGGGGTTCGTGTATAAGGTACTTCCTGAGATGATGTTATTGCCGTACATGATACGCCCGTCCTGACTTGGATAAGTAACCGGAAATTCTATGGGGGTAGTAGTCAGAATCTGTTTGAACAAATCCTCGCTTGATACATTCGGGCTTTTTTTCTGACGGATCTGAGCGTTCATATTCATTTTGATTGTTGTCGTCGGCGTCAGTTTATAAGCAATATTATTCTGGAAGGTATAGTTCATTATATTAATATTGTTGTTCCATGAATATGCTTTCCCTGTGTTCAGCAAGCCTGAATCATGGCTGACATCCAAACTCATGTAATATTTAACTTTAGAACCACCACCGGAAATGTTGACGTTGGCACGTTGGCGCATACTCATGTTTTTGAACAATACGTCTTGCCAGTTTACATCGGGGTATAGGTATGGGTTGACTCCGGATGCCGTGCGTTCCATGTCTGTAGCACTGTATTTGGGTGTAGCGGAAGAGTTTCTGGCTAATGAAGCTTTATTATACATATCCATGTAAGTAGCTCCGTCCACAAATTCCGGGAACTTGTCTAAGTAGTTGAAAGAGTTTTCCGCTGTAACGTTGATGGATGTTTTACTATTGTATTCTCCGCCTTTAGTTGTGACGATCATTACACCGTTAGCTCCGCGTGAACCATAGATAGCGGTGGCAGATGCATCTTTAAGGATAGAGAAGCTTTCAATATTCTCGGCTGGCACATAATTAAGGTCACCGGATGATATTTCTACATCATCCAATAAAATCAGAGGAGTTGCTCGTCCACCAAAAGTACCGATACCGCGAATGTAAAATTCGGCACCGGAGCCAGGCTCTCCGGAGTTTGTTTTTGCGATGACACCCGCCAACTTTCCGGCAAATGAGTTGGACAGGGTAGATGACGGCAGTTTGAGGCTGGCACCTTTTATACTTGTGATAGCTCCTGTTACGCTGACCTTCTTTTGGGTACCGGAACCGACTACGACAACTTCATTCAAGGTATGATCGTCTCCTTCCAGTACAATTTTGATATTCCCTAGATCTTCTACAGGAACTTCACGAGTTTTATATCCGATGTAAGTTACGACAAGGATCGTCTTATTGTCGGGTATGGAAAGACTAAAATTACCATCAATATCCGAGATTGTACCAGTGTTCTTGTCACCTTTAATCGTGATGTTAGCTCCAATGATGGGGCTATCGTCCACTGCGTCTATGATAGTACCGGTTACAGTACGTTTTTTCTTTTGTTGGGTGTTATTCGTTTTTTGTACGTTGAGAATAACCTCTTTGTTTTTTACGATATAGCTAATACCGCTGTCTTTGAAAACTTCATCCAGAATCTCGTCAATAGGACCATTACAATTAATGTCTTTCCGTTGTTTGTCTTCGAGATCTGCTGCATTGTAGAAAAACGTGTAGTCGCTGTTTTTTTCTATAAGCTGGATAGCTTGCATAATAGTGATTGATTGCCCCTTGATAGATATGTGTCCCTGAGCTCCAAGAGCGGACAAGGGGTAAAAGAGCAAAACGAGTGCGATATGCTTCAGATATCGCCTCCGGTAACAACTGTGATTTTTTTTCATGATTTAACTTGTTGTGAGGTTAAATATTGGGTTAATTATTAGAAATATGGTTAATTATATATTACTATTTTACTATTCTGTTTTTTGTATGTGAGGTTAAGGCTGAAACAAAGCTTCTCTATTACGTCATCCAATGTTTCATCATAACGGATGCTACCTGTGAATGAAGATTGTTTAGTAAACTTTCCTTCTAGAATTATATTTGATTGGTATATTTGATTTACAATTGAAATGAGCTGGGGTAATGGGGTTTCTTTGAAGTTGTATCTTCCGTCCTTCCAATTGATATCCATTACATTCTCAACTAATGTTTGTGCATTGTTTGGATTATACATTACCTTTTGCGATGGGACATGATAATTTTCTCTCCTGTAGATTCTACATTAAATTCTATTTTACCATGAAACAGCGTGATTTCATTTTTTTCAGCATTAGTTTGCTTGATTTGAAAACAGGTTCCCTTTACTTCTATAAAAGCTTTATTAATATGTACTTGGAAGAAACTGCCTTCATGTTTATATACTTCAAAAAATGAGTTGCCTTCTAGCCATACTTCTCTTTTTTTGTTAAAGGCTTTTGTGTATTTAATGGAACTACCTGATTCCATCCATACTTTTGTACTGTCCGGTAAAACGTGCATTTGGTTTTGTTGTGCTATCACCATTATAAATTCGTCGTTAATATTATCTCTGACTGAATTCATCCAAAATCCTCCTATTGTTAGTAAAAGAGCGAGTGAAGCTACGGCAAAATACCATCTTAGTTCTGTTAGAACTTTGTTTCTTTTCCTATCTACACATCTTGCTTTTACTCTTTCCCATATCTGTTCTTTTATTTTAAAATCTATAGCTTTATTTTCTGATTCATTCCATTGTATTTTAAGTTCTCTATCCACTGATTCCAGGTCACATAGCTTCTCCGCTGCTTTTTAGTCAGCCGTCCTGCCAGCAAATCTTTAATCAAACTCATCTTTGTATCTTTATCCATCCTATCTTACTTTGTTATTATTCTATTTATTATTACTCGTATATTATAAATACACTTGAGTTAAGTCTACCCCCACATCCCTTCGATAAAAAAAATAGAAAAACTATCATTAAAATCACAATGAGCTAATATTCAATAAATTAACCACTAACCAAAAAGAAGTTTTTTTTTCGAAAAGTCATTTTTTTATCTTAGTTCTAACAGAACTTAGTTGAATTTAATAATTAGAATAGATTTTGAAGACATTATTAAAGGAAAAAAGGTAACTTTATTATAAATAAAAATCAAAAAAAATGTTGTGGTTAATGGTTATTTCTTTATTTTTGTAACACAATTGAAAAGAGATGGAGGAGACAATAATTCTGGAAAAGGTAAAAGCGGGAGATGCGGCTGCATTTTCTTTGCTGTATGACCTTTATTGGCTGAAGGTTTATAACTTTGCACGACTTTATGTCACTTCATCTTCCGTGATTTCAGAAGTAGTTCAGGATGTTTTTGTGAAAGTTTGGGAGTCCAAAGAGTTTCTTGATATTACCAAGAATTTTGATGGGTTGCTTTTTATGATTACCCGTAATATTATATTCAATTATTCGCGTAGACATTTTAATGAGCTGAATTTTAAAATGACAGTTCTGAAAGGACTTGAAAATTCTTATGATATAGAAGAGGAATTGGATGCTGCTGATTTGAAGAACTATATTGATAAATTGATTTCGCAACTTCCGGCCAGACGGCAGCAGATCTTTAGAATGAGCCGCGAAGAGCATCTATCTAATCGGGAAATCGCGGAACGTTGTGCAGTCAGTGAAAAAGCAATAGAACGGCAGATTACCTTAGCATTGAAGTTCATCAAAGAGAACCTTCCTTTATTTGTTGTATTTATGGGATAAAGACTCAAACGTATTCATGCTCATGCTTGAGCCTGAATACGTTTAATTGCCTATATGGTGTTTTTTATTTTTTCAGTTTAAAGAAAGGGTTCTTGCTAATCTTGACATCCGAAGGTTTCATATTTTCAATTTTAACAGTACGTCCTAATACATCCCCTTCAATCTTATTGTTTGAAATAACCACAGATTTACATGCTTCCAGCGTAATACCTTCTTTACGATAGTGATAAGGCTGGTAAGTCGTATCACGTATGAGTGTATTGGAGGAGAAGGTGAGTCCGTCTACCGACCGTGCGAAGAGAATCGGATAATCAAATAGGTGGAAGGTATTATCCACAATGCGGATATTGCGATGATAGGGGTACTTCTGTTCCGATGTCGGAATTTCCGGATCAATGCTGATCACGGCTTCACAGAACTGATAAATCGAAGAATTGCAAGGATAACGGAAATCATTGTTACGTATCAGCACGTCTCTGACAGCTCCTGACTCGTACCATGCATTTGCGTCTCCGGCAATCAGAATGGCAGAGCCGCTGGATTCGAATACATTGTTCTCAATAATAACCTTGCCGGGAGTAGATACAAGCAGACCACGTGCCCGGCAACTTCCGAAATGGCAGTTGCGTATTTCTGCATCAGGTGTGCAGGTCAGATTCTCTATTACATATCCGGCTTCCACTCCGGCTGGAAGTGGTGCTGATAATTCGATGATAAATTCAGCTTTATTTAGTGCTTCAAATTTATTCATTTTACCAGTAGCTACGGTACGCATGGTTTTATGCTCTATAAATCCGATTGTTTCGTCCGGACGTCCCCATTCCATCCCTTCACTCATGTCCTGCATGAATTTGCATTTGATACGGGTAGGAGAAAGAACTTCCATAATACGGGAACATGTTCCATGGATGTTAATAGGATCATCCATCAATCCTGCCCAACTGCAGTTCTCAATCTTGAGTAATCCGCTGCATCCCATGAAGTGGAAACCGTCGTCATGTCCGCTCAGCACACGTTTCTTGGAAGTGTTAGGGATGATATGTACATCATTGAAAGATATATTCTTGCTATACTGTGACAGAATTCCCAGTCCGCAGGTATGGAATAGTTTTACGTTTTCTAGTTTTGTGTCCATGCTGTGGTAAATGAAGATACCGGCGTGGTCTCTGGTGCTGTGTCGTAACACAAGGACCGTACCCGGCGCAGGGAAGAATTTATCAGCCTCCTTTTTAGGATCGGATAAGCGTATTAATCCAGGTTTTACTTCTGTTGCATCGTATGAGCGCCAGCCTAAGTTGTCACCTGTATTTGGCAGGACGAGATGGGTGTCGGGATCAAACTGCATGATCGCCCAAAGACTGCTTTTCCATCCTTCACCGACAAAAGTCAGTCGTTTGTTTTCTATGATATAAGGATATTGGTGGGAGTCGATTTCGATCTCAAGGTATCCGGAGGTAGATTGAGTGACAATACCTTGCGCAGTTAATGGGATTTCCCAATCGACGGAGAAGTTCTTTAAGGTAATGTTCCGGCAATGATCCAAAGTGAATGGCTGCATCCGGCCATGCATAATAAACTCAGAACCATTACCGTCAATCGTCAGATCATTGATCTGCTCCAATAGCACGGCGAGAATTTTGGGATTAACATGTAGGTGTTCGTTTCGTGATAATCTTTTTCGATAGCATGTTGTGCCCAGAAGTCATATCTTCCTTTTGGAAAGACAAGTGTGGAACCTGGATATTGCTTGCAAGCATCGATTGCCTTTTGTATAAATGGCACTGCGTTGATACGGCTGTCGGGGTTCAAACCGAAATCGGATACGGAAATAATCTTGCTTGCCGAAATGCTGTTTGCACAAAGTAAAAGTGCAGATAGTAAGCATGTCTTTAATGATAGGAATGTTCTCATGTGTTTTTATAGTTTAATTGGGGTAAATAGGTAAAATCTAATGTTTGTGTTTTTCCCAGACACCTCTGGTGAAATCCGGTATTTCTACAGGAATACTTCCGTTCAATACCGACTTCTCGCTTAATTCGGTGATACACGACCATTCGGCTGCATCATAAACGTCCATGTCAAGGGGCAGTCCGTTGCGCAGGCAATATATTAACCGATAATCCATTACATAGTTCATTTCGTTCGGTAATCCTTTACGATGTGCTTCCTCGCCGATGGTGGCGCTAAAAGGGTGTTTATAGCGAGTTAATACTGTCTCCAGTGCTTCGCCTTCAAGCGGAGTATCTCCATGAGAATCCAGGGCAATGCATGGTACCGGATATTTTTGTGCAAAGCCGAGTGTACCGCATACTGTTTGCAGGCGACTGTAAGGGCGGGGAGTAGAAACATTATACTGAAGCATGATCGTTTTTCCTTTGGCGGTATGGATAAGCGTGGTGTTGACATCTCCTAGCTTATACTTCTGACGGGCTTCCGGTGAGTTCTCTCCGAATCTTTTCCGCGCATACTCGCTCATGCCGGCCTGATGGGTGGACATGGATACGAGATATTCCATTCTGTCATTGCGGTGGATGTTGAGAATCTGACATGCAGGTCCCAGTCCGTGGGTGGGGTAGGGATTGCCTGTATGTTCGATACTGTATCTTTTCCCCAGTGATTGTGGTAACCACCTTCGCTCTCTTCGGCAAAATACATGGAACGGAGATCGTGAATATACGCTCCTTCTACATGCATTATTTCTCCGAGTACACCTTGACGTGCCATTTCGAGAGTAGTCAGGGCAAAAGGGTCATAACAGCAATTTTCCAGCATGATACAGTGGCGTCTTGTCTTTTCTGCTGTATCGACCAGTTGCCAGCATTCGGCTATATTCATGGCGGCAGGAACTTCGATAGCTACATGTTTGCCGCATTCCATTGCATAGGTTGCCATTTGGGTGTGAGTGAGCCAGTCTGTACAGATAAAAATTAAATCCAGATCGTTGCATTCACACATCTTTCGCCAGCCGCCTGGTCCGGTATATCCCGTGGCTTCGGGGTGCTTTGCTTCTTTGAGTATGAGTTGGGCTTTGTTCAAGTTACCTTCCCTGATTTCGCTGAGAGCTTTGATTTCGGTTCCTTCTATTTGCAGATAACGTTGCAGGGTGAGTAGCCCTCGATTCCCCAATCCTATGATTCCGATGCGGACAATTGGGATAGGGGGGTGTGCCAATTGCAGTACGTGTGATTGCGTTGGAGAATCTTCCATGTTCTTAGAGGTTTAAAGTTATACAAAAAAAGAGAATCTAATTTCTCAGATTCTCTTTGAAGAGCGGAAGACGGGGCTCAAACCCGCGACCCTCAGCTTGGAGG
>ERZ860009.542-NODE-542-length-16638-cov-1.621842_pt1 | contig 16638 bp, 17 predicted proteins | sample MGYA00510114_ERZ860009 | MGnify/ENA primary metagenome ERZ860009 (study PRJEB30046, sample SAMN00715177) | human gut metagenome | study: EMG produced TPA metagenomics assembly of the A metagenome-wide association study of gut microbiota in type 2... | reverse complement strand
TATCGTTTCTTTCCAGCTGCCCTCGGTAATAATGCGCTCGCCTTCAACTCGGGCAATTTCCAAACGGAAGCTGTTGCTTCCCAAGTCTATCGCTGCAAGCTTCATTTATTTGCCCCGCCGATCTGATCCAAACCGATAAGCGCAGCGGCAAATTCATCCGCTTTGAAGGGCTGAAGGTCGTCAATGGTCTCTCCGACCCCGATGTAATAAATCGGCAGCGGTTTTTCCCGAGAATTTGCCAAGGCTACAAGAACGCCGCCTTTAGCGGTCCCGTCCAGCTTAGTAATAATCAAGCCGGTCAGTCCGGCAGACTCATCAAATGCTTTAGCCTGCATCAACGCATTCTGGCCGTTTGTGCCGTCAAGCACCAGAATCACTTCGTGCGGAGCTCCCTCCATGGCTTTTCCCTGAACCTTACGGATTCGGGCGAGCTCGTTCATGAGATTCGTCTGTGTCGGCAGTCTTCCCGCGGTATCCACCATCACAATATCCATGCCTTTTTTACGGCCGGAAGAAATGGCATCATAAGCCACAGAAGCGGGATCTCCTTTTTCCTGAGAAATCACTTCGATTTGATTGCGATCTCCCCAGACAGCCAGTTGTTCCTTTGCAGCCGCTCTGAAGGTATCCGCCGCAGCCAGAAGGACTTTTTTGTTCAGCTGCGCAAAATGTTTGGCTAATTTTCCGATCGTCGTCGTTTTGCCCGCGCCGTTGACCCCGCACATCATGATGACAAGCGGCTTTTGCTCGTCAAAATTAAGGGATGCCTCACAGGGCCGCAGAATGTCGGCAATGATTTCTTTCAGCGCGACTTTTACTTCGTCCTGCGTCTTCAGCCCTTTGAGTTTGATTCTTTCTCTTAATCTCTCAAGGATCAGAGCGCTGGTCTCCACGCCGATATCGGCGGAAATCATCTGGAATTCCAAATCTTCCAAGAACGCTTCATCAACTACACCGCCGGTAAAGATACCGACCAAATTGACCTGGGTCTTTCTTAAACCCTGCTTTAACCGGGCGAACCAACCCGTTTTCTCTTTTGTTTCACTCATTGGCGTACGTTTTGAATAGAATTCAATTATTTCAACACGAGAGTTTAGCAATGCCGGCAAGCAACAGCGGTAAAGTTAGGATCATCGGGGGATGCTGGAAACGCACAAATATCCCCGTTTTGAATGCCGACGGTCTGAGACCTACCGGAGACCGCCAGCGCGAAACGCTGTTTAATTGGCTGACCTTTCTGCTCGGCGGCTTCGAGGGCCGCAGTGCTTTGGACATGTTCGGGGGCTCCGGCGCCTTGTCCTTTGAATTTCTAAGTCGCGGCGGAAGCCGTGCCGTTTTATGTGAGACCAATCGCCGTGCAGCGCAGTTCATTGAACAAACAGCCGAAAAACTCAATGCCGAGGGCCTCAAGGTTATTGTCGGCAACTCCCTGACAGACGTTCGTATCACCGATTCCGCACCGTACGATCTTGTCTTTATCGACCCTCCCTTCGCCGCAGAGCTTCAGTTCAAAGCCCTGAAGCGCTGCGCGCCGATGCTTGCTTCGGACGCTCTGGTGTATGTCGAGTCCCCTCAGGAAATTTCCAATGAAATGCTTGCCTCTCTGTCACTCAGTGCGGTCCGCCGCCTCAAAGCCGGCGCCAGCTATATGCTTTTAGCTCAAAAAACCGAGAATCCCTCATGATTACTGCAACCTACCCCGGTACGTTTGATCCCTTGACCAACGGGCACTTAGACCTTATTCGTCGTGCTTGTTGGATTTTTCCGAAGCTCATCGTTGCAGTTGCCGAAAGCAAAAGGAAACACACGCTTTTCACCTTAGAAGAGCGTGTACAAATGGCCAAGGAAGCCGTCAAGGGTTTTCCGAACGTTGAGGTTGTGGGCTTTGAGGGGCTTTTAGTCGATTTCGTCCGCCGGCACGGCTCAACCTGCATCGTCCGCGGGGCCCGAGCCGTCAGCGATTTTGAGTATGAATTCCAGATGGCCGGAATGAACCAAAAACTCATGCCGGAAGTTGAAACGATCTTCCTTACACCGGCGGAACAATTCCAGTTCATCAGCGGAACATTCGTCCGAGAGATTGCCATGATGGGCGGAGACGTCAGCGGATTTGTGCCGCAAAACATTCTCGCCGCCCTGGAAAGAAAACGCCTCGAACTTAAGCAAACCTCTCTTTAATGAGCGCTTCGCACCTCAGAGCGTCCTGCTCGCGCTCTGCCAGGACTTTGAGGTCGGTTTTTCTCTTGCGGGGACTCCAGTAGCTGTCCGGATAAGCGGCATCATCTTTGAACCGCGGAATCAGGTGCCAGTGCAGATGCGGTACCATCGTTCCGAACTGCGCCCAATTGACCTTCTCGGGACGGATCGCCTCGATAATGGCCTTCTCCAAGCGCGTCAGAGCATCCCACATAATCAGCCGGGCCTCGAGATCCAGATCGGAAACTTCCTTTACGTGATCCTGCCAAATCAGCCGGAAGTAGCCCGGAAACTCAGGATCCTTCACGCGAATAATGCGAAATTTATCGTTTGCGACAATGACGTGCTCCTCCTCAGGAGCACAAAGGGGGCAGTTTTGCGTCATAACAATACCTTTTCAATTCCGCCGTCTTTCAGCTTATTCACCGTCTCGTAAAGCCAATTGTCACCGTACTTCGATCTCATCATTTCGACCACAAGAAACTCAGCGGTTGTATGTGTCGCCTCTGAGTAACGGTTCATACCCTGCAGACAGCCTGGGCAGGCCGTCAGCACCTTGATCTTGCCTGAGAAGCGATCTGTCTTCAGCTTGTCCGCGGCTTGGTTCAGACTCAGCTCTTTAGCTGTTCTCACTTGGCTTGCGATATCCGGACGAGAAACCGCAAACGTGCCGCTTTCTCCGCAGCATCTTTCGGACAATTGCACCTTAGATCCGTCCTTAGGATGTATCAGGCGGTTGACTGTCTCGATGGGAACCCCTTCTTTCAGCGGCGTATGGCACGGGTCGTGGTAAATGTAGCGGGTGTTGTAAGCTCCGTTCGCACTGATTCCCTTCCCGCCAGGTAGTCATGAATGTCCATCACTCGGCAGCCCGGGAAAATGGATTCAAAGTTGTACTCCTTCAGCTGGTGCAGGCAGGTGCCGCAGCTCACCAGAACGGTGGAAATGTCTGCGTAGTTGAGCGTATTAGCAACACGGTGGAAAGCACGCGATTGCGCGTCACGATATCGTCGCCCTTTTTGCTCAGTCCGTTGCCTTTCTGCGGGTGCCCGCAGCAGCGGTACCCCGGCGGCAGGACGATCTGCACGCCCATGTCATAAAGCATTCCTAATACGCAATCGAGACCTGGCTGAACAGCTTTTCATTGCCGCATCCGGGAAAATAAAACACCGACTCTCTTCCGGATTTGGGACTGGCGATCTCCTTGTTCTTAATCACCGGGATATAAGTGGATTCTTCAATGTCAAGGAGACGGCGTGCCGTGGTATGAACCTTATCCTCGGGGAGCTTTCTGTTCACCAGTGGATGACTTCCTCACGCAGCGTCGGCCGTCCGGTACTGAATCCCGGATGTTTCAGGCTCTTGGCTGCTGTAAATTTCAGTGCATCTGCCGCAATTCGCTGCGCCTTAAAGCCGTATTCCACCATGCCTTTGCGCATGGCTCGAACGGCCAGAGGGTTCTCGAGCTCGAGGAACTTCAATCCGGCCGTTTTCGCCGGATCAAAGCGCTCTTTGCCTTGACCGTGCAGCATGTCTCTCATCAGCATGGTGACATGTCCGAAATCAATCTTCACGGGGCATGGTTTTTGGCATTTCTGGCAGATCGTGCAGTGGTCGGAAACGTCTCCGAACTCGGTGAAATGCTTCAGCGAAACACCGCGGCGCGTTTGCTCTTCGTACAGGAATGCTTCCAGCAGGAGTGATGTCGCGATGACCTTATTTCTCGGCGAGTACAGCAGATTGGCATTCGGGACATGCGTCGTGCAGACAGGTTTGCATTTGCCGCAGCGAAGGCAGGTCTTAATTTCGTCGGCAATCTGCTTGGCCTCACTCTTCTGCATGATCAAAGATTCATGCCCTAACAGATTGAAGCTGGGTGTGTAGGCAATCGACAGATTCGCCTCGGGACGAAGTTTTCCTCGGTTGAATCGACCATGAGGATCGACCTCATCCAAATATTTGTAGAACTCATCGAACTGCCCCGGTTCGACAAAAGAAATCTTCGTCATGCCGATCCCGTGCTCGCCGGAGATCGCGCCTCCTAACTTTTTAGCGACTTCCATGACGTAGGCCACACCCTCATTGGCCGTCTTAATCATCTCGACGTTATCGGAGTTCACCGGAATATTGGTATGCACATTACCGTCGCCGGCGTGCATATGAAGGGCAATAAAGACTCGGCCTCTCAGCACGCGATCGTGAATCTTTACGATCTCACTTCTCACCGCTTCAAAGGCATCGCCTGCGTAGATGTCATTGAGCTCCCGGAGAACCTCTTTCTTCCAAGAGATCCGCAGATAGTGGTTCTGGACCAGATCCAGAAGCGTTAAATCATCAAGATTCTCCGGCAGTTCCGATTCACAGCGGCGTCCGAGCTGCTCAAGGGCTTCGAGCGCTTCTTTAGCCGGTGTGTGGAGATGATTGAGGACGTACTCCCATTCGTCATGAACTTTACGCAGCAGTGCCATAGCAAGCGGAAGTTTTTGTGCCAGAAGCTCCTTCTCGGTGTAGCCCTCTGAAGAAACGGCTAGTTTGCCGAGTTTGATCGGACCGCCTAAATACGTAGCCACGGCATTCAGCATTTCCAGCTTGTTGCGAATAGAGCAGCAGATATTGAAAAGTTCACATGCATCCGTGTACTCGCCGATCTTATCAAGCGGAATGACAACGTCCTCATTCAGTTTGAAAGCGTTGGTATGCTTTGAGATCGCCGAGGTCTTGGAGCGTTCGGCCCAGTATTGATGTCGAGCTTCAGGCGTCTTCGCCACAAAGGTATCACCGTTGCCGGCAATCGCGATCTTCTTGACTTCTTCGACGTATTTGGAAATCGTCGCGTCATCGTTGCCGATGATGTCTCCGACGATCACCATCTTCGGATAAATCCCGCGGCCGCTCTTCGGCGCGTAATTAATCGCATGCAGATAACGGTCATCAAGGTGTTCCAAGCCGGCAAGCATGACGCCTTCAGGATGCGAGTCGAAGAGCTGAGAGATTTGATAGATCGCGGGACCGGCGTTGCCGGCAGCGCCGTAAAACTCCAGACAGACGGTCTGAGTGCAAACCGGCATCTTGTGAAGAATGAAGCGAGCCGAAGTAATGATGCCGTCGCAGCCTTCTTTCTGCAGACCGGGCAGACCGCCTAAATATTTGTTCGTTACATCCTTGCCTAAGCCCGGCGTTCTGAACTTAGGTCCTTTGAGTCGGAATGTTTTTTTACGGATGATCGGCGCTTTCTCGGGAGACTTATTGCCTTGTTTCCACACAGCCTCGAAGACGACATCTTCCTGCAGATGGATTTTGCCGAGGTTGTGGTTTACACGCGTAACTTCCAGCCAGTTCCCGTCCGGATCAACCATTCGGTACCAATAAACGTTGTCGACCGTGGTGCCCCATAAAACCGCCTTCTTGCCGCCGGCATTCTCCGCAATATTGCCGCCGATCGTACACGCATAGTTGGAGTTCGGGTCAACCGAGAAAACCCAGCCTTCGGAAGCGGCCTTCTCGGCAACCTTCTTATTGACCGAGCCGGCACCGGCTTGAATCGTGGCGACTTCTTTGTCGAGGCCTTCAAGCTTGCGCATTTCCACATCTGAAATACGGTTGAGCTTTTCGGTATTAATGACGGCTGAGCGAGAATGCAGAGGCACTGCGCCGCCGGTGTAACCGGTACCGCCTCCGCGGGGAATGATGACAAAATCAAGATCAATCAGCGCTTTGACAATGCCCGGCACTTCGTCTTCGGAGTCCGGATAAATGACCACAAAAGGATATTCCACGCGCCAGTCCGTTGCATCCGTTACATGACTGGCCCTTGAAAAGCCGTCGAAACGAATATTGTCTGTCCGAGTGTGTTTCTTCAGCTTCTTAAGAACCAGGCGGCGTAGATCCCAGGAACGCTCAAAAGAGCCCTTGAATTTTTCAATCATCACCAGCGCAGTCTCCATAAGGGCTGCGACCTTACCCGCTGAGACCTCATCAAGCGTAGGAAGCTGCTCGCGAATCGAATTAATTCGGTGATAAAGCGCCTCAATCAGAAGATCTCGCCGTTTCTTATTAAACAGCATGTCCTCCTGAAGATAAGGATTTCTTTGGATAACCCAAACGTCACCTAACACTTCATAAAGCATTCGGGCGGATCGTCCCGGCTTTCCCGACACGCGAAGCTCGTTTAACAACTGCCAGGCCTCTTTGCCAAGCAGTCGCGTCACAATATCCTTATCCGCAAACGAGGTGTAGTTATAAGGAATCTCTCTTAAACGATTTTGCAGTTCAATCTTTTCGGCCATGATTCTTCGTTGGTATCGGCTTACGGCTGGTTATCAGAATCTACATTGTGCAAGATTTTTTCTTCCAAGTAATAAACCTAACTCGTCTTTTTCAAATTGAATGGATTCCGGTGGTATGTTTAAGTAATCTTCAACCACTTTTCATACCTCTGTCGACATGTTAGAGCAAGAATACCTTCGACGAATCCTCAAAGCCCATGTTTACGATGTGGCCAAGGAAACACCGCTGCAGCAGGCAAAACTCCTTTCGGCCCGAACTGAGAACAAAATCCTTTTAAAACGCGAAGACCTTCAGAGCGTCTTTAGCTTCAAGCTGAGAGGCGCCTATAACAAAATGGCCAATCTCACGCCGGAAGAACGTGCCCGCGGTGTGATTGCCGCCAGTGCCGGCAACCACGCTCAGGGCGTTGCTCTTGCTGCCAGCAAACTGGCTGCCGAGCCGTCATTGTGATGCCGATTACGGCGCCGGCCCTCAAAATCAACACGGTCCGCAGATTAGGCGGCGAAGTTGTCCTCTTTGGTGAATCCTTCAGTGATGCTGCTGCTTACGCGGAAGAACTTCAGGCTAAAGAAGGACTGACACCGGTGCCTCCCTTCGATGATCCGGATGTCATTGCCGGCCAGGGCACCGTTGGAATGGAGATTATCCGCCAGGCCCAAAACGCCAACGGCAATATTGATGCGATCTTCGTCCCTGTCGGAGGCGGCGGACTGCTTGCCGGCGTCGCCGTTTACGTTAAAGCACTCTATCCCAATATCAAGGTCTTCGGCGTCCAAACATATGACTCGGACAGTATGAACCAGTCCCTTAAAAACGGGGAAAGAACTTTAGTTCCCGATGTCGGCCTCTTCTCCGACGGCACGGCGGTCAAACTTGTCGGCAAGGAGACCTATGAGCTTTGCAAGAATTTCGTAGACGGTATCGTGCTGGTGGACACAGACGAAGTCTGTGCTGCGACAAGGACGTCTTCCAGGATACGAGAAGCATTCTTGAACCTGCCGGCGCCCTTTCTGTCGCAGGCATTAAACACTACATCAAGCAGAACGGCTGCAAAAACCAGACTTTCATCGGGGTTCTCTCCGGCGCCAATATGAACTTTGACCGCCTGCGCTTCGTCGCAGAACGTGCCGAACTCGGCGAGCACCGCGAAGTCCTTTTTGCTGTCACGATTCCTGAAAAGAGAAATTCGTTCCGTTCGCTTATTTCGCTCTTAGGCAGCCGCAACGTCACGGAGTTCAACTACCGTATTTCTGACGCAACCGACGCCCAAATCTTTGTCGGTATTCAGACAGAGCATCGAAGCGAAGCGCTCGAAATCAAAAAATTATTTGATGAACAGGGCCTTCCCGCATTGGATATCACAGAAAACGAACTCGCTAAAATGCACCTTCGCTACATGGTAGGGGGCCATTCAAAACTTGCGACCAACGAGCGCGTTTTCCGTTTTGAATTCCCGGAAAGACCGGGAGCACTCTTTAAATCCTTAACTCTTCCGGATCGAAATGGAATATCTCGATGTTCCATTACCGCAATCAAGGTGCCGACTATGGTCGAATTCTTGCCGGGCTTCAAGTTCCTGAAGAGGACTACGCCCAGTTTGACGAATTCTTAAAGAACCTCGGGTATTCCTACGTTGAAGAAACGGACAATCCCGCTTATAAACTGTTCTTAGGATAGTAGACAAAGAAGCGGGGCTGCCCGCTTCCCGCAGCGGACTGAATATGAGCCTGACAAACAAGGAAAACGTAGACAGAGTCATGCAGGGACTCCCTCCGGAAGCACGTGCGGCGTTAAATGTCATGTCACAGATGCAGCAAAGGCCGCCGGAAGATGTGCTTCGCGATGAGATCAAGAACTACATCGAAGGACGCCTCCCGAGAATTGACATCGAGGGCGCCATCAAGGCGCTGCAGGCTCGGTCCTATCAGGCAGGCTACATTGTCGGTTCGCTCCGGAAGTTTGCCCGAAACTGGAATCGGGAATAGAGAATTTCAAATCACCCAAGAAAAAACGCCGACGATCCGGCGTTTTTTCTTGGGCCTCTGTTTGAGCATTAATCCACAATGTGGATTTCTCCGTTTTCTTCCGCAAAATGGAGGTCGTATTTTTTCTTTCCGTTGACTTCCTCAACCCAAACCGCCACAGGCTCTTCTTCTTCCAGATTCGCGTTAATGAACCGTTCGGCTTCCAAACGGGTGGCGAAGTTTTCGCATCCGCTCGGATACTCCACGATGATCTGGGTCACAACATCTCTTCTCATCTCAGTGCTCCTCATACTGCGAAATCAAATATGCCACCGAGGCCGTCTGCTTCTTGCAGTACTCAATATGCAGCGACTCGTTGGGCCCATGCGCGTTGGAGTTCGGTCCTAAAGCGCCCGAAACCATAAACTGAGCATGCGGCCATTTCTCGGAGAAAAGTTTCACCAGAGGAATAGATGCGCCGAGCCCCATGTAGGCAGGTTTATTTCCCCAATACGTCTCAGAAGCTTTCTCGAACGCTTTCGTAATCCACGGGGCCGCCGCTTTGGCAGACCAGCCGTTGCTTGCTACCGTAGGAACGTACTTCACATCGGCATTAAAGGGCGGTTCGGCCGTGATAATTTCTTCCAGCGCTGTCGAAGCCTTTTCGGCATCCACATCAGGAGGGAGCCTCATGCCGATCTTCACCGTGGTATAGGGACGCATTACATTACCGGCATTTTCAACCGACGGCATCCCGTCCACGCCTGTAACCGTTAATTCAGGACGCCAGCTGCGGTTTAACAAAGCCTCGCAGGCGTCTTTTGTCAGCGGTTCGGTTTTGCCGTGCCACGGATAAGCCGCAAAAATTCGGTCACCCAAGCTCTCTGCCACGCCCACGTTTTGTTTGTGGATTTCTTCACTGATCTTCGTCTGGAAAACCCTAGGAATAATTTCACCGGTCCTGCTGTCTTCAATACGATCCAGCAGGCGGCGAACGATCATAAAACTTTCCGGAACAATTCCGCTGGCCTCTCCGGAATGCACGCCGACATTCAGAGTTCGAACTTCAATCGTGCCCCCGAGCATGCCTCTGAGCGAGGAAGTCACCCAAAGTCTGTCGTAATCGCCGCAGCAGCTGTCCAAAGCGATCACCAGTCCGATATCTCCGAGCTTCTGTTCGGCTTCCTTTAAATACGATTCGTAGTGGCGGGAGGAAGACTCTTCACAGGTTTCAAACAACCCGACACAGCGCGGATGAGGAATTCCTAACGTTTGCAGGGCCTTCACTGCAGCCAAAGAAGTGTAGAAGGCATAACCGTCATCAACAGCACCGCGTCCGTAGAGACGGCCGTTTTGAATGACGGGTTCCCATGCGCTTTTATCCTGATCCCAGCCCTCGTTAGGCGGCTGCTTATCCAAGTGCCCGTAGAAGAATACGGAACGCTCGAACTTTTTATCCGAGGTTGCATCCACCTCTACAAACAGGCACGGTGTAAATCCGTCGTCTTTAATAATTTCACATCGAAGGCCTTTGATGCCTTGTTTTTCTGCCCAGGCTTGCGCATCCTCCAGAGCCTTCAGAAGAACGCCGTTTTCTTCCCACTTTTTATCAAAATCGGGCGAAAGCGCAGGAAGTCTGATAAATGATTTGAGTGCTTCTTCAACCGAAGTGTCCCACTCATGTGTCACTTTGTTATAAATTTTCTTCAGCATGAACTCTATTCCTTCAAAGTAAACGCTTTGATGTTCAACGCATCTCGAATAATCGCCACGGCAGATTTTGCCTGCTGTTCGGTCATGGACTTACCGGCAACGACTTTGTACAAGCCGTTTGTCGAGCGGATGCTGACTTCGGAGCCTATTTTATCGCCGAGGGTTTCGATGAAACGCTTCTTCAGAGCAATCGCATTGGCCTCAGAGCGGAATACGCCGAGCTGCACGGCGTAGTTTCCTTGAGGAGCCGCCGCTGAGCCTTTGAACTTATTCAGCTCATCGGAAGCCTGCTCTCTAATGGAGTGAATGACTTCTTCTCGAATCTCATTTTCGAAGGTCCCAAGCGTCGTAGTGCTGTCTGCGCCGGCAACGGTGTATACGCCTTCGGGTATCAGATGGCGATCAGAACTCGGCACCGCTTTTTCAATTTCAACCTTATCCGCGGTTACCGGAGACGGGCTCTCCATCAAGTTGCCGCTCTGCGAAGCCAAAGCCTCTATTAAAGCTTCGCCCGGATCTTTGCGTTCGCCCACCGGAGATGCAGCCTCCTTCTTGTCTTTCGGAATCGCGGCCATCACGGTTGTTAACAGCGGACTTCCCTTCTTCCATTTCCCGGAAGCAATCTGTGCCCGAGTAATTCGCTCAACTCTGACGCGTGCAGTGCCTTTTCCCGATAACCCAGCTTTGTCGCCGCAGCATAGGACAGATCAATGACACGGCTGTGCAGGAAGGGGCCGCGGTCGTTGACGCGCACAATCACGGACTTCCCGTTCTCCAGATTGGTAACTCTCGCGTAGCTCGGAAGCTCCATCGTGGTGTGCGCCGCGGACATTTCGTACATGTTGTAGATTTCGCCCGTGGAAGTCTTTTTGCCGTGGAACTGCTTTCCGTACCAAGAGCCGTAACCGACCTGGGTCAGTGGCTTATCACCGGTCATCGGCACGTACCTCTTTCCCATCACCGTATACGGACGATTGGTCGAAGCGATCGGCTTTTCAACTTTGGGCACGGCATCTGCACGACTCATACCGAAAGTCTCCCATTCTTTGGGAGGACCGTCTCGATCGTAGTATTTACCGCTGTTTTTCTGCGTGCTGCAGCCGCTCACAAGAAGCACAAGCGCAGCTGCGCACACCCCGAGGATTCTTACATTCATAAGAGCTCTTCAGTAGTTTTTATTCAATCAGGAACGGTAATCGTCGCCGTACAAAGAAACTTTGATGCGCCGCTGTGCTGAGATTTTCATCAGCAGTCCGCAGCAGATCCCGAGGATCAGCAATGCCGTTCCGCCGTAACTCATAAATGGCAGCGGAACGCCTACGACCGGGAGAATACCGCTCACCATTCCCATATTCACAAAGGAATAAATGAGGAAGATCGTTGCAATCGCACAGGCCAAAAGGCGTTCAAAAACGGTATTAGCCACGGACGCGATGTACAGCGCTCTCATGATCAAAAGAGTGTAAAGGCCTAAGAGACAGATGTCTCCGAAAAACCCGAATTCTTCGGAAAAAACAGCAAACAGGAAGTCACTGGTCCGCTCGGGAATAAAATCCAAATGAGCCTGCGTGCCGTTCATCCAGCCTTTACCGGTCATTCCTCCGGACCCGATGGCAATGATCGCCTGCAGTGTATGGAAACCCGCGCCGAGAGGATCCGAACTCGGATCCAGGAGCGTCAGCACACGCTGACGCTGATAGTCATAAAGCGAATTCCAAACAATGGGCAAAGCAACAAGGACGCCGGAAAACATCAGCAGCAGAAATTTCCAGCTTAATCCGGCAAAGAAAATCACCGCAAATCCCGAAGCCAATACGAGGATAGAGGTTCCTAAATCCGGCTGCTTCAAAATCAAAGCGACCGGAAGCGCCAGCATCACAAAAGCAACCAAATAGTCCCACCATTTGAGCACGCCCTCCTGTGCTGTCAGTCGGAGTTGGAAGTACCAGGCAATCAGCAGCGGCGTCGCCAGTTTCATGATTTCGGAAGGCTGGATCCGGATCACACCGATATCAAGCCACCGGGTCGCGCCCTTCGTATTCACACCGAAAAGCAGCGTGGCAACTAAAAGCACCAATCCGACGACATATGCCGGCGCGGCCAGATTTCTTGTCCATTTGAGCGGCATCGTCGCAAAAAGCATCATCGCCGCCCCCGCTGCAGCAAGGTTGCGGATTTGACCGTCGATTCGCCACGGGAAGCTGTAACCGGCCGAATAAAGTGCAACAAAACCCCAGGCACTCAGAATCAGTACGATCACCATTAAAGGCCAGTCAATCGACCAGATGATCCCGAGCAATCCCTTCAGGATACGGATGTGGAAAGGTTCACGTGTATGTGCGTTCATTCTTTTTTCCCTTTAGCCGTACCCGCGGCTGCCGTCTGAGCTTTTTCCTCCGGCTTTACCGCTTTTTTCACTGCTGCCGTGCTGCGAGTCTTAGTCTGTTGAGTTTTCCCCTTTCCGGCCTCTTCTGAGCTGTCCTTTTCCTTGTTCTGCTCAATCAAGTAGTAATCCAGAATTTTCCGCGCCAACGGTGCCGCTGCTGCCGCACCGAAACCGCCGTTTTCAACCATGATCGCCAGCGCAATCTTGGGCTTATCGACCGGTGCAAAAGCAATAAATAAGGAGTGGTCGCGGTGACGCTCCTTAATTTTGTTTTTATTGTAGGTTTCGCCCTGCTTGATACCGAGCACCTGTGCCGTACCCGTTTTGCCTCCGACCGTATAAGGAGCACCCGCAAAAATCGCTCTGCCGGTTCCTTTTTGGGTCATGTCCTGCATGGCGCGCTTAATAAAGTTGACATTCTCTTTCTTCAGCGGAATCACATCAACCGGATTCTTCGCCACAATCTCTTCTTCGCCGGTCTTTGAGTTGATAATCTTCTTGACCAAATGGGGCTTCATCACGATACCGTCATTGGCCAATGTCGCCACAGCGTGCGCAAGCTGCAGAATGGTAAAGGCGTTGTAGCCTTGGCCGATGCCGATGGAAATCGTGTCGCCTTGCGCCCAGCGTTGTTTAAAGCGTCTTTGCTTCCATTCCCGCGACGGAAGAATACCCCGAGCTTCTCCGACGAGATCGATCCCCGTGATCTGTCCGAACCCGAACGGCTTCATGAAATCATGGATACGGTCGATGCCCATCTCCTGAGCCAGCGAGTAGTAATACACGTCGGAGGAAACGACGATCGAACGATGCATGTCGACCGGACCGTAACCGCGGCCGCGGGTGGAATCGCGGAATACATGGTTGCCCAGCTGAAAAGACCGTTGTCGTTGATCACGCGTTTGGGATCACGCACTTTCATTTCCAGCGCGGCCAACGCCATGAAGGGCTTAAACGTCGACCCGATCGGATACGTTCCTCGGAGCGCGCGGTTCATGAGCGGCTTGTCTTCGTCCTGATTGAGACTGTCCCAGGTTTCTTGGTCAATGCCGTCAACAAAAAGATTCGGATCAAAGCTCGGATTAGAAACGAACGCGAGGACGTCACCCGTCGCCGGCTCGATGGCAATAACGGTTCCGCGCCGATCGCCGAGCTCTTTCATAATTTCGCGCTGCAGGCCCATATCCAGCGTCAATACAAGGTTATTTCCGCTTTGAGGCTGCGTCATCGAAAGAGAACGGATCGGGCGGCCCGAAGCCCGTACTTCGATTTGTTCAAAACCGGGCTTGCCGTGCAAAACGTCTTCGTATGAAAGTTCAATTCCCGTCTTACCGATGTTTAACGTTCCCGTGTAGTCGTTTCCTCGACCGCTTTCTTCGAGTCTTGTCTGGTCCCTCTGAGAAATTCGGCCGATGTATCCGACAACATGCGCTGCATCCTTTCCTGCCGGATAAGAACGATGCATACGCGACCTTACCTCAACACCCGGGAAACGCCAGGCCTGAGCAGTAAACCGCGCAACTTCTTCATCGGTCAGATTCGTCTTAACCGGCACCGGACTCAGACGCGGCAGTTCATCCTTAAGACGGTTAAATCTGCGGATATCTCCCTTCGAGATAGAGATGACCTTCTGAAGCTCTTTGATCGTCTGATTAAAGTTGGGCGTCTTGGCCGGTGTGATTTCCAATGTGTAGATCGGATCATTGGTGGCCAAAACTTCCCCGTTTTTATCCATGATGATGCCGCGGCGGGGCGGATGAGCCGTCTCCGTTTTGCGGTTTGCTTCAGCCTTGGTCACAAGCTCGTCGTACTGGAAAATCTGCAGATAGGCAAAGCGGCTGGCGAGAATTAAATAAAGCAGGATCGTCACGAACAGAAAAAACCAGCATCTGCGCGTGAACTGCTTTCTAAATTTTTGCTCCAGTTCGAGGTTGCGTCGTTCCATGATGAGGATTAAGCCCTGTAATTAGGAACCCATCGGCGCGCGAGGAGCCAGCACCAAGCCGGCCAAATCACGACACTCAGCAAACCTTGGGCAAAAATAGACCATGGTCCGAAACCGTTTCCGAAACAGAACGCTTCAATCGTCAGAAGAATCGCAGGAATGTAGAAAATAGGAATCAAGGAGATAGACTGCGCAATGCTGCTTAACCAGCTGAGGCGCACACTCATCAATTCCGTAAAGAAAACCACCATGCAGTAGGTCAGTGCGTGCTGTCCGAACACCGCTCCCGTATCTGCGTCTGTCAGCAGCCCGAAAGCAAATGCCAGCCAATAATAGATTCGCTGCGGCTGATGGATCGTCCAGAAGACCAAGGTCAAAATCAGAAAGCTCGGGAAATACGGCAGGCGCGATAAGGGAAGAAGATCAAGACACCAAGACAGAATCAAAGTGCCGTATACCCACCAGCCTGACGCAAAAGCGGGGTCGTAAAAAGACTTGTCGGGACGACGGCTCTTAAAGCCCTTGGAAAATTCGCTCATCTTCTAGGCTTCCTTCTGACTTGGCCGTCGCCGGCGTCTTCTTCCTCATCTAAATCAGGCAGCTCTACCTTCGTGTCTACGTAAAGGACGAGAACATACTCACTCGTACCAATGGATTTGGGAGAAGCTACGGTCACATTAATGTAGCTGCCGGAGTCACCCGGCTCAACTTTGGTCACCACGCCGACCGGAATTCCCTTCGGGTAGATTCCGTCGAGGCCGGAAGTAACGACTTTTTCTCCGACCTTAATCTTGTCGGAAAAAGGAAGATCACGGCTCTGCAGCGTCGAGCCGTCTCCGCTGCCGCGGACAATTCCGCGAACATGCGAAGTCGTAAAGAGAACCGGAACTTCTTGATTTTTATCCTGAATCAACTGAACCTGACTGGAGTTCGGAGCCACGTGAATAAGCTGACCGGCCAGGCCGGCTTCTGTTACGACCGGCATACCGACCTCAAGACCGTCATTGGATCCGCCGTCAATTTGATAGCGCTGTGTAAAACCGTCCGAAAGTGCGCGGCGAACTTCAAACATTCCTGTTTTAGCCGTGTAAAGCGTTTTTTGCTGAAGCATCTCTTTGAGGACACGGTTCTCCTCACTTAAGGTGCTCATACGGTAGCGCTGCATCTCGCTTTCTGCGAGACGCTTTTTCAGCTCTTCGTTTTGTGCGATAAGGGAAGACTTAGAACGCAGGTAGCTGTCTGCGAAATCGACACCGCGCGCCGGAGAAGAAACGCCGTTATGGATCCAGTCCGAGACCCAGGCAAAACCTGAGCGCACAGGCTCCATCACCTGCATCTGATGGTCGACAACCATCATCAACACCGAGATCGCGACAAAAAAACCGAAGCTCGTGAACGAAGAAGCGCGGGGCGCATTAAATTTCAGGTGTTTTGACGGCCCGACCATACCTTTTGATCGGTCAGATTAACCGAAGCAGAAAATAGAATCTTCGATCTTACCGATGCCTTCAAGTGCAATGCCGCAGCCGCGGACAACACAGCTCAGAGGATCGTCGGCAACGACGACCGGCAGTCCTGTTTCTTCCATCAGGAGGCGATCTAAGTCCTTCAGCAGAGCTCCGCCGCCGGTCAGCATGAGGCCGCGGACGGCAATATCGGCACCGAGTTCCGGAGGCGTCTGTTCGAGCGCTTTTTTAACGGCACCGACCACCTGATTCAGGGGCTCGGTTAAGGCTTCGAGCACTTCGTTGCTCGAAATCGTAAAGGAACGAGGCACACCTTCGGCTAAGTTGCGGCCCTTGACTTCAAATTCTCTGACTTCGCTGGAAACGAAAGCCGAACCGATTTCTTTTTTGATTCTTTCAGCCGTGGGTTCACCGATCTGCATGCCGTAGTTGCGGCGAATGTAGTCAATGATGGCTTGGTCGAATTTGTCGCCGCCCACGCGAACGCTGCAGGCGTAAACGATGCCGCCTAAAGAGATCACGCCGACTTCCGTGGTACCGCCGCCGATATCAATAACCATAGAACCTGCGGCTTCACTAACGGGAAGGCCGGCTCCAAGCGCGGCAGCCATCGGCTCTTCGATTAAATAAACCTGTTTAGCGCCGGCGGCTTCTGCACTTTCTTTAATGGCGCGGCGCTCA
>ERZ860009.539-NODE-539-length-16675-cov-1.708604_pt1 | contig 16675 bp, 16 predicted proteins | sample MGYA00510114_ERZ860009 | MGnify/ENA primary metagenome ERZ860009 (study PRJEB30046, sample SAMN00715177) | human gut metagenome | study: EMG produced TPA metagenomics assembly of the A metagenome-wide association study of gut microbiota in type 2... | reverse complement strand
TGCAAAAAGAAATCCTTACCGACTTCCCTGCACCACCACAGACAGAAGTGGAAATCTGCCACGTTGATCCGGCACTCAGTGAGTACTTGGCTCCCGCCTTTTATATCACAGCTCCGATTGATGATATTTCACACAACCGGATCTACATAAACGATGCTAAAAATGATACGGATATCTATTACTTTACAACACTTGCACATGGGGATATCCCGGTCATCTGTATCAGACGATCTGCACGGCATCCTACGGTGCTCCCGAAGTGCACTCCCTACTCAACTATCCGGGCTACACCGAGGGCTGGGCAACCTATACCGAAATGCAGGCCTTCTATTATGCAGGACTTGACCCGGATCTCGCCTCCCTGTTACAGCATAACCAGGCAGCTACGCTCAGTCTCTATGCCACTGCCGATATCGGAATTCATTACTTTGGATGGGAAAAAGAAAAAACCGCCGCATTCTGGAGCGAATACGGCGTAGATGATACTGCCACGGTAAACAGAATCACGGATCTGATCCTCGAAGAACCGGGAAACTACCTGAAATATTATGTTGGCTATCTGAAATTCCGCCAGATGCGTGAACAGCTTGCGCTCGAAAACAAAAGCTTTTCGGTGTCTGCATTTCACGAAGCAATCCTTCGCACCGGTCCTTCGCCTTTTTCCGTTCTCGAAGAAACCGTGCGGGATCAGTTAAAATAAAGTCCATTGATCTTTTTTATTTTAACAGTGCCTGATAGATATCGCGCTTGCTGACCCCACGGTCTTTTGCAACACGTTTCATGGCTTCCTTGCGGTCAATCCCCTGGGACTCGTAATGCGCCATGTGTTCCTCCAGGGAAAGTGCTTCCCATCCGGCCTGTTCCTCCTTTTTCATCTCTTCGCGGGAACGGCCGGCAATGATAAGCACATACTCCCCACGTGGCTCATTGACTTCATAATAGGATAGACTGTCTGCCAGTGTCATCTGCAGTTTTTCCTCGTGACGCTTCGTCAGTTCCCGGCAGATGGTAAGCCTGCGGTCTCCGCCGAGGGTATCGTGCAGTTCCTGCAGAGTCCTCACCAGATGATGAGGTGCCTCATAAATAATAATTGTGCGCGTCTCTGTTTTTAACTCCTCAAGTACCGCCTGATGCTCTTTTTATCTTTCGGGAGAAAAGCCTCGAATGCAAACCGGCGTGTCGGAAGTCCTGACATGGTCAGTGCTGTAATGCAGGCGGCTGCGCCCGGCAGCGAAGTGACCGGAATGCCTTCTTCATAGCAGATGCGCACAATATCCTCCCCCGGATCGGAAATGCCCGGTGTCCCTGCATCTGTAATTAATGCAATGTTTTTACCCTCACGCATTTTTGCGACAAGCTGGTAGGCCTTATCGATTTTGTTGTATTCGTGATAGCTGGTCATCGGTGTCTTAATCTCGAAATGATTGAGCAGCCGGATGGAGTTTCTCGTATCCTCTGCTGCGATCAGATCCACTTCTTTGAGTGTCCGCAGTACACGGTATGTAATATCCTCAAGATTGCCGATCGGGGTGGCACACAGATAGAGTGTGCCGGTTTTATGTTGTTCCATGGGAGTTCCTTCCTCTTCGTTTCTATACAGGCGATTGCGAAACAGGTACGAACGTTATGCGCTGCACCGGTTTCGCAATTGCCTGTATTTAAGAATAGGATGAAACTATCATACTTGTCAAGTCGCAAAATTATAACTGACTCCGCACCGCACACCGGGCAATGCAATCATTAATGAATACTCCCTTTCCCATTGAAAAATATCGTGCTAAAATATATCTGGAAGTAAGAAAAGAGGATTTCATTTATGCACGATAACACACAGCATTTATATAACAATTTGGACTTACGAAAGCTGCTGATCCCGATTATTGTGGAACAACTGCTTTCTTCTTTAATGGGGACCGCCGATACCATGATGGTCAGCAATGTCGGCTCTGCCGCAATTTCTGCCGTTTCCCTGGTGGATTCCATCAATATTCTTGTCATTCAGGCACTGTCTGCCTTATCTGCCGGGGGCGCGATCCTGTGCTCCCAGTATCTCGGCAGCCAGAACAAAAAAGATGCCAACCGTTCTGCTCGGCAGGTTTTGTTTGTCATGGTCATTCTGTCTGTAACTTTATCCGTTTTCTGTCTGATATTCCGTGATCCGCTGCTTCATGTAATCTTTGGAAAAGTAGAACGCGATGTCATGACCAATTCCCGGATTTATTTCTTCTTTACTCTGTTATCGTTTCCGTTTATCGGACTGTACGATGCCGGTGCTTCGATTATGCGCTCCCAGAACAACAGCCGCAATCCGATGATCATCTCGGTTATTTCCAATTTTATGAACATTGGCGGAAATGCGATTTTGATCTTTGTACTTGGCATGGGCGTCGAAGGTGCGGCGATATCCACGCTGGTATCACGTATTTTCTGTGCCATCGTTGTTATCTGGCAGCTGCGCAGTAACAACGCGCCGATAAGTATCCGCAACTATTTTTCCATCCGCCCGGACTGGTATCTGATTAAAAAAATTCTGTTTATCGGAATTCCATCCGGTATTGAAAACAGTATGTTCCAGTTCGGTAAACTTGCCATCCAGTCTACGGTTTCCACACTTGGAACCGTAGCGATTGCCGCGCAGGCAATGACCAATATTCTGGAAAACTTAAACGGTATTGCTGCCATAGGCATCGGAATCGGACTGATGACCGTGGTCGGTCAGTGTCTGGGTGCAGGACGCAAAGATGAAGCCATCTATTATATTAAGAAATTGTCCCGGCTGTCAGAGGCAGTCATCATCGCAAGCTGCCTGCTCGTTTTTGCGCTGACCAAACCGATTACCATGCTTGCCGGAATGGAACCTGCCAGCGCAAAACTGTGCTTTTTCATGATAAGCTTCATCACGATCGTAAAGCCAGTTTCCTGGGTACTTTCCTTTATCCCACCCTATGGCATGCGCGCTGCAGGTGACGTAAAATTCTCCATGATTACCTCCTGCTGCACCATGTGGCTGTGCCGGGTAAGCCTGTGCATTTATCTCTGCCGGGTATGGGGATTCGGCCCGATTGCTGTCTGGATCGGTATGTTTTCCGACTGGACGCTGCGCGCGATCATTTTCTCCATCCGTTTCCACTCCCGGAAATGGTTAAACCATCGCGTCATTGAAAAATGATGATATTCCGTTTTGTGATCTTCCTTTGCATATAGATCCAAAATATAATATAATGCCCAGTCCTGATCATTTGCCCATGGATCATAATATTCAGCCTGCTTTCCATTAATGGTCTTCGGATATACCATTGCACAGGAACCAAATCCTTCTTCATCGAACAAATTCAGGCATCCACGTATAGACGCTTCCCCTTTTTCGTCTATTTCCGTGTCTTTTAAGATCTTTGCATATGTTTTGTATACCTGGCCTGTCAGTACACTCCAGTAATGAGGGAAAGTATCTCCTAACATTCTTCTTTTTCCAAACCAATAGCCATCCCAATGTCTGATCGCAGTCTCAAACAAATAATAATCCGGCTGCCTTCCATTAAATAAAGACAATATTTCCATTTGTTTTTCCACCGCCTTCAAATATTTTTCGTTTCCAAATATCTTATATGCCTGTAATAAAATATTTGCTGCCGGTGCTACAATACTTTGCTCATAGTTGACTTCAGATGGAGGGTAATTGATTCCCATCTGGCAGATATTTTCCGCATGTTCCCGGAATAAATTTTTTAATTTTTCAATGTCACACCCCCATCTTTCGTTTTCGGAATCCGATTTTTCAATTTCCTCTAACACTTCCGCTATCTGAATTCCTATCGGATAAAATTTTTGTCCGCCTTCCTGATAAAATTTAAGATATGTTTTAACTGCATCCTCCAGATAAACCGGATTTACGCTCCATTTATATACCTCTGTCTGCAAGGTAGCAGCCCATGCATAATTATATAATCTGTGCCAGTCATTATTTCTTTGCATGTCATTATATACTGTGCCTGAATTTCTGTCATATAATTCACGATAAAAATAATCCAGATATTTTTTCAGGCTTTCTTCTAATAACGGATCATCATCCAACTGTAAATACCGGGCAATAAGCACCGCCATTCCCATGCGCTCACGTCCTCCATTATGATCATGAACTAAATGACTGTAATATTGACGATCGCTCTCTTTATCATAAATTAGATAGCATCCATCCAATGCATCCCCTTTTTTATGATACTGCTGTTTTCCGCAATAAAATGACATCTTTTCTTCAACAACTGTTTTACAGATGAAACTACATAAAATCGTGCTTTTAAAGTTTTGTTTCCTGTTTGCACCGCAATATTCTGTTCTCCGGTTTCTTCTGCCGTATATTCACACAAAATTGATATTCCATCTGCCTGTTTTTCACAGGAAAACGGGATCTCTTTTTCATTTACCACTACGGAAATTTTATTTTCTTCAATCGGTTGTCCGTATTCAACTGTAAATTTTACTGTTTCCCCTTTATACCATGTACACTGCTTTGTATCCAGAAACGGAATCACTTTTCTCTGCAAAATTTTATCTTTAAATTCCTCCCTGGACTGAAACCAGAATAATTCCCAACTGATTTTCCCGGTTTCTCCCGGATTAAGTTTATCAATATCCGGATGTATGATAAAGTCACCACGGTCATTACTCAAATTTTCTTCATTACGCTGTATGCTATAGCCATTTAAAGCTCCCTCCAGCATCATCAGTCCCAAATGTGGCGGTTTTCCCCCCATACGCAATGCCATCACATACGCAGCATCTCCATTACAATACAAATGTGTATGGCATCTTTGTTTCAGACTGGTCGCTGCATCCTCATAGCTGTCATTAAATGTGGCATAAATTCCTATATCTGTATTTTGAAAAAACACAGGAAATGCAGTTTCATTCGTAAATTTGTACTCTTCGTTCAGATTCCCTTCCTCTGTAACAGTTCTTGTAACCTGAACTTTAATCCCTTCCGGCACAATTACAGTTCCCCATGCATGATCTCCTTCTATCCAGTTCATTTGATACGGATCATTTTTATTGCTGAGAAATATAAGCGTTCCATCTGAATTTTCTTTTATCAAAAACATATTATTTTTCATATGTACACCTCTGACTTAATTCTTATTATCCTTTCACAGATCCACTCATAACACCACCGATAATATATCTCTGCATAAACAGATAAAAAATCAACAATGGTAATGCCCCAAGAACAAGCATCTGGAATAAACTTGTCCAGTCTGTTGAAAACTGTCCGATATTTCTGTAGATTTCCTGTAATAAAACATCTTTTTCTCTTACCTGCAGGAAATATAACGGTCCCATGAAATCATTCCAAATTGTCAGGGAATTCAGTATTGTTACCGTTGCCACAATCGGTTTTAAAAGAGGAAATGTTATTTTCCAAAAAATACGAAAAGTTCCTGCGCCATCAATTTTTGCTGCTTCTTCCAGTTCTTCCGGAATCGTTGCAACAAAACTCCGGAACATAAATGTGGCAAATGGTATATTACATGCTATGTTAATAAAAATTACAGATGCCAGATGATTCATTAAACCAAGACTTCTTATCAATTTATATAATCCCAGAATTGACATCTGGTACGGAAATAACATTCCTGATAAAATCAATACAAAAACAATTTTTGAAATCTTTAACTCTCTTTTTCTGTGAAGCACATATCCCAGCATAGAAGACGTTATTATAATTCCGATAACAGAACACGCTGTAATGATAAATGTATTAAAAAAAGCTCTCGGAAACTGCATTTTTTCAAACGCTTCTTTATATCCGCTAAAACTGAAATGCGATGGTAAACCCATTGGTGATGCAGTCGCTTCTGCCGGTGTCTTAAATGTTGTTACCAGCAAATAATAAATGGGAATAATCACAATACATCCCAATACTACCAGTACTATATATTTTAACCATGTCTGATGTGCTGTCCTTTTTTTCATTGTCCCAATCTCCTTTCCCATTTTCCAAACAAACCAAGCAAAACAGCAGATAATAACATGCTGACAACCAGAAAGATAATTCCAAATGCGGAGGCATACCCATAATTACCATCAGAGAATCTTGAAAACATCATTAATAATATGGTATCTGTTTTATGTGCCGGTCCACCATTTGTCATTGCCAAAACTACATCAAAGACTTTTAATCCGGAAATCATTCCTGTTACAAGGTTAATCTTTATTGCCGGAGCCAGCCCCGGAATCGTTATATGCCAGAATTTTCTTAATGTATTCGCACCATCTATAGATGCAGCTTCATACAGGTCTTCACTGATGCTCTGCAGATTTCCCAGATAAATGACCATAGACCATCCAAACCACTGCCATACCTGCGTAAAGATGATACTTCCAAGAGCCAGCTTTCCGCTGCCCAGAAAGTTTACTGATTGCAGTCCAATTCCCCGGAGCAGCTGATTTACAAATCCGAAATCACTTGCCGATAAAATGTATTTCCATAAATATCCCACAACAAGCGTACTCAGTACCGCCGGGCAGAAAAATAACGCTCTGAAAAAATTTCTTCCTTTAAATTTCGTATTAAGTACAACAGCAATCGGTAATGAAATGATATTCTGTAACAATACCGTAAAAAATGCATATATCAATGAATTTTTTATGCCCTGAAAAACGGATGCATCCGAAAAAATTTTTTTATAGTTTTCAAATCCAGCAAATGTAATATCCGGAGAAAAATTTGTCCAGTTATAAAAACTATACCGAATTGTAAAAAACAGTGGCAGAATAAAAAATGTAACAAACACAATGACTGCCGGAAGTCCCATAATAAGATATGGAGATTCCTTTTTGATATTAATCTTATTTTTCAGCATTTTCTTCCTCCCAAATAAGCAGCCCTGCCTGTTATTGATCTACTTTTTCGTTACAGACAGGGCTTTTCCTTAATTTGAATCAATCCTTTTCATACTTTTCTATTGATAACGAATAGAATCTGCTTTACTGTCCAGATTGCTCAGGAAATCATCAATTGAACTTTCTCCGGATACGAGTCCCTGGATTTGGGAATTGATTTCATCAATCAGTGTCTGAGATGGCATATTTACGCTCCATCGATCCCAACAGCAGGCAATTCTTCCACTTTTAAGCACATCTTCCACATTTGCATATTCTTCCGGAAGTCCGGTTTTCACACCTTCTTTGTAAGTACTTCCACCAGGATTTGCATCAACAAATGCCTGTTGCACTTCTGTGCTGGCTAATGCCTCCAATACTTTTTCTGCCCCCTCTTCATTCTTCGTATTAGAATTAATTCCCCAGCTTGCAGCCGGTCCTCCAATCAGATACTCGGCTTCTTCTCCATCACCTAAAAATGGCATAACTCCAAAATTAATTTCTACCTTTTTGAAAATGTCATAATCCCATGGTCCGGTAATAAACATTGCTGCCTTTCCATTTGAAAATTCATTTCTTGCCTGTTCCGATGAAATTCCCACCATATCGGATGTAATGTATCCATCATCTACCATTTTCATCCAACTTTCCACGTAAGGATTCAAAACTCCGCTCATCTTTTCTTTTCCTTCGGCAAAGTTTACATCAAACGTTTTTCCTTCTTCCGTCACCTCATAAAAATTGCTCTCAAGGAATCCGGTGAACGCATGCAATCCATTATCTCCATCTGCCAGTCCCATTGCAATTGGCTTTATTCCTTCACCTTTCAGCTTGTCGCATGCTTCAAGAAATTCATCATATGTAGTCGGAACCTCTTTAATGCCTGCCTTTTCAAAAAGATCTTTATTGTAAAAAATACCAGCAAACCATCCATAACATGGAACTCCGTAATTTTTTCCGTCAATTGTGCAAAGTGCCAGTCCTTCGTCACTAAATCCGTCTGTAATCCCCGTATCTGTAATATCCTTTACATTCCCTGCTTTAATTCTTGCCGGAAAATTTGCTCCATCCGCAATAATATCTGGTCCTTCCCCTGCAGCAAGCTGTGTACTGAGTACGTTATTATAATCTGAATTTGTGACATAGGTATAATCAATTTTGTACTCCCCACCTAATTTCTTTTCGATTGCATCAATAACATCATCCATCTGATCCTCAGAATACCACGACATCATGGTCACAGTTTTTGCATCACCAGAAGATTGATTCCCCTGACTGTCTGCCGATTTTTCATCTCCACATCCCGCAAATAATGTTACAGCCATTGCCGCCGTCAATAAATACTGATTACTTTTTTTCTCATGTTTTCCTTCCTCCTGCGATTGTTTTTCTGTTCTGTTTCCTTTGATACCTATATTGTATGCAAACTCCGGCTTCAATTCTATCCAACATTTTTTAGATAAATATCAAATTTTTAATACCCTCCGGTTTTTCAATATTCTGTAATATAAAAAGACTGTATGAATAAAGCATCTTCATACAGTCTTTTCTTATAATAATATGTTTTTTTCCAGTTCTTTTCTGCTTAACATGATACGTGATGTTGTGCCCTTCTCATCTGCAAATATCTGTAACCCGCATTTTTCTCCATACATCAATTGAATACGCCGGTTCACATTATTGGTTCCATATCCATATTCTTCCGGCGACATTGCGGCATTACCTATTTTTTCATATAATTTTCTTCCATTATCATGTACTTCCATCAGCAGCTCTTCATTTGTACAGTATATTCTTATTTCGATTTTCCCCTTCTTTTCCGGCAATTCATCAATTCCATGTTCAATTGCATTCTCCACAAGAGGCTGTAAAACAAACGTTGGTATTGTATAAGCATAAATCTCATCATCAAAATCATATTCTGCCTGAAAAGAATTTTCATGGGCAATCAGTTGAAGATGGATGTATGCCTGAATATTGGATATTTCAATAGAAATATTATCTATCGTTTTCCCTTTGTTCAGTGCAGTCCTGTAAAATGCAGCCAGTTCTGTTGTAATTTCTGATATTTTTTCCTCACCACTGTCAATTGCCAGCCAGTTGATTGCAGACAAATTATTATATAAAAAATGTGGGTTTATTTTTGCCTGAAGAACATCCAGTTCCAAATTTTGTTTTTCAATTTCTTTATCGTAAACCTGTCCGATCAACTGTTTTATTTTTACCAGCATAATTTTAATACTTTCAGATAATGTATTAATTTCTTCCACCTTTGAACCAGAAACGGATACATCAAAATTACCCTCCTGGATTTCGTTTACCTGATCAACTAAAACTTCAAGATCTTTCAGAAGGAATTTTGATACAAGCTGGATTCCTGCCCATGCAACCAAAAGTATAATGATTGTAACCATCATAGGTATTCCAAGCTGTTTCCCATCGTTTTGAATGTAATAATCCGGATCAGTAAAATATTGAATCTGCCAGCTGTTTACAGCAATTTTTTTATCTGCTTCCATATTATTTCTGATTTTTTCATTTCCATACTGATAAATAAAACTGTCATCCTCACTGATTTCAATATAAACAGGAATATTTTTAAAAATGAGGAAATTGTTTTCCAAAGACTCTTCTTTAACTCTACCACAATAATTCCCATGTTCCCTGCGGATACGCGGAAACTATTTTTTTCCCCATAAATAAAGTGCCATCTTCATTCCACCATACAGTGTCTGCATGACTCATTATTTTCTGATACCATGTTTTCCTGATACATTTTTGGGAATTTTCCACCCAGTTTGTGGATATATGATACTGCTTATCTGTATATATTTTAATATCTTTACAATACTGATTTGTAAGAAGCGCATTGTATAAAACAGGACTCATGCTTTTTAATTCCTGATTTACTGCAAGATAATCATCTGCATCCATTTGTAAAAAATTCTGTACAGCATAATTTCCCGCAAGATATCTTAATGTACTGTCGCATTGCGTTATCCATCCATTTAGTGCAGTTATATTCTGCATGATTGTATTTTCTACTTCTGTTTTTCTTTGCTGCTTTATATACTGATGTGACGAATACAAAATAATTCCACCCAGTCCGAGAACCGGGATTAAAATAATTACAATAAATGCAACCCTCAACTGTTTCAAAAAAGAACTGCATTTTTCATTTTTATTCTTCATACTCATTTTCCCGATATTTTGCCGGACTGCATCCTACATTATTTCTGAACAATGATATAAAATAAGATGCATTGACGTATCCGACTTTTTCAGCAATATCACCCACTTTCATGTTGTTGTTTTCAACAATTCTTTCGCCTTTTCAATCCGGTACCAGGAAATATATTTAATCAGAGTCTGACCGGTTTCTTTTTTGAACAGTGTACTCAGATATGCCGCAGAAATATTCAGTTCATCTGCTATCACAGATACACTTAAAGTAATCTCCCGATAATTTTCCTGTATATACTGTCTGGTCAGCTGTACAATCCTGTTTTCATCTTTATCCTGAATTTCCAGCACGGCTATTTTATCAATCAGTGAATGTACCGCATTTCTGACCTGATCTATGGAATTTGCCCCATAAATATCTTCCATGACCTGCATGATCCTTTTTCCGTGTCCTAAAAGCTCACAGGTCTCTTTGATCACTTCTGAAAAATTATATTTTACATAAATCGAACTGAATCCTACGTTATTTTCCACATAAGAAAATGCCTTTTCATATTCCTGTTTCATTTCCTCAAAATCATGAAGTTTTGCACATGTAAGAATTTTTTTAAAATAAATAGAAAGCATATCACTCTCTCTGCGTACAAACCCCGTCTGATCACTTAAAAAATATGTACTTCCGGATACAAAAAACTGGTAATCCAGCTGATCTTTCATTTGATTATACTGATTTCTTAATTCTTTTATATCGTTGCAAACATTTCCTGCTACAATAAAAAGCTCCGAGGAATATTTGTTTTTTGACATTTTGATGATGTCTTCACAGACTTTTTTTGCTTTTGATTGTGTAGCCATCACTTCTGCAGACACCAGAATCAATGTCTGCGTATCATCTCTGTTAATTATAATTGCCTCATCTGATACAATTTGCTTTATCTCTTTCCTGTAATTTTTCCAATATTTTGTGAATAAATATGAATAACTTGATAGAATTACCGGCACTTTTCCACCGATAAATACATTTTCCAGTAATTCAGATATTGTTTCATCCTTTGTGTCCAGCACCCTTAAAATTTCTCTTCCCAACTGGATGTTTTCCACAGTCTCCAGCTGCATTTTAAAAGCCTGATTTTGTTCTTCCTGTTCTTTTTTTGTTCTGCATATAACCAATACTTTTTCAAACAGGCTTTTAAATTCATTCAGTCTGACAGGTTTCAATAAATACTGGATTACTCCCAATACAATTGCATTCTGTGCATATTCGAATTCCCCATATGCACTGTAAATAATACAGACCGGACTCCACCCTTCCTTATGTATTTCTTTCATTAACTTTATTCCATCCATAAAAGGCATTTTAATATCCGTTAATAAAATATCTATTTTCCTGTTTTTAAATATTTTTAATGCTTCTATTCCATTTTCTGCCTGAAATATCTCGAGTGGATATCCATTTTTCTGAATTAATTTTTCAATTCCTTTTCTCTCATTCTTTTCATCATCAACTAATAAAATTGAAAATATTTCCTGCCCCATTTTTATAACTTCCTCAGTTTACGGTATACTGTAAAATAAGTCGTTCTTTCACCCAATTTATAATCCTACCTGATAGTTTGTTGCAGCTTCTGTCGGCTGTGCGGATGCTTCCAGTGTGCCAGCCGAGTGAGTGACTGACCACCACTGCAAATGTGCTGAATTTCCTTAATAATGTATGTTTTCCTGATTTCATGATTTTTCTCTTTCGCATTTTCTATTATAGCAAATGCAAAAGAGGAAGTCTATGCCTTTGGGGCTTTGTTCTCATAGCTTATTCTCATAGCCTGTTCTCATAGCATATTTTCATAGCTTTCATTTATAGAAAAGTCTCACTCTGTTTTGCTTTTTCCCTGTTTTTCAGGAATATAGAGGTATATGCATCAAAAGTTACCTGGTATGTCCTGGCTTTTTTGTTCGCGGGGACATATACACAAAAAGTCTTCTCTATGTCCCTGTGTTTTCGTTTTCGGGGACATATATGCCAAAAGTTTCTCTCTATGTCCCTGTGTTTTCGTTCTCGGGGACATATACACAAAAAAATCTTCTCCACGTCCCAGCCGTCTCATTTGCGAGGACATATATGCTAAAAGTTTCTCTTTATGTCCCCTTTTATTTATATAACAGGACTTTTCCCGCCACTTTTCTTCTCTATGTCCCGCTGGCGTTCCCTCGTGGGACTTTTCCCACCACGTTTCTTCCATATGTCCCACCAACTCCACCTCCCACGAAACATTGTCATAATTTATCCTCCATCTGCGTCCTACAGCCCGCGCAACCACACTCTCTTCTGGTTCGCATAATGATCCCATATGCTATTGAGCATTTTCCTGTCAGACCCGGATAGCCTCAGATTGAAACGCAGATCTTTCCAGTTCCCGGAATACTGCTGCGACAGCTTCTGGTTATCCGGCGAAATGGTAGACATAAACGCCTGATAGGCCGCACTCTTAGCAGCTCCGTTTGTTTTTGCCGGAGCCGGCTGCTCACCAGCTGCCTGACCATTTCCCCGAGTTCACAGTTGAACATACTTGCCGTGTCGATATTGTTTACCGTATTTTTACTAATGTTTATATCGCCCTTTTTCTTTTTTTATTCCAATCAAATGTAACGAATCGCCCTTTTCATGTAACGAAAAAATCAGCGGGCATATTGTACCCGCTGATTTGCTGATTTCTGTTTCTTATCTGCAATCTATATTCATCAATTCACGCAACTGAAAAGCATCCCATTTCATTTACATTTTTGCTGCATCATCTTATTTTGAAAACACCGCATCATTTTTGGAAAGAAGATATACACAATACTGATTCATGCTGATTCCTTCTCTCTGGGAATGTTCTGCCAACGATCTGTGCAGACTTCGTGGAATTCTCAATTTGAATTGCCCGGAATAATCCTCCAGACTATCTGGCTCATGAATCTCTACACCATCTTCTAATGCAGCTTCAAGCCATGCCTTTTTTGCATCTAACGCATTTTCTACTGCACTTTCTACAGTTTCTCCACAGGTAATACACCCTGGCAGATCCGGATAAGAAACCACAAATCCCCCCTCATCCTTATCTTCTATAATTTCCATACGATAGGACATTGCCATATAATCATTCAGCGTCTTCATCATTCTTCGCCTCACTTTCTACAATCTGCCTTACCATTTCTACATATACTTTTTTGATCGGTTCATGTTTTGGTATTGTGATAGGCGCACATCCCTGCTTTCTGAACGTGTAATGACTGCTTCCACTTCTTGGTGCATTCATTTCGTACCCGCAGCTTTCCAATACTTTCCGTAACTCATCAAACCGGAGGTCTTTTGATAAATTGCATATACGTGTTATAAGTTTATCCCATTTTGACATTGTTATACCCTCCTGCTTATATTATACATGGTGTCGTATATGGTGTCAATTATTCTATTCGTTCCTGAAGCATAACCGCCAGTTCAAACTCATCCTCCCGAACGGTAACTTCCGTTTTTCCATAATATTTTTCCGCGCATACTTCAATATTCCGAAGCCCCAGTCCATGATTTTTGGAATCCGGTTTTGTCGTGAGCAGTCTGCAGGCCTCTAACGCATTATTCAAATCATTGTCTTTCACATGTTTCGGCAGATGCTCTCCGTTCCATAAAGACATTACCCGTGTATGAATTATCTTGCATATTATCTTGCGTACTTTCTTCCTCAATTATACAGAAAAACATGCGAAATTCCAATAGTGTTCCAGACAGAAAAAAGCCGGTGCATCCCAGAGATGCACCGGTTTTTCCGTTTACTATATAAAATACTCCCTTGTATCGGCTGTTAAGTCAGCCACTCTTTTAAGCTTTCAGATCCAGTGAACGGATCTCCTGCCGAACCTTTAAAATCATGGACGGGCTGACAGAAAGCTCATCATATCCCATACTAAGAAATGTCTCGGTCAGTGTCGTGTCTGCCCCAAGCTCGCCACAGATACCAACCCAGCAGCCACCCTTATGACCGTTGTCCACAATCATCTTAAGCATCTTAAGGATTGCCGGATGATGGGAATCATAAATGTTGTCAAGCTTTGGATTCTGCCGGTCGATCGCCAGTGTATACTGTGTCAGATCATTCGTTCCGACAGAGAAGAAATCCACTTCCTGTGCCAGTTCTTCGGACATCATGACAGCTGCCGGAGTCTCGATCATAATACCAAGCTCGACATCCTTGTACGGAATCTTTTCCTCATCCAGTTCTTTTTTCACTTCCTCGATGATCTTCTTTATGGTCTGTACCTCTGTGACAGAAATGATCATCGGGAACATGATGGCGATGGTTCCGTAATAGCTTGCCCGATACAGTGCACGAAGCTGTGTCTTGAATACCTCGCGGCGGTCAAGGCAAATACGGATCGCACGGTAACCCATTGCCGGATTATCTTCTTTGTCGAGTCCGAAATAATCCACCTGCTTGTCCGCACCGATATCGAGTGTACGGATGATGACTTTCTTTCCTGCCATTGCCTCGGCTACCTTGCGGTATGCTGCAAACTGTTCTTCCTCGGTTGGATAATCCCTGCTCTCCAGATAAAGGAATTCGCTTCGGAACAGTCCGATGCCGCCGGCATCATTTGCCAGTACCGATGCCACATCCCCAACGCTTCCGATATTTGCATACAGGTTGATCTTTGTTCCGTCCTTTGTGATATTCTCCTTGCCCTTGAGTTCCTGCAGCAGACGCTTTTTCTCTTCATCCTCTGCTTTCTTCTTCTGGTAAGCTTCCATAACGGAGACCGGTGGATCAATGATGATCCTGCCTTCGTATCCATCGACGATACCCATTTTTCCATCGACATCTTCCGGAAAATCGACACCGATCAGTGCCGGGATATTCATGGTACGGGCCAGAATCGCGGTATGGGAATTGGTGGAACCGTGACGGGTGACAAAGGAAAGCACCTTCGATTTATCAAGCTGTACGGTCTCACTTGTGCCAGATCATCGGCAAGTAAAATCACCGGCTCATCGGCATTCAGGCCATTTCCTCCGTTGCCCTGCAGGATGGAAACTACGCGGTTTGACACATCCCTGACATCGGCTGCACGCTCACGCATATAATCATCATCCATTGCCGCAAACATCTCGGAAAATGTATCTCCGGTCGTTGCCACGGCATATTCGGCATTCACCTGCTGGCCTTCAATCATATTTGTGATGGATTCGATATAATCAAGGTCATTCAGCATCATCTGATGTACTTCAAAGATTGCTGCATTGACTTCACCGACCTCTTTTAATGCCTTATCATAAAGCCCGGCAAGCTGCTGTTTTGCGGTATCTTTGGCATCTTCAAACCGTTTTACCTCTTTTGCGGTATCTGTGATTTTCTCCCGCTTTACCTGATTTTCTGATTTGCGGTATATGGCAAGGCGGCCGATGGCCACCCCGCTGTATACACTTTTACCCTGAATTGTCATAGCGTCACCTCATCCTTTTGCTGATTCATTCTCCGTAAACGGTTGCCGGAACGGTTTCTTACAGTTTCTCCTCTAAGAATTTGCCAAGTGCTGCGATTGCTTCCTCTTCCTGATCTCCATCCGTCTTTAATACAATTTCCTGTCCGCATTTAACACCAAGACCCATAACTCCGAGGATTCTCTTTGCGTCTACTTCCTTGCCATCCTTACTGATGGAACTTTACATGGATATGCAGCGGCTGCTTTTACCAGCTCTCCTGCCGGTCTTGCGTGGATTCCCTGCTCGTCTTTGATGGTATACGTAAATTCTTTCATGATCATTCTCCTTTTCTTTTTGTTGTTGCTTCCTCCGTTTCCGAAGGAAGCTTTTTGTGTGTATCTCCTGTCAAATGGATTTATTATGCTGCATCCTTTTTGATTACGCCAAGCATTACGGCTGTAATAACAGAGCCGACAGCCCATGCAAGGATGTATAACAGTGGATGGCCTACCGTTGCAAATACAAAGATTCCACCGTGTGGAGCCATCAGTGTACACTTAAACAGTGCGGATAAAAATCCTGCAACTCCGGCACCCACAAGAGTACATGGAATTACGTGAAGCGGATCTGCTGCTGCAAATGGAATGGCACCCTCGGTGATGAAGGAAGCACCCATTACGAAGTTGGATACCTTGGATCCACGTTCTTCCTTTGTAAATTTCTTCGGGAAGAACTGGCAGGCAAGCGCGATTCCGATCGGAGGAACCATACCACCGACCATGATCGCTGCCATGGCAATGTAACATGCCTGCACAGCCGGGTCGCCTGGCTGTGCACCTTTTTCAAGCATCTGGCTTGCAGTTGCCAGTACGCCGGTACCAAATACATAAGCGGCTTTGTTGATTGGGCCACCCATGTCGATCGCCATCATAGCTCCCAGGATCAGACCAAGTACGGTAATATATCCTGCATCGGAGATTGCGGTCAGTCATTGCTCAGTCCGGTATTGATCAGTCCGATCAGCGGTTAAAGATAAAGCACATCAGAATACTGATGATTAAAATACCAAGTAACGGATAAATCAGTGTCGGCTTGATTCCATCTAAGGAAGCCGGCAGTTTTGAAAACGCTTTTTTGAGGAACAGTACAATAAATCCGGCA
>ERZ860009.537-NODE-537-length-16788-cov-1.997490_pt1 | contig 16788 bp, 10 predicted proteins | sample MGYA00510114_ERZ860009 | MGnify/ENA primary metagenome ERZ860009 (study PRJEB30046, sample SAMN00715177) | human gut metagenome | study: EMG produced TPA metagenomics assembly of the A metagenome-wide association study of gut microbiota in type 2... | reverse complement strand
AGCCACTTTCGTCGGCGTGCCGGTCTTGGGGTCTGCGGCCCATTTCAGCAGCGCGGGCTCTGCGGCCGCAAGGCGCTTCTCCGCGGCGGCATAGGCCAGCAGGGCGTCCGGGGCCGGGCTTGCGTCGATCAGTGCGAGGATCTCCCCGTCGGTTCCGGGCGTGGAGATCAGTCCGCGCACGGCGTAGTCGGCGAGGTATTCGTCCGCGGCGTATTTCACGAATACGGGGGCTTCGGCCGCCGTTGCGCATAGTTGCAGCTGCGAGAGCAGGAATGCCTGGTTGGGTTTGTCCGTCGAGGCGGCGACGGCGTCCGTCAGTCCGGCGCGGATCTCCCGCGCCAGCTCTTCGCGGCCTGCGGCGGTCACGTAGCTCACCACCCCGTTGATGGCGTATTCCACGGGGGCGTTCTTGCCTTCCGCTGCGGGTACGAGCATGGCGGCCATCATCCGGATTCCGTCGGCTCCGGTCGCCGCGAGTTCCTGCATCAGGCTGTCGAACGCCTTGGGCGTCTGGGCCGGGAGTTGGGCCAGGGCGTCCGCAACGATCGTTTCGGCGGTGCGCTGGCGCGCGTCCTGCGCACCGGCTGCGAAGGGCATCAGGGCGGCGAGGAGTATGGTGATAAATATCTTTTTCATGTTTTTTTCAGGTTTTGGACGTTATCAGATTTTCCACGGCGTGCGCATCGGCTGGTCGATGAGCCGGTTTGCGGCCTCGTCTCCGACGAAGAGCTGCTTGTCGGGATCGAAATGCAGCGTGCGGTTCAGGCGCAGGGCGCATGCCCCGAGGTTCACGAGCGTGGAGCTGCGGTGTCCCTTGAGCTCGTCGAGGGCGAAAGGCTCGCGGTTGCGCACGCATGCCAGGAAATCGGTGTTCTGCGGTTCGGGGTCGGGCATTTCGGCGATCTTCTCCATGACGTCGGGAATCGTGCACTCGAAACCCTGATACACCTTGCCCAGCGGACCTTCGATGTAGGGGACCTTGCCCTTGCTTTCGTAGCCCTCGCCTTCGAGGACGATCTGACAGCCGTCGTCGTAGGTGTATACGATCTTGCGCCAGATGCCCACGGCGTCGGGATGCTGCTGCGGAGCGTCGACCTCGATCTTCACGGGCGAGGTGTCGTCCTTGCCCAACAGGTACTGCACGGGGTCCATGTAGTGCTGTCCCATATCCGTGAGTCCGCCGCCGTCGTAGTCCCAGTAGCCGCGGAACGTGGCGTGCACGCGGTGTTTGTTGTAGGGTTTGTAGGGCGCCGGGCCGAGCCACATGTCGTAGTCCAGCTCTTCCGGGACGGATTGGGGCTTGAGGTTCTCCTGCCCCACCCAGAAGAATTTCCAGGTGAATCCCGTGGCTCCGGAGATGGTCACCTTGAGGGGCCATCCCAGCAGGCCGCTGTCGACGAGTTTCTTGAGCGGTTCGACCGTCGTGCCCAGTCCGTAGAAGGTGTCCTTGAAGCGGAACCAGGTGTTCAGGCGGAAGATGCGTCCGTTCTGCCGGACGGCCTCCACCACGCGCTTGCCCTCGCCGATGGTGCGCGTCATCGGCTTCTCGCACCAGATGTCCTTGCCGGCCTTGGCTGCCTCGACGGCCATGATGCCGTGCCAGTGGGGCGGGGTGGCGATGTGTACGATGTCGACGTTGGGGTCGGTGATCAGATCCCGGTAGTCGTGATAGCTTTCGAGGGTCTTGTCGAACTTCTTGCGGCCCAGCGCGATGGCGCTTTCGAGGTGTTTGCGGTCGACGTCGCAGACCGCCACCAGGCGGCATGCATCGTTGGAGGTGAAGTGATAGCTGCTCTTGCCGATGCCGCCCACGCCGATGATGCCCTTCGTGAGCTGGTCGCTCGGGGCGACGAATTTGGTGCCTCCGAGCACGCTGCGCGGCACGATGGTCAGCAGCGCCAGCCCGCCTGCCTTTTTCAGAAAATCTCTGCGGTTACTCATAGTATTTCAGGTTGTGTTTTTTTTTGGATGCAGTCAATAAAATAGGTAGAGAAAACAGCGGTTCCGTCGGATGGGAACCGCCGTTTGTTTACAGGGTCGTCAGCCGGATGTTGCGCCAGAGGACCTTGATGCCTCCTCCGTCGTGAATCTGCAAGGCGATGCGTCCCTGCGCGGCGCCGATCTTCGCGTCGGTGATGTCCACCATCTCCTCGCCGTTGAGCCACGTCTGCACGCGGTCGCCCTGGACCTTCAGCCGCAGCGTGTTCCAATCCCCCTCCTTGAGAATCGACTCCTTCTCGTCGGGAATCTGCACCAGCCATCCGCGGCCGTAGGACTCGTAGATGCCCGCCGTGTCGTGGTTCTTCGGTGCCACTTCGCACTGCCAGCCGTGGACCCTCACCGGCGGCTCGACGAACGAGCGGAAAAAGACGCCGGAGTTGCCGTTGGCGAGCTGCTTGAACTCCACCGTCAGGTCGAAATCATCGTAGTATTCGCGCGTGGCGAGGTAACCGTATTTTTTGTCGGGGCCGCTCTCGCAGACCAGCAGGCCGTCCTTGTCGACATACCATTTCTCGGTTCCGTAGGCTTCCCATCCCGTGAGGTCGCGGCCGTTGAAGAGTTCGACCTCCCGGCCGGCCTTGCGGGGCAGCTCCTTGATTTTCAAGTTGCGGAACGAAGCGGGGTAGCCGTGGTCCTGGAGGCACAGCACGCCGCGGTGCGCCAGTCCGTATTCGGGAGCCGTCTCCCATTTGCCGCTGTTCTTGCGGGCGAACCAGTCGTCGGTCCAGGCTTCGAATTCGAGGATCTTGCGGCCGTTGAGCCAATGCTCCACGTGGCCGTTGTCGCAGACGATGCGCGACGAGTTCCACTCGCCCTGCGGGTTGACCAGCAGCGAATCGGGATTCGGCAGGTGCATGGCGTAGTCCACGCCCAGTTTCTGCCACTCCTCGAGCCGGGTCGGGGCGTTCGTGGCCTCCCAGCCTTCGTTGTCGATCAGCTGGTACTCCGGCCCGGTGACATAGGGAACCTTGAAATAGGGGTTCTCGACCACGTGGTAGAGCATGCCGCTGTTGCCGCCCGGGGAGAGTTTCCAGTCCCAGTCGAGAATGAAGTTTTCATACTGTTTTTTGGTGACGATGTATCCCGAAAGGTCGCTGCCGTCGCCCGCGGCCTGGATGCAGCCGTCCACCACGTGCCAGGGCATCGTGAGCGAGTCTCCGTTGAAGTCTTTCCACTGGTCGAGGCTTTTGCCGTCGAAGAGCAGCTGCCAGCCGTCGGCGATTTCGGCCTGGGTGAGGGTGTTGTGTTTGGGGCAGCAGGAGCAGAGGCCGGCTGCGAGGAGGCCTGTCGCGAACAGCGTGCGGAACAGGGTGCGGCTTGGGTTCGATTTCATTAAGATAGAAATTTAAGTAGTAATTCTTTATCTCGTCTCGCGAAGTAAAAATAGATGAAAAGTTTTCCGCTGTACGATAAAATAGTACATATCGAGGCCAATAATCTGAATGGAAAGGAAAAATCGAATTGTCGCGTCATGAAACGTCGTCTCGCAACACCGAGATGTACGAAATTGGCCTTTTTCTGTATCATATTATCTTTGTAGAAAGTCCTGCATTTATTACATTTGTCAATAATCCAAATTTCTATGAAACGAATTTTCCGCTGTATTGCTGCATTTTTGTTTCTATTCTATATCTTGTTTCTGTCGGAGCGTGCCGAATCGGCGAACGCCTCTGTTTATCATAATCTGCGTAACTATACTGTGGATGACGGCCTGTCATCCAATCACGTCTATGGCATCGTTCAGGACTCGATAGGATTCATCTGGTTCGGAACCGACAACGGATTGTGCCGTTTCGACGGCTGTGAGTTCCGCAGTTACACCCATACCGATGGCGACCGGTCGAGCATTTCGAGCAACAATATCCGCCGGCTGATGCTCGACAGCCGCGGGCAGATCTGGCTCGCACTTGATAACGGCGTGGACATTTACACACCCGCGGCCGACCGTTTTCGACATTTCGATGTCAGAACTTCCGACGGAGCATGCGTTACGGGACAGACGACCGAAGTCATTGAGGACAGGGAAGGTGAAATTTGGATTGCGACTGTCAATTCGGGGCTTTTTCGCTGGAATCCTGTAACGGAATGCCTTACGGTTTACCGCCATGTTCCCGGTGATGACACCTCCATCGCGCAGGATTATATCTCTACCATTTACGAAAGCAAGGATGGAACCATATGGATTGGAACTTACAGCGAAGGGTTGTGCGCTTTTTCCAAGCAGACAGGATGCTTCACTCATTACCGGAGGAAACAGACGGACGGAATTGCATTTCGGATAATTCGATCGATGCCATCACAGAAGATTCATACGGCACGTTGTGGCTCGGGACGGTAAGTTCCGGTCTTGATCGCTTCGACCGGAGCACAGGCCGTTTCACCAATTATGACGATAGGAATGGGGAGGGCCGATTGCAACGTATCCACTGCCTGGCAGAGCGGGCGCCGGGCGAATTGCTTGTCTGTGCGAACAGTGGTGCGACACTCTACCGTATTTCTGAATCGGAACTTCGTCCCATAGAGGACACTGAAGTTCCCTTCATGCGTACCAAGTGTTGCAACATCTTCTCTTTTCTATACGACCGCGAAGGAAATTTCTGGTTCGGATCTTGTTATGAGGGTGTAGAATTTCACCCGGCCCGTAACAGCTTCACTTGCTATGCCACACGAAAGAACGATAGTTCCGACCGGGGTAAGGTCGTCAGCGCGGTCTGTGAACTGAAAGACGGGCAGTATCTATTGGGAAACGAAAATGACGGCATCCTGCTCTTCGACAGACATGCCGGCATGGTCGTTCCGTACCGCACGGCTCAAAACGTTGGGACTGCCATTTACAACGTCTTTTCAATGCTTGTCGATGACCAAACGCTCTGGATCGCCGCTTTCCAACGGGGTATCGAAGCCGTGGACTTGAAAAGCCGAACCGTGAAATCCTATCTTGCAGATCCGTCGGATCCCAGTTCTCGTGTCTTCGTCCTATTCCGGAGCAGCAGCGGCCGCATTTGGGCCGGAACTTCCGTGGGGCTTTTTTATTACGACCGGTTTGAAGATCGTTTTGTGACACGCGACCCCAAGGTGCGTATTTCAGACATTACGGAGGATCATGCTGGCCGTCTTTGGATCGCGACGAACGAAGACGGCCTCTACTCCTACGATGCCCGTACCGACCTCCTGCAGCACTACCGGTACGATCCCGACGACCCTGCGACGATCAGCCGCAATGCGGTCAACACGCTTGCCGTCGACCGCACGAACCGGTTGTGGATCGGAACCAACGGTTACGGACTTTGCAGTTATAACGAAAAGGACGGTTTCGTTCGCCATGAAACCTTGCCTCTGCCCAGTAAGATCATTCAGCGGATCATCCCTGAAAACGACAGACTCTGGATCACGACGGACAGGGGGCTGATCGTCTTTTATCCCGCAACTGGACAATTGAAACGTTATTCGCGCGCCGACGGGCTTCACACCGAACAATTTATGTCCAATTCGGGTATCCTCACTTCCGACGGGCGCATCGTGCTGGGTACGACCGATGGTATATGTACGTTCACCCCCCCCCATGACATCATGGGCAACTTGAACCTCTATCCGGTCATAATCACCCGATTTTCGCTTAACGGACTGCCTGTATCCCATGCGGAAGACAGAAGCTCGCCGCTTTCGGTTCCGTCGAATACACCCGGAAGATCACGCTGTCGCACCGCCAGACCTCGGTGGGATTCCGTTTCGTTTCGCCAACCTACCTCTTTCCGGGAGATTGCCGCTACCGTTACCGACTCGACGGACTCGACGATCATTGGTCCATGACCGATAGCCGGAACGCTTCGGTCAACTACAATAACCTGCGTCCCGGAGAATATTGTTTTCGGGTGCAGGTTGGCAACGGCGACATGCAATGGAATTCTGATGAGACGAAACTCTGGATTCGTATCCAGCCGTCGTTTTTCCGGTCGAAAGGTGCTTTGGCAGGTTACGTGGTACTGACGCTTATCGTAATCGCTGTCGGTCTGTATTACTGGATGCGGCGTACCGAGCAACAGCAGCGAGAGAAGATCGAATCGGTCAAACGCGAGAACGAACGGAATCTCTACGAGCAACGCATCAGTTTCTTTACCAATATTACCCATGAGATCCGAACTCCTTTGAGCCTGATTATTGGGCCGCTGGAACAAGTCATGAAATCGCATCGGATTTCCGAGGAGGACGGAGAGTATCTGGCTGTTATCAAGCAAAATTACCACCGGCTTCATTCGCTGGTCAACCAACTGCTCGATTTCCGAAAGATCGATTCGAACAAATACAAACTCCGCTACGATATCTGCGATGTCGGCCGACTCGTCCGAGAACAATTGGCTATGTTTGGTCCCACGGCACAACAGCGGCGCATCCGTTTGATCGAAGAGATCCCTGATCGCCTGATGCAAATCACCGACCGAGAGGCGCTGACCAAAATCATAAGCAACCTGTTGTCTAACGCTCTGCGTTTCGCCGCAGAAGAAATCCACATTTGCATCGATCGCAGAGACGACGGTCTTGTGATGAAAGTGTGGGACGACGGTCCCGGTATCCCGGCTGAAGAGCGGGAAAAGGTTTTCGAAGCTTTTTACCAAACTCGGAACAACGGATTCGCGTCCGGAGTCGGAATTGGCTTGCATCTGTGCCGAATCTTCATCCGCCTGATGGGCGGAACAATTACGGCGACAGAACGTCCGGACGGCAAATCCGGAGCGCTGCTGACGGCATTCATCCCTGAACCTGCGAGCGAAAAGATGGATATTCGTGTGGAGACACGTCTCAATACGGAAACCGTCGGGCAATCGCAGCTTCAGAAAGAACCCGGAACGAACCTGGCGATACAACGGCCCTCCGCGATGACGGTTCGCCATACGGTCATGGTCGTAGATGATGACAGCAATATTCTCGATTTTTTGGTCAAGGTGCTCGGAAACGATTATTTCGTTATCTCAACGGATAGCGGGGGTCAGGCGCTCAACCTGCTTCGAAACAACGATCCCGATTTGGTCGTAAGCGACATCATGATGGCCGATATCGATGGAATAGAGCTCTGTCGGCGTATCAAAAACGACATTTCCACAAGCCATATCCCTGTGATCTTACTCACGGCTCGGACTGGCATAAGCTCTAAAATCGAGGGTTTCGAATGCGGCGCTGACGCCTATATCGAGAAACCGTTCTCGCCTGACCAGCTCAAAGCGCAGATTTCCAGCCTGCTTCGTACGCGTGATGAAATCCGGCGCTTCTATGCAGGCAAATTCATGACCGAATTCGATACGGGTTCTCAACAGAACCGGTTGGACGAAGAGTTCATCCTTAAATGCCGCGACGTGATCATCGCCCATATGCGGAATCCGGATTTGTCCGTGGGACTTCTTGCTCGTGAGTTGGCGATGGGCCGCACGCTGATTTTCCGAAAACTGAAAGCCGTTACGGGCTTGACGCCAAACGATTTTATGAAACTCATTCGTTTGAACGAGGCGAAACGGATGATCATTGAAGGCCGATACCGCATTACCGAAATCGGATTTCTTACCGGTTTCAGTTCGTCGTCCTATTTCGCCAAATGTTTTGCCAAGCAGTTCGGGGTTCTTCCGACGGAATTCCTCGAAAAGCAGGACCCCGGAACGCAGTAGCCAGGGGCAGAATGAGCCATTTCTCAACTCCCGGGGCCTCCGAGCCGATTTTATCGTAAAAGTGAACGATATTTTTCAACACGGAATCCCGGATTCAGTAATTTTACATTGAATTCGGCAGGTCGCAGTATCAGCCGGCCAGGATTGACAATGCGGAATCAACCAACCCAAAATTACCCATATGAAACATTACTTACTTTTCTTGCTGGCTTCCTTGGCCTTGTTGACCGGATGCGAGAAGGATGACGATCCTACATCTGTTTCACTCCGAAGTATTACGCGTGAAAAATTCGACTACAAGGGCGGTCTTGCCAGTGCTATTGTAGATGCCGGTGGCCGGGATGTAACGGCGGAGTCGAGCGAATCGTGGTGTCGTACTGCAGTCATCGGCTCGACCGTCAATTTCAACGTTCTTGCGTATACGGGCTCAGAGGAGCGTTCAGCCACGGTCACCGTGAAGGCGGAAGGACTCAAGCCGTTGCTGATCAACGTTGTTCAGGATAAATTCAGGGGGCTTGTCGTTGTACCCTCGACGCTCATCTTCTCCGATACGGACCGCACGCTCTCCGTTGCGGTAACCTGCTCCGGAGTCTACGATGTAAAACTCACGGAGAACCCGAATAACGCATTCTCGTTCTCGAAGAGCGAAGACGGCGCGAGCGTCAGTTTCACATCGAACAAGGCGTCGAGCCGTGTCGAGGTGAAGGGGCGCGCGGAGTTTACACCTGAAGAAGGCGATCCGGTGATCGTTACGCTTATACAACCTAAAAAGAGCACCTATGATTTCCTGCTCGGCACGTGGAACGTAACCAAAACCGATATTTTTGCCGGGAGCATCCAGAATCTCTCGTCGGTCACATTCTCCGCCAAGGAAAATCAATATTCGTACAAGGTCACCATCAACGATCCCGCACTCAAGGATTATCCCTTTACGGCGGAGTTCGCCGATGGCAAAGTGGTCATTCAGACCGGTCAGGAACTGGGTTTTTCGGGAACAAAGTTCTACACCCTCCATTTCAATGGCCCGAATAACGGGCAAGGCAACTATATCTGGTCACAGGCGGGCGTGGTCGCCTGGGCGGCGGAACCTGTCTTCGATGAAAATGCAGGCACGATCCAGCTCGTGTTCAGCGATAACGGCCAGGGCAATGGCCGGGAGGCCAAGACGCTCTGTTTCTGGGAGAACAACGACCGGTATTGGTCGTTTACCGGGCAGCTCTGTTTAACCAACGCACTGGAACTTTCCAAAAACTACTAACCGACTCCGAATGCAGCGGGCAGGCCGCGACTTTTGCCGACCGCGGCCCTGCCTGCGCCCCGGAACCAAGAATTTCAATGACTGACCAATGAAAAAACTGACCATACTCATTCTGCTCGCCATGGCAGTGGTGTGCCGGGCTTCGGCACAGAACCGCGTGGTAACAGGCACGGTATCCGAAGAGGACGGTACGCCGCTGACGGGCGCCGTCGTCCAGGTCGTCGGCACGAACAATGCCGCCACGGCAGCGATCGACGGGCTTTATACACTCAAAAATGTCCCCTCCGGAGCCGTACTGCGTGTCTCCTTTCTGGGATACGATCCGGTCGAGAAGAAGGTCGATGCCGACCGCATGGATTTCATACTCAAAGCGAGCGCACAAGAAATCGCATCGGTCGTAGTGACCGGTATGCAAAAGATGGACAAGCGAATCTTCACCGGAGCCACGGACCAACTATTGGCCTCGGATGTCAAACTGGACGGTATCAGTGAAATCAGCCGCGGTCTTGAAGGCCGTTCTGCCGGCGTGTCCGTGCAAAACGTTTCCGGAACTTTCGGCGCCGCCCCGAAAATCCGCATTCGCGGCGCTACGTCGATCTTCGGAGACTCCAAGCCGTTGTGGGTGGTGGACGGTGTGATCATGGAGGATGTGATCAACGTCGACGCCAATTCCTTGTCGTCGGGCGACGCCACGACGCTCACAGTTCGGCCATCGCCGGACTTAACGCCGATGACATCGAGAGTTTCCAGATTCTCAAGGATGGTTCGGCAACCTCGATCTACGGCGCCCGCGCCATGGCCGGAGTCATCGTCATCACCACGAAGAAAGGCACGCCCGGTTTACGAAAGTCAGTTACACCGGCGAATTCACGATGCGTATGGTTCCCAGCTACTCGAACTTCAACATCATGAATTCGCAAGAGCAGATGGCCGTCTACCAGGAGATGTACGACAAGGGATGGCTCAACTATGCCAATACCGTTTACCGCTCGGAAAGCGGCGTCTACGGCAAGTTGTCGCAACTGATCAACACCTACGACCCTGCCACAGGGCAGTTCGCCGTACTGAACACCCCCGAAGGGCGCAACGCCTACCTGCGACAGGCGGAGTTTCGCAATACCGACTGGTTCAAGGAACTCTTCCGCAACAGCATTCAGCACAGCCACTCGGCCAGCATCTCCTCGGGCAGTGAAAAAGGCTCGTATTACGCTTCCGTCGGTGCGATGGTCGATCCGGGATGGAGCATCCAAAGCAAGGTGAACCGCTACACGCTTCTGGTCAATACCACGCAGCACATTCTCAAGGACAAGCTGACGCTGAACCTCATCGGCAACGCTTCGTACCGCGAACAGCGTGCACCGGGATCGCTCTCGTCGGAGGTAGACCCTGTGTTCGGAACCGTCAAACGCGATTTCGACATCAACCCCTACTCCTATGCATTGCGTTCGTCGCGCACGCTCGACCCTGATGAATTCTACACACGCAATTACACTCCGTTCAACATCAAGGACGAGTTGTCCAAGAACTATATGGACTTGAACGTGAGCGACGTGAAATTCCAGGCTGAACTCAAATGGAAGATCACTCCGAAAGTCGAAGTTTCGGCCCTTGGGGCAATCAAATATCAGGCTTCGAGCACCGAGCATCACATCGAGGACAGTTCGAACCAGGCGCAGGCCTACCGTTCGATGGCCACCTCGATCATTCAGAGCAACAATCCCTACCTCTACGACAATCCCGATGAGCCGAACCGTGACAAATACTCGATCCTTCCCCAGGGTGGTATCTACAAACGGAGCGACTTCCGCGCCAAGAGCCGCGATTTCCGGGCTTCGATCAGCTACAACGACACGTTCAACGACAAGCACATTCTGAATCTGTTCGGCATTGTGGAAGTCAATGCCATCGACCGCCGCGCCACCTCGTTCCAAGGCTGGGGCCTGCAATACGACATGGGCGAAACGCCGTTCTACATCCTGGACCTGTTCAAAAAACAACTGGAGGAAAACACCCAGTATTACAGCCTGTCCAATACACGGGAACGCAACGCCGCCTTCGCCGGCACATTCTCCTATTCCTACGACTACCGCTATACGATCAACGGTACGCCCGTTACGAGGGTTCCAACCGGTTGGGCCGATCGCGTAAGGCGCGCTGGTTGCCGACCTGGAATATCGCCGGCAAGTGGAGCATCGACCAGGAGTCGTTCTTCGAACCATTGCGTCCGGCCTTCTCCAGCCTTGCGCTGCGACTCTCTTACAGCCTCACTGCCGACCGGGGCCCCACATGGGTCAATAACTCCACGGCTACGATCTATCCGCTGAACCCGTGGCGTGGTGCGACTGAAATCCGGGAACCTGCATTGAGTATTTCAGCTCCTGAGAATTCGGAACTGACCTATGAAAAAAAGCATGAGTTGAATGTCGGCCTCGACATGGGATTCCTCGACGACCGCATCACTCTTTCGATGGACGCCTACCGGCGCAATAATTTCGACCTGATCGGCAACGTTGTAACAATGGGTTTGGGCGGTGCCGTGGATAAGCAGGGTAACGTCGCGGAGATGAAATCGCAGGGTGTGGAACTTTCGCTTTTCACCCGCAATATCGAACGTAAAAACTTCAAATGGCAGACCAATTTCATCTTTGCCTGGATGGACAACGAGGTAACCAAACTCAAAACCATGACGCGCATGATCGATTATATCACCGGCACAGGTTACTCGATGGAAGGTACGCCGCGCGGTTCGCTCTTTTCCTTGAAATTCAAGGGACTTAACGAGATGGGCATCCCGACGTTCCTCGCCGCTGACGGCAGCATTACCTCGACGAACATCCAGTTCCAGGAGACTGTGAATATGAGCAACCTCGTCTATGAAGGTCCTGTCGATCCTACCATCACGGGCAGCCTGGGTAATATCTTTAAGTGGAAGGGATTCACGCTCAACGTCTTCATGACCTATTCCTTTGGAAACGTCGTCCGTCTCGATCCGATTTTCTCGAACGGTTATTCCGATCTGACGGCCAGCCCCGGGAATTCGCCAATCGTTACCTCAATCCCGGCGACGAACGACGGACCAATGTCCCGGTTATCGCCAGCACGCGACAGAATAACGATATTTCCAATCTCTATGTCGCGTACAGCGCCTACAATTACTCTGATGTACGGGTCGCCAAAGGCGATTTCATCCGCATGAAAGAGATTTCGCTCTCGTACGATTTTCCGCAATCGGTCTCTTCGAAATTGCGCATGAGCGGATTGTCGCTCAAATTCCAGGCAACCAACCCGTTTTTGATCTATTCGGACAAAAAACTGCAAGGCCAGGATCCCGAGTTCTTCAATACGGGAGGTGTTGCAGTACCGATGCCCAAACAGTTCACGCTGACGCTTCGTGTCAGCTTCTAAACCCGCTCCGCCATGAAAATCAAACAACTGATATCACGCATAATGCTTCTCGGCGCCGGTTCGCTCATACTCGCTGCCTGCAACGATTTCCTCGACGAACTGCCCGACAACCGTACTGAGCTCGATACGCCGGACAAAATCAACCGGCTGCTCGTGTCGGCCTATCCTTCACGCAGTTTCACCCGCATGTGCGAAATCGCATCGGACAACTGCGACGACATGGGAGCGAACAATCCTAACACCAGCCTGCTGCTGGAGCACAACAGCTACTGGATGGACATGAACGAGGCCGAGAACGATAGCAACAAAAATACCTGGCAGGCCTACTACTCCGCGATTGCCGCAGCCAACACCGCTCTGGAAGCGATCGAAAAACAGGGTACGCCCAAAGAATTGCTTCCGGCCAAAGCCGAAGCCCTGCTTTGCCGGGCCTATTCGCATTTTTGCCTCACGATGCTCTATTGTCTCCCTTATCATCCTGAAAAAAGTGGCGAATACCTGGGAGTCCCTTACATGGAAGCTCCCGAAACGACGCTCAATCCGGTTTATCACCGGGACAATCTCAAGGAGGTATATGAGAAAATCGACCGGGATATCGAGGAGGCGCTTCCTCTGGTCAGCGATGTCAACTATGCGGTTCCGAAGTACCACTTCAACCGCAGCGCCGCCTATGCCTTTGCCACGCGCTTCAACCTCTATTATCTGAAGTGGGAAAAGGTGGTCGAATACGCCTCCGAGGTCCTCGGCAGTGCCCCTTCGACCGTCATGCGCGACTGGGCGGCAGTCAAGCAGCTGGCCTGGGACGGCTCGGTCCGTACCCTCGACTACATCAGCGTCGGACACTCGTTCAACCTGCTGATGATTCCCATGGTGACCGGTAACGGATCGCTTTTTAACGCCTGGAGCAACTCCGGCGCGCGCTTCACTCACAACTACCGCGTCGCCAAGAGGGAGACCTACCGCGCGAAGCGGCCGATGGGCGGTCCGTGGGACCGGTGGAAGGACAACTGCATCGAAAAGGTCTACCAGCATCCTCCTTTCATTTGGCAGGACAACGATGTCAACAAGATCTACATGCCCAAATGGCCCAACCAGTGGGAGGTAACCGACCCGGTAACCGGCGTAGGAATCGGTCGTTCGACGATGGTGGCGTTCACAACCAATGAAACGGTGTTGAGCCGTGCAGAGGCCTATGTCCATCTCAAGGAGTACGACAAGGCAGTTGCCGACCTCAATGCCTGGATCGGCTCTTTCTATCTGGTCGGACAGAACGGCATCGAATCTCTGACCCGCGAACGCATCGCCGAGGTCTACGGTGATCCGTCATCGAATCGATACATCGCCGAATACACCGCTTTGGAGCCGACATCGCGCAAGCCGCTCCATCCCCACGGCTTTACAGTCGAGGCTGGTGAACAGGAGCACCTTATTCAGACCACGCTCTTTTGCCGCCGCATTGAGACCATCGCCGACGGACTGCGTTGGGGGGACATCAAACGCTACGGCATCGTGATTGATCGTTTCGACGACTCGGCCTACAACGATGATAATACAACCGGATTCACTGTTGCGGCCACGCTCGGCGAGAAAGATCTTCGACGTGCGCTCCAACTGCCTCAAGAGGTTATCACAGCCGGATTGGAAGCGAATCCCCGCAATGAGAATCGTCCTGACCATCCGTTCTGCCAATAACCAATTCACTAAATATTTATATTGAATTATGAAACCGAAATCATATCCCTGTTCTTGCTTCTGCTTGTCTCAGGCGCTACGACCTCATGCGACAAGGACGAACCGGACGGCAAAAGCATCTTTGTCGATCCCGCCGAGGAAAAGACCGAGTTCGATTTCTGGCTCGACCGGCACTATACGGAACCTTACAACATTCGTTTCGAATACCGCATGCCTGACCGCGAAACCCACTTCAACTACTGGGTCTCGCCGCCGCCCGTGGACAAATCGATCGAGGTGGCCAAACTGATCAAATACTCGACGCTTGACGCCATGGCGGAACTGATGTCCGATCAGAAAGATCCATTGCTCTTCGCAAAGAGTTATTTCCCGCGGGTACTCTATTTGGTGGGCAGTTTTGAGATCAGCAGCACCGGGAACACCGTGCTGGCATCGGCTGAAAATGGCCTTCAAATCAATGTTCTCGGCGTAAAATTTTTCGACCGGGAAAAGGACAGCGAACGAATCGCCGGAACGATGCTTCACGAGTTCATGCATATCCTCGATGGTACATATCCCGTACCGAGCGACTACGATACCATTACGCAAAGCGATTACGTGGGTGACAAGTATGCCCAAAGCGGTAATGACTACATGGAGCTGGGCTTCGTTTCGAAGTATGCACGTTCGAGTCCCGCAGAGGACATCGCCGAAACGGGCGGACGCCTGATCAGCATGAGCGAGGAGGAGTGGGAGGCGATGCTCTCCTCGATCGAAAGCGCGGACGGCCGCGCCAAAATCGAGAAGAAGCGCTCGATTCTCATCGCATGGCTCCGCGACGATTTTGGCGTGGACGTTGCGAAGTGGAGCGACATCTACCTGCGCCGTCTTTCCGAACTCGGAGACATCGACTGGACAAATCTTGAAGATTAAACTGAATGTATGAAAAAGAGAATCAATATATTACTGCTGGCTGGGCTGTTATTCTCAGCCGTTGCATGCGACGATTCGGAAAATAACTTCAGCGAGTCGACCTCGACCCGGATCGAGCAGACGCTTGAACGCTACAAATTCGCATTGCAGGCCGGGAAGACATGGGTGATGGAGTATTTCCCTGACGAGAATCTCGGTTATGGCGGTTGGATTTATATCGTCGAATTCCAGGATGACCGTATGGTTAAGGCCTGGTTCGAGGGGAGCACTTTCGTCGAAGCCGACCCGCTGCGGACGGAATCGGAATATCGGGTCGAATTCTCGACCGGTCCCATGCTGAAATTTGCGACCCATAACGATTACCTGCATTTCTTCTCGTTTCCCGGAGACAACGGCGCCGGCTACCAAGGATGGAAAGGAGATTACGAATTCACGTTCATGTCGCTCTCTCCGGCTTTCGATGAAATCATTCTGCGGGGCATTAAAACCGGCAACCGGATTCGCATGACGCCGCTTTCGGGACAATACACTCCGGAGAGTTACCTCGAAACCATCCGCAGCAGCCAATTGGCGATCACCGAGACCGAATTCAAGGTAATGGCCAATGGCGAACAAATCGGGACACTCACGCGGCCCAACGCGACGCTGACGACCAATTTCCGGCAATATGCCGCCAGCAAAGTTTGGTCGTTCCGCTACAGTTATCGCCAACAGGCCTTCGACGATTATGGACGGCCGAAGGTGGACGAACATGGGAAACCGGTCTACGAAACGGTCGAAGCCAATGATCCCGTCAGCGTCATCTACCTGCCAGACGGCATCATGCAGTTTTATGCCCCCTACACGTTTCGGGGTGAATTGTTCGGACTTCCGAACCAGACGGTGCAAACCTTCAAATGGCAATTGGGACCTACCTCGGCATCGGATTGTTACGTTTGCACCGACTCGTTTCTCGACATCAAATTGGTTCCGTGATCCTTAAGAAATGTTTATTCGGTCCGGATGCCGTCTGCCGGCTCCGGACCTTTTTCCTTTAAAACCGATGAAACACTTCTCTTTCTTTCTGACGCTCCTCCTGCTGACGGCCTGTACCAGAGACCCGGAATCCGGCCCGGCTCCCGGCGTCGGACAAACCCCGATGCAGGAGTTTTACATACCCGGCGTATTCCGTATTAAGCTGCGCGAAACGGCAGCCGAACTCGACACCCGTGCCTTTACCCGCAGCGGTTCCGGCTCGGGAATCGCTGCATTCGATGCCGCCGCCACCCGTGCCGGGGCAACTGCCGTACAGCGTGTCTTTTCCGATGGCGACCGTTTCCGCGAACGCCGCCGCAGGGCCGGACTTCATCTGTGGTACGACGTTCATTTCTCCGGGGCGATTTCTGTCGCCGAGGCCATGGAACGCTTCGGCCGGGTGGATGAAGTCGAGTGCATCGAACCTGTTCCGCGTATGGTTCCCGCCGGGGCGACGGTCTCGCAAGCCGATTTCAGCCGCACCTCAGGTTCGGACAATGTCGCAAACCCCGGATTCGATGATCCGCTGCTGGTCAATCAGTGGATTTACCACCGGGTGGGCGCTGCGGTCGGATCGACGGCCGTGGCCGACCTCAACATTTTTCCGGCATGGAGCGTCAGCACCGGACATAAAGACGTCGTCGTCGCCGTGGTGGACGGCGGCATCGACTATACGCATCCCGATCTGGCAGCGAATATCTGGCGCGACGGACAGGGCGCCTGCGGCTACAACTTCTGCCGCCATAATACGGAGATCACCCCCAGCAGCCACGGCACGCATGTCGCAGGTACGATCGGCGCCGTCAACAACAACGGCATCGGCGTCTGCGGCATCGCGGGGGGCGACGGAAC
>ERZ860009.536-NODE-536-length-16803-cov-1.506926_pt1 | contig 16803 bp, 17 predicted proteins | sample MGYA00510114_ERZ860009 | MGnify/ENA primary metagenome ERZ860009 (study PRJEB30046, sample SAMN00715177) | human gut metagenome | study: EMG produced TPA metagenomics assembly of the A metagenome-wide association study of gut microbiota in type 2... | reverse complement strand
TCCGAGGGTGAGTTTGTCTGGTATAATGGAAAACAAGCAATAACCTATTCCGTATCCAAATCCGTATCTCCTGTGGTGACAGTTGCACTGGATATGTTTACCGGTGACATGAAACAAGTGACAGGAGTATTACCTCAAAAAACTCATACAGGAAATACAGCTATTAAGATTGTACAATTGGATAAGAATAGATCTGCACTGAAAGAACTTCTTAAACAGGATGTTCCTGTAGATAGCCTTATGAGTAAAAAGGATGCTTTTTTTATCAAAGTTACCGAAAGCTCCAATAAGAAACAATTGCTGGTGGTAGGCAGTGATGGCAGAGGGACTGCCTATGGAATACTCGAATTGTCCCGTTTAGCCGGTGTGTCTCCATGGGTATGGTGGGGAGACGTCACACCCATAAAGAAAAATCAATTAACATTGCCTGCCGATTATACAACCTTTCAAAGCCCCTCAGTAGAGTATCGTGGAATCTTTTTGAATGACGAAGACTGGAGTTTACAACCTTGGAGTTGGAAAAACTTCGAACCGTCTGACACAAAAGGACGAATCGGTGCCCGTACTTATAAAGAGATTTTCAAGCTGCTGATGCGTCTTCGTGCCAACGCCATCTGGCCGGGTATGCACGGAATTACGACTCCTTTCTACTTTGTACCAGGAGCCAAAGAGGCTGCCGATAGCTGCGGTATCGTTATCGGCACTTCTCATTGTGAACCTTTGATGCGTAATAATGTAGGTGAATGGAAAGTCAGCGAACGAGGCGAGTATAATTATATTACGAATCGTGAAAGTGTACAGTCCTATTGGACAGAACGCTTGAAAGAAGCCGGACGCTATGAAAACTTCTATACGATAGGCATGAGAGGTATTCACGACAGCGGTATGGAAGGAGTAAAAACTCTTCAGGAAAAAACCGATGCTTTGCAGCAAGTTATAAATGACCAACGCACCTTATTATCTAAATATGTAAAACAGGATGTAGCGAAAATCCCACAGGCTTTTGTTCCCTATAAAGAGGTACTTCAGATTATGGAGAACGGTTTACAGGTACCCGATGATATTACACTCATATGGTGTGACGACAATTATGGCTACATGACTCGCCTGAGTGACCAGGAACAACAAAAACGCAGCGGTGGTGCCGGTGTATATTATCATCTCAGCTATTGGGGACGTCCGCATGACTATATGTGGCTATGCACTACCCAACCGGGGTTGGTCTATAGTGAAATGAAACAAGCCTATGATTGCAATGCCCGTCGTCTGTGGATTGTCAATGTGCATGATTTAAAACCTGCAGCCTATGACCTGGAACTTTTTCTGGATATGGCATGGGACATCAACTCTGTATCTCCCTCTACCCTCGTACAGCATCAGAAAATTGGCTTTGCCGCGAATTCGGTACAGAAGCGGGAGAAAAGTTATTGCCGGCCATGCTGGAATTTTATCGTCTGTGCGGTATCCGCAAGCCAGAGTTTATGGGCTGGAACCAAGTAGAACTGGATAAAAAGAAATATATAAAAGGATGGTCTCCAATCAAAAACACAGATTTCAGTCTCACTGAATTCGGTGGAGAACTAGACCGTTATCTGGAATCTTATGAGTCAATAAAAAGAATCCTGTCCGAAGTAGAACCGATCATTCCTCAAGAGAGAAAAGACGCTTTCTTTGCACAAATTAAATATCCTGTATTCGGTGCAGCAGCTATGAGTACTAAAATGCTGGAAGCACAAAGGGCGCGCTGCATTTTCCGGGAAGTTGTGATACTAACTTGTGGACTCGTGAAAGCCAATTGATGAATGCTTGTGCAAAAAGTATCAAAGCCTATCAGGAAATTCGTGACTTGACAGATTATTATAATCATAAATTAGCCGGTGGTAAATGGAAATATTCCATGTGTTACAATCCACGTGATTTATACGTATTTTATCCGCCTACCCTCCCTATATGGTTAACTGATCAGGAAATTGAGCAATATACTTTTCCTGAAAGTACCAAGTCGCTCCCCCTGAAAGAGGTATCAAAAGACAAATGTATTGTTGCCAATGCTTGCAACTATACCAAAGCAACAGACGAGGTGATCGTCATTCAGTCATTGGGACACAGCATGAACGCTGTATCCCTACCAAAAGGAAAGACAATCACCTTTGATTTTGAAAGTGCATGGGAAGGAGAGGCTATTCTGCGTACAGCCGTCATCCCGACACAGCCGAACGATAAAGGAGATATTCGCTTTAGTGTCAGCATAGATGGTGAAACGCCTCAGATATGTTCCTTTAAAGAAGGTTTTCGTACCGAATCCTGGAAGCAGAATGTTCTTCGCGGACAAGCAGTAAGAAATACCAAGCACAGACTGACAAAAGGAATGCACACTCTATCCATTACTGCTTTAGACAATCATGTATTAATAGACCAATGGATGATTGATTTCAAACCGGAAAGACAGTTTTATGTATTCCCTATAGAACCAACCTATCAATATTAAAGAATGAACCTATATGAAAACATTTATTTTTATAATCTTAAGTTGTTTATTCTCCTTAGCTGTAAATGCACAGACTACGGAAATCCAATATCTGTCGGGAAGCGGATATCAAGACACAAAGACATGGGAGTTTTATTGTTCCACAGGCATGAACAGTGGCAAATGGAGCAAGATAGAGGTCCCTTCGCAATGGGAATTACAAGGATTTGGCGAATACACTTACGGACGTTTCTATTTGAATAAGGGAGCTAAACCCAGCGATGAAACCGGGCTATACCGATATCAGTTCAAGGTACCCGCTAAATGGAAAGATATGCAAGTCAGTATTGTTTTTGAAGGAGTAATGACAGATACTGAAGTGAAAATAAACGACATACCGGCAGGCGACATTCACCAAGGCGGTTTCTATCGTTTTAGCTATGACATAACAGATAAACTAAATTTTGGAAAAAAGAATAATCTGAAGTAAAGGTATGGAAAGAATCTGCCAATAAATCAGTGAATGCTGCCGAACGACGTGCAGACTGGTGGCTCTATGGCGGTATTTATCGGCCCGTATACCTCAAAGCCATGCCCCAAACACATATCGAACGTATCGCAGTAAACGCGATGGCAAATGGAAAACTAGCAACAGAGCTACATCTGAGAAATATTTCCCAAGACTATTCAGTAGCGGCAACAATTACTCCTGTAGACAGTAAGACAAGTATTGGCAGGCAAATCATTTCACTGAACAGTGATGAAATACAAACTATAACTACAGAATGGAAAGGCATTCAGACATGGGACTGTGAAAACCCCAATCTTTACACTTTAAAGCTGGAACTTATCAATCCTCAGAAGCAAATTGTCCACATCCATGAAGAGCGTATCGGATTCCGTACCATTGAGTTCCGCCCCAAGGACGGCATTTATGTCAATGGAACCAAAATTATAGTAAAGGGAACCAACCGTCATAGTTTTCATCCTGATGGCGGACGTACAACAAACCGTGAACTCAGCCTGCAAGATGCCTTATTAATTAAAGAAATGAATAGAATGCCGTACGTTCTCATTATCCTCCCGACAAACATTTCCTGGAAATATGTGACTCGCTTGGTATATTCTATCTGAACGAACTTGCCGGCTGGCAGAATAGCTATGACACGGAAACAGGATTAAAATTACTGTCTGAGATGATAAACCGTGATGTAAACCATCCCTGTATCTTTATGTGGAGTAATGGAAACGAAGGAGGATGGAATAAAAATATAGATGCCCACTTTGCAGATTATGATCCGCAGAAACGTCATGTCATCCATCCGTGGGCTGATTTCAACGGGCTTGATACTCATCACTATCCAGCTTATCAAACAGGTCCTTACCGCTTGGCAAACGGATATAATGTATTTATGCCTACCGAATTTCTACATGGACTTTATGATCGCGGACAAGGAGCCGGCCTGGATGATTTTTGGGATAGCTATAAGTCTAATCCCTTATTTGCAGGAGGATTTTTATGGACATACGTTGATGAAGCCGTTAAAAGGACCGACCAAGGAGGGCGTCTGGACTCGGATGGTCCTAACGGTCCGGATGGCATTGTAGGCCCCAGACGGGAAAAAGAAGGAAGTTTTTATACCGTCCGTGAAGTCTGGGCACCTATACAATTCCAGAACCTCTTTATCACCCCATCTTTTAAAGGAGATTTCATGATAAGTAACAACTATCTTTTTACGAATCTGAAAGAGTGCAGTATGAAATATCGAGTCTATTCCCTTTCATCACCTTTAAAGAAGGGGACACAAACGCTGCTTTCCGAAGGTGCAGTGCCCCTCCGGATATTGCTCCGGGTGAAACCGGCAAGGTACATATGAAATTACCTGCTATTTTTTTCCAAGGGGATGTGCTGGAACTGGAAGCTTATGATAAACAGGGGCATTCTATCTGCAATTGGACTTGGCCAATCAAATATGCCAATGAATATTTTGCAATGCAATATAATAAACATATTAGTACTTCATCCGCAAGTATTAAAAAGCAGAATGGAGAGGTCACTTTGTTTGCTAATGGTATCTCTGCCACCTTTAGAAATGGGATACTTATCGAAATAAAACAGAAGGATGAAATCATCCCGTTAAATAACGGTCCATTACCTGTCGGTATGAAAGCTAATTTTAAAGAAGGCTATGAGTACATGCAAGGTAATGACGCCTGTTACATTGCCAAATATGAAGGAGGAATAGATTCAATTGTCTGGCGTATGTCCGGAGACGGATTATTAGGTATGGAAGCTGTACTGCTGAATGATCCTAAAGGTCATGGTTTTGAGGGAGCCTTCTTTGATAAGAAAATATATAATCTCGGGCTCACTTTCTCTTTTCCGGAAAAAGAAGTGAAAGGCATGAAATGGATGGGACGTGGCCCTTACCGTGTATGGAAGAATCGTATAAAAGGTACCAATTATGGCATTTGGGAGAAAGAATACAATAATACCATAACCGGTGAAAGTTTTGATCATTTAATCTATCCGGAATTCAAAGGTATCATGCCAATGTTTATTGGGCAACATTAGAATCAGATCGCGTACCTTTCACTGTTTACTCTGAAAGTGATGGCTTGTTCTTCCGTGTATTTACTCCGCTGGAACCTGTCCATCGACGTAATGGTGAAAACACAATGTGGGAATTCCCGGAAGGTGACATCTCTTTTCTTTATGATATTCCCGCCATGCGTTCCGGAAAATCCATTCCTGAACTTGGTCCCCACAGTCAGCCAAGCAGTATTCGCATAAAAAAGGGGATGACGGTTTTAAAATGAAATTATGGTTTGATTTTCGAGTGGAAAAGATGTAATAAGTTAATAAAGTAGGTAGTGAAAATGAAGAGCGGGACATTTTTTAATTGTAGTCTCTGCTCTTCATTTTTTTATTCCATATTCTGAATTAGTTCAAAGAATCCATTTTTCCAGCCAAAACCCAACAATATTATAAAAGAAAGTACTATCTTTGCGCCCAAGTTAAACTATATACTTACCACAATGAGAATTTCTAAGTAAGACAACACTCTAGTAAACATCACTTTTCATCTATGCTTTTTCTTTATCGTTAAGCATCACGAAATTCGTGTTGTTTAGCCAGTATTGTGTTTGTCGTTCCCCTGCCCCGTGATTATCCTCACCCAGTTTTCAACCTCAAACCCAATAGACCATCATGCCTATTAGTATTCAACAAATCAGCTATATCCATCCGGATAAAGAAGTATTATTCAGTGACCTTAACTTTGCCATCAGTAAAGGGCAGAAGTTAGGATTAGTCGGCAATAACGGCTGTGGCAAATCTACCCTGCTGCAAATTATTGCCGGACAATTAACACCCTCTTCCGGTGTCATCGTTCGACCGGACGACCTCTATTATATTCCCCAACATTTCGGGCAATATGATTCGTTGACCATCGCGCAAGCCTTACAGATAGACCATAAGCAGAAAGCACTACATGCTATCCTTGCGGGAGATGCCTCAATAGAAAATTTCAGCATATTGAACGACGACTGGAATATAGAAGAACGTTCCGTCGCCGCCCTCGATTCGTGGGGATTGGGCCAATTCCCACTATCCTACCCGATGAATCTGCTCAGCGGAGGAGAAAAGACACGTGTATTCCTCGCAGGTATGGACATTCATAATCCATCCGTCATACTGATGGATGAACCGACCAATCATCTCGATTCGTCAGGCAGACACGTCTGTATGACTGGGTGGAAAAATGGCGTTCCACGCTGTTGGTAGTAAGCCATGACCGTACACTGCTGAATCTTCTTCCCGAAATATGTGAACTGGAAAAGCATCAGATCAGCTATTACGGTGGAAACTATGAATTTTACAAAGAACAAAAAACACTGATGCAAGAAGCCCTGCAACAACGCATCGAAGAAAAAGAGAAAGCGCTCCGCACTGCCCGCAAGGTAGCCCGCGAAACAGCTGAACGGAGGGATAAACAAAATGTACGTGGTGAAAAAAGAAATCTGAAAAAAGGTGTCCCGCGTATTGTACTGAACGGTTTGCAAAGCAAATCGGAAAAGAGTACTGCCAAACTAAGCGGTGCACATCAGGAAAAAACCGAGAAGTTAACTGACGAGCGTAACCAACTCCGAAGCTCACTCTCGCCGACAGCCGCACTAAAGACTGACTTTAACAGTCCCGGACTTCATACCGGTAAAATACTGGTTACAGCAAAAGAGATTAACTTCGGTTATCATCCCGATCAGCCACAACTTTGGCGAGCCCCTCTCAGCTTTCAGTTGAAAAGCGGAGACCGCCTTCGTATAGAAGGAGGCAACGGCAGCGGAAAAACAACTCTGCTGAAAATCATAACCGGACAACTTCAACCACTGAAAGGCACGCTCATACAGGCAAATTTCACCTATGTATATCTGAATCAGGAATATTCGATCATCAATGATCGAAACAGTATTTTGGAACAAGCCTATGCCTTCAATGGCCGCAACCTGCCGGAGCACGAAATAAAGATTATTCTGAACCGATATTTATTTCCGGCTTCCGAATGGGATAAATCTTGCCGGAAGCTAAGCGGCGGAGAGAAAATGAGACTTGCCTTTTGTTGCCTGATGATCAGTAATAATATGCCCGATATGTTTATACTGGACGAACCGACCAATAACCTGGATATACAAAGCATCGAAATTATTACTGCTACCATCAAAAACTATGCAGGTACTGTGATAGCCATCTCACACGATAATTATTTCATTCAAGAGATTGGAGTGGAACAAAGTATATTTTTAAGTTAATCTATTCATATTTTATCCGGTAAACCCTACATATATCGATACAGTTTTTATAACTTCGCAGCGCGAAGAAAATAGAAAAATATAAAATGAATCAAACAGCTGAATCCCTGTGGTTTGTCTTTTACAAAGATGAACTACTGCTTGAAAAGGAGGGGAACGGTACATTTGCCATTCCCTGCGGAGAAATTCCTCCTATCCTTATCAAAGACAAGACTACAGTACACAATATCACCACACTGGAAGGAAGAAACTGCAAAGCCTATTCCGTATCCCAACCTATTGAAGAGACAGAACAATATGCAATGATAGGGCTTCGCGCTTCTTACGAATACCTCCCGCTGGGACATTACCAGGCAGCAGGCAAAGCCCACGAAATACTGCATTGGGACAGAAACAGTCTGTTCTGCTCGGCTTGCGGCACTCCGATGGAACAAAAAGAATCCATCATGAACGCTGTCCGAGTTGTGGCCGTGAAGTGTATCCGGCTATCTCGACAGCCGTCCTTGTTTTAGTGCGCAAAGGCGACTCCATACTTCTCGTTCATGCCCGCAACTTTAAAGGCAGATTCAACAGCCTTGTAGCCGGATTCCTCGAAACAGGCGAAACACTGGAAGAATGTGTAGCCCGCGAAGTGAAAGAGGAAACCGGACTGGACGTGAAGAACATCACTTATTTCGGCAACCAGCCCTGGCCCTACCCCAGCGGATTAATGGTAGGATTCATTGCCGATTATGCCGGAGGAGAAATCAAATTGCAAGAAGAGGAATTAAGCTCCGGTGATTTCTATACAAGAGATAATTTGCCGGAACTTCCACGAAAACTGAGCCTGGCACGGAAAATGATCGACTGGTGGCTGGAATGCTCCCATAAATAAACAGACATGGAGAACATCATCAAAGGAATCCGCCGATATTATCCGGTATCTGACAGCTCACTGGAAATGCTTTTCAGCCACATGAAAAAGCTGGAATTGCCAAAGAAACACTTACTGATACACGGCGGAGTATCAGATCGTCACGTCTACTTTATTGAGAAAGGATTTTGCCGCTCCTATTGCCTGCGTGACGGTGAAGAAATCACGATCTGGTTCTCACGCGAAGGCGATATCACTTTTGCGATGAAAGACTTATACCACAACCAACCGGGATACGAATATGTAGAGTTACTGGAAGATTGCGAACTATATGCCATACGCATTGATGAATTAAATCAGATTTATGAAACAAATATCGAAATTGCCAACTGGGGACGCATTATCCATCAGGAATGTCTGCTCTACATGGACATACACCACATAAACCGACTATACCTACCGGCCAAAGAACGCTACGAACAACTTCTACGCGAACAGCCGGATGTAATTCACCGTGCCCAACTGGGATATATAGCTTCCTTTCTTGGGATGACTCCACAACATTTAAGCCGCCTGCGCTCCGAATCCTGAGTTCTTTTTAATCTATGTGAATTTTTATATCACAGAAAAACTGTACTTTTACAGCCGAATACAAAAAAGAAACAGATAAACGTCGTGATCAACACATTAACATCTTTACGAATATTCTTTGCCTTGATGGTATTCGGAGCACATTGTTATGTTCTGGATACAAGTTTCGATGCCCACTTCTTTAAAGAAGGATTTGTCGGAGTCAGTTTCTTTTTTGCCTCAGCGGGTTTATTATTGCCTACAATTATCAGGAAAAACTACTGACAAAAACGACTACTAAACGCACGTTCTGGGTAGCACGTATTGCCCGCATTTATCCCCTGCATCTACTTACACTATTAATTGCCGCATGTATAGGAGGATATGTTCAATATAGCGATACGACGGACTGGATCAAACACTTTGTCGCCTCTACCTTTCTGTTACAGCCCTTCTTCCCCTCTGCCGATTATTTTTTCTCTTTCAACAGTCCTTCATGGAGCTTGGGGTGCGAACAGTTATTTATTTCTGCTTTCCTTTCGTGATTCCTTTCTTAAACAGCAGGCGAAAACTATTGGTTGTACTCTCAATCTGTCTTCCGGTCATGCTGGCAGGTATGTATCTGACTGCCGACGAACAAATCAAAGCATATTGGTATGTCAATCCCATCACCCGCCTGCCGGATTTTTTTGTGGGAGTATTACTTTATCAGATCTATCAGTCATTACACAATAAAAAGATTTCTTCCTCCACGGGAACATTGTTGGAAGTAGCATCCGTCGCTTTATTTCTTCTTTTTTATCTTTGTGCCGCAGATATACCTAAAGTATACCGTTATTCTTGCTATTACTGGTTACCTGTTTCTCTGATGATACTCATCTTTGCCTTCCAGAAGGGAGGTATATCCCGGCTATTATCCAATCGGTTTCTGATAATAGGTGGAGAAATCAGCTATAGTTTCTACCTGATACATTTGTTTATTATACTCACATATACGAAAATGGCAGCGCTCTATCAATGGCAGGTGTCATGGATGATCAGTGTTCCCCTCATTTTCGGTATCACCATTATACTTAGTTTACTTTCTTACTATTATTTCGAAAAGCCCGCCAATAAATGGGTAAAACGAATACTAACTAAAAAACAATCATAAATCAAACCCATGGAATTATTAAAAAAGACACCACGAATTGAAGTAGTAGATGCCCTCAGAGGATTTGCAGTTATGGCCATCCTCTTGGTACATAATCTGGAACATTTCATTTTCCCTGTTTATCCGGAGAGTTCTCCCGAATGGCTTAGCATTTTAGATGCCGGAGTGTTTAATGCAGTATTTTCACTGTTCGCCGGAAAATCTTATGCCATATTCGCACTGCTTTTCGGATTTACTTTCTATATCCAATCGCATAATCAGCAGTTGAAAGGCAAAGATTTCGGCTACCGTTTTTTATGGAGACTGGTTTTACTTGCCGGTTTTGCCACTCTTAACGCGGCTTTCTTTCCGGCAGGAGATGTTTTGCTTCTGTTTGTTGTTGTCGGTATCATATTATTTATTGTACGCAAATGGAGCGATAAGGCTATTTTAATCACTGCTATCATATTCTCATTACAGCCTATTGAATGGTTCCATTATATAATGAGTCTGTTCAATCCTGCCTATACCCTGCCCGATCTGAATGTCGGAGCCATGTATAGCGAAGTGCAGATTACACCAAAAACGGAACTTTTTGGGAATTCCTCATTGGCAACGTCACATTAGGACAGAAAGCGAGCTTATTCTGGGCCATTGGTGCCGGACGCTTCTTACAGACTGCCGGACTTTTCCTGTTCGGTCTGTACATCGGACGCAAAGAACTGTTCGTCACTTCCGAGTCTCATCTGAAATTCTGGACCAAAGCACTGATCATTGCAGCTATCAGTTTCGCTCCGCTTTACTCTTTGAAAGAGCAGATCATGCAAAGTGACAGCAGCCTGATTCAACAGACCGTAGGGACAGCTTTCGATATGTGGCAGAAATTCGCATTTACCATCGTACTGATTGCTTCCTTCATCTTACTTTATCAGAAGGCTAAGTTCCAGAAAACCGTTTCCAACCTGCGCTTTTACGGAAAAATGAGTCTGACTAACTACATCACACAATCTATTATGGGAGCTATCATCTACTTCCCATTCGGATTTTATCTGGCTCCCTATTGCGGATATACGCTCAGTCTGATTATCGGAATCATTCTGTTCCTATTACAGGTACAGTTCTGTAAATGGTGGCTGTCGAAGCATAAACAAGGACCATTGGAAACCATCTGGCACAAATGGACTTGGATGGGAGCTAAGAAATAATGAAGAAAGCAGGCCACGAAGTACACACAAACTACAAACGAACAACTTATGAAAATGAAACGTTACGTATCACTCTAAAGCATCAACAAAACCGTGTATCCCCGTAGCCTGCATGTTTAAATTGAGATGATTTAGATAGAACAAGATTTCCATAAGAAGGATTAGCAAGGGAACTTAAAGAATGCAAAGGAAATGAAAGACCGATGAAAAGGCGGTTACATAAAAGAAACGCCTCCATAATCTTCGAGACTATGGAGGCGTTATTTATTGTTTCTCTATTCTGAAATATCAGAAGAAGAACGGAATCAAATACCTAATGACTTCTTCACTGCTTCAATCTTTTCCATTGCAGCAGCATCAGCAGAAGCGAAACAGTTGCGACAACCCATTTCTCCTTGTACTTCCATATAGAATTTGATCTTCGGTTCTGTTCCTGACGGGCGAACTGAAACTTTGCTTCCATCTTCAGTGAAGTACTGGAGCACATTAGATGTTTCCGGCATATCAAGGTCAGTCACCTTACCTTCAGCATCTGTCTGTTTCAGCGTCTTGTAGTCTTTGCTCAGAATCACTTTAGAGCCACCCAGTTCTTTCGGAGGATTAGCACGGAAGTTTTCCATCATAGCTTTGATTTCTTCAGCACCACTCTTGCCCGGTTTCACTACGTTCACTGTGAATTCTTTGGAGAATCCATATTCTACGTAGATATCCAGCAACAACTGGTACAATGACTTACCGTTATCTTTTGCCCAAGCAGCTACTTCTGCAATCAGACAGCAAGCTGATACGGCATCTTTATCACGTACGAAGTCTTCGGCAAGGAAGCCGTAACTCTCTTCACCACCACCGATATATTTCTGTTTGCCTTCACGCAGACGGATTTCACGTGCGATCCATTTAAATCCGGTGTAGCAGTCGAGCATTTCGATGTTATTCTTATCAGCAATCTTCTTGATAAGTTCGGTAGTAACGATAGTCTTCACACAGAATTCATTACCCTTGATCTTACCCAATTGTTTGTACTGAGTCAGAATATAGTAAAGATACATCATACAAGTCTGGTTACCGTTGATCAGTACCCATTCACCCTTGTCGTCCTTGCAGGCGATACCTACACGGTCAGCATCCGGATCGGAAGCCATCACAAGGTCGGCATCAATTTCTTTAGCCAGATTGACAGCCATAGAAAGCGCCTCGGCATTTTCCGGATTCGGAGATATTACTGTCGGGAAGTTACCGTCTTTGATCATCTGTTCGGGAACAGTAAATACATTTTCGAATCCCCACATCTTCAAAGCGCGCGGAATCAGCATCATACCTGTACCGTGAATCGGAGTATAAACGATCTTCATATCCTTATGACGGGCGATAGCTTCCGGATCAATAGAAACTGTCTTCACCATATCAAGGTAAATCTTGTCAATATCTTCACCGATGATCTGAATCAGATCCGGGTTCCCCTGGAACTTGATATCAGCAGCGGAAGCGATATTATTCACTTCATCAATGATACCAGCATCGTGCGGAGCCAGTACTTGCGCACCATCATCCCAGTATGCTTTGTAACCGTTGTATTCTTTCGGATTGTGAGAAGCAGTCAGGATAATACCGCTCTGGCAACCGAGGTGACGGATTGCGAAAGACATTTCCGGAGTCGGACGCATATCATCAAACAGATATACTTTGATGCCATTAGCTGAGAAAATGTTGGCTGAAGTTTCAGCGAACAGACGGCTGTTATTACGACAGTCGTGACCAACCACTACAGAAATCTGAGGCAGATCTTTGAAGTTCTTCTTCAGATAGTTGGAAAGCCCCTGTGTAGCAGCACTACCGTATAGATATTCATGCGGTTGCTACCTACTCCCATGATACCACGCAAACCACCCGTTCCAAATTCAAGATCTTTGTAGAATGCTTCGATCAATTCTGTTTTATCTTCGTTCTCCAACATGCGTTTCACTTCAGCCTGAGTTTCGGCATCATAAGCCGGGGTCAGCCATTTTTCGGCTTTCTCAGTGACCTGCTTGATAAGTTCCTGATTTTCCATTTCGATTATTGTTTATTGGTTAATGATTATTTCTCTATTCTCTGTCAATCCTTGAATATATGCCAAGTCTTGAGCACACAAATGTAAAAGAATAAGTTTATAAATCCTAGTTATTTAATGAATAATTGACAACTATTTCACCAAATATCTCTCTCCTGTCTGCTTCACATATTCCTCCAGAAACTCCTTCGGATATCCCGGACGAATGACACCGGCAGGCTGTCCGATAGAATTCCTTTCAAACTGTCCGTCCTTCACGCGCTTCACTACTCCGTCGTTGTACTTCACAATCAGGAAAGTGCCCAGTTGCTTCCAAGTATCAAAGTACTCTGAGCGGTCATATTGGTATAGTTAGTCAGGAAAGCGATTGCGGCATTCTTATCTTTTGCCATGAATTTGGCTGCCATTTCTTCAATACCTTCCTGCGCATTATTAAAAGTCGTTTCCATCTCTTTCTGAGTTGCACGCACGTCACCGATCATCAGATCATAACGCGGATAGACCATATTAGACACCCAGTTGAAAATCCAGAAAGCGGAATTCCAGGAGAACGTGATGTAGTCTGCGCCATCTACACGTGTATAGCACAACGGGGCTTTCGTCGTACAGCAATAAACAGGAGTAAATACGGCCATATTCGCATCATCCACTCCAAACCAAAGAACGCCGCCTATGGGGTCCGGCTTGTTGGCACGCATTTGTGCAACAAATACGAAGCCACTTTGTTGAGTCGAAATCGGACGTTCGTTAAAATACTCCTTATCACCTACCTTGAAATTCAGTGGAGAAAGGCGATACGGGGTTTTATAAGGACCGGCACCGAAATCATTGGAAATATCAAGCGGTGTTCCTTCGTAGTGGTCACGCATCATATCTTTCACATCCTGTACGGAAAGTTTACGGTTCGGCTTTACGAAAAGAGGCATCGGAGTATCTGTCTTTCCTTCTATATAAGGAAGATAGTCATTCCCATGATCAGTAAATTTATTGAAATAGCTCCACACACGGGCTTCGCAGAAACGACGGGCACCGAAATCAAGTGGCGCATAAGCCTCAGCAAAGCTGAAATCCTTGTTCACACCATTGAAGTAACCTTTCTCGCGAGCGAAGGAAATCACATCCGGAGAAGTGATACAGTTTTCTTTGTCGTTCATGTCAAACTGATGGATACGGGATTGATTGGCATGAGCCGAGATACAATCATCCGGTACACGTACAGCCACCCAGACAGCACCACGTACCCCCGGTCCCTTACCGATCATTTCCATAATCCAGATTTCATTCGGATCGGCAATCGTAAACGATTCACCTCCACTATAATAGCCATATTGCTGTACCAAGTCAGTCATGATACGGATCGCCTCGCGGGCAGAACGTGAACGTTGCAATCCGATATAAATCAGACTTCCGTAGTCAATGATTCCGGTAGAATCTGCCAGTTCCGGACGTCCACCGAAGGTGGTTTCACCGATAGTCACTTGAAATTCATTCATATTGCCAGTCACATTATAAGTCTGGCGTGCCTGTTCGATTTCGCCCAGATACTTACCCGTATCCCATTCATAGACTTTCAACATAGTCCCTTTGGGATATGTAGCAGCCGGATAATGATAAAGCTCACCGAACAGACCATACGAATCGGCTGAATAGGAAACAATAGTCGAACCGTCAGTCGAGGCATTTTTGCCGACAATCAGATTCGTACAAGCGAAAGAATTCGCCAGAGCCGCCAAAGACAGGACAGCAGATAGAATGATTCTTTTCTTCATATATAATACATTTTAATAGTTTACCAAACAAAAGTTTCCTTCGAAACGGTCTGATTTCCACAAGCATCCGTGACAGTCATTTCTACGGTATGCTTGCCGCCTTTCTTCACATGTTTCGGGTCAAGCACACATTCCCAGTAAGACTTTACAATATTGGGACGACCGAAAAGTGCATATTCACCGTCAATCGTTCCCCGATAGGAAGCGATACCTGCTCCTTCATCTTTCAGCCGATAGACAATCTTTCCGTTTCGTCCCCACAAGTTCTTGTTAACAGGTATAATTTCCGGAGGAACAGTGTCCAAAGCAACCGTATATGTGCCCAGTTCACGAATAGATGCTTTCATAAATCCATCTTCGTACTTCCCTCCTACGCTGTATTTAGTCCCTTTAGGGGTCACTCGCGCCACGTAATATTTCGTAGTGTCCGCCACCGTTTGCGCCGCAATCCGATTCGCAATTCACAGCTTGCATGTAGCGGGACCGGCTTATCATTCAACTGATAGGTAAATGCAACCGCTCCGCTATCCGCTTTTACCTGATATTGAAGAGGTACATTATCATATAGCATCCCTTTCGGAACAATCAGACTCAAGCCCGGTTCCTGCAGATAATTCGTCTTATCCCAGGCAAAGAAGTATTTTTCCCGATGATTCAACGGTTCAACCGGCTGTTTCTTGCCACGTACCGTAAAGTGATAGCGGGAAGTATTGCCAAAAGCATCTTTCAATGTATATTGAAACTGATAATCCCGTTCTTCGTCAATCGTTACCAAGCCACGGTTATCATTCGAGGCTTTCAACAACCGTAATGTATTTCCGGGATCAATAAAGGATTTCATGTACTGCCCATACGTCCAGGAGTTTATCATTCGGTTTTCTTCCTGCGAAAAGCGGTCTACGGTACTACGGAACACTTCGGCACCATCTACCGTAAGCACTACGGAATACACTCCATAATGATTATTTACCCCGTCCATGTAGTCATACGCTTTGATACCTGTGCCGATTACCCCCCATGCTTCCACCGGATGTTCACTGTTCGGCAGAATCGTTTTATTTTCCTGACTTCCACTGACCACTCCTTTGCCAAGCTGCGGAAAAAGCATGATACCATCCGCTTTCGGGGCACGTGTATCTTTCAGATTCTTTTTAAAGAAAGGCATAGGGTCGATATAGTCTCCCGTCTCCGTCTCGAATACATCCAAATGAAGATGTGGTCCGAATGAGTATCCGGTATTCCCGCTCAACGCAATCCGCTGTCCGGCTTTCACCGGATATTCATCGGGTTCGGGGATGATTTCTACTTCCCAGTTCTCATTTTCATATTGAAGTTTCTTTACCCTTTCGGCAATGGAGACAGAAAAGCGCTCAAATGGCGGTTGATAGTGGAATAGCCGTTGTGATAACAGACGTCAAGCACATACCCCGAACCATTGGTGACACGTATACGTGAGATATACCCGTCAGCAAGTGCCCGAACCGGTTTGCCGATTGTTCCTCCCGTCTTAAAATCTAATCCGCCATGAAAGTGATTGGAACGAATTTCTCCGAAGTTTCCACTCAATGTAAGGGGAAAGTCGAAAGGTGGCACAAAGGCAGCCTGCTTTTTTTCCTGTGCATACCCCTCCACGCAACAGGCCAATAATAAAGCAGCAATATATCTTTTCATTATCTTCTTCACTTTTTTACTCCTGCAAATGTACATTATTCCAACTAGATTACGAAATATCCGGGAAGAATGATAGCAGATGAACCTAGTTAATAATTCCTTTTATTATTATATTCGCAACTAAACTGTAATCATTATATTATTAATATTATTACTTTTGCGGCTGTTTTTAATAATAATTAAAAGTAAAAGGACTTAATGAGAATGTATGTAAAGGTAATGGCAGCGGTCATTGCATGTATATGCTGAGTGGAGAAGCGCTCTCGGCATTTGCAAC
>ERZ860009.535-NODE-535-length-16808-cov-1.619829_pt1 | contig 16808 bp, 19 predicted proteins | sample MGYA00510114_ERZ860009 | MGnify/ENA primary metagenome ERZ860009 (study PRJEB30046, sample SAMN00715177) | human gut metagenome | study: EMG produced TPA metagenomics assembly of the A metagenome-wide association study of gut microbiota in type 2... | reverse complement strand
AAGCGAATTTTGAGAGAGGCCGGGCTGCCTGCGATCCGATTCCACGATTTACGGCACCCGTATGTCAAGCACACGACAAAAATTTTTAGCTTACGCCTGATGGATTTTCAAGCGCAGGCTTATCCTGATGCTCGGCGAAAAACTCGCGGAGCTTGTCAGCTTCTTCGGGTAGGACAAAGCCGAAGCCCTGTCCGTCCACTCTGCAATAGAAAGCGATTTTCATGTCTGCCTCCTCAATCGAAAATGTCTTGGATTTTGTATGCGATCTCAATGCGCTTATCAGGGTACACCAGCACCCGGTCGATTAGCAGCTCGGCCAGCTCGGTGGTCAGCGTGTCCGCATCGAAAATCGCCTTGGACGCTTTCTTGCGGCTGTCCTGCCGTGCCTGTTCGTCCTGCTTTTTCTTCGCCTGTGCCAATACTGCGGCATAGGCGTTTTTCGTTTTCAGCAGCAGCTCGTCACACGCGGCCTTTTCCGCCTTGTAGGTGTTCAGGTCAATCTCGCCTATTAGATAGCGTTCATACAAGGCGCGCTTACCGTCTTGCAGTGCCTCGATCTGCTGCTCATATTCGGTGCGTTCCGGTACGGAAGCATCCACCCGGAGCGTACCGTCAGGGGCAAGCGGCGCGGCGGCTTCCATCTGTTTTTTCAGCGTCAGGAATACCGCCTGTTCCAGCTCTGCGGCGTTCAGGCGCATCTTGTGGCAGCGGCTTTCTTCGTCCGCCTCGGAATGGCGGCAATAGTAATACGAGGTTTTCTGCATGGTGCGGGACAGCGCATGACCGCAGCAGCCACAGAAGGCTTTGCCTTTCAGCGGGTAGTCCCGCTTTTTCTTGTTTGGCTGGGAAAAGCGGAGCTGGCTGGCCTGCACGGTATCAAACACGGCTTTCTCTATGATGGCCGGGTGATGGTCGGGGATGATGTACCACGATTCTCTGTCCTTCAGACGGCTTCTGGTGCCGCCTACTTCGAGAACCGCCCGCTTGCCGATCACATACACGCCGGTGTAGCGTTCGTCCTCCAAAATGCGGAGAATGGTGGATGCACTCCAAATCCCGTGACAGCGGGAAATATCGTGTGTGTGATTGCCGTGCGCCGCTTTGTACTGGCCGGGGGTAGGAATGTTTCTACGGAACAACTCCCGTGTGATGGCGGTGGCGTTGATGCCCTCAGCGGCAAGCTGGAAAATGAGCTGCACAACGGCAGCGGCCTCCGGGTCAGGCTCCATTCTGCCATCGGCGCTTTTGCGGTAGCCGTAGGGACAGATTTTGCTCTGATACTCGCCGCGCTGCATCTTGGCGTACTTGGCGCTCTTGGTCTTGATGGACATATCGCGGCTGTAATACTCGCTGATGAGATACTTGAACGCCACATCCATGCCGCCGGTGTCGCCCTTGAATTTGCTGCTGTCAAAATCGTCGCTGATGGAAATGAAGCGGGTATGGAAAAGCGGGAACACGCGCTCGATAAAGTAGCCGGTTTCAATGCTGTTTCGCCCGAAGCGGGAAAAATCCTTGACGATGATGCAGTCGATTTGATTGGCCCGCACCAGCTCAATGAGCTTCTGTACCTGCGGGCGCTCGAAATTCGTGCCGCTGTATCCGTTGTCGATGAACTCCGGATCTCCGCGTTCAGGGCTTCGGGCATGGATGCCGCATATTCATGGAGAACAAGGCTCTGATTTTCAATGCTCAGGCTGTCGTACTTGTAATCCTCAATGGAGAGGCGGATGTAGAGGGCAATTACATATTTCTGCATTGTTTCAGCACCTCCGCATAGGTTTCAAACTCGCTCTGGAAGCGATAGCGCACCGTGATCTGTTGTCGTGGGATACCTCGATGCGGTCGATCAGCCGCTCGATGAGTGCGCCGGTCAGCGCACGGTCAGTCTTGATTTGCGCGGCATCCTGTTCCAGCGCCCGGTGCTGCTCTGTTTGAGCATCCATCGTTCGCAGGCCATCTTCCAACTGTTCCATTTCCACGGCGAGGTCGGCAATGCGGCTTTCGTACTTCTCCTTGTAGTCAAAGTATTCATCCTTGGTGAGAACGCCTTGCACAAGGTTTTCATACAGGCTCCGCACGATACCGCGAAGCCGCTGGATTTCCTGTTTGCGGCTGGTGATCTTCTCCCGCAGCTCAGCGCGGTCAGCGGCCTGCCGGGGCAGCTCCGCAAGCGACAGGCGGTAGTCGCCCAAAGCGGTGTTGAGCGCTTCCTGAAGCATATCCGCCAGCATATCCAGTAGCGCATCCTCGCGGATGGTCACGCCGGGGCAGGCATCCTTGCTGATTCGGCTCTGGCTCAGACAATGGTAGAAGTACACATCATCGGACTTCTTGCGGATATTCCGCTGCCGGTGCAGGCTGCCGCCGCAATGGGCGCAGAACACCTTGCCTTTGAACAAATTCGGCGTGTAGGCTTTGACCAGCCGCGCCTTGGCGGGGGTGGCCCGCGAACTGTTCCCGGCTGATGATGGCCTCGTGGGTGTTCCGTACCACCGTCCATTCCTCGGCGTCGGCATTGACCTGCCGGTGATCCACGGTTTTGGTCTGCCCCTGAACGAGATCTCCGGTGTAGACCTCGGAGCGGAGAATGACGCCGACTGTCCGGGTCTGCCACTTGCCGCTGCCGAGCAAATTCTCGTGAGTGATCTTGCCCTGCATCTTCTTGTAGTGGCTGGGGGTGAGGACGCCCGCTTCGTTCAGCCGCACGGCGATGGTATTGAGGCCAGCGCCCTCGGAAGCCCAGCGGAACATCCGCTGCACCACAACAGCGGCAACCGGGTCAATGATAAGCTGGTGGCAATCGTCCTTGGCCTTCAGGTAGCCGTAGGGAGTACGCGCACCGATGAACTTGCCGTCCTTCATGGCCTGCCGCTGCTGCGCCCTGATCTTGCGCCCAATGTCCAAAGCGTAGGCTTCGTTTATCATGTTCCGCAGCGGGATGATGATACCGGAATGGGCGTCCTCCGGGGCGGCGGTGTCGAAGTTTTCATTGACCGCAATAAAGCGGATGCTGCGGATGCGGAAATACTGCTCGATGTAGTAGCCGGTGTCGATGGTGTTTCGTCCCAAACGGGAGAGGTCTTTGACAATCACGCAGTTTACATGACCGGCCTCAATATCCGAGAGCATCTGCTGAAAGCCCGGACGGTGGAAGTTTGTCCCGGTCGCACCGTTGTCGATATAGGTATCGTATACGCTGATCTCCGGGTACTGCTCCAGATAGCGGGCAATAATCATCTGCTGGGTTTCGATAGATACGCTGTGCGTGTGGGTATCCTCCACCGAAAGGCGGACGTGGAGCGCGGCGCGGCAAGCGGCGTCGGCCTCCTGCACGGCTACCGCAGCCGTTTCTTTTCTGCTTTTTCTCGCCATGCTCAGCCCACCTTTCTCTGTTCGTAATCTTTCTGCTGCGCTGCCAGCGTGAGAAGCTGCAACGCCTTTTTGTATTCGTCCTCATGGGTAAAGGTAATATCCAGCTCCTTTTTCCCACGGACGCGGATGCTCTGCACCATGTGAATGAGCGCCCTGCGGTCTAAGGTTTCCAGCGTGGAGAACTGTGTAAACTGCGAAATCCAGCGGTTGCGCTCACTTCGATTTTCCAGCACCTCCGTGAGCTTTTCCTTGAGAACGCGGACGCTTTCTCGGATGTCCTCGGCCTGCTTGGTGTACTTGGCCTTGTAGGAGGCGTATTCCTCCTTGGTGAGCATACCTCCCACAAGGCTCTCATAAAGCCTTGCCTTGAACTCCAGCACCTGCTCCAACCGGCGCTCGTTGTCGGTGATGTGGTCGCTGTATTCCTTGGCAAGCGCCTGATTGATGCTGGTCTGGTCAATGCCGGTCAGCAGCGCCTCCAGAGAAGCAATATTGCCGATATAGGCTTTGAGGCTGTCCCGCACACAGTCGATCAGGCTGCTTTCTTTCAGCATGACCGGATGAGTGCAGCCCTTTTTCTTGCCGGTGGGACAATAATAGTAGTGGTACTCCTTGCCGTTTGCACGGTTGGTCTTGCGGGTCATGCGGCTTCCGCAGCACCCGCAGATCAGAATACCGGAGAATAGGTACACCGTGTCCTCGTTGGGAGAAGTGCGGGTATCCAGCCCCTTGATGCGCTGCACCAGCTCAAAATCCTGACGGGCGATCAGCGCTTCGTGGGCATCCGGGACGCGCACCCACTCGGAGGCGGGGCGCTGCTCCATCTGCTTGATCTTGTAATGCGGCGTACCCTGTTTGCCCTGCACCAGCGTTCCGGTGTAGGTTTCATCCTGCAAGATGCGGATGATGGTGGTAGCCGACCACTTGCAGTCAGCCTTGTCCGCATAGCCTTTTTTCGCGTAGGGCAGACCGTTGTTCTTCTTGTACGCCAGCGGGGAGAGAATACCCAGCCGGTTCAGCTCAGATGCGATCTTGGAGGCGCTTGCGCCCTCCAGCCGCATACGGAAAATGTCGCAGACAACGCGGGCAGCGTAGGGGTCAGGGACGAGCAAATTCTTGTTGTCCTCGGCTTTCATGTAGCCGTACACCGGGAACGCGCCGACGAAATCGCCATTGCGCCGCTTCACGTCCAGAGAAGAACGGGTCTTGATGGAAATGTCCCGGCAGTAGGCTTCATTCATAATGTTCTTGACCGATACGGTCAGATCATCGCCGCTGTCGTGGGCGGTGTCGATGCTGTCGGTGATAGCGATGAAACGCACCCCGTAGGCCGGGAATACCCGGCGCAGATACCGGCCTGTTTCGATGTACTCGCGCCCTAAGCGGGAGAGGTCTTTTACAATGACGCAGTTGATGTTGCCATCGGTGACATCCTGCATCATTTCCTTGAACGCGGGGCGGTCAAAGATGATGCCGCTGTATCCATCGTCGATCTTTTCGGAAACGACCTCAATATCCGGGTTACGCTCTACAAAGTTTTCAATGAGCTTGCGCTGATTGGAAACGCTGTCGCTTTCGCTGGAATGATCGTCGGTGTAGGACAGGCGGATGTAAGCGGTAGCTTTGTATTTAGGCATGAAAAAGCACTCCTTTCTCCCGGACTGCTCCCGCATGAAAAGAGTGGTTATCTGGCTATTAGGTTTTCATCCTTTTCCACACCGATCATAGCACTCTCTGCGGAAAAAAGCGAGGATGTCGCTCAGCGCAAAATGCCTTGCAGACATTCCTCCAACGTAACGCCGTTCCTGGCAAAGCAGGCGTTTACCACAAAATCGCCGCAGCGGAAGCGGTAGGGATTTTTGATCTGGCGGATAAAGGCGGCAATACGTTCTTCCTTGGGAAGATTTTTGTCAACAGATACTTCCCGGATGTCCACCAGCTCATCCGTGTGGATTCGGGATTCTTTTGGCGTTGGCTGCATCATGGCGATCTCCTTTCTCGGTTTGGTGGGTTTCCTCAAGGTCACATGAATGCGCTGACGGGAAAGGCCGTCAGCGCATGGTATCTGACTTTGAGAGGCGGCTGCGCGGGTAGAATTGGAGCCAAATAACATAATGGCGAATACCGGCGCAGCCGCTCTGCTTGTCCATTTGAGAAGAACTATCCTATTTGCCACGCGCCCCGAATAGTGGGCATGATGCAGGCCGCCCTTGGCAGGGCTGTCATAACTCCACGATACCGCTGCCTCAAAGAGCTGGCGCATACCGCAGGGTTCCCCCTCAAGTCTGTGGGAGGGCGTGAGCAAGTTTCATTATCCGCCGCGCTGTCATCGCGCCCGATTTGCCGAATCGGGTCTAAGGCTGCGTAGATCGCTCAGATGGCTTTTCCGGAATCACCTCCTTGAAGCCAACGTCGTGGCGGCGCACCTTATGCCGCTATCACGCGGGTTTTGTGCCTGCATCATGGTCTATTCAGTTTTCAACGTTCGGTGAAAGGCTTCGTGGAGAATGTCCCTTCACCTATCGCCGATTTTGGGCCACTTTTGCACCCTGTTTTCAGCAATCAGGGAAAAGTTTTTTCATTTTCTTCATCGCCGCGCCGATGCTCTTGGAAATATTCTGATGGCTGACACCCTCGGCTGCGCCAATCTCATCAACCGTCATCCCATCCACGAAATACATCCACACCCTGCGGAACTGCGTATCCGTCAGGTGCTTCCGAATCTGCGTGACCTTTCTGACGCTGCGGTGGATTGCCTCTGCCCGGTCATGCGCCTGCTCCATGCAGACATCCACGGCAGGAATGGAGGCCGCTTCCTCGGATAGCTCATCCAGCGCAAGCGTGTGATTGGCATAGACGTGAGCTTCCTTTTCGGAGGCGTGATAGTCCTCGTCCGACAGGGCTTTCCATTTAGAAATTCTTTCTCGCTGGCAAAGTCCTCGCGGGTCAGGCGGACGATGACTTCATTGGCGTCCATATAAACGATGGCATCGGGGTCTTTCTTATTCAGTGCATAGATGCTTTTTCTATTAAACATTTTGTTCCTCCGTTCAGATCCGAGTGGGTAAAAAGGTCTGAACGAAGGGCGGCGGGGAGCGGCAGCCCACAGAGAAGAAAAACAGTGCAAACAAAAAGGCACCCGTACAGGCATAAGAGCCTGAACGAGTGCCTTGCAATTCTATTTCATAATTGGGCGGAGCTATATTGCGGATAATCTGTGATGCACAGAAAACGAGCTGCAACTCACATAGATAAGTGCAGCTCGCAAAAGTCTCTACAACACCTGCTTCTTTTTGAGATGTTCTGCATCCACTTCCTTTGCGGTGGATAGCTACATTAGCGATACCTCCTATTGTCAGTCAATCCCATAAGACATCCTCACATATTTCGTACTTGTGATGTATAACTCATTTGACATGAGTTAGGTGTATATTTAGCTGAATTAGAACTCACCATAAAATATAGGAGAGGTGATTTCTGATGAACTTTCTTGACCTTTTTGCCCTCAAACTTCGGGAGAAGCGAATCCAGCAGAAGATAACACAGCGTGGACTGGCTGAAAAACTGAACATGTGTACGCGCACGATTATTGAGATTGAAAACTGCAAAAGCAATCCGAAGTTTGAAACCGTGGCTCTCATTTCCAAGGAGATGAGAATCAGCCTTGACGCCGTGGTGTTTCACGACGAAAAACCGCGTGAAATTCCAAAAGTTGTGGCAGATTTCTTTGCCGGAAAGAGTGATGCAGAAGCGGAGCGGTATATTGCATTGTGCCAAAGCGCAGAGAAGTTGAAAAACGGTGAGTAAAAGCGACCATCCATGCGGATAGCCGCTTTACCTTATAGAATAGCCAGCGGGCATAGACACACAATCTTAACCCGCTGGCTGCTTTTGTCCGCGCAGTTGGAACGACGGGCAACTTTTATTCTATTTTTCCTGTTTGTGCGCATCCCTGATTTTTTCGAAGCTGTCCTGACTGACGGCGTGTTCAATCAGGCAGGCTTCGTATTCGGCGATTTCCGGGTCTACGCCCGCAGTGATCAACTGCATCGTAAAAAACTGGTGCCGCTCGTAAATTTTCTCAGCAACTTCGCGACCCATATCGGTCAGATGGAGAAAGTAATCTTCATCCATTGTGAGAAAGCCACCGTCCCGCAAGGTAGCCACCGCATGGCACACGCTGGGCTTTGACACCTCCATGTGCCGGGCCACATCTACGGAGCGTACCATACCGAGTTTCTTTTGGAGAACAAGGATGGTTTCCAGATAGTCCTCCCCGGACGCATGAAGTTTCATGTTGCGGTTCTCCCTCAAATTATCAGGCAATGCTCCAGCCCTCTGCCTGCTCACGGATTGTAATGAAACGGCGATAAAGTCCTTCCTGCTGAACAAGCTGCTGATGTGTTCCTTTCTGAACAACTTGACCTTTATCCACCACTAAAATCTGGTCGGCGTGTTCAATCGTCGCCAGACGGTGGGCAATAACAATAACCGTTTTTCCAATGGTCAGTTCACTGATTGCCTGCTGGATCAGATGCTCATTTTCGGGGTCAATACTTGCTGTTGCCTCATCAAGAATGACAATGTTGGCATTTTTCAAAATGGCGCGGGCAATAGAAATGCGTTGTTTTTCTCCGCCAGACAGCGTAGAGCCACCCTCGCCGATCACCGTTTCATATCCATCGGGAAGAGCCATAATGAAGTCGTGGCACCGAGCCTTTTTCGCAGCTTCTATAATTTCTTCCTGCGTTGCACTTGGATTGCCGAAACGGATGTTGTTTTCAATGGTATCGTGGAACAAATAGACCTTTTGAAAGACCATCGAGATATTGCGGAGCAAACTGTCACAGGTCATGTTTCGCACATCCTCACCGCCTACTGTGACCTCGCCGCTGTCCACATCATAGAAACGGGCAATCAGGTTGCAAATCGTGGTCTTGCCGCTGCCAGATGGCCCTACAATGGCCGTAGTGCTGCCCTGGGGGATGGAAAAGCTGATATTCCGCAAAACAGGAACTTTATCGTAGGAGAATGTCACATCACGGAAAGCAATGTCTGTGTTCTGCAAAGAAATATCTTTCCCGTCTTTGTCTATAATGTCGGCGTGTTCAATGCCGTCCAGTTTATCCAGCGTAGCATCAATGACCTCCAATACATGGGCGGCGTTGTTCATGGCCTCAACACTTCCGAAAATCATAAAGGAAAACATATCCAGCATGAGCATGGTAGGAAGTTCCATACTGCCGTTATAGGTCAGCAGAGCGGCTACAGCTACAATGGCAATGGAGGCGGCTTTCAGAGAAAACAGGTGCAGGCAGTTGAAGGGCATATATTCCACTTCAATTTTGATGTTGATTTTCTTGCTGTCGTTGTATGCTTTGCGGATACCGGCAATAGATACGCCTTCCTGCTTAAAGGCTTTCACCACCTGCATCCCTCGCAGATACTCGATAGAACTTTCCACCATATCGTCCTGTGCCTTTTGATGGATAGGCGCGTTTTGGTGGCTGCGTGCCTCCAACAGATGGAGGAATAGGGCAGACAGAAGGACGCCAGCCAGAGCAATTCCTCCAGCCAAAGGACTGTAAAATACAAGGAACAGTATCAGGACAATTACAGTAATATAGCCGTTGACTACAGTGTTTATCATGTTCATGGCATACATTTCCATAAACGAGAGATCGGTCGTTGCAGCTGCCGACAACTCACCTATATTGTTCTTGTTGAAAAATCCCAGCGACACCCGTTTCAGAATATCACCCAGCCGTATCCTTTCGTCAGCGGTTGCTTCATAACCGACACTTTCCTGCGTGATAGCTCGGAGATATGAGAACAGGTATCGGCCCAATACAGCTAAAATCATGGCCCCCAGCATGATCCAGATGTCCCGGCCCTCCAATGGTTTAACGCCACCCCAGTCATCCAGAACAGCACTCAGTCCCTTTGCAGCCAGCATAATAGGAATTGCGGTAAAAATGCTATGAATGAAAGCGTAGATAAACCCGATGTAAATACGCCGTTTATATTTTCCTGTCCATTGGATCAGTCGATTTACAATCCGAAACATATCAGTTACCTCCTTTCCCGGAACCGGCAGACCAGTTCTGCGCTCCGATATGCGCCTCCCACATATCCCGATAGAGAGCGTCGCCATCTAAAAGCTGCTGGTGAGTGCCCGCATTCTCAACCTGCCCATTTTGCAGGACAATAATCTGATCGGCATTTTTGATGGTGGACAGACGATGTGCGATGACCAGCAGCGTTTTCCCTTTTGTCAAAGCAGCGATAGACTGCTGGATTTTTTCTTCATTCTCCTGATCTGTGAACGCAGTTGCCTCATCCAAAATCACGATAGGGGCATTTTTCAAAATCATGCGGGCAATAGAAATACGCTGTTTTTCACCGCCTGAAAGCCGGTTCCCTGCATCCCCGGCCATCGTGTCATAGCCATTGTCCAATTTCTGTATAAATTCATCACAGCAGGCGGCTTTTGCTGCCGCATATACTTCTTCGTCCGTAGCATCAGGGTTTCCCAGACGGATATTTTCCTTGATGGAGCAGTTGAACAGGAAGTTATCCTGTGTAACAAAGCTGACAATATCGGCAAGTTGGGCCAGCGGCATACTGCGAATGTCAACACCGCCAATGGTGATTTTTCCATCGTTCACATCCCAAAAACGGGCAATCAAGCGAGCGATGGTGGACTTACCTCCACCGGACGGGCCGACAAGTGCCGTAAACTTTTCCTCCGGGATTTTCAGATTGATATGGGAAAGAACCTGTTTACCTCTCTCTTTATCATAAGAGAACGAAACATCCTGAAGCTGGATGTCCTTGGATTGTATATCCACTGGTTTTTCAGCATCGGGTAATTCCTCCGCATGGAGCAGTTCGTCCACATCGTGGACGGCGTATTCAATCGCTTTCGTTTCATTGATATAAGTAGTAAAGTTCATAAGCGGACCTACAATGCCCAGCGAGAGAATCAGGCACATCACAAGATCCTGCGGCGAAAGGCTGCCGTTCCAGCAGAGATACATACCAATCGGAAGCGTTCCCAAAAAGGTGGACGGCAGCACAGCCGAAACAAAGTTCATCACCTTCCAGGAACTTTGATACCATTTAAGAGTGTAATCTTTGAAGGACTCTACCGCCTTGGCGAACTTTTCGTAGGAACTGGAGGACTGGTTGAATGCCTTGATGACCTCAATACCCTCCACATACTCCACGATCACAGCGTTCACATAGTTGTTGGACTCCATGTAATCGGCATAGAGCTTGTTAAAATTCTTCATCATCATAGCAAAAGCAATCAGAACGAAAGGCAGCGTGACCAGCATCGCCAGCGCCATACGCCAGTCGAAGCAGACCAGATAGGCAAAGACTGCCATAGGGAGCAGCAGGTTGGAGATACACTCCGGGATCATGTGGGCCAGCGGCAGCTCAATCGTTTCTACCCGGTCTACCAATACGCTTTTCAGCTTACCCACAGACTCGCCGATGACTGTCCCCAGCGGCGCTTTCATCAGCCGCTGGGCAAGGGTCAAACGAATATTTTCCAAAATGGTGTATGCGGATATGTGGGACAGGCTCGTTGAAATACCATAGAGCAAGAAGCGTATCGCATAAGCGCCAAGTCCGATCCAGCACCATTTCCAAACCTCTGCCATCACAGGTGAACCGCCGATAAAGAGCGTGATTATTTGGTAAACACTCCAATAGGGTATCAGTCCGGCAACCACACTGATGATTGCACATAAGACAGACAGGGCAATTTTGCCCCGGCACTGTGAAGCAAAGGAAAACACAATAGAAATCCAGCTTTTCTGCTTCATTTCCATTCCTCCTTGGCAAAAAAATAGAGAGTATCAATCGCTTTGATACTCTCTAAGTATTGCAGGTATTCATTTTGTCTGCCACTCTGCCCGGCCGGGTTTTACTCCATTTAGATTTTTATTTTTCGATATTCCAGCGGTGTTTTTCCCTTTACCTTCTTGAACGCTTCGGAGAACTTGCTGGTGTTCGTATAGCCAACTTTTCCGGCAATTGCTGTGATTGATTCATCCGTCTGTGTGAGAAGGGAAGCCGCCAAATCCATGCGGTAATTCCGCATGTAGGTATAAATGGCCGTGCCGTAAACGCCCTTAAAACACTGCTTCAGAGCGGAGGTAGAAATATCGAACTTTTCAGAAAGCTCCTCCATTGTGAAATGGTGCTCCGGCTCATTTGTCATAAACGACATGATAGCCTTGACCTTCTCTACCTGCGTTTTATAAAAATAGGGGCGTTCCACACCTAAGACCGTAGGGTCTACCGTCCTGAGCGTGACTAACAATTCCAGGATCTTTACCCTAAGATATTCCAGACGGATATTATCAGGCACTTGGTACAGTTCTGAGATTACATGGTCGGGGACAGATTTTCCATGCATGATGAAAGGGCGTGCTTTCAAGGCAAATTGCTGCTCAATCTGTTCCAGGTCAATAGAAAACAGGGACAGAAGATCACCAAATCCCTCTACCGCTTCGGGAACAGAAATCGTAATTGTGATCCCGTGGTAATGGCTTACGGGAAAGCTGCAATGGTTGTTTTCCGTGGCAGAACTGTCCAGCATAATATCGCCGGACGCAAGATAAAGATAAGCGCCATTGCTGACTTCCCACTCGACGCGGCCTTCTCTGCAATGGTGAATTGCAAAAGTGTGCGTATTTTGTTCAAACTTCCTTGACGGGCAGTGCTCCATGTGAAAATCATTATACATGACACCTACTCCGGGATATACTTCATAATAGGTTGCTGTCCCGTCTCCCGTTTCGTTTTTCATCTGATAAACGGAACAGGATTCATCCCGGCAGAGCAAATTCATATTTTGCTGCGAGAAAAACAAGTCGCTTTTATTCAAAATGGGATCACCTCGAATCTATGAAAAATTTTTGGAGGCGCTGAAGCCCTGCGGCATCTAATGCATATTGTTCCTGTACCATACCGTGCTCCAAATGCAGAACATGAGTACAGCAACTGACGATCAGCTCATAATCATGGGTGATGACAAGAGATGTCTTTCCCATTTTCTGTATCGTCACAAGTTCATCGGCCACTTCTTTCATGTGCTGTAAATCCAGACCGCTGGTAGGTTCATCCAGCACTAAAATCTTACGCTCGGAAACAAGAGCGGTGGCAATCGCCACCCGTTGCTTCTACCGCCGGAGAGTGCCATCGGGTGTCGCTCCTTAAACTGTAACAAATCCAATCGGTCAAGAACTGCATCCGCCTTGTCGGGAGATGGCTCCGCCATACTGATGAGCATTTCTTCTTCTGTGCTTTCCGTAAACAGCTGATGGTTGACATCCTGCATGACCATATAGCACAGAGACAGCCTTTGTTTTCTATTATACGGCTTCCCGTCCACTTTCACAATGCCCTTGCAGTGTTTCTCCAGGCCACAGAGACAGCGGGCCAGAGTGGATTTTCCCGCTCCATTATGGCCGATTACTGCAATCACGCCCGCCTGTGGCAGCGAAAGACTATCAATATCCAGTGCATCCCTCTGCTTTGTATAAGCAAAATGAAAGTTCTCGCATTCGATAGAACCACTGCTTGCAACAGGATGTGCTGTCACAGGGAACGCGCCCAGGTCAAAAGGCCGCAGCCCCATTTCTGCCTGTTGCGTCACGGACAGTTTAAGTGCATCCAGAGCCGAGTAATCTTTTTCAATTTTCCCATCTTTTAGATACACAACACGGTCTATCAACTCTTTCAGATAATAGAGCCGATGTTCCGCAATAATAACTGTTTTCCCTTGCTGTTTCCAAATCTGGATCATCCGGCGTAGATCTTTTGTAGCTGACATATCCAGATTAGAAGATGGTTCGTCCAGCACGATGATGGGCGGATTACTGGCCGACACAGAGGCACAAGCAATTTTCTGCTTTTCTCCGCCGGAAAGAGAAAAGATATTTTTCCCCAGCAGATTGTCCATATCAAACTGTTCCGCAGTCGATTTCACCCGCTGAATGATTTCTTCTTCAGGCAAGCCCTGATTTTCACATCCAAAGGCCAGTTCGCTGGTGGAGTCCACCGTAAAAAACTGCGTGCGGGGATTTTGAAAAACGCTCCCCACATATTTCGCTGTTTCATAGAGCGGAAGTCCGCTGATGTTCTTGCCATCCAGCAGGACTTCGCCGCTTAACTCGCCCTCATAATAATTCGGGATCAGCCCATTCACCAACCGGGTCAGGGTTGTTTTTCCGCAGCCAGATTGCCCACACAAAAGGATAACTTGCCCGTCCGGGATGATTAAGTCAATGTTTACAAGCCCACCGGCATCCGTTCCCCCGGCATATCGAAAATTGATATTGCGAAGTTCAATCATAGACTCCTTCCTCCTAACAAATAAAGAAACCGACCCAACAGGGTATCGCCAGCAGGAAGAAGAAAATGTCCAAAGGCCCAAAGCCAATTTTGCAAATATTTGTCCGTTTCTGCGGCGCTCCAAGCCCTCGCGTGAGAGCCGCCGCAGACAGTTCTTCTCCGATTTTGGCAATCGACATCATCAGAGGAACCACCCGGTATTCCAGCATCTTCATGGGGCTGCGGAGAGTAGTGATGCCGCGCATCTTCATGGCATCCCGTATAGCCGCATATTCCGCTTTGACTGTGGGAAAAAATCGGAATACCACCGACATAGGGATCACGATTTTTTGTGGAATGTGCATCTTCTCCATCGCAGCAACAAATTCACTGACCGTTGTCGTACTCACCAGATAATATCCCATGATAAATCCGGGGAGCATGTGTGTATATATCCCGACTGCGGCTCCCAGGATAAAATTCCATGTACCAGTGAGCAGCGGTAATACCGTTAATTCCAAAGCAAACAGAATAGCGTATGTAACTGCAAATCTGGCTGCGGCCCCCCATTTTCTTGAAAGGAGCAGGAATACAATCGGGCATGCCATGAGGCACGGGCGAACCAAGTTCATAAATCCGCCCGTGCCGCCGGAATCATAATGGTGCTGACAGTTACAGTCAAAAACAGTTTTGTCCTCGGATCGGTGGGAATAACAGCTTTGCTTTCAAATTTTAGCGTTGTAACCGCCGCATCCATCAGGCAATCCCCGCCTTTTCAAAATGTTTCTTCAACACGGCCTTGCCAAGAAGCGCCCCCAAAATGCCGCCGATAAAGGTGACAACAAATAGAACTGGATACATCCAGCCAGGGGTATAGGACATGAGTGCGTCTACATATTCCTGCCCATAGCTGCTTACAAGTGAAGCGAAGAATGTATCACGGGTCAAAAACATCCGGCTTACATATCCCATGATCCAAAGGGAGAACACACCATTGCCAAGGAGCGTACATTTCCAGCTTTGATACTTTCCGGCCCGCAGAATTACATCGCCCAGAACGCCAAAGATGATACCAAAGATCAGAACCAGCACGCCGCTACCCATGACCAGATTGAGCAGGCCAAGGATAATGCCAGTCAGAGATACCATGCCGAATTTTTTGACCTTCGTTAAGTACAGCATAAAGGGAATACCGCACAGGATGGGGCACACCAATCCTAACAGCGGGATGAAGATAGGGATATATCCCAGCATCATGCCCGCAAAGAAAATGACAAAATAAATGGCGGTGAAAATACCTACATTGATAAGGTCTTTGGCTTGTAGTTTGTTACTTCTTGCTTCCATTCTCTACATACCTCCGTTATAGTTAGATATGGCTAACTGACATTCTTAAGAATTTGCGAAACAGGATTTCGCAAGAAATATATTACCACATACCAATCGGGGCGTGCTACTCCATTCGGCTTGAAAATACTCCATATAGTTTTGGTTTTTTGATTATCCCTGATGGCAATTATAATGTATAGGGAAACTGGCAAGCAATGCAAAGCGGTACCCACTTTGCGAAAACAGGCGGATTCCGTTCACACGGAACCCGCCCGCTTCATGCTTGTTGGGGCGCTGCCCCAATCCCCGCAGAACACAAGTTTTGTGTTCTGGAACGATGGATAAATCCATCGGCTGCGCGATTTTGCAAATCGCTTGTGAGCGGACAGCTCAGCGCTGCTCCGCCTCTTTTTCCCGTCGTTCATTCGCTTCCTCCTGCTCCTTATCCAACTCCAGAATACGGTCGATATTGGCCTTGGCCGTCAGCAGCTCTTTCATTTCCTCGCGGGCTTTTCGGTATTCGGCGTAGGCCGCTTTCTTCTCCGCCAGCAGCTCGGCGTACTCGGTATTCAGCGCCTTGATGGTGGGTAGCTTCTTGAGGCCAAGCCCATCAAAATAGTTCTTTGCGGCCTTGTGGATCGTGATCTCGCTTTCATGCTCTGCAAGAAATTTCTTGGAGTACCCAGCCTTGCGATAGGCAACGTAGGTATCGCGGGTCTTGGCGTAATTGACAATATGCTCCCGCAGCACGGCAATCTCGGCCATGCGTGTTTCCGAAGCCTTGATCCTTGCGGAAAGCTCATTGAAGTGAGCGGACGCTGCCGCCGCTTTCTCCGAGAGAACGGCGTAATCTAAAAGCTCATGGTCTTGCAGATAGGCCACCGTCTGTGCCATCTGCTTCAAATTGAACAACGTCGCCCAACGCGCATAACCGGCACCTTTGCCAGCGCGTAGTTTTGTCTGAATGTCCACAGCAGATTCCCGCTGCGCTTTTCCGGTTTGACCGGCGCTGCGGCGCTCTTTCGCGGCGTATGCGCCTTTTCACCTGCAATCACCGCGCGGAGATCTGCGGGAGTATAACCGTCGCCGAGGGTATCCATGCGAATGGACTTTTTCTGTCCGCCGCCTAACAGGGACGGGACTTTCTTGCCCTTGACCTCATACCCGGCCTGCCGCAGCAGCTCCAGCAGCGTTTCAAAGCTATCGGGCTTTTGTGTCAGCGCATCGTCAATGGCCGCGCAGATTCGCTCCCGGTGGGAGGGCTTCTTTTTGTCGCCCAGCCACTTGTTGTAGCTCTTGCCGTGGCGCTTCGGATTCTCCACGATGGAGTAGCCGTTCTCGATGCAGATGGTATCGTTGAGCCGCCGCACGGCGCGGCTGCCGGCCCACAAGTTTCTTGATTTCCGGGTCTGGCTGAGTGCAGTGGAGTTCCAGATCACATGATTGTGAATATGGGCTTTGTCGATATGGGTGCAGACGATATAGGCGTGATTGCCCTTGGTGAAGCGCTTGGCCAGCTCACAGCCCAAACGGTTCGCGTCCTCCGGTGTGATCTCTCCGGGAACAAAGGATTGCCGCAGATGGTAGGCGATCACATCATCCTCGCTGCGCACTCTGCCGGTCTTTTGGGTGTATTGATTTTTGGCGAAAAGGAACTCGGCATCGGCGATCCTGCTGTCGCACTGCCAGCTTGTTATCAGCCTGCCGCCGTCTGTCTTTTGCGGATTTTCGGTGTAGTCGATGATAGCGCTGAT